>SL_3KL_010_SEDDRAFT_10003867_pt1 | contig 13567 bp, 12 predicted proteins | sample SodLakKL_010_SED_2_FD_10381 | JGI IMG/M metagenome (IMG submission 10381)
TGGATCCGGAAGTCCTCTTCTTCGATGAACCTTCGTCGGGACTGGACCCCATCACGGCGAGCCGACTGGACGACCTGATCCTGCAGCTCCGGGCGAGCTTCGGAACCACGATCGTGGTGGTAAGCCATGATCTTGCGAGCATCTTCAAGATCGCCGACCGAGCCCTCTTCCTGGATATCAAAGAGAAGACGATGACCGCACTTGGAACGCCTGAGGACCTCCGAGAGAATCCGCCCAGCGAAGAAGTGCGGCAGTTTCTCACCCGGAGCAGTGAAGCCGAGCCACCACAGGCCTCCGAAGCCCATGCGGACGAGAGGCATTCTCCGAAGGGGCAGAGCCCATGAGTATTCGCGCCAATCCCACCGCCATCGGACTGTTCATGATCGGCGCCATCCTCCTGACGGTGACGGGCGTAGTCACGCTGGCCTCCCAGGCATGGTTCGGAGACCGCCATACCTTCGTGAGCTACTTCGAGGAATCGGTGAACGGACTGGAAGCGGGCGCACCGGTGAAATTCCAGGGCGTGCCAGTCGGGAGCGTGTCCGAGCTCCTCATTCAGATCGACCAGGTGGACAAGACCTTCCTCGTGCCGGTGGAGTACGAAATCGACATCGCCCGACTCACCACCGATCTGGGAGAGTTTCTCCAACTGGACGACGCCTCGGTGCTGGAGCAGCAGATTGCCGACGGACTCCGGGCTCAGCTCCAGATGGAAAGCATCGTGACCGGCCTCCTCTACATCGAACTCACCTACCGCCCCGCAGCCGACCGGCCTCAGCGGGTGACAAGGACGTCCATACATCCCGAGATTCCCACGACCCCATCCCTTCTGGCTGCGTTCGGTACTGAGGCCGGGAGCCTGGTGGCAGACGTCCTCCAGATCCTCTTCCGTGTGAACGAGATGCTCGAAGAGGTGGACATGGCGGAGATCAACGAGGCGGTGGTGGCGTCGGCCCAGGCCATCGAGCAGCTGGTGGGATCGGAGGAGCTCCAGGAAGCCATCAACCAGGTTCCCGAGATGGCCGCGCAGTTCAACCGCATGCTCGGGGAAACCGAGGTGCTCATCCACCGGATCGAGGCGGGCATCGATCCGCTCCAGGCCGGCATGGAAGGCACGATGGAGGAGGCCACCGCGACGCTCCGCGCGGCCCGGGAGACCATCGAAGAAACCCGCGGGTTCATGACCACGGATTCCGGGCTCGGCTACGAGCTGGATCAGACACTCGCCAGCCTTCGGGAGGCGGCGGAAGCCCTGCGTGTGCTGGCGATTTCGCTGGAACGCGACCCAGACATGCTCATCCGCGGGGCCAGCCCGCCCAGGAGATGACCCCGTGCAAGCCAAGTCGACCGTGATTCGCCTGTTTCTCCTCTCGAGCCTGCTCGCTCTGGCAGGGTGCTTCAGCCTGAGTCGGGACTCCCCTGTCCAGAAGTACTACGTGCTCGGCGCAGAGTGGGAGGTCGCAAGCGTGGAGGAGGCTCCAGCCATCGCCGATGCTGCGATTGGGCTGCGTTCACCCCGCATCGCCGAGTATCTGGCAACGCCCTTCATCGTGGTCCGCAGTGGCCACCACCGCATCGGGTTCTCCCAGTTTGATCGGTGGGGAGAGGCTCTGGCCCCGGGGGTGAACCGTTCACTGGCAGGTCACATGCGTTCCCGGGCACCGCACCTTCGTGTAGTGGTCACTCCGTGGCCGGCGGGAGTTCAGCCCGACTACATCGTCCAGGTTCATCTGGCGCGTTTCGAGGGGGTGACCCCGGAAGCTGAGAGCGCCGTGGAGGGAGAGGCCCATCTGCTCGCTTCCTGGGAAATCCTCCGTCGGCAGGATGGACAGCGGGTCGCCCTTGGAACGACCGAGGTGCGGGAGTCCGGTTGGACCATCGGTGATTTCGACGGGCTCGTGACCCTTCTGGAGTCGGGGCTGGCCACCCTGGCTCATGACCTGGTCGCGGCTCTCGAGGCGGCAACGAGCCCGTAGGGGTGTGACCACTCCTGAGAGGGATGCCCCTTCCCGAGAGGGATACCCCCATTCTTCCCTCGCACCTCCGGCTATGGCCCGAAAATCATCCTCACGGGTGATGGTTCCTCGCCACCCTCCTCGCAAGCTTTGATCTGAAATCGGGCTCTGGGGGACCCCTCCACTGCCGGCTTCGCTTCTCCCCTGCCGGAGGACGGGCTCGAGAGCCTCCTTCGAGACCAGTCTGGTCCTCGGCCAGGAACGGCGAGAGCTCGACCCCTCGTCCCGCTCATTCTCCAAGGCCATTCCATGACCTACCGTGCGAGGTTCCGAATCCGAGCAGTCTTCAGGGTGCTCGCCCTTCCTTTCCTGGCCACCTTGGTCGTGCCCTTCCCTGGGATGGCGCAGGATGTGAGCTACTCCGTTGTGCCCACGTATGAGCAGGTTCGCTGGGATGACGCCTGGGGGCTGGAGTACACCCGGATGCCAGGAGTCCGAGTCGGGATCGACTTCGGTCCCTTCTTCTCCCTTCAACCCTTCTATGCTTGGAAGGATGATATTGGTCTGCGGGAGGGCCTCGAACCGACTCCTGGGGCCGAGGTGGCCGATCGCTTCGATGCGAAGCTGTTCGGCGCCGAGTTCCAGGTGAATCTTGGGCACTGGACCCTCGCTCCCTTCGCGAAGGCGGGGGGTGGGGTGCTCCGGACCGAGGACGAGATTGCCGGGCGGCGGGACCGGATCCTTCTCCGGGGCGGGGGCGGGGTGAGCTTCGCCCTGGGAGACCGGGCACGTGCCGAGATCTACGGGGAGCGGCTCGCCATGCGTCTTGGGTCCCCCTTCATACCCGGGGCCATCGATCCGGATGAGCTGGCGGACGACGGGATCGTCAACTCCCTGCTCATTGGGGCCGGGGTGCGCTTACCCGTCGGTGGAGGGTACCGCGCCACCGACGGGACGTTCGGGATCCTACCCGGAGTGTTTCTGGAGCCCTACGCCACGCGGATCGACTTCGACGATCGGCTCCGCCTGCGCCGACAGTACACGGCTGGAGGCCGGGCCGGACTCGATCTGAACCAGAATGTGGGGCTCCGAGGGTTCTACTGGCGCGGGGTGGACGATGATTTCGACGACTGGGACGATCTCGAGGGCTACGGGGCGGAACTCCAGTTCGCGTTGAATACGGGTCCTGGGGTCTCACCCTTCCTCCTGGTCGGGGCAGGGCGGGTCACGTTCAAGGACGACTTCCGGGACCTGGAGGAGATGACCCGTGATCGGAAGGACCACCTGACCCTGGGGGGAGGGTTGGCGATCGGGCTTGGGGATCACACCCGGGTCGAACTCGGCGCACGAAACCTGCTTATGACAGTCGGTGAGGAGATCGGTGACGTGACTTCGCCGGACCAGCTCGTCTCGAACTGGCAATACAGCGCCGGCATCTCCGTGGCTCTGGGGGCGCGTCGAGACCGGAGGGCGCCACCGTCGACCGTGGATCGCGACCGGGCAGCCATGGACCGGGAGCTTGCCGCCCTGCGGGAGGAAAACGAGCGACTCCGGCGAGGGGAGGATCCGGCTGCCGTGCCGATCTCCGTCCCGGACACGGTTCCGGCGCCGAGAACCATTACGGTGCCCGTCCCGGAGGTGGGAGAGATTATCCTACGCTACGGGCCGGAGTATGCACGAGCTGGGGCCGAAACCGTCATGGTGGACACGGTCGCCCTCCAGCCCGATCGGCTTGAGGCGATGGTGAGCGAAGCGGTTCGGAGGGAACTCCAGAGGGCCGGGCTGCAACCGGGGGCGGTCATTCGGCCGGATCCTGAGGCAGTTCCGGTGCAGGTGCCCCCCCCGGGGACCTATCTGGCCGGGCGGCGTCTCAACGCGCTCGTGCCCTACACAGGGGTCCAGGTCTCCCCCGGTGAGCTCCTGGTAGGCTTGCGAGCGGATCTGGGCGAAATCAGCCCGGCGGTGCCCATCGACATCATCCCCGACGTGGTGTTCGGGTTGTTCGATGGTTCCCCGACGCTCATGGCCGGGGTGAACGGACGGTTCGGATGGAACTTCGGGATGGGTAGGAACTTCTTCCCCTACGTGGAGGCGGGCGCTGCCCTCTCCAGCAGGAAGTTCATCACGGCGAACCTGGGGTACGGGGCCGAGTTCGACGTCGGGAGCGGCGCCTCGACCCGAAGAATCTTCATTCAGCACCGGGGAGTGAACGCCTTCCGGGAGCATCAGTTCCTGGCCGGGATGCGCTTCGCCCGATGAGCGGAACGGTGGGCAGTCCAGTAAGGGAGGACACCCTTGGTGGGCCGAGACGCGAACCCGAACGGACTACCGCCCCTCACCGAGAAGCGTGTTCAGCTCCCGAGCCAACTCGGTCAGGATGGCCCGCTGCTCCGCCATGTCGGCAGCAACCCGGATATCCAACTCCCCCAGGCGGGCTCTCAGGGCGTCGAACGCGGCGGCGTCGGCACCCATCGCCGTCGCGTTTACCTGTCTCAAGTGATTCGCCGCAGCGTCGATCCGCTCGTTGGCCGTCCCGAAATTCCTGGCGTCCAGGTCGATGAGGCCCCGATACAAGAGAGTGAGCGCCTGTTCCCCGTGAAGGCGGCCCTCCAGCGCTTGGATCTGTTCCATGGCCTGAGCTTCCGATAGCTCGGCGGCTTCGGCCCGGTCTCGGAGTTCCGGGGTTGGAGCCCGCCCCACGACCACGCCGGCCAGGAAGACGACGACCAGACNCGCCAGCGCCAGGCCGCCCAGTGCCGCCCAGCGGGGCAGGCCAAAGATCTGATTCGATGACGTAGAGGAGGCTGAGGAGGAAGAGGTGTTCGCCATGGTCGGTGCCTCCGGGAATGTGGGGGATGGGTGAGGAACTGTCGTGGAGGTGTGGCGTCCGGGCCCGAAGCCAGCTCCCACCGGCGGACCCTCTCTGTACACCTCATGATTACAATCTGAGTCCTGACCGATCAGGACACCACAGGATGCCTCCGCCCAGGACGCTCCTCCATCGGGAATAGCGGTGTCGCCCGATCCGGGATTCGCCGGTGGAGGAGCTGACCCACCAGCGTCCCAGTCGTCGGGAGGGACGGACAGATTCCCGCCCTCCCATCACCCTGCAAACCCGGCTGCATCGAGGGCATAGAGCACCCCCTCGGTCGTGCCGAAGTAGACCATCGTACCGCGGACTGTCGGGGTTGCGGCGATCGACCCCATCTGGAGTAGCCGCTCCTCTGCTTCGCGACCCCGGCCGTCCTCGTACAGGGCCCGCATCTCGTCGGTCAACCGCCCCTCCTCGTCAAACACCGCATCGAAGAGCGCTTTGCTGGCTGGGGTCTGGTACGTCCAGCGAACTTTGCCCGACTCAGGGTCAACTCCCATGAGCTTGCCGTTGAAGCCGCCGAACACCACATCGTCGCCCACCAGCACCGCGGTACCAAACACGCGGGTGAAAACCGGAATCGTCCACGCCACTTCGCCGGTGGATCGGTCCAGGGCGTAGAAGCGCTGCCCGTCCGAGGCACCGAAGAGGACGTGGTCGTCCGTCACCAGCGGGGTAGCGATGATCCATCCGCCGCTTTCCTCCAGGCTCCAGAGCACGCGCCCGTCCGCTGCGTCGAGGGCGTAGAGCCGATAGTCTCGGCTCCCGAAGTACAGTACGCCGTCGTACAGTGCCACCGCCCGCTGGATGTCACCTCGAGGAAAACCCGGATTCCCTTCGGTCTCGAACTGCCAGGCCACCTCGCCGGTTTCGACCCGCAACGCGTAGAGGATGCCGTCGAACCCTCCGATGTAGATGAGGTCATCCCCGACCACGGGGGCGGCGTGCACGACCTGGGTGGTCTCGTGGCTCCATTGCAGATCTCCGGACAGGCGATCCAGGGCGTAGATCNCTCCGTCACCGCTTCCGAACACGACCAGATCACCGTGGACGAGGGGGTCCGAGAGGTAGTGGTCCCAGAAATCGAGCATGCGCTCGCCTCCGGTCTCGAACGACCACCGCAGCGTTCCGTCGTCGGCAGCCACCGCATGGAGGCTCCCGTCACGGCTCACTGCGTACACCATCCCATCTGCCACTGCAGGCGCCGAGTCCACGGCACCCCCGGTCTCGAAGCGCCATTGTTCGATGCCGGTTTCCATTTCGACCGAATAGAGGTGGCCGTCGCCGCTTCCGAGGTAGATGCTGTTGCCATGGAGCGTGGGCGACGAGTAGATGGGTCCGCCGGTCTCGAAGGTCCAGGTGGGAGCAAGTGCCTCCATCGGGCTCGCGTCCTGGGCGTGCTCCTGGGCGGACAGGGGGAGAGCAGCGCCCATGCAGGCGAAGAAGACGCAGGCGAAAAGGGGCCTGATGGTCATCGGATCTCGATTTGTAAAGGGAAATCGGGCGGGTGTGCCTGCCCGATGAAATGAACCCCAACTCGTTTCGTATCAGAGCCCTTGAAGGCTCAGTAGGCTCGCCAGGCGGCCGTGCAGCGCCATCGGGAAACAGCGGGGCTCGAGGTTCAGCATCAACCCCAAGATAATCGAACCAGAAAGAAAATCGGCATCACAGGGGAATGAAGGCCCGGGAGCACCTCTCCCACCATCCGGTGTAGACTTAGAGGAGGTCGAAGCGGGCCACACCGGAGTGGGGTGGCCAAAGGTGTCCATTGCCGATTCCCAAACGGGAGCCATGGCCCTGCTAGCCCGGCCGTAATCCCTTGTGGAAAGGACGGCTTCCGCCCCGATGTACGACCGGACACCGAGAGAAAAACGTTCACGCAGGCGAAAGTTCCTCCTTGCCGGTGGCGGGCTCCTTGCGCTTGCAGTCCTGGCACTCGTCCTGCTTCTTGCTCCATGGCAAGCAGAAGCCCCGTTGGAGATTTCCTACTCGGAAGCCATCGCAGCGCTCGACGAGGGCCGGATCATCAGTGTGACCTTCGTCGATGGCGAACGAATCGAGGGCCGGATGCAGGATGAAGCCCTCCCGGGTGAGACCGCGCCCATCGAGTTCCGCACCCTGCTTCCGGTTCCGCAAAGCGATCACGTGGTCCAGCGCTTCGAAGCTGCACAGATCCCCATCGATGCGCGCGCCTCAACGCGATCGCTATTCGGCCAGGTAGGGGTCGTCGCGTTTTGGTTGCTCCTGGCGGGAATCGTCGGCCTGTTCCTCTTGAAGGGACCGGGTGCCCGCTTTGTCCAGCACTCGAAGTCAAAGAGTCGCCTCGCCCGTCACGGCAGGGGCACCGTATCGTTTGCGGATGTGGCAGGAGCGGACGAAGCGAAGGCAGACCTGGAAGAGATCGTGGAGTTTCTTCGTGACCCGAAGAAGTTCACCCGCTTGGGCGGCCGTATGCCGCGCGGAGCCTTGCTCGCCGGTGAACCCGGAAACGGAAAGACTCTGCTCGCGAGGGCGGTCGCCGGGGAGGCCGGATGCGAGTTTTTTTCCGTCTCCGGATCGGATTTCGTCGAGATGTTCGTGGGGACGGGAGCTGCCCGGGTACGGGACCTCTTCCGCCAGGCGCGGGCGCATGCTCCGGCCATCGTCTTCATTGACGAGATCGACGCCGTGGGACGCCGCCGGGGCGAAGCCGCGAACGTCGGGTCTCAGGATGAGAGGGAGCAGGCCCTGAATCAGCTTCTCGTCGAGATGGATGGGTTCAAACCGAGTGACAGCGTGGTGGTTCTCGCCGCCACAAACCGTCCCGACGTGCTGGACCCGGCGCTTCTGCGCCGCGGCCGATTCGATCGCAGGGTCACGGTGGGCTATCCGGATCTTCGGGGGCGCGAAGGAATTCTCGAGGTCCACGCGAAGGGCCTGCCGCTCGCTCCCGACGTCTCCCTCGAAGCGATGGCGCGCGGCACCGGGGGCATGAGCGGGGCAGATCTCGCGAGCATCGTGAACGAGGCCGCACTCGCCGCGTCCCGGCGCGGATCCGGTTCGGTCGAAATGGCGGATCTCGAAGAGGCGCGCGACCGAGTTCTCCTGGGAAGCGAGCGGCGGAGCATTGTCCTCACGAAGGGCGACCGCCGCCTTACGGCCTACCACGAGGCGGGACACGCCGTGGCGGGCCTGTTGCTTTCGGGGCTCGATCCTGTGCACAAGGTGACCATCATCCCTCGTGAGCGGTCGCTGGGCGTCACGGCGTCGCTCCCCGAACGGGATCGTCACACGCATGCTTCCTCCGAGCTCCGAGCTCGGCTGGTCATGCTGATGGCGGGGAGGGCGGCCGAGGAGCACATCCTCGGGGCCGACCATGTCACTACGGGTGCGGGTGGAGATATCCAGCATGCGACCCGGATTGCCCGCCGCATGGTCGTACGGTTCGGGATGAGCAAGAGGTTGGGGATGGTCGATCTTTCTGCCGAGGAGGAACCCCTTGCCGCCCACACGGCTCGGCTCGTCGACGAAGAGAAATCCGGCAGATCATCGACGAGGCGTACCAGGATGCCCTTGAGTTGCTTGAGGAGCACCGTGACCTGATGGACCGGATCGCAGCGGCACTCCTGGAGAAGGAGACGCTCGGACGGGACGAACTGCGGGAACTCGTGGAAGGTTAGCGGTGGCTCTCCCTCGTCGTCTCATCTGTACGCACGATGCTTACGACCACCGTGCTCGCTCGCGGTTCGAGTTACCCCCAGGACCACCTTACCCAGTTCGATGTCCTTGGACACCACGTCCTGCTGGCGGTCTACAAGTTCCGCCACCTCGGCCACGAACCCAGGTTCGTCGAAGGTGGGACCGGGCTCTCCGAGTTTCATGGCCACCTGGGCCGCCTCCTCGCCTTCCCCCTCGCTGACGGCCATGAGGAATCGAACCAACTTCTCCTGCAGACCCGATGAGATCCGTGCCACCATGCCCAGGTCCAGGAGGGCGATCCGATGATCCGCAGTCAGCGACAGGTTTCCGGGGTGGGGGTCTGCATGGAAGAACCCGTCGACCAGAACCTGCTGCAGGTAGGCCTCGAAGAGCTGGCTGGCCAGCTCCTCCCCATCCATCTCCATCCGACGCAGGGGGCTGAGGGAGGTGATCTTCAGCCCGCTCACCCACTCCATCACAAGCACGCGTGAGGTGGTGAAGTCCATGATCGGTCGCGGGACCAGAAGTCGATCGAATTTTTCCAGGCTCTTCCCGAGCCGCTCCAGGTTTCGGGCCTCCTGGCGGTAGTCGAGCTCATCCAGGAGTGTCTGCGGGAATTCCCCGACTATGGCCACGAGATCAAATCGCTCACCGAGCTCCGTGCGGGTCGCCATCACCTGGGCGATCTCCTCCATGGCCTCGAGGTCGCTGGCGAGGCTCTCTCCCCGTTCCACGCGATCGCTGCCGCCTTCCCCATCCGGTGGAGCCTCTTCGCCTTCCAGGAGACCCGCTTCCAGCCCTCCCCCGGCTGCCAAGTCGGAGCGGCCGTACCGAACGAAGAGTCTGCCCAGGTCTGCGTAGAGCTTGAGGTGCTTGGGCTTGAGGGATATTGACACGGTCGGTCGCTCCTCGTGTGGGGCGCTGGAATGTGGCGGGATGTGGGCGGCGGATCCCGACACAGATGCCCCGGGTCCCGGTGCTACCCGGTCGCCGGGGCATTTTTGCGTCGTGGATGCTCAGAATCAGCGACGCGGCGCGCTTCCGCGCTGCTCCCCTTCGCGCTTCCAATAAGGGGTCGTGCCGTAGTGATCGTGGATCCCCTGGCCCCAGTTCGGATCGGAGAAATCGGGCCACTTGTCCTTGTCGAATCCGGGCGCGTCCTCCAGCACTGACTTGTCCACGTCCAGAAGGAAATGCTCTTCGTCCTGGACCAGCGTCAGGGCCTTCCAGGGAACGGCAAACAGCTTGTCGCCCATCCCGAGAAATCCTCCGAAGGAGAGCACCGCGTAGGCGATGGATCCGTCGTTCACGTCCAGCATGATTTCCTGAACGTTGCCGAGGTCGTCGCCCGAGAGATTTCGGACGCTGTCGCCCGTCATGCTGTCGGCGGAAACGACTCTGCGCTTCGGGTTACCGGTGTGGCTGGTCTTCCCTTGTGTGTGCGATGCCATCTTCGTCTGTCCTCCAGTTTCAATTTCCATGTGTAGCCGGGACCGGGGATCGGCCCCCGCTTCGATTCCGTCGCTCCTGACAGGAGCGGGCGGCAGGCCGTCTCTGCCAACTGGGTTTTGGGGCCTGACTGCGCCGGACCCCGGGAAGGCTGGACCTGATCGACGATGTCGCTCAGGGGGCCTCCTTCGGGACTCCCTATAAGATCGCAGGGGATCATGGGTCCCGATATCGGGCATACGGCTGAATCCTGTCCGACCCTCGGAAGAGGGGGAGGCAGAGGACCCATGGATCGAAGGGCTGTACCTCCTTCGGGCTAGATCCATTTGCACTTCGGGCTCACAGCCAACTGGGCGATACCCGGAGGTCCCTGGAGGCACGATGATTATTCTCGTTCACAGGATGCGCCCAGAGCCGCAGCTTTCGGATCGGAGCGCGTTCTCAGCTGAGCCGTTTCCTGAGTTGAGGAACGCTCAACCCACGAGAACTGAAGGAGATAGTCAGATGGCGGACGAACAGCGAAAACGTGAAGAGAAACAGGGTAAGGAACGCCAGGGCGACAAGGCCCGCCAGGGCAAGGAACGCCAGTCTGGCGGGGGCGGCCAGCCACGCGACGAGAAGAGCCGCCGCGAGCAGAAGGATCAGGAGCGGGATTCCGGTAAGCCGGGCCGCAAGTCCTGATGGGTTGGCCACTGCCCGCCGAGGCCTGATGGCCTCGTGGGGCAGAATGACGGAGGGGGTGGAAGCCAGGTCCGACCGGCTTCCACCCTTTCCGTCGCTTCCTCCGCCCAACTCGGGGAACCTACCATGAAGCTCAAGACCCTTGAGGAGCTCCTGGTCCAATCGGGATCGCCCCAGGCGACCGGGTCGTGTTTCCCAATACGGCCGGGTGCCTCATGCATTTCGTCGAAGCCCGGTCGCATCAGTTCCCACTGGCTCGGCACGTAGTCGTCGGCCTGGGCGAGCCCGGCACCATCACACCCGATCCCATCGACGACCTCTGGTAGATGGTTCGTAGCCACGGCCCTTGCGATCCAAGTCGCCCTTCGCCTGGAGGGCTTCACGCAGTTCCGTCGCCTGGCCGTAGTCGAATCCTTCCACCACCTTCGGGGCCAGCCCGTGGTCGATCTGGTCGGGGCGTACTGGTGCGATGGGACGGTTCCCCGGGAACTCGTTGAAGTTTGGTCCCTCCCAGTCGGATGAGTTGCGGGTCGATGTACGAACGGTAGCTCCGAGGGAGCGCCCGGTTGGATCGGACCCACAGGATCGTGTGGGCGGATTCGAGGAGGAGCGAGATGAAGTCCCAGAAGGTGTCGTGGGCGGCGGACGCCTGGGGCATCCACCGCGAGACCCGAAGGCGGGGAACAAGGGAGGCTGGTCATCCGAAAACGAGCGAAGAATACCTGGGAACTCCTGAAGGACACCGCTTCGCTATGGATGTCGAAGCACGCCTTTCAGTTCGCGGGGGCGATGGCCTTCTACACCGTGTTCTCGCTGGCGCCCCTGATGATCCTCCTCGTCTCTGCGGCGGGGCTCTTCTTCGGGGAGGAGGCGGCTCGGGGTGAGATCGCCGCGCAGATCGAGTCGCTGGTGGGACCGCAGGCAGCTGAAGCGGTGGAAGGCGCCGTCGAACGGTCGAGCATCCAGGAGTCCGGAATCCTACCCACGCTCCTCGGGGTCCTGGCGATCCTCTTCGGCGCGACCACGGTGTTCGCCCAGATCCAGGCCGCCCTGAACAACATCTGGGACGTCAGGGCACAGCCTTCGAGAAGCGGGATCCTGAGCTTCATCCGGACTCGACTCCTCTCGCTCAGCCTCATCCTCGTGATCGGGTTCCTTCTCCTGGTCTCCTTCGCCCTGTCGGTGGCCATCGGCATGGTGGTGAGCTTTGCCGCCGACTGGATTCCGGTGCCCAACCTCCTGGCGCTCGCTGCGGACCTGGCCCTCACCCTGGTCGTGGTCACCCTCCTCTTCGCCACGCTCTACAGGGTTCTTCCCGACGTGCACCTGGGGTGGCGGGACATGTGGAAGGGGGCGTTCGTTGCCGCAGCCCTCTTCGCGGTGGGGCAGTTTGCGATCTCGTACTACCTGACCCAGACAGCACCGGGATCGGCCTACGGGGCGGCCGGCTCACTCGTTATCGTGCTGATGTGGGTGTACTACTCCTCTCTCATCCTCCTTTTTGGTGCCGCCTTCACGCGGGTCTTGGTGCGGGAAAGGGGAGACGTGATCCGGCCTCGGGACATCGCTGTGCGCGTGCGCACAGAGGTCATCGAGGAAGACGGGATATCCCAGGAATCTGGGAGTGAGGCCCTCACCGGCACCTGATGGGGGGACGGGACCCGGCCCAGAGATCGCACTCCCTCCCCTCTGCCTCCTCGTGATGTTGACGGGATCAAGACGCCCGCCCCGAGTGAAAAGGCTGCTTCTTCAACAGCCTTTGATGACCCGGAGAGTTGACGCATGCGCGCGTTCAAGCTCCATGCGATCGGGGCCTGAAGGGTCGTGTGAGAGCCCGGCCCGCAGCACGAGGATTGCGTGCTGCTCCAGCACCTGTCGCTGTTCGTCGGTGCTCACCTGGGCCCCGATGTCTTCCAGTGCCTCGAGCATTCGGATCAGCACCGCCAGCGAGCGCCCGGCGTTTCGCCGGATCTGGTTGAAGCCGGAGTCGACGAATCCGCCGAAGGACGATGTGTCGGCCACGACCCGCAGGTTGCCATCGTCATCGAAGCGCTCAGCTGCAGGGAAGGAGCGTCCCGACAGGCGGCAGAGCAGCGACGAGATCCGGTCGACGCAGTTCATGGCCGTGAAGGGGTCGTTGATCCCGGTGGAAAGCGCCCGCACCGCGACTTCCACGAGTTGGAGAATCCCGAACTCCGGATCCTGCTGCAGAGACCTCGAACGTCCCAGGACGAAACTCTCCCGGATCTCGTCCATGAGCTCCGATTCCAGGCCCCCGTCCGTCCACACGTGGGCGAGGATCCCGCCTTGGACGACGAAGTGGCCGGGCCGAGCTCGCAAGCGGATGACCAGGTCGTGCTCTACGGCGAGCCGCATGAGTCGCTCGTGGTCGACGATCTGAAGCTGGTCCCCTCTCGCAGCGCGCACGACCGTTGCGTCGGCGTCGAAACGCTCCTGAAGAGACGACCTCACTCCCTTCCCGGCCCCTGGGCCGTCCCCCACCGGGTCCCCCATCCCGATTTCGCCGGGGAAAAGCCGATCGATGGTGGCCTCGGTTTCCATCGCGATCGAACGCACGACGCTGTCCGCCTGGATCGAACTCGCCACGTGGTGAATGAAGTAGATCAGCACCCCCACGCTCAGGAAAACCAGGAGGATGCCCACGGACATGGCGAGGGGAGGGACGAAGTCCGCGGCATCCACCCCCTGGACCGTTCGCAGCACCAGCATGGCATAGACGAACGTCGCGATGAAGGTCCCGAGCGTGATCTGGTTGCCACGATCCCGCATGAAGCTGCGGAGCACGCGGGAGCCGAACTGCCCCGCCGCAGGTGCCCCAGCGCAGGGGCCCCAGGCGGCTGGGCTCATCGGCGGTGATCGTCATCCATCCTCCCTGGTCGGGGTCCCGTCCCATTCCTGTCGGGGTGAATCT
>SL_3KL_010_SEDDRAFT_10003868_pt1 | contig 13567 bp, 11 predicted proteins | sample SodLakKL_010_SED_2_FD_10381 | JGI IMG/M metagenome (IMG submission 10381)
GAGCAAAAATAGTTTGGATGGCAGCAAGTGGTTCAGCTATAGGAGGTGCGGAATCAAGAATGGTGAAGGTCGCTTCAACGCTTGTTGATGAAAAAAAAATTCAATCGGTGCGGTTTATTATAACACCGGAACTAAACAATGCTTATCAGAACCATCCTTCACTTAAAGTATTGCTGGACCATCCGAAAATATCCATTTATGAAAGAAAACGGATTCGTTCACTGGCCGAGAAGATTCTTCGAAAAATTTATCAAAAGGCTGGGATTCACATCCGTTTTATGGATAAACTATTGTTGAAATTAGATTCCTGGGACAGGTTTTACAATGAAATGATTACCCCCACGGAGGACGTTCTGCACTGTTATATGGGTGATGAAGCTCGAAATGGAGCGGTTCTGTTTAGTCAATTAAATGAGAATAGAGTTATTATTGAGATCACCAATCACAGATATTTAGATCGGGTTTCAAATGAGGTCAAACAATTGTTGAAATCGGGACAAAAAGCTCAAAATCTGACCATTGTCTCTGTCAGTAAAAAAGTATATGACGGATGGAATTCACAGTTTAGTTCAGACTGGTTTGAAGACAGAAATATTCAAAATAGTGTCTATAAGGGTGCTTTTTTAATGAATGATATGATTCAATCAGATGTGGAGAAGGAAAACATTATAATTTTCCCCCATCGATTTGTGCCACCTAAAAATGGAATCTTGTTCAGCCGGGTTGTTCATGAACTTTTTGAAGAAGGACTACTAAAAAACTGGAAAGTACTATTCAGAGGAAGGGGACCTGAGCAGGGTGAGATGGAGAAGAATTTGAAAAAATGGATTAAGAAAGGTACAGCAGAAATTTCTTTCTCAAACCGTCTGCATCAGGAGTTACAGAAATCCAAAATAGCAGTATCACTTATTGAGACGGGAAGTTATCCGTCCCAAAGTATATTTGAAGCAATGCAGGCCGGTTGTGTTTTGCTGCTGAGTAGTTCCGGTAATACAAAAGAAGAACTGAATCATCCATCAATATCATATACATCACTTGACAAAGAAAAGATCAAGCAAGAGTTAATCAAATTGACCATTAAAGAAGAGGAAGAATTACAAAAATCCGGTAACGAAATGAAAGAGTATTATCAATGGTTTATCCGGAACAGGAATCAACTTGATGAAATAAAGGTAATGTACGGAATCATTCATGAAAACCTTGTAAATAATGCTCGGCAGTAAAATTTAAAACAGATTTTGGCAGAGATGTTTATTAAAAAAAAATTAAATCAAATATTTGAAGCGGCTGGTATTAAGCCGATACGCTTTAAGGATTATTTGAATGTAAACACAAAAAAGATCGCTACATCCGGTAATCGGGCAACTTCAAAACAGCGGATTGAACTGTCCGGAAAAGCTGTTTTTTTTGGTTACCATGATAAAACACCATTCAGCGTTGATAATAGCAAAGTACTTGTAAATGTTGTGGAAGGAACAGGAAATGAACCTGCATCTGACAAGATATTGATGAAAACGGGGTATTTCTCACTTGGAAATGATGGAATTCCGGATCAAAACTTTATAGAGATTGGCGAGACCACGACATGGAACTGGCAGCAGGGTTGTATGTTACAATGGGATCCACAGGCACCAAATAGCAGAGTTTTTTTTAATCGGAAAGTGAATGGAGAATTCGGCTCTGTACTTTATGATATAGAGAAAAAATTGGTTATTCATGAGTATCCTTTTCCAATTTACTCCATTTGTCCGAACGGAAAGTATGCACTAACCTTGAATTTTCAACGATTAGGAGTCATTAAACCGGCTTACGGGTACCCGAGCCATATCAAAAAGGAAGATGTTGAGTATGTACCAAAGGATGATGGTTTATGGTTGTATAATTTGGAAAATACTGATTATAAACCAATTGCTCTTATAGATGAACTGGCTGATTTTACAGGAAGAGATTCTTATCAATATTTAAACCATGCTACGTTTTCACCTGATGGAAAGTCGTTGGTTTTTTTCCATGTTTTTACAAATGCAACAGGGAAAAGATCAATTCGGTTTTATTGGTACCAGATAAAAACTGGACAAAAAACACTCTTGGAAGCTGAAGACAATGTATCTCATTACTGCTGGAAAAATGAGTGTGAAATATTGACAGCAGAAAATCATTTGGTTAATACCGGGTATTATCTCTACAATCTGAAAAAACGAATTAAATCAAAAATCCCATTAGTAAATGTAGGAGATATTCATCCAATGTTTCATCCAACAGAGAAACAGTTACTCCTGGCAGACACACGCCCTGATAAAAAAGGATACCAGCATTTGATGATATTTAATGTTGAATCCAATGATGTGCAATATCTGGGAGCCTATCACTCACCGGAAACCTTCATTCATGACAGAAGGTGTGATTTGCACCCTCGTTGGAGCAAAACCGGTAACTATATCTCAATTGACACTGCCGAAACCGGTTACAGGTCGATGGTTATTCTGAAAACGGAATAAAATTTGATGCCCCTAATTTAATAATGAGTTAAACCGTTCTTCTACATGCATATCAATTTTAATAAGTGCATTTCTATAAACTTCCCGAGCAGATTCAATGATATGAGTATAAGATTTTGGATTGCTTAGAATGTCATCCACTTTATCAAGTAGATCCGATCCATCCCATTTAACAGGAATATAGGTTTCATCAGGTATATAGATATTTGGAAAACTCTTCATATGTGACATGTCTGGCTTTATCAGCAGAGAGCCATTTAAAATAGCTTCAAAATCTCGTAAACAAACTTCTCCATAACCGAATGGACTTAATGTTACGAATACTTCAGACAGTTCTTTAAGGTATTGATCGCGTGGAATAAGTCCTGTAAGAAAAGCACTCTTGCCGGATGCCAGTTGTTCCATTAACTTTCGTTGATAGGCTATACTATTGGGATATCCGGAATAGCGAAAGCGGGCACTTACTTTTAATCTTTTTTTAGAGTACTCTTTTTTTTGAGAAAGTTGGCGTATCTGTTTTTGATGTTCATATAATATGTATGGTTTCAAATAGTTTATTCTGTTAATTTTGCATAGCCCATACGTTGTTTTTCTTATTAGTGAACCGTTCGAGGGAAGTGGATAAAGACCATAACCGAGATTGAATGCAGGTTTCACTTTTTTTAACTGCGAAAGATCAGATAGAGGTTCACGAATTGATTCATCATTGTAATCCATAATTCCTAATTCATTATTATAATGATCAGAAAAGATTTGTCTTCCATATAATGATTTCTCTGACGTAGAAAGATCAACAGGCAATTTACCCTTATAGTAACTACCCAAACGATCAATAAACTCAAAATGGAAACTATCTGCCCCAGCGTTGTCATCCAGAAAGTGAATAGAAGAAAAAGAGGTTTTCAGTTGATCCAGGGTTTGATTGATAAATTGGGTATCATCAAAACGGCCTTTAAATATTCTTGTAAAAAGTACAGGATGATTACGAGTACTGGTCAATTGATTGGGAAAATAGTGAAAGTTAACATGCCTGCTGTATTTACTTACTATGAAAGGGTACAGTGTGCAGTAAAGTTCAAGTGTATCATGGGTATGTAGTAATGTAAATTTTTTTTCCGGCATAAATTACGATAGCTTCCTGTTGTCTGGAAGTTGTTAACAGATTATATAAATGTTGATGAGGATAAAGGCTTTTGATTAACGAGTCATTACAAAAACCCTTTTACGAGTGATATTCCAAATGAAAATAACGATAACAAAAACAAGAAAAAATTTAAAAACCATAGTCTTACCGCTTAATTTATGAATGCAAGAGAGATCATAAAAGAAACTGTATTTGTGATTCGTTCAGCCAATGAGCGTACTGAAAAATTGTGTGTTGAATTGATTCATGAGCAACTGGATTTATTGACGGTAAAAAGTGATGTTCAAGTTATTCGAGAGGTGCCTTTTTCAAAAGCTTTGAAGAGATCATTTGAAATTGGTTTAGATAGTAGGTGTAGGTGGTTGTATTCGGTTGATGCAGATATTTTGATGCGTCCCGGGTCTATCGAAAATATGTTGTTGTATGCTGAAAAATCGAAAAGGAATGTATCTCAGCTACAAAGTTATATGATGGATAAATTTTTTGGCGGTGTGCGGCGTGGTGGTGTTCATCTTTACCGGGGCTCCCTGCTTGATAAGGTAATTCGGCATATTCCAGAAGAGGGTGTAGATGTACGGCCGGAAACATACCTGCTAAATAAAATGACACGGTTGGGATATCCCTCTCAAGTAGTTCCATATATCATTGGAACTCATGATGATGAGCAATACTATTTTGATATCTACCGTAAAATGTTTGTTCAAGGGTTTAAACATCTTAATAGAGCCGAACTATTAATCAATCATTGGAAAAAAAATGTAGAAAAAGATAGTGATTTTGAGGTGGCTCTACGTGCTTTCTCAGATAGTATCGTATCCGGAAAAAAAATCTATATAAACCGGAACCTTAAGATTTTTAGAGATAATTTTAAAAGTCTGAACGTTTTGGAAAAACCTGAGCTAATAGAAAATTTTATAACTGTGCAAGACGTAGAGAACACAATTAAGAATTGGCACTTTTCGGATCTGTACAATTACTATTTCCCTGATAAAGACGGATATGATAGTGCCAGCCATAAAACTATTCAACAGCTAAAAAGAAGTGTTAAGAAAAGAGGTTTTTTCAAAACCAGTTTACTGTCTTTCAGTGATTTACTTTTAAAAACTGGGCGGAATTTAAAAAGTAGAGTTACATAATTTTAATTTTTAAAAAATTGAATACTTAATAGTTAGTATTTGCATTCTGAAGTGAACAAAAAGAAAATTACATTTGTTCTTGGTGGTCTAAATTACGGTGGGGCAGAACGTGTAGCTTCCTTAATGATACGGTATTGGTATGAAAATCAATATCCAATTGCTATTGTAAGTAGAAGAGGGCCTGAAAATGATTTTTTTGAAATTCCTGAGGATATTGAACGCTATAATTTAGGCGGAGAAGGAACATCTGCTAATAAAATTATGGCTCTATTTAAAAATACACTACACATTATAAAACTTCGGAAGGCAATAAAACAATCAAAAGCGGATGTAGTAATTTCTTTTTTAACAAAAACAAATATCCACACAATTTTAGCATCCTTTGGCTTGGGAGTTAGAATTGTGATCTCAGAAAGAAATGATACTACTCGGCAGCATTACCCCTGGCCCTGGCCTTATTTGAGAAAGAAGCTATATAAATTTGCAGCTGAAGTAACAGCTAATTCTCAAGTAGCCATTGATGGTATGAAACCTTATGTATCGAAAAAAAAATTACATTTGGTGAGGAATCCACTTCAATTTCCGGATACTTTTGCACAACCTGATCGTTCAACCATTTTGCTGAATGTAGGAAGACTGGTACCTCAAAAAGCACAGTACCTTCTCTTAGAGTCCTTTTCAAAAATAGAGAAAAACAACAAAAAGGACTGGAAATGTGTGATACTTGGTGATGGAGAAGAACGAGAGAATTTATGTAAACAAGCTAATATGTTTAATATAAATGAAAAAGTTGAGCTACCCGGCCTTGTTGAAAACCCATCGCATTACTATAAATCAGCGGCAGTTTTTGTTCTTACTTCTGAATATGAAGGTACACCCAATGCTTTACTCGAAGCAATGGCACATGGGTTACCGGTTGTAGCATCAGACAGCTTACCTGGAGCCTTAGAGTATGTTAAAGATGGGAAAAATGGCTTTATATTTGAAGCACTAAATTCAGAGGATCTTTCCGAAAAGATTTTATACTTGATTAACCGTCCTAAATTAAGGAAAAAAATGGGCGATAAATCAATTGATCTTGTAAAAGATCTTTCTATAGAAATTGTTATGCAAAATTGGCATCAATTGATAGATAAAGCTAAGTAAACTCACCAATTATTGCAGAATATATATTTTTTGCCATACTATGAATTGAATAATTATTTTTAATATTGTCAGCAGAATTTTTACCCAAAAGTTGTAAATCACTTGAATGTGCTCTCAATATTTTTTTTCCTAAATCAAATGCATCCCCTGCTTTAAAAATAAATCCACTCACTCCATCATCAATAAAATATTTCGCCCCTACTTTATCAGAAACAATAACGGGAGTGCCACAAGCCATGGCTTCCGGAACAACCATTCCGATTGGTTCCTGTCTACTTGGAAGAACAAGTAGATCAAATGAGTTATAGAGCTCTCTCATTTTACTCTTATCGACTGAATTTAAAATATTTACATTATCATTAAGATTGAATTCGTCAATTTTTTTTATAATGGTTTCTTTTATACCCCCTGAATCACGCCCAACTAATGTAAGATGAAACTGTAAGTGATGATTTATTTTTAAATAATGAAGTGCTTCTATTAATGTTTTGTGACTCTTATTATTCTCAAATTTAGCCACCATTAAGATGTTCAGGAGGGTATTACATTTCTCGTATCTTTTTTCTTCCGGATAAAAAATCGACGTATCTATTCCAGCTGATATTTGTACAATTTTACGTTTATCATTAGTAAATTTTGAAATAAACATTTTAGATTCATTAGTCCATGGCATGATTAATGAACTGTACTTTATCATAGATCTACCTGCTGTAATATCCCATAATCTAAGGAAGATTTTTCTCAATAAACCTTCTCTCTTTTTCTCCTCAGCACAAATTATAAGTTTTACGTTTCTTTTTTTTGCTAATCGATAAATTTGATATGATCGTAAAGATGAATAATAATTAATTAAATACACATCAGAAGATAGCAAATCATAAAAATATTTAAAATTCGGAATATATTTAAAAAAGGTAACTGGAAGTAAAATGTTAGATGATGGTACGATAATTTTTTTGTATTTAATGGTATTGTCATCTGAATCTTTTGCAAGTACACAATGAACGTCCAAATCGTTAGTTTCTGTTAACGCATTTAGCAGATCATCATAAATCGAATGCTTGAAAAATGTAAACCAAATAATTTTAATAGGTTTCATTCATGTAAAATCGTTCTAATTAATTGTCATAATTTCTCTAATTCGTATAGTTTTTGTTTTTAAACCAGATAATTCCAATATTTTCATTGAATGGTTCAAATTTTTTTATGATGAATTCTTTTTTTTTCATATATGAATTCAAGCATTCAATATTGCAAAATTCATTATCAATGTTATGGTATTCCATTCTGATTTCATTGATATTATAAAGTACGTCCTTGTCTGTATTGTATAAAATTTCATATTCAGCCCCCTCACAATCCATCTTTATTAAATCAACTAATTTAAGATTGTATTTTGAATACATATCATTGAATGACAAACAAGAAACTACCTCTTTATTTTGAAAGTTATTTTTAAAAATTAACGATGCTTCAATGGATGATTTTAAAGAAATATTTCTTTTTTCTGTTTTTCCTGCAAGGGCAATATTTACAGGCTGAATTCTCTGATCAAATCCATTTTCATGAATATTTTTTTTAAGAATAGAGAAATTTGTTTTAACCGGTTCAAAAGAATAAATTATCGAATTTTTTGATTTTTCAGCCGCATAAATACTAAAATAACCTTTATTGGCACCGATGTCTAAAATGGTCGAGTTACTACTGATTAATCCATACTCTTTCTTAAAAAAGATAACAGATATTGAGCTAAGATCTGATTTGCTATCAACATTTAAAATCAAATTATTTCTAAATCTTATTTGTCCTGAATATGGTTTAAAGTATCCTGTCAGAAACAGATACCAATTTTTTAACCTGATTACGATTTCAGGAATGTTTAATGAAAAACGTAATATGTAGTAAAGTTTTCTTGATTGTGTCATTTTTGATAATAATGGAATCGGTTAAATTTATGTGCTTTTTTTGATTTGTTGAAATAGGATGCTGATTTTCATTTAGCTTGAAAAATAAGGTTAGATATTTACTGATTTATTATACTAAATATCGATACTGTCATGACACTTAAACGCTGACGATTACTCATGTCTGTTGGTTGAAGACTTTACCAGTACTGAAATATGGAAGCAACACTTAATTAAGTTTTACACTTTTGATTGCAAAACACTTATTTTCCTTTCAGGTTACTTGAAAATAAGTGTAGTCAGTTACTGATAAAAGGAAATAAAATTATTAGCAGTTATCAAATTGACGGAAAAACGGAATATACTTGTTCTATTTTGGGGTAAAAAAGGCGGTGGAGCACATTATTCTCTAAAAATTGCTGAAGAATTTTCAAAAAGAGAAGATTTAAATTTATTCTTGTCTCTCTCTTCCTATTGTACAATATCCAATCTCTTTCAAAATCTGAATGCAGAGACATGTTTAGTAAATACGTATAAAAGTTCATTTGGCTTTCTTAACATGATGTTTTTTAGGAGATATACAATCCGGAAGAAACTTCAGGATTTCATCTCAACTAACCAAATTGATATTGTAATTATTGGTATGGATTTTTTTTGGGGTGATCTCATCTTTAAAGCATCATGTCGAGCAGCTGCAGATACCATTTATGTAGTCCACGAACCAAAGCCGCATCCTAATGAGCCGATTATTATGTCATTTTTTAAAAAATGGAAGATTAAAAAGTCGGTTAATAGGGCAGGAAAAGTAGTAGTACTCACACATCATGTAAAAAATTATTTGATAGAAAAATTCAGGATTTCTAAGAATAAAATTTCTGTAATTCCACACGGTATATTTTCTTATTTTTCGGCAGATGAGCCAAAATCTATTCAACCCGATAAAATAAACGATGTTGTATCTATTTTGTACTTTGGAAGAATAGACTACTATAAAGGTCTTGATATACTTTTAAAAGCATATCGAATACTTGAAAGATGCGTTTCAAATATCAGGCTGGAAATTTGGGGTAATGGTGATCTGTCAATGTATCAAGATGATTTGAACAATCTTTCGAATGCAAGAGTTGAAAATCGCTGGATTGATGAATCCGAAATTTCAGATATCTTTCAGAATTGTGATATATGTGTGCTTCCCTATAGAGATGCAAGCCAATCTGGAATAGCTGGAATAGCGCAACAGGCAGGTATTCCAATAGTTGCTTGTCCTTCTAAGGGCTTAAAAGAGCAATTAAAGGAGGCCGGGGCTATCTTTTCGGATGATTTTTCTCCCGAAAGCCTTGCAAGTAAAATAGAGGAATTAATTAATGATCCCGTTGGATTTAACCATCTTTCAATGAAATCTTTAGAATATGCGAGTAAATTGAGTTGGAAAAATATTGCTAATCAGTTTATAACTGTAGCAGACACAATAAAAAAAGAAAATAGCGAACATTTGTAGTTTCTGATTACCTAAATGAATTTTGAAAATAAACAACGCAGAATACTACTATTCTCTCCAAAAGGTTCTGGTGAACACTATTACGGGCCGGGAATGAATGCTTTTAAAATGTATAAGACCTTGACCGAAAATTCAGGTTACCAGATAAGCCTTGCGCATGGATATAAAGAACAAAAAAAGTACTCTGTTTTTAAACATCAGTATTTCATTTCAGACATTGTAAATAAAAAACCATTACTGGGATTGAAATTTATGTATAGAGCAAACAAATGGATAAATAAAAACTATCAAAAGTTTGATCTTGTTCACTGTCTAACTTCATTTCATCACTCATTTATGTTTGCTTTATGGTTTGAAAAAAAAGGTATTCCGGCTGTCATAAAAATAGGGCAATCTGATCATACCGGATTCAACTCAAATTCATTGCAGTCTAAATTAGCAGGTTTAAACAGATACCGGGTTAAGCATGCAAATCAGATATCAGGTTTTATATCACTTAGTCCAGAAATCAGAAGTAAATTAGAATTTGCAGGTATTCAGAGTGATCGAATTCACGATATTCCTAATGGAGTTGAAACTTCAGTTTTTAAATCTGTTGAGAAGAAAAAGAAATCTGAGTTAAGAGCATCTCTGCAATTGAAGGACGTTTTTACAGTTCTTTTCACAGGTGCTTTTAGTGAACGAAAAAACCCGCTTTTGATAGCAAAAGCATTTTCTAAATATAAACTGAATGAGAACATTCAGCTTCTTTTAATAGGCCCTGACACAGATGGAGGCATTCAGAGAAAAGAAATCAAAAATTTGATTAAACAAGAACAGATAAAAAATATCTTCGTGAAAGATCATGTCAACGATATAGTAAAATATTATCAGATCTCTGATCTTTTTGTTCTTCCATCATCGCAGGAAGGTTTTTCAAACTCGATGCTTGAGGCTCAGGCTTGCGGATTGCCGGCATTGGTGACTAAAATATCAGGTGCAGTAGAACTTATACAGGAAGGTATAAATGGCAAATTTATAGAAAGAGATACTGAATCATTATACTGTGGTATCGATCTCTATTTTCAAGATAATCAGCGAGTAAGAAAAGAAGCAATAAATGCTCAAAACATAGTCAATGAGAAGTACAGTATGGAAAAAATCTTACTGAAATACTTAGATGTATTCGATACAAAGATTAGTAACACGCATTCATTAAATGGTATTTAGTGGTTCATTTTAAAGATCTCAACTTTTGAAGGAAGTAATATTAAAAATACATGATCGAAGTATTAGGTTGGATGAGGAATTTTTTACATTACTCCTTATTAAGCCATTGCTGTTATTGTTTCTGTACTTTAGTCTATACAGCCGTACTGAAGGATTTGCAGGATTTACAGGAGGGCAACTGTCCGTTTTACTTACTTTCGGTCTCTTATTACTTGTTCTGTTTCACTTTTTTTTCTTAAATAAGAATTGGTATCTATCTCAACTAGCTTACACAATTACCATATTTTTTATTCTTTCAGGGGTAATTCCGCTAATATCTTTCTTTATTTTTGATTCTAACCCATCTCTTATATTTCGATTTTCAGTTGAAATAGCGATAACCTTCTTTATGTTTTTAATTTTCTATTACCTGATTAGGGAACAAATCATTACGCCGAAGTTTTTGATTTACGCCATTGCTATTCTTGGTGTAATTGCTTCTTTACAATTATTATCCAATTTGATTGGGGCTATCAGAGTTCGGCGTTTATTTGGTTTAGGAGGTGTTAACTATCTTGGTACATCATTGGCATTGGGTGCTTTTTCCTGGCTCATGATTACATATAATGCTTCAATACAGAATAAGTCATTTGCAAAAAAACTCATAAGTTATTTTGGTTTATTAGTTGTGCTGGTTGCACTTATCTTATCCGGAACAAGGGCTGCTTCTTTAGCTTTCATTGTCGGAATTTTTCTTTATCAATTTTTTGGGATGAAGAGCAAAAGGTTTCGATATTATCTAATTGGATTAACCGGTCTTCTTTCTGTTGCAATTTTTATCATTGCAGCAAATATAGACCTTTCATTACTATGGAGTCGGTACTCATTTGCTCAACTAAACTACATGGCTGAAATAAGGTTCGATATTTACAAAAGGTCGATAGTAGATATGAGTATCATGGAGTTTTTGGTTGGCAGACCAGACCTTTATCTGTTTTCATCAGAAGATTCCGGTGAACGTTTTGTAAATCCTCACAACCTTCTATTAGCAACCATCAGGTATAATGGAATTCTGCCTTTTATGATATTGGTGCTTATATCCTTTATTATTCTTTACAAATATTTTGCCCTATATGTTGTGCATAAATCTGTTGAACGTTATAGATTGATGGAAGCATCGATTATTGTATTTTTGATGATTGTAACATTTTATACAATGTTAAGTGGAGGAAGGTTTACACGATCATTTACTTTTTATATTGTAATAGGTTATGCAGTGGGTTATTATGAAATATTCAGAAATTTAATATCTGATAAACAATACAAAAAAATAATTTTATAGTTGCAAACGCGGATCAAGCTAAACTGAAATTAACTGCGTATCTGATTTGAAAATTCTATTTCTTGTTACAAGAGCTGATAATATTGGTGGTTCTCACATTCACGTCAGAGATCTTGCAAATAGACTTATTGAAGATGGTCATCAAGCTTGTATAGGTATGGGCGGCCCCGGTCCTGTGGTAAATCATTATATGTGTCACGGTTTAGAAACCATTATCATACCTGATTTAAACCGAGAGATCTCACTGTTAAAAGACTATCACGCCTATAGGGGTTTGAAAAAAGTAATGAAAGACTTTAAACCGGACCTCGTTTCAGCTCACTCCTCAAAAGCTGGTTTCCTTGGCAGGTTGGCTGCTAAAGCTTTAGGTATACCGGTATTATTTACTGCTCACGGTTGGTCATTTACATCAGGTAAAAGCTGGATAAACAGGAATATTTTTTTACAGCTCGAAAAGATAGTTGCTCCTATATCAAAAAAAATTATCACAGTTTCTGATTATGACAGAAAGCTCGCAATCAATAATTTAAATATAAGACCAGATGATATAATTACAATACATAATGGAATGCCTGATATTGAATTAGAGAGCATAAATAATAAAAAGGCAGAAAATGTGGAAATTGTAATGATTGCAAGATTCGATAATCAAAAGAACCACATTGAACTATTGGACGCAATGCATAAGTTGAACGGCTATCACATCCATTTTATCGGTGATGGTCCGCTTAAGGATAAAGTTCAAAAGTATGCAGAAGCGTTGCACATTGATTCTAAGATAACGTTTTGGGGGCGTTTGGATTCTGTATCCGAAGTTTTAGAGAAATCTGATATTTTTGCATTAATTTCGAACTGGGAAGGCTTTCCACGATCAACACTTGAAGCCATGAGATCGGGTTTACCTGTAGTTGTTTCAAATGCTGGGGGAGCCGGAGAAGCTGTTGAACATGGAGTTACCGGGTATATAGTTGAAAAAGGTGATGTTAACAGCCTTGAAAATTATATCAAAACACTATTACTAAGTGAAGAAAAGCGTAAAGAAATGGGATTAAGAGGTAGACAGAGATTTGAAGCATTATATGAGTTTGAAATTATGTACCAAAAGACGTTGAGCATTTATAAAGAGATGTTAGTTTGATCAAATGAAAAATGGCCATATTATTTTGTCTTAGCCCCCTAAACAACTGGAGAAAAATTCTACTTTAAGAATAACTATCTTAAAGTATGAAAAAACGAAAAACCTGGCACAGAATCGTTCTGCGCACCATTTGTCAACGGTTAGAGTTGAATGATTTACCTGACAGAAACAACAATGAAGGAGTTTGTGAGCTTTTATAACAACGAGCGAAACCATTCAGGGATCGGCTAGAAGAGTCCTAAACAATATCTGAAAGAAAAAGGAATTGATCTTTATCAGGCCAATGACGAAACTAAACTACAATGTGAACTCTCTAAAGTAGAATACTCGTCCAGTTAATAGGGGGTTAGACCCAAAAAATATAACTCGATGAAACACTTAGTTCTTTTTCTATTCTTGAGTCTCTCATTTTTTTCAACTGTGAAAATGGAACAGGAACGGAGTATATATACTAATGAACAGGTTGAAAGTATAGATTTTGAGCTCGTACAATTTAATAATTCTCATAATAATCAAGAACTGCAGAATAACATTTGGCGTAAAATAGATCCGGTTGAGATAGAATCAGACAAA
>SL_3KL_010_SEDDRAFT_10003869_pt1 | contig 13563 bp, 5 predicted proteins | sample SodLakKL_010_SED_2_FD_10381 | JGI IMG/M metagenome (IMG submission 10381)
ATCGGTTTTCACGTGCCGTCCGTCAAGCATGTCTTGCGAATGCGGCCTGCCACGATTGGCGGGGTTGTAGCGGTTGTCGGTGGTGACTCCGGTCGCGGTGACTTCGTCAAAAGCGGTCCTTTCCCCGGTGCGGTAGCGTGGAGCGGCTTGCAACTGCTCTTTGGTGAGGCTGGTCCGCAAGTGCTTGTTTTCGGCATCAAAACGGACATCCTTGGTCGAGATTAGGCTTTGTTGCCCACCCGCGCCAAGAATCCCGCCCGTGGAGGTGACCACGGCAAGAATTTCGCCCGAATTCATGTCAATGTAGAGGTTTTCAACACTGGCCACTTTCTCACCATCGGCAGTCTGGATGTCTATCCCGATGATATCCGACGAAGCCTTGTATTGCTTGGGAGTCTGCATGGCACTTGCCGTGCGTTGCCCTATGCCACGTTCCTGAACCGAACTCTGGCGTTGTTGGGATTGGTCCTGCCGCGTGGTATCAGCGGAAGCCAATGGGACCATCAGCGCGAGGGCCGCCACAAGTCCCGTAACGGTTATGATTTTTCTAGGTCTATTGATCATTTGATTTCTTTCTTCAGTCGCCAGCTCGGTAAGATTCATTCTTACCATGCTTGCGATTGCCCACAGTATACACGAGAACGCTTATTCCAAAATGGGGTATAACGCTACTGGATGATCCTTGGTACCGGCTTCGCCCGGTTGGAGGGGGATTAGCCATACAATCCGCTGCTATGGGGAACCCCAAGCTGCTTCAAAGTCCGATCGATATCAGCTGCAGCTCTGTCGTGAATATCTGCAACATGCGACATTTGGGCCACAATATCAGCACAAAGCTTACGCCGCTCCTTCTCCCCTTGGCCCAGTTCGAGAGTTCCGGGTTCCGCAGAAATGAGCTTCCCCAGTGCGAGCGCAGGACAATCGTATTGATATTGTTGGCGCCCGGCCCGACGCGTTCGAACATCTCAGTTTCCAGGCGACCCACCCCATATTCACTCCGGAAGGTGACGCGGAAACCCATCTTGTCGCTGAGATTGGGGTGTGCGGCAGCTCCGCCGAATATACGCATTCCACCGGAGGCTGAAAACGCCACGTCAGAGTTCGGATCGATATACTCGATCGAGCCGGCCCGTTCCCAGAAATCGTCGGAGCCGGCGTCCTTGTGCGAATTGACGTAGATTCCCGTGTCGCCGTCCCATAGGTCGTCGGGAGGGATCACGAGGGAGACGGATGGCACCGTGGTCAGGTTGTTGGCGTTGTCGGTCAGAAAGTATCCATCCAGGGGTACGGCACTTCCACCCGTATTGTGCAGTTCGATGTAGTCCGAATAGTCCTGGTCATCATCCTGGATCACTGATCCGTTGGATGCCAGGAATTCGCTGATAATCACATCGGCCCGCAGACTGGCAACCGCAAGAATCAGGGAAGCAATGAGCAGTGATCGCATAAGAGAAATTGATGATTGAGGGAAGATAGATTATAGCAAGAGGTTCCGGCAGAAGACCGGAGCTGCCATCAGGGCATCGAGCAGGGAAAAGACCGGATCTATTGAGAAACTGCGGGAGGCGAAGCTATTCAGCGGATCGGTAAGCCGGTCCACGACGGAAGACCTGATTGCAGCATATCACACACACGAGCTGAAACCGCGGAGCACCCTCGAGTGGTGTATCGACGCCCGACAACGCGGCCTCGGCACCGCAAGCTGCGGCCCGGATACCCTCCCTCAATACCGCCTCCCATCCGGCCTGATCCGCCTCAAATTCACCATGGAACCGGTCCAAGCGCGACAATCCAGGACACCCACCATTTGTGGCGAAGGCGACCATTTTCGACAGGCATCCCGTAGTGGGCCAGCAATCCCAGGAAACGATCGTTGAACACCCACCTGGAGCGCCCTTTGCCAAGCCGATGGGGCGCTGTTGAGGAGTTGTCCACCTGACAGCACTCTGGCACTCCACCAGCCTCCCAAAGTGCCCCTGCTGCCCGCCCTTCAACGACGCGAATGACTCTCGCAACGGCAGGGCTGTGCCCATTCCCAGTTCGAATACGTCAGAACCACATGACAGATCAGGTGCCGGTAAGCCTCTCCGCAGATCGTCACCTCAAAATCACGGGGATGGAAACCATTCTTTCAACAAGAATTGGGATACTTTTCCCCATCGATATGGGTTGGGGTCCCCATCGCCGCACCATGCTGATCATGGTAATGTACTGTCTGAATACCACCGCCCCCAATGCATTCGAGCACACTTCCAGCCTCGTAAACCTTTCAGACGTAGTCGCGGTTCATTTTCGCAAACCATAATCCAATGAAAAGCATGCTTACTTTACCGAAATGGTCTCTTTCAGGACTCTTCTTGATCACGGTTGCCGGGATCGCGCAGCACGGTCTTACAGCACAGGCAAGCCCGGGGCACTCAGATTCGCAAGCAGTGAACCATGAGCTCGAACTGCACGACCAAGGTTTCTGGCATGACGTCGAGGTGCATGAGGATGGATGGCTCAGGACTCCATGGTTCGGGTGGTTTCAGGATTACTCGAATTGGATTTACCACCTCGAACACGACTGGTGGTATGTCGTCGGAGAGAGCTCGTCCAACTTCTACATGTATGACTCCGGGATGGCGCTGTGGGGCTGGAGTGCGGAGGGTATCTATCCATGGATTTACTGGTACCATCCGGTGACCACCTGGAGCCTGTATGTTCGGGGAGGTTCGCCCGGGGAACGTCGATTCTATCATGCAAATGCCGATCTTTGGCGGCACGAATCCGCACTGAGGGGAGACGCGATCGTTGCAACCCCGGCCATGGTGCGTGTGGAGGGTGGAGGTCTACCTGGCACGTCCGACCTCGGGCCGCTAGAGGTCTCCACATTCTACATACGAAACTACGAAGTGACCTGGGAAGAGTGGCGGGAAGTAAGAGATTGGGCGGTATCGAACGGCTATGATCTTGACAACATCGGGGAAGGTTGCACGGACGAACATCCTGTGCACAGCGTCAACTGGTACGACGTCATCAAGTGGCTCAACGCAAAAAGTGAAATGAATGGCCTGACACCGGCATACACGATAAACGGAGCGACCTACAGAACGGGCGCGTTCATGGCGGAATGGCAGACAGCAGCCGATGGCTATCGTTTGCCTACCGATGAGGAATGGGAATTCGCGGCCCGCGGAGGAACACAGAGCCAGGGCTATAACTACAGCGGAAGCGATGACCTGGACGAGATTGGGTGGCATTGGGGAAATACATTTGAAAGAACATGTGTGATCATGAACCACCGGGGCACAGCAGTGGTCGCCCAAAAGTTGGCCAACGAGCTTGGTTTGCACGACATGAGCGGAAATGTTTGGGAGTGGACCTGGGATGAGAGTGTGGCCGGTTTCACACGTCACATTCGGGGAGGCAGTTGGCTCACCAATGAGCTAAGTTCCGAGCAGGCATCTCCATACGCCGCAGCTGTCTCGTCCCGTGGTGTCCGTGATCCGGACTACCGCAGCTCCGCAGGAGGCTTCCGCATTGCCCGCAATTAGATTGTAGAGCCCTTAGCCGTCACTGTGGTTCAAAAAGTCGTAGTTTTCAGTCAACTATTATTCTCAACATGATAATACCCAACAAGCCCGCGATTTTTCGGAAGATGTGCCGCAACATAAAGGATCGCACTTCCCGGCGTACCCACGTCAATTCTCTACTGGATGTCCATCCAATCATTCACTGGAAACAGGGCCAGCTGGATAGTTCACGTTCGGTATCATCGATCAACTCATAGGACTTCATTTCCATGGAGTCATAGTTGCTTTGATGAATCCTTGCCTCAATCAAGGCAAGGGGCTCGAAATCCGGATCGAATCGTTGTTCGTGGTAGATCGCGCGGATCCTTTCGATATGCTCATGGAATCGAAAATCCGCTGACATCGATACGACACCACTCCAAACGATGGAAGGAAGGACCCGGGATGGATCACTCATGAGGCGGTGGAGATATGCAGACATCTGCACGCGTTCGAGTTGCTTGTTATAGTACATGGCGCCGATTCCATCAAGCACTGCGGAACGGGCGTATTGAGTGGCAGCTGAATCCTCAACCACCCGTTGCATTGGCGCCGGATCTCCGTCGCTGACGGAAGCGAGCGCCCGTCCCAAACCCTCGACCAAGGCATCTCCCAGCAGGTCGTCGACATATCGCATGTGCGCCAATCGCAACAGAGGTGGAAAACCACGCCGCTCGCGAAACTCAGCTAGAAGATACATGGCAAACGTGGGTAATTTATCATCCATCGCACTCATCACACCACCCGGCATGGAAGCACGATCGAGGCTTCTGAGAAACCACCGGGTGGCCTCCTCCCGCCGCTCGACGGCCCGACGGATCGCTTCGAATGGAAACGGCCCGTGAGGTCGACCGAGCATACGAATGTATTCCGGCACATAAGAGTCCGCGGTCTGCATCATGGTTACTCCTCGTGCGTGGTAATGGAGCTGTTTTCGAGGATTATCCATTTGCCTCCGGCCATATCATAGAACAGACGGGCGGGTTCGCCCCGCGCACCGGTATGAAAGTAAACCCATCCAACACCATGAAGGTAGAGGTATGGATAGGAATTCACAGCAACATAGACATATCCATCGGAAACACTGGTTCCCCCGAGTTCAGGATCCCAAAACCAGATTCCATGATTGGACTTGTGTAAGAGATAAAGCCATCCGTGATCTTCGCTGTATAGCCACCCAGCCCACTCGATACTGGCGTAGTAGCCACCAAACCAATCGGAGACCCAATAATCCGATCCATAGGGATTCGCACCAGGAATGCCGACGAAATCAGACCTTTCTTCCATCTGGGTATGGTCAAGATCGGCAGAGTCACGCTTACTGAACTCATCGTCGGCAATGGAATCGGCGGAATAAGCGACCATGAACGATTCCGTTAGGAACGTGGCGGTGGCAAGTCGTGGCGACCCTGCATGATAGGCCGCGGTGGAGTTCACGATCACGTCCACGGTGAGCGGATCCGCATCTCCGCTGTTTCCCAGCGCCAGGATATTCATGATGAGCGTAGGCGACCCGGCTGGAAAGGTGAGCTCCTGCGGCATGTCCCCTTCCGGACGGCGATAGTCGATCCATTTCACCGCGCTGCCCTCGAGGGAAAACACCACCGTCAATGCCTCCGCGGCATCCCCCGTGCGGGTGAAGGTGAAGGATGCGTAGTCCGTTGTGCTGCCGATTGTGGCGTACGGGTCGGTCGCCACCACCGTAACCGTGGGCAACTCATCCTGAGCGAAGAAATTCTTCACCGCGAACAACCGCCGTCCGTCGGGCAGGGTCGCCTCCGCCTCCACCCACTGTTGGCCGTCCGCAACCGGTTGGATGGTGTAGGTCGGCCCAAAGGCCGGTGCCCCCCCCGCCGATTCCCACACGACCGTCGCCCGGGAGAGGTCGAAACCCGAAGCGCTCAGGCCGACCGTCACGGCAGCGTCCACCGGCATGTTCTCGGGCAGTCCGGTGATCTCCATGGTCCCGCTCTTCCACGGCTGGGATTTCAGGGGAGTTGCGGCGGCGAGGAAGGCGACCACGGCCAACCCGCTCGCCTGATCGGAAACCACAAACTCCGTCGCCACGTTGAAGGTGTCGCTCCAGCGGTCGTAGAATGCGTGGGGATCGGTTCCGGCATCGTCGCGCGGAAACGAAAGCCCTGCCAACTCGGTGCCGTAGGTGGGCGTATAGACCGGTCCGGTCTGCAGGCTCCCGAGCGGGATCCCCGAGGGCGGCAGGATGCGACGGTCGTTTTGGGCGTACTGGTGCACGATCTCGTGCTGGCGTTTGTGTCCGAGTCCCGTGAGGTAAACCATGTTCACCGGATTGGTCCCCGCCTCGTGATTGATGTTCGCGATGATCGCCTCGATGTAAGCGGGATTCGGCTCGAGCTGGTGGGCCACCGTCATGTCGAAAGCCTGGGCAATCGAGAAATACCAGCCCGCGCTGCGCATCCGCTTGGTGTGATCGGGAAAACTTGTGCCGTAGGCGTTTTCCATGGACCAGCGCAGGACGTCCTCACCGGCCGCAATCAGTTCCTCGTTGCTGCGCGCGAGATAGTCCGCGTCCAGCGCGTCCGCGGGAAGGCGACCGCTTTGTACGGCAAAGGAGTATTGGCGCAGCGCCCGGCCCCAGCCCCCGTTCGCNCGCCACCAGCCCCAGCGGCGGGTTCCCGTGGCCGAAGGCTCGAACCATGACTGCAGCGTCGCGTGGATGGCCGGATCGCCGGTTGCCGCGAACATCGCCGCCGCCGCCCACGCCAGTTCATCGTCGTGGGTGAAATTGTCTCCGTAGTGGGAAATCTTCTGGTAGGCGCCGGCTTTGCCGTGCCTGGCAATCGCCGCCATCAGGAAATCCCATCCGCGGTGCGCCACCTCCATATAGTGGGCGGCCTCCTGCGGATAGGCCGCCTGAAAATGCGGCGAGGAGCCCATCTCCGCCAACGCCGCGACCGCCGCCGCGGTGGCCGCGGTCGTCTTCGGCCACACCACCTGCGGGTCGCCAGCGTCCGGCAGCACGTTGCTCTCGTAGCGGCGCTCGCGAGGATAGACCAGAAAGTAGAAACCCCCGTCGTCATCCTGCATCCTGGCAAGAAAGTCCGCCTCCCATTTGGCCAACTGGAGAATGTCGGAAATCCCGTCCCCGCTCTCGGGCAATCCGAGGTTGTCCAGCCCGGCCACTCCCGGAAGCACGTCCACCGCGAACAACAGATAGTGGATCAGGGACGCGCTGTTGGTCGTGTATTTGCTGTAATCCCCGGCATCGTGGTGTCCGCCGGACACATCCACGGGGCCCTGGTTCACAAACGGGTAGAGCTGATGCTCCGGAGCGGTCAGGTGCGGCGCGATCTGCGGGGGGTTGTTCGTATTGATCTTGTTCGCCTCGCTCGCAACCGTCTCCCATGTGAACGCGAACTGGGTGGCGTTGGTCGGAACGGCCGCGGGATCCATGTGGCCGCCCCGGTGTGTGAACCGCGTGAAGGGCATCTCATTGGGAGCGCCGCTGCGCTGGTGGTAGAGTCCGAGCGCATAGGTCCGGGTAAAGTTCATCGCCACTCCTTCATCGATGCGGAAAGGCAACGAAGCGCCCAGCCCCGGAACCTGCAACAGGTATTCGCCGGGGGTGTTGAAGGACGTGAAATCCGCTTCATAGACCTCTTGATGGGGAACCGGATCGAGGACGAATCCGATGTCCGGGCGGGGTTTGAGCGCACCCGTGAAAACAACCGCCCCGGTCCCGGCGTCAACCAGCGCGAACCCGTCCGTCAACGGAATCTCCATCTCCCCGAGGCTGCCGAGGTAGTAGCCCGCCATCGCCTTCTTTGGCATTCCCGGAAGGTAGCCCACCTGGTTCACATGGATGGCCGGGCCGTACCGCAGCGGATGCTTCTCCGCCACAAACTCCATGGAGTTTGGCCAAAGCCCGGCGTCCGGGTTGACCACTTCAACGCGCGCCCCCTCGTCCAGTGCCGACGCAAGGTGCAGGTAAATCGCATTATCAATGCGCAGATCGCGGGTCTTCAGCGGCGCATAGAGCGCGCGGCGCTTGAATCCCACCGCATGCACCACAACCGGAACCCCGTCCGCCGTAACCACGAACCGGGATACCTCCGGCGCGCTCAAAACCCCATCGGAATCGACGAAGTCCCAACTGTCCACCGGAGACGACGCGTCCGGTTTGGTGTTGATGCGCCGCAGTTCGAGCACACTCGGAGAAACAATGCGCAAGGCATGGTCACCCACCTGCGGCTGCTCCAGCGTCAGCGAGTCCATCCGGGTGTAGGGGGGTGCACCGATCAGAGTAACCTCATCCGTGGATTCTCCATCTCCCCCATCACCGGCCACGGGAGTCTCGTTATCTCCGGGTTCAGGACTTTCAGGGTCTTCCGGCGGCAGGTCATTCCCACCGGACCCGATCGCTTGCAGAAATATCATCGCGGTGTTGGGAAGACCGACCTCATAGGAGTCGCTCGCTTTCAGGGTGAACGTTGCCGTGCAAGGATCAGCATCGGTCACATTGTCTATGGCAATGATGTTGAATAGAACTGAAGACTGCCCGGTGGGAATCACGACGGAAACCGGAATATCGCCTTCGACGCGACGATAATCGAGCCACTTGATCGCGGTGCCACCCAAGGTAAAGTCAACCGTCAGGGGAGCATCTGTATTGCCAGACCGGGAAAATCTGATCGTGGCGATGTCGGAAGGATCTCCGATCGTGGCAACGGAATCCGTCGCCTCGACCGAGACAACCTGTGTCTCCGATTCCGGAGGATTCGAGGGAATGAGTGTAATCATCGCACTCTTGGCATCCCCAATCACATAGGCGGGATCCTTCTTGAGAGTAAACACGACCGTTGCCGGGTCGACGTTGTTGACATTGTCCACGGCAACAATCGTGAAGATTGCGGACTCCTTGCCTGCGGGCATCACCACGGAAACGGGCATATCGCCTTCGATGCGTCGGTAATCTAGCCACTTGATGGCGGTGCCACCCAATACCATGTGAACCGTTAGATCTTTGGCGAGGGAACCACTCCGTGTAAAAGTGATAACGGCGGGTTCTTGCCGTACGCCAATGGTCGCGGTGGCAACCGTGGTCGCAATGGTTACGGTGGGAATGATCTTCGTTTTTCCAATGTGATGCCAACTTCCGTTTCCCCCGTTGAAGGCAACCCGCATACCCTGGAGCACTTGGCCTGCAAGTCCAACTTCATTGGCCGGGACCTGGATGCGCACCCACTTTCCGACATCTGGCAGTGTTCCACTGTATCGGCTGTTCTCCATCTCTTCGACTCCGGAAGCGATGGAATCCGCCCCCCAATGAGCCCGGTGTTCCCACGTATCGGATTTCCATGTAACCATGAACTGGGAGGGAGGATTGTCCGGATCGAGGTAGACGTAGGTAAACAGGTGGTCGTCGCTTTCGATGTGGTAATCCTCACCGACCCAGGCAACGCTTTGCTCGTTCCATGCTTTGGAAAGAACGGACTGATGGTTGTCGGCGCCGTGGAGTTGATCGAGCTGTTCGGTTCCCTCAACAAGGTCTCCCGAGCATGCGATAAAATGAACCGCGCCAGCCGATTGACCATTGGAAAACCAAACCACGGTATCTTCGTCGTGAGCATGAATGACAGACGTGAACGACAGAACTCCAAGGAGGAGGAACGCGAGTGTGTATGGGATGAATTTTTGAATCATCCACCCATTTTATCCGCTTCTTCATCGATTGTTTATCAGCGGAGCTCTGATCACGAAGTATAAAATCAGCTAGCCGGGATGTGGGAAAAGGCGACGATCGACTGTCCTTGTTTATCCTACAAGGGATGGGGGGATTGCCTTATTCCCTAGTTAGGAACGTGGCGGTGGCAAGTCGTGGCGACCCTGCATGATAGGCCGCGGTGGAGTTCACGATCACGTCCACGGTGAGCGGATCCGCATCTCCGCTGTTTCCCAGCGCCAGGATATTCATGATGAGCGTAGGCGACCCGGCTGGAAAGGTGAGCTCCTGCGGCATGTCCCCTTCCGGACGGCGATAGTCGATCCATTTCACCGCGCTGCCCTCGAGGGAAAACACCACCGTCAATGCCTCCGCGGCATCCCCCGTGCGGGTGAAGGTGAAGGATGCGTAGTCCGTTGTGCTGCCGATTGTGGCGTACGGGTCGGTCGCCACCACCGTAACCGTGGGCAACTCATCCTGAGCGAAGAAATTCTTCACCGCGAACAACCGCCGTCCGTCGGGCAGGGTCGCCTCCGCCTCCACCCACTGTTGGCCGTCCGCAACCGGTTGGATGGTGTAGGTCGGCCCAAAGGCCGGTGCCCCCCCCGCCGATTCCCACACGACCGTCGCCCGGGAGAGGTCGAAACCCGAAGCGCTCAGGCCGACCGTCACGGCAGCGTCCACCGGCATGTTCTCGGGCAGTCCGGTGATCTCCATGGTCCCGCTCTTCCACGGCTGGGATTTCAGGGGAGTTGCGGCGGCGAGGAAGGCGACCACGGCCAACCCGCTCGCCTGATCGGAAACCACAAACTCCGTCGCCACGTTGAAGGTGTCGCTCCAGCGGTCGTAGAATGCGTGGGGATCGGTTCCGGCATCGTCGCGCGGAAACGAAAGCCCTGCCAACTCGGTGCCGTAGGTGGGCGTATAGACCGGTCCGGTCTGCAGGCTCCCGAGCGGGATCCCCGAGGGCGGCAGGATGCGACGGTCGTTTTGGGCGTACTGGTGCACGATCTCGTGCTGGCGTTTGTGTCCGAGTCCCGTGAGGTAAACCATGTTCACCGGATTGGTCCCCGCCTCGTGATTGATGTTCGCGATGATCGCCTCGATGTAAGCGGGATTCGGCTCGAGCTGGTGGGCCACCGTCATGTCGAAAGCCTGGGCAATCGAGAAATACCAGCCCGCGCTGCGCATCCGCTTGGTGTGATCGGGAAAACTTGTGCCGTAGGCGTTTTCCATGGACCAGCGCAGGACGTCCTCACCGGCCGCAATCAGTTCCTCGTTGCTGCGCGCGAGATAGTCCGCGTCCAGCGCGTCCGCGGGAAGGCGACCGCTTTGTACGGCAAAGGAGTATTGGCGCAGCGCCCGGCCCCAGCCCCCGTTCGCACGCCACCAGCCCCAGCGGCGGGTTCCCGTGGCCGAAGGCTCGAACCATGACTGCAGCGTCGCGTGGATGGCCGGATCGCCGGTTGCCGCGAACATCGCCGCCGCCGCCCACGCCAGTTCATCGTCGTGGGTGAAATTGTCTCCGTAGTGGGAAATCTTCTGGTAGGCGCCGGCTTTGCCGTGCCTGGCAATCGCCGCCATCAGGAAATCCCATCCGCGGTGCGCCACCTCCATATAGTGGGCGGCCTCCTGCGGATAGGCCGCCTGAAAATGCGGCGAGGAGCCCATCTCCGCCAACGCCGCGACCGCCGCCGCGGTGGCCGCGGTCGTCTTCGGCCACACCACCTGCGGGTCGCCAGCGTCCGGCAGCACGTTGCTCTCGTAGCGGCGCTCGCGAGGATAGACCAGAAAGTAGAAACCCCCGTCGTCATCCTGCATCCTGGCAAGAAAGTCCGCCTCCCATTTGGCCAACTGGAGAATGTCGGAAATCCCGTCCCCGCTCTCGGGCAATCCGAGGTTGTCCAGCCCGGCCACTCCCGGAAGCACGTCCACCGCGAACAACAGATAGTGGATCAGGGACGCGCTGTTGGTCGTGTATTTGCTGTAATCCCCGGCATCGTGGTGTCCGCCGGACACATCCACGGGGCCCTGGTTCACAAACGGGTAGAGCTGATGCTCCGGAGCGGTCAGGTGCGGCGCGATCTGCGGGGGGTTGTTCGTATTGATCTTGTTCGCCTCGCTCGCAACCGTCTCCCATGTGAACGCGAACTGGGTGGCGTTGGTCGGAACGGCCGCGGGATCCATGTGGCCGCCCCGGTGTGTGAACCGCGTGAAGGGCATCTCATTGGGAGCGCCGCTGCGCTGGTGGTAGAGTCCGAGCGCATAGGTCCGGGTAAAGTTCATCGCCACTCCTTCATCGATGCGGAAAGGCAACGAAGCGCCCAGCCCCGGAACCTGCAACAGGTATTCGCCGGGGGTGTTGAAGGACGTGAAATCCGCTTCATAGACCTCTTGATGGGGAACCGGATCGAGGACGAATCCGATGTCCGGGCGGGGTTTGAGCGCACCCGTGAAAACAACCGCCCCGGTCCCGGCGTCAACCAGCGCGAACCCGTCCGTCAACGGAATCTCCATCTCCCCGAGGCTGCCGAGGTAGTAGCCCGCCATCGCCTTCTTTGGCATTCCCGGAAGGTAGCCCACCTGGTTCACATGGATGGCCGGGCCGTACCGCAGCGGATGCTTCTCCGCCACAAACTCCATGGAGTTTGGCCAAAGCCCGGCGTCCGGGTTGACCACTTCAACGCGCGCCCCCTCGTCCAGTGCCGACGCAAGGTGCAGGTAAATCGCATTATCAATGCGCAGATCGCGGGTCTTCAGCGGCGCATAGAGCGCGCGGCGCTTGAATCCCACCGCATGCACCACAACCGGAACCCCGTCCGCCGTAACCACGAACCGGGATACCTCCGGCGCGCTCAAAACCCCATCGGAATCGACGAAGTCCCAACTGTCCACCGGAGACGACGCGTCCGGTTTGGTGTTGATGCGCCGCAGTTCGAGCACACTCGGAGAAACAATGCGCAAGGCATGGTCACCCACCTGCGGCTGCTCCAGCGTCAGCGAGTCCATCCGGGTGTAGGGGGGTGCACCGATCAGAGTAACCTCATCCGTGGATTCTCCATCTCCCCCATCACCGGCCACGGGAGTCTCGTTATCTCCGGGTTCAGGACTTTCAGGGTCTTCCGGCGGCAGGTCATTCCCACCGGACCCGATCGCTTGCAGAAATATCATCGCGGTGTTGGGAAGACCGACCTCATAGGAGTCGCTCGCTTTCAGGGTGAACGTTGCCGTGCAAGGATCAGCATCGGTCACATTGTCTATGGCAATGATGTTGAATAGAACTGAAGACTGCCCGGTGGGAATCACGACGGAAACCGGAATATCGCCTTCGACGCGACGATAATCGAGCCACTTGATCGCGGTGCCACCCAAGGTAAAGTCAACCGTCAGGGGAGCATCTGTATTGCCAGACCGGGAAAATCTGATCGTGGCGATGTCGGAAGGATCTCCGATCGTGGCAACGGAATCCGTCGCCTCGACCGAGACAACCTGTGTCTCCGATTCCGGAGGATTCGAGGGAATGAGTGTAATCATCGCACTCTTGGCATCCCCAATCACATAGGCGGGATCCTTCTTGAGAGTAAACACGACCGTTGCCGGGTCGACGTTGTTGACATTGTCCACGGCAACAATCGTGAAGATTGCGGACTCCTTGCCTGCGGGCATCACCACGGAAACGGGCATATCGCCTTCGATGCGTCGGTAATCTAGCCACTTGATGGCGGTGCCACCCAATACCATGTGAACCGTTAGATCTTTGGCGAGGGAACCACTCCGTGTAAAAGTGATAACGGCGGGTTCTTGCCGTACGCCAATGGTCGCGGTGGCAACCGTGGTCGCAATGGTTACGGTGGGAATGATCTTCGTTTTTCCAATGTGATGCCAACTTCCGTTTCCCCCGTTGAAGGCAACCCGCATACCCTGGAGCACTTGGCCTGCAAGTCCAACTTCATTGGCCGGGACCTGGATGCGCACCCACTTTCCGACATCTGGCAGTGTTCCACTGTATCGGCTGTTCTCCATCTCTTCGACTCCGGAAGCGATGGAATCCGCCCCCCAATGAGCCCGGTGTTCCCACGTATCGGATTTCCATGTAACCATGAACTGGGAGGGAGGATTGTCCGGATCGAGGTAGACGTAGGTAAACAGGTGGTCGTCGCTTTCGATGTGGTAATCCTCACCGACCCAGGCAACGCTTTGCTCGTTCCATGCTTTGGAAAGAACGGACTGATGGTTGTCGGCGCCGTGGAGTTGATCGAGCTGTTCGGTTCCCTCAACAAGGTCTCCCGAGCATGCGATAAAATGAAC
>SL_3KL_010_SEDDRAFT_10003870_pt1 | contig 13562 bp, 8 predicted proteins | sample SodLakKL_010_SED_2_FD_10381 | JGI IMG/M metagenome (IMG submission 10381)
GACGACGGCCACGCTCACGGCGAGGGCGAGGAGGAGCCGACCACCGAGGTGGCGCTGGAGGTCCCGGAAGGGATGCGGGTCGTCGAGGTGCCCGAGGTCGAGGGCTTCGAGGTCGACACCGAGGTCGGCGACGACGGCGAGGTCGAGGTGGTCACCTGGTCCGCGACGACCGCCACCGAGCCGGCCCCGCAGCTGCCCTTCGACGCGGTCATCAGCGGCGAACCGGGTGACGAGGTCTACCTCAAGGTGTTCCAGGGCTGCGGCGACCTGTCCTACCGCTGGGTGGGGACCCCGGACGAGCCGGCCGACGACCCCGCCGTCAGGCTCACGCTCACCGACCCCGATCCCGACAGCCCGCCCCCCGATCCCGCCGCTGCCGGACCCGAGGAGCCCACCGGCGACGCAGAGGAGCCCGCGGACACCGCATCCGAAGAGGCGCCCGACGAGGATCCCGCCGAGGGACCAGCGCCGGACGAGGAGCCGGCACCGGACGAGGAGGCCGACGACGAGGACGCCGAGCCAGCCCCGATCGCCGCGCCGAGCGACCCCGAGAACTCACCGTTGCTGTGGGCCGTCGTCGCCCTCGCAGGCACCGCGCTGCTGATCGCCCTGCTCCTCGCGCTGCGTCCCCGCCCCGCTGCCGCCCCCGCTCCGGACGCCGGCGCGCGTGACGGGCGGGCTGACGACACCGAGCCGGGAGGCCAGGGCTCGACATGACCCGGACCATCACCGCCCGCGCGGGCGCCCTCACGCTGCTCGTCCTGATCGGTCTGCAGGCCGGCGTCGGGCCGGCCCTCGCCGACCCGGCGGTGCCGACCCACTACCGCTCGACGGTCACCGAGGTGGTGGATGCCGACGGTGAGCCGATCGACCTCGACGTGGAGGTGCTGGGTGGCGACACCTACCTCGTCGTCGAGGTCCCGGCCGGCACGGAGCTCGGGGTGCCGGGCTACGACGGCGAGCCCTACATCCGTGTCCACGCCGACGGCGAGGTGGAGGTCAACCAGCGCTCCCCCGCCCGCTGGCTCAACGATGCCCGCTACGGCTCCGCCGACGTGGACGTGCCAGCCCTCGCGGACGCCCATGCACCGCCGGACTGGGAGCTGGTGGCGCGCGACGGCGTCTACGCCTGGCACGACCACCGCATCCACTTCATGTCGCCCGCCCTGCCGGCCCAGGTCGATCCGAGCTCGGACGAGGTGCAGGAGATCTGGGACTGGGAGGTGCCGATCACGGTCGACGGCGAGGAGGCCGTGATCCTCGGCGAGCTCGTGTGGGTCCCGGGGACCGGTGTCGCGCTGCCGGCCCTGGCGCTGGTGGTCGCGATCGCGCTCGGTGTCGTCGTGGCGCGCCGCATCGGCGGCGATCCCCTGGTGCTGTTGGCGGCCGCGACGACGCTCGTGCTCGCTGCGGCGAACAACCTCGGCCTGCCACCCGGCGCCGATCGCTACCCGGCGTTGTGGGTCCTGCCGGCGGTCGCCGTCGGGGTGCTCGCCGCCGGTCGGTGGCGCTCACGCACGGACCAGGTGGGCGGTCCGCTCCTGCGGGCGCTGGCCGCTGTGCCGCCCGCGGTCGGCGCGATGCTGCTGATCGGTGCGCTCACCCGGCCGATCGTGCCGGGGCTGCTGCCGACGGCCGCGACCCGGACGCTCGTGGTCGCCATCCTGGCGGCGAGCGTCGCGAGTCTGGTCCCCCAGCTCACGCAGGTGTGGGCCGCGAGCTCACTCGACACCGGTCCTGCGGACGGCACCGAGACCGGGACCGAGGCCGATGCGGCGCACGAGCCCGTGCGTCGGGAAGCCACCACCGACACGGACGGTCGCTGACCCCACCCCGGAAGCGGCGCGGTCAGTTGCCGCCGTCGCCGTTGTCTGGCTCCTCCTCTGGCTCCTCCTCTGGCTCCTCCTCCTCGGGAGGCACCTCGACCGGCTCGTCCACGCAGTCTGGATGGTCGGCAGGGAGCTCCGGGTCGAAGGGACAGGGCTCCGGCTCCTCCTCCTCGGGGCCCTCGCTGACCACGATCGTGACGACCGAGCCGGGGGGCACCTGGGTGCCCGCACCGGGGTCCTGCCGGATCACGAAGCCTTCGGCGACGGTGTTGTGGTGCTCCCGCTCGATCTCCGGTTCGAGCCCCTGGTCCTCCAGGCGCGCGATCGCGTCCTCCTCGGTGCGGTTGACCACCGGGCGGACGGTGACCAGCTCCTCGCCGAGGCTGACGACGTAGTCGACGCGGCTGCCCACGGTCACCTCGGTCCCCGGTGCCGGGTCCTGCGAGATGATGTGGCCCTCTTCGACCTCGTCGCTGTACTCGCGCTCACGCTCGCCGCGGACCAGCCCGGCCTCGCGCAGTGCCTGGAGCGCGTCGTCCTCGTCCATGCCCTCGATCTCGGGGACCTCGGTGGTGTCCTCACCGACGGCCACCACGAGGTTGATCCTGCTGCCCTCGGAGACGAGCTCGTTCGCGAGCGGGTCCTGCTCGAGGACGGTCCCGGGCTCCTCCTCGGAGGTCTCCTCCGTGATCCTGCCGACCTCCAACCCGCGGTCCTCGATCATCTCCTCCGCGAGCTCCAGAGGCAGGCCGACCAGCTCCGGCACCGAGACCTGTGGGCCCTCGTCCACGGCGAACAGGCCGGCGATGAACCACCCGGCGGCGACCAACGCGACCAACGCGAGGATGGCGAGCAGCACGTAGACCGCACCACGCTTGCGGCGATCCGCGGTGTCGTCGACGGGGCGCGGCGGCGGGGTGGTCTCCAGCAGCGCGGTGGTCTCGGCCGCCGACATGACCGCCGGAGCCTCGATCGGGCCGCCCACCCGGGCGTTGAGCAGGTCCTCGCGCATCTCGGCGGCGTCGCGGTAGCGGTTGGCCGGGTTCTTGGCCAGCGCCCGCATCGCGATCGCCTCGGCGGCGGGGCTGATGCCGGGGTCGAGCTCACGCGGGGTGCGCGGGGTCTCCTGGACGTGCTGGTAGGCCACGGTCACCGGTGAGTCGCCGCCGAAGGGCTGCAGGCCGGTGAGCGCCTCGTACAGCACGACACCGAGGGAGTAGATGTCGCTGCGGGCGTCGACGTCGAAGCCCTGCGCCTGTTCGGGGGAGAGGTAGGCGGCGGTGCCGAGCACGGCCGCGGTCTGGGTGACCGTCTCCTCGTCGATGGCGCGGGCGATGCCGAAGTCGGTCACCTTCACGGTGCCGTCCTCGGCGAGCAGGATGTTCCCTGGCTTGATGTCGCGGTGGATCAGGTTCTGGCTGTGGGCGTACGACAGCGCCGAGCAGACGTCGGCGACGACCTCCAGCGCCCGGTCCTCGGTCAGTCCCCCCGCCGCGATCGCTTGCTGCAGCGACCGTCCGCCGACCAGTTCCATCACGATGTAGGGCTGGCCCTGGTCCTCTCCGGTGTCGTAGACGGCGACGAGGTTGGGGTGGTTGAGGCGGGCGACGTTGCGTGCCTCGGTCTGGAAGCGGCGGGTGAAACCCTCGTCGTCGCGGAAACGCTCGAGCAGGAGCTTGACCGCGACCTCGCGGTGCAACGTCCGGTCGCGGGCCGCGTACACCTCCGCCATGCCGCCACGGCCGAGGACGCGCANNAGCTCGTAGCGTCCCGACAGGATCCGACCAACGCTCACCCGTCGCCTCCGTGGGGGGATGTGGATGCCGCGCGTGAGCCTACCGGCGCGGTCGTAGGAACCTCGGTGGTGCGCACCGTCAGCGGGCCCGTTCGACCGCGACCTGGAGCACCTGCCGCGCGATCGGCGCGGCGACGCTACCCCCGGTGGCGCCCTCGGCCGTGGTGGGGAGCGCGACCGCGATCGCGATGTCATCGCCGGCGAAGCCGACGAACCACACCACCGAACCCTCTGCGGCCTGGGCGGTGCCGGTCTTGCCACCGACCTCGACCCCGTCGATAGCGGCCCGCTGCCCGGTGCCGGTGCGTACCGCGTCGAGCATCATCTGCCTGAGCTGCTCCGCGGTACGAGCGGAGATGGGGCGGGCATCGCCGCCCACCCCCGACCAGGGCCCGTCGTCGGGTCCCCGGACGACCTGCCCGTCGGGACTGACGACGTTGGCGACCACGTGCGGGCGCAGCAGCTCGCCGCCGTTGGCGATCGAGGCGGCGATGACCGCCATGTGCATCGGTGTGACGCGGACGTCGCGCTGCCCGATCGAGCTCTGGGCGGTGGCGGGGACGTCGAGCTCGCCGGGGATGCGGCTGGTCGCCGTGGACAGGTCGTAGGGCAGGTCCCGGTTGAAGCCGAACCGTTGGGCCTGGTCGATCAGCCCGTCGTCGCCGAGCTCGACCCCCAGCCGCGCGAACACCGTGTTGCACGACACGCGCAGCGCGTCGGCCAGGGTGATCTCGTCCTCGCTCACGCAGGTCCCGCCGCCGAAGTTGCCGATGTCGGCCTGGGTCTGGGGTACGTCGTAGACGGGCTCGTCATCGGGGAACAGCGTGTCCGGCGCCGCGCCCCGTTCGAGGGCCGCGGCAGCGACGATCAGCTTGAAGGCGGAGCCCGGCGCGTACAGCTCGCTCGTTGCCCGGTCGAGCAGCGGCTGGTCCTCGGCATCGCGGAGCTCGTCCCAGGCGTCGCGGATCTGGGTGCGGTCGTGGCTGGACAGCGGGTTCGGGTCGTAGGTCGGGTTCGCGTAGCTGGCGAGCACCGCCCCGGAACGGGGGTTGAGCACCACCACGGCACCCTCTCGGCCGTCGAGCGCGGACTCGGCAGCTCGCTGTACCTCGCCGTCGATCGTGAGGTGGACCGCGTTGCCGGGCCGGTTGGCGCCACCGATGAGGTCGCCGAGGTTCTGGGCGACCACCTCGGTCGGTCGGCCGGTGAGCTGCTCGTTCAGCGAGCGTTCGAGCCCGGAGCGGTGCAGCACGAGGGAGTAGTAGCCGGTGAGGTGGGCGTAGCGGGTCCCCTCGGGGTAGGTACGCAGGAAGCGCAGCTCACCGTCGCTCGGCACCGAGCTGGCGATCGCCTCCTCGCCGACCACGATCGGGCCTCGGGGCAGCTCGTACTCCCGCACGATCACGCGCCGGTTCGCGGGATGGTTGGCCAGGTCGTCGGCCTGGATCAGCGTGATGACGTTGAGGTTGAGGAACAGCGCACCGAACAGCACGAGCAGGACGGTGGTGACCCGGTTGATGGAACGGTTCATGCTCCACCACCGTCATCGATGCGTCCGGTGGGCTCCCCGCCGTCCGTGGGCCCTGCCGAGCGGGGCTGTGCGGAGCGATCCGCCGGTCGGCGGACCGCCGACGGCTGCTCCGCGTCCGGTCGCCCCCGGGCGGCNGCGCGGGACTCGTCGCTGATGCGCAGCAGGGCAGCGACGATGAGGTAGTTGGCCAGCAGTGACGANCCGCCGTAGGAGATGAACGGCAGCGTGATGCCGGTCAGCGGGACCAGTCGGGTCAGCCCGCCGACGATCACGAAGACCTGCAGCGCGAACGTCACGGTCAGGCCGAGGGCGAGCAGCGTGCTGAACGCGTCACGAGCGGTCATCGCGATGCGCAGGCCACGCGCCACGATGAGCAGGAACGCCACCAGCACGGCCGTCGCGCCCAGCAGCCCGAGCTCCTCACCGATCACCACGAAGATCGCGTCGGTCGAGGAGAATGGCACGTCCTGTGGGCGGCCGAAGCCGAGCCCGGTGCCCGTCAACCCACCGGTGCCGAGCGCGAACAGGCTCTGCGCCAGCTGGTAGGCCGTGCCCTGCACGTCGGACCACGGGTCGAGCCAGATCTGGACGCGCACCTGCACGTGGGCGAACCACTGGTAGGCGATCCAACACGCGACGGCGAACAGCACGACACCGAGTGCCGGGTACGCCACCCGGCCGGTCGCGACGTACAGCATGGCGATGAAGGTCCCGAAGAACAGCACCGCGGAGCCGAGGTCGCGCAGTTGCGCCATGATCACCATCGCGCCGATCGCCGCGACGAACACGGGCGCGAGGTGGCGCGTCGCCGGGATCAGCAGCGGACCGACCCGCTGGGTCGCGACCGAGAGCAGCTCGCGGTTGCGGGCCAGGTAGGCGGCGAGGAACAGCACGGCCGTGAGCTTGGCGACCTCGCCGGGCTGGAACCGCATGCCGAACACGTCGACCCACAGGCGGGCGCCGTTGATCACCCCGGCGGTGATGCCCGGGATGATCGGCAGCAGGAGCAGCACGATCGTGGCCAGCCCGAAGGTGTACTGGTAGCGGGCCAGGGGCCGCACGCTGCCGACGAACAGCAGGCCGAGGCACATGATCCCGACCGTGACCGCCGTCCAGACCGTCTGGGTCGCGGCGAGCTCGGTGCCTGCCGCCAGGTCGACGCGCCGGACGAACACCAGCCCGATGCCGTTGAGCAGGAACGCGAGGGGCAGGATGGCCGGGTCGGCGTCAGGGGCCGCGTAGCGGACCGTCACGTGGGCGACGATCGCGACGACCGCGAGGGCGACACCGGTGACGATGGCGGCGGGTGGGAGCTCGGTCGACTCGGACCACCCGAGCAGCATCCCGGCGGCCGCCGTGAGCAGCACCGCGCCGGCGAGCAGGCGGGCCTCGAGCCGGCGCGGGTGCGTGATCCCGCCGGCCTGGGTGGAGGCCGAGGGGCCGCCCGCTCCTCGCTGCTTCGCTCCGCTCTGCGCCGTCACGGTGCGGCGTCGGCGTCGCCGTCCTCTGCCCCGCCGCCCTCCACCTCGTCGTCCTGTCCGTCCTCGGCGGCGTCGGGATCGTCACGGGTGGGGATGCCACGGACCTGACGACGGGCATCGTTGATGTCGGCGGCGTTCAGACCCTGCTCCAGGGTCAGGTGGTAGTAGGAGGGGATCTCGTCGAGGGTCAGCTCGGAGCGCTCCGCGACACGGGAGAGCCGCATCGAGCCGATCTGCGTATCGATCCCCTGGTAGATCACCACCTGCTCGCCGTCGAGTCCGACGTAGTAGTTCTGCGCGAGGAGGAACCGTCCTCCGCCGTAGAGCGCGCCGGCGAGCACCGCGACCCCGACCAGGATCGCGAGGGAGCGCATGACGAGCCCGCTGAAGCGCGATGCGTCGTCACCCTGCTCCGGCGTGGACGTGTCGTACAGCGGACGCGAGCTGCCGAAGGACCCGTAGGACCCCAGACGCCCGGCCCAGTCGGTATCGCCGTCGTCGGCGAAGGTGCGGATCGCGACCGTGCGCGGACCGTCGTCGTCGACCTCGGCGTCGTCCTCGAACCGGATGAGCACGGCGGTGATGTTGTCCGGTCCGCCCGCCTCGTTGGCCATGTCCACGAGCTGGTCCAGCGCCGTGTCGAGGTCGTCGACCTGTTCGAGCACGTCGGTGATGTCCTCGTCGGACACGACGCCGGTCAACCCGTCGGAGCACAGCAGGATCTGGTCCTCGGGCTGCAGTTCCAGGGTCATGGCATCCACGTCGATCTCGGGCGAGACACCGATCGCGCGGGTCACGACGGACCGTTGCGGGTGGTTGGCTGCCTCCTCGTGGGTGAGCTGGCCCTCGTCGATGAGGTGCTGGACCAGGGTGTGGTCGTCGGTGAGCTGGCTGAGGCTGCCGTCGCGCAGCAGGTAGGCGCGCGAGTCTCCGACGTGGGCCACGTGCAGGCGTCGTCCCTCGAGCAGGGCGGCGGTCAGGGTGGTGCCCATGCCTCGGTAGGACGGTTCGTCCTCGGCGCGCCTCGACACCTCCTGGTTGGCGGTGACCACGGCGTCGCGTAGGGCGGTCAGCGCCGCGGTCGAGTCGGGGAAGACGCGTCCGTCGAGCTCGCGGAGGGGCTCGAGGGCGGTGGCGGAGGCGACCTCGCCAGCCACGTGTCCTCCCATGCCGTCGGCGACGGCGACGACGCTGTCCGCGACCAGGAAGGCGTCCTCGTTGCCCTCACGCACTCGGCCGACGTCGGAGGTCCCGCCGGTGATGAAGCGTCTCATCGGCGCACCTCGACGCGGGTCTTGCCGAGACGCAGCTGGTCACCGGCGGCGATCGGGGTCGGACCTGCCACCTTGGCGCCGTTGAGGAAGGTGCCGTTGGTGGAGCCGAGGTCGCGGACCACCCACCCGTCGCCGTTGAGCTGGAGCCGGGCGTGTTCGTCAGAGACGTAGACGTCATCGAGGGTGACGTCGACGTGGCTGGCGCGCCCGAAGGAGATGCCGTCGCCACGCAGCGCGATCACCTGTGGGCGACCGGAGGGGTGGTGCAGGACCAGCTCCTTGGGGGCACGACGCGACCTGCGGGAGTCGGTGGCACCGGCGGCCGGCGCCACGGCGGGGCGGGTCGGCGGCGACTGCTTGCGGCGGGGGCCGTAGAGGTCGATGACCACCGCTCGGACGGTGCTGGCGAGGAAGAGGTAGAGCAGCAACAGGAGCCCGAACTTCAACAGGGTCAGGAACTCGAGGGGCATGTCAGGCCTCCACGAGCTCCACGACCGCGTCGCCGAACTCGATGCGGTCGCCGATCTCGATGGGCTGCTCAGCGGCTTGCACGCCGTTGACCCGGGTGCCGTTCGTGGAGCCGAGGTCGACGACCCACCAGGTGTCCCCGCGGCGCACGACCGCCGCGTGTTCGCGGGAGACCGTGGAGTCGGGCAACGGCAGGTCGCAGGAACGCAGACGGCCGACCGACACCCGCGTCCCCTGGAGCGGGACGTCCCTGCCGGCGCGCTCGCCGGTGTGGATCCGCAGGTGCAGGGTGGCCTTCGGTGGGCCGGAGACGACCTGCGTGTGCTCGAGCTCGGATCGCTCGTCCGCGGGGGGTTCGGGTTCCCGGTAGGCGGGCTTGGCGGCGACCGGGGGGACGGCCGGGGTACCGCTCGAGGGCGTCGAGGGATCGTCGGCGGCCCGGACGGCGCCAGACCCACCGGCGGCCCGGCTCGGTCTCTGGGGTTCCGGTTCGCGATCGACCACCTCGACGCGGCCGGTCAGGCGGAAGCGTCCGACGCGGACCTCGTCGTCGCGCTGGATGCGCACCTTGACCGGGCCACGCAGGACCCAGCCCCGTTCGGAGGCGGTGGTGGCGACGACCTGCCCGAGCTCGCGGGGCAGAGACTCACCGAAGGTCTCCAGCCGTTCGTGGTCCTTCGGGCTCAGCGAGATGCGGTAGACGTTCGGGATCACCACGCCGTCGGCGGTGACGTGCTGGTTGTCCGCCGCGTAGCGCTGGACGCCGCGGGCGAGCTCGACGGGCTGCAGCCCGGACCGGAAGACTCGGGAGAAGAAGCCCTCGACCGCCCCCTCGAGGCGGTTCTCGAACCCCTGTAGCACACCCATCATGTCCACCGGTCGGTCGTCCACGTCGGCTGCCGCTGCGCGCACGAGGCGGCGCAGCGGACCGATCCATCCGTCGGGAGAGCGTAGCTCAGGGGTCGTCTGGAGCGACCCGTACGAACGTGCGAAGGGAGGTGGTCGCCCGCCCGAGTGTGTCTGCGTGGTCGATGTGGCTCCGGCATGAAGCCGTTGGTACGCTCCGCGCTTCACCCGGGCGGGTGGCGGAATTGGCAGACGCGCACGGTTCAGGTCCGTGTGTCCGAAAGGACATGGGGGTTCAAGTCCCCCCTCGCCCACAAGCTCGTACAGGGGTCTAGCACCCCGATATCGCTGGAATCACCGGAACGCCCTCGCACCCCGCGGGGGCGTTTCTCGCTCCCCTGGCAACGAGATGGCAACGAGAATCTGAGCCGCGCGTTGCTACCGACCGACGCCGAGCCCCGTGGCAACGCCGTGGCAACGCGTCTCGCGTCACAGACAGGAAGCATCGCCGAGTCTGCCGTCCCATGGGGGCGTGGTTCGCGGATGGTCGTTCCGCTCGTCAAGATCCCGGTGCTCACGCCTCGGTAGCGCTTCCGCGGAGTCACGAGCCAGGGATCCAGAGTGCGCTTGTCGTCCGGGTCGCTAAGGAGGCACCTGCGCCACAAGCCCCACCCTCCGCCCCTAGACGCGGAACACGTCCTCGATCAGGTCCCGCGATCGCGGCGATCCAGTAGCGTGCCCGTCGGCCTGGGGGTATCGGTGCAGTTCGGACGTTACGACGCGCTCGTCGACGGACGTGTCGCGGCCTGGCTCGAGCAGGCGGGGGATCACGCTCTCGTCGAAGCGCTCGATGAAGCGGACGAGCCGGACAGGTTCGCGACGCAGGCTATGGCCGCGATGGTTCGCCGGCTCGGCCAGCTGCCAGCGGAGGAACGAGTCCGTCTGGTGAACCGCGTGATCGATTTGCTCGAGGAGCCGGACGCCGTGATCGTCCCGCCACCACGCGTGCTGCAGTCCATCGCCGGCGAAGCGATCCGGCACGCGCCGGCTCCCGACATCCCATTGTCACAGCCGGACCTCCTGGTCAACGCACGAGGTGAACCCCAGCTCGCGGCCGAGCTCAAGAAGGAGCTCGCGTCGGCGGACCAGATCGACCTCATCGTCGCCTTCGTTCGTTGGTACGGCGTCCGCCTCGTCTTCAATGAGCTCGAGGGTGCGATCGCCCGTGGTGCGAGGGTCCGGCTGCTGACCACGACCTACACCGGCTCCACGGAAGCCAAGGCCCTGGATCGGCTGCGCAACATCGGCGTCAACATCCGGGTCTCATACGACACCCAAGTGACCCGTCTGCACGCAAAGTCGTGGATCCTTCACCGCCGCTCGGGGTTCAGTACGGCCTACGTCGGCTCGTCGAACCTGACCCACAGCGCCATGGTTGACGGTCGTGAGTGGAACGTGCGTCTGGCACGTGCCGCGAACCCGTCCCTCTTCGACAAGGTCGCCGCAGCTTTCGAGGCGCAATGGTCGTCCGGTGACTACGAGGACCACGATCCCGACCGGTTCGCTCGAGCCATCGCCGCTACCCGAGCACCGGACCGCGAAGCCGAGCTGTCCGGGCTCGAGCTCCGGCCCTGGCCGTACCAGGCCGAGATCCTCGATGCGCTCACCGTTGAGCGTGAGGTCCATGACTCGAAGCACAACCTCGTCGTCGCGCCAACGGGTACCGGCAAGACGGTCGTGGCGGCGCTCGACTACACGCGGCTTTGGCAGGAACACGGCGACCTGAGCCTGTTGTTCGTCGCCCACCGTGAGCAGATCCTGCGCCAGTCACGTCGAACCTTCCGGGAGGCGATGGGCGACGGATCCTTCGGTGAGCTGCTGGTCGGCGGTCACCGGCCGGAGGAAGGCCGGCACGTCTTCGCGTCCATCCAAACGCTGTCGTCGCCCTCCGCGTCAGACGAGCTCGGCGACGGGTTCGACGTGGTCATCGTCGACGAGTTCCACCATGCCCAAGCACGCACCTACGAGCGCCTGCTCGACCGACTGCAGTGCCAGTGGCTGCTGGCTCTGACCGCAACGCCCGAGCGGTCAGATGGGTTGGATGTTCGCCGATGGACGGATGGTCGTACGGCCTTCGACATGCGCTTGTGGCATGCGCTGGATCGCGAGCTTCTCGCCCCGTTCCAATACTTCGGTGTCGCCGACACCGCCGACCTGTCCGGTATCGCTTGGAGGTCGGGCCAGTACGACCGGAACGAGTTGGGCAACCTCTACACCGGCAACGACGCCCGTGACCGGCTCGTTGCCAAGCGCGTGGAGGAGATCGTCGGAGCCCCGACTGGCATGCGTGCGCTTGGCTTCTGCGCCACAGTTGAGCACGCTCACCACATGGCGGACGTGTTCACCCGCCTGGGGTGGTCAGCGGTGGCCATCGATGCGGACACATCACAAGCGGAGCGGGACGCACGGATCCGAGCGCTGCAGGCGGGCGAGCTGACCACGATATTCACCCGGGATGTCTTCAACGAAGGGGTGGACATCCCCGAGGTGGACACGATCCTGCTCCTGCGACCGACCGAGTCGGTGACCGTCCATCTTCAGCAAATAGGACGTGGTCTGCGTCGCCATCCGGACAAGCCGGTCTGCACGATCATCGACCTGGTCGGCCAGCACCGCAAGGAGTACCGCTACGACCTGCGTCTGCGTGCGTTGACGGGGATCCCACGACGTCAGTTGGCCACGGCTGCCGAGGACGGGTTCCCCTACCTGCCCTCAGGTTGCCACCTGGAACTCGACCGGCAGGCACGCAGTTGGGTCATCGCACACCTCAGGGAGGCCGTCAAGGCCAACGAGCCGGCCCTGCAACGCGAGCTGCGGCTCCTGATCAGCGAACGTGGCCAGGAGCAACCGCCACGTCTCGTCGACTTCCTTGAACACACGGGAGTCGAGGTGGAGGACGTCACACGCATCGGCTGGTCGGCACTCAAGCGCGATGCCGGCCTCGCCGTCCCGGAACCCGGACCCAACGAGGCAACTCTCCAAAAGGGTGTCCGGAGGATCCTCCACCTCGACGATGCCGACCGGATCGACCGGTTGCGATCGTGGCTCGTACAGCCTCACCCGCCTGAACTCGTGCGTCCGCAGGATCGCCGCATGGCGTGGATGTTCCTCGTCACGTTCTGGGGCTTGCGCAACGCACCGAGCGACCTTGAGGCAGCCTGGCGAGGGGTGTGGGACGCAACAGCGATCCGCGAGGACCTCCTCGAGGTGCTACCGCTGCTCCGCGACCGGATCTCGCGGCCTTCGATCGCGCTGGACGACGTGCCGGTCCGCCTCCACGCGAGCTACGCACGGGATGAGCTGCTGGCCGCGTTCGGGTACGTCACGCCCGAGGAGCGTCCCAACCTGCAGGCAGGGCGGTGGTACGACGAGGCCAGCGACACCGAGCTGCTGTTCATCACGCTCCAGAAGACGGAGCGGAGCTACTCCCCGACGACCATGTACCGGGACTACGCGATCAGCCGCGAGCTGTTCCACTGGGAGTCGCCCAACACCACCACCCCGGAATCACCGATCGGGCAGCGCTACGTCCGGCAACGCGAGGACGGGACCCGCATCCTGCTGGCCGTACGCGCTCACCAGAAGGATCCTTGGGGCCAGACGTGCCCCTACACATTGCTGGGCCCCGCGGACGTGGTCGAGTGGGAAGGTGAGCGCCCGATGTCGATCACCGTCAGGTTGCGCAACCCGATCCCCGCTGACGTGTTCGAGGACTTCAAGCTCTCCGCCGCTTGACTCCGCCGCTTCACCGTGGCCGATCCTCGAGGCGCAGCACCAATACTCCGAAGCTGCTCAAGACCAGATCCTCTGGATGTTCGTCGCTCACGACGATTCGGCACGCCTGGACTCACGTTGGGCCGATGTGCCGACGTAGCTCCTCCGCGGCTTCGGGACAACCGGCCTTGTTGAAGGCGCTCGCCAGGTTGTAGAGGTCCATTGCCGGACGCCCGTACCCCGCAACCTGCTCGTCGAGCACCTGGAGAACATGACGCGGTGCCAGATCAAGCTGGTTCAGGAGGAACGCATCGGGGTGGAGCACGTCGACCTGGTACGGCTCGGTCGCGGTGGATGGGAAGTCGTCGAGGTTGAAGGTGACGATCGCGTCGGCGTTGGCCCGGACCGCGGCGGCGAGCACGTGGCGGTCCTTGGGGTGGTTGACCATCGCGGGGGTCAGCGACTCGTATCCGGTGACGAGCGCATCAGGGAAGTGGCGCGTCATCGCGTCGATGATCCGGTCGGCTGACGCGACGTCGATCTTGTTGGTGAGCAGGCGTCGCA
>SL_3KL_010_SEDDRAFT_10003871_pt1 | contig 13561 bp, 10 predicted proteins | sample SodLakKL_010_SED_2_FD_10381 | JGI IMG/M metagenome (IMG submission 10381)
TCGTAGTAGAGAGTGTTCTGCCAATCGAGGGATTGATTTCTGCCAAACTGGATATCCAGCCAATCCATGTACGATTCGATATCCCGTGATTCCACACCATGCCCACCATCCCGAAACCGGATTCCGAGCCGGCCGGATGCATTCAGGAAATCATAGACCCCCTGAAGAGATGTGTACATGTGTTCCACAGCCCATGCATCACCTCCTCCGCCTTCCCGTATAGATGAACTCAGCAACAGGGAATTCGGGGCAATTAATGCCATGAGAGAATTCTGATCAATAGGCAGTTTGTGTTCCCGTCCAATGTAAAATCTCATTCTCGGATGAAACCAGTGTGTCCTGCGCGACATCAAAAAGTCGATCGATTCGTTGGAATGGCGGTCGTCGGTATACCTGTAAGGCATTTCTCCACCTGTACCACCACTGCTTGATATAACGGCATTGATACGGTCATCAAAAGCAGCTGCGAACAGAGATTGTTTCCCGTTCCTGGAGTGGCCGGTAATGGCAATTTTCTCTTTGTCAACATGATCCAGGGAATATAGATAATCAACAGCCCTGTGAGCTCCCCAGGCCCGGGTCATCAGTGTGCTCCAGTCGTAGTCCGGGTAGAGAGATAGATAATCCCTGGTATCATCTTTGGAATCTGCACCAGCATAGATCACCCCCATATATCCGCGTCTGACTGCAATTTGTGCCCATCCCCGGTGATTCCATTGGGTCAGAAAAACAGGAAAGGGTCCGTCACCAGGGGGGGTAAGGACTTCGAGTGTCAGTTTTGCACGGGGGTCATCATCAAACCGAAGCTCAATCAGCTCAATGTTAACCCCATTTTCAATATGCTCATGCAGAATGACAGAGGTGACGGAATCCGGAGGTTCCGGGAATGTTCCTGACAGAAGATATTTTACCTTTTCTTTTATCCATGATCTTTGCTGCTCCCATTGCTCTATGGATTCAACAGGTATTTGTTGACCACCTTCATCCATGATCAGCGGATCCGGAAGAAAGGGCAGAGATGGAACCCGGCTGAAGTCCGGTGGCAAAGCCCCTGTCCGTTCTACCCAGTCGATCCAGGTCTCATCATGATAACTGACAAAATCATCATGAGAAGAAGGCTGTTCCTGGAGCTCCAAAATCTGCTGTAGGTACTGCTTTCGGATCTCTGATTCGGATTGTGCAAACAGATCAGTGAACTGAACCAGAAGTATCAAAGAAATCGATATAATGCAGAAACAGGATCTCAAATTATTTTATATGATTTAAGTATCTAATTGATATGTATAAGGATTATGGCTAAGGTACAGGGTACAGGGTACAGGGTACAGGGTACAGGGTACAGGGTTCAGGGTTCAGGGTTCAGGGTGTTCAAACTTTTCAGGCACAACTTTCTACAATTAACAATTAACTATTAACTCACGACTACCAATACTCCTTCATCTTCTTCCTCACAAAATCCACACTTCGTTCAAGCTGATCCATGCCTTCCATGCCGTCCTCAATACTGATCCATCCATCGAAGCCTTTGCTTTTGAGTTCAGAGAAGATGGCATCATAATCATTTAATCCTTTGCCAATCTCACCATGAGCGAGTCGTTTAGCATACCCGGTAGAACCACTTTCTTCGCGTCGAAGATCTTCAATCGTACCTTCCAGCAGGTACCGGTCACTTGCATGCATGGTAACAACACGGCCAGATACCTGCCTTAGCAGGTCCAGCGGATCCTCTCCGGCAAGATAGGTATTGCTGGGATCGTAGTTGACGCCAAAATTCGGGTGGTCGATGTTATCGACGAGTTTACAGAAAAGATCCATTTTCTGTGCAAACTCCGGGTATTCCCAGAAATCATCTTTATAGTGATTTTCGAGAATCAGGGTAATTCCCCGTGCCTCAGCATAAGGGAGACAGGTTTCAATGCATTCTGTCGCAAGATTGATTCCTTCATCCTCTTTCAATTCAGGCCTTCGCTGACCGGATAGTACCCTGCAATAAGCCCCCCCGAGCGCCTCTGTCATGTCGATCCAGTGTTTCTGTTTTTCAATCTCTTTCTTCCGGAAATCCGGGTCAGGATGTGTGAAATCCGGTGAGCAGCACATCATCGGGATTTCTTTTCCGTGTCGTTCAACGAGCTGCCGGAACCGGGGCCAGTTCTCTTCCTTTTTCATTTCAAGAAAACCGGCATACCATTCAAGCCCATCGATATCGAGTTGCACTGCAAGATTAATCCACTCTTCCAGTTTCATGGTCCCGTCTTTGCACAGTTCCTGCATAAACGCTTTTGGGAAAACAGCTAACTTCGGCATAAGTGTATGGAGTGATTATTTTGAAAGGGTTTCAATATTTTTGGGCAGGTTTCGGCCGATAAACGGGTGCTGCTCCAGGTCCACCACCTGCCCGCTTACCGGGCCGCTTTCATCGGATAACCAATAGATGGCTGCAGCAGCTATCTCTTCCGGTTTCAGTATACGCCCGGAAGGCGCAAATTCAGCAGGGATGTCCTTATACCAGTCATCCGGCAGCCCCTGCACTTTCTTGCGGAGGGCTTCATTTTCTGTGAGAACCCATCCCGGGTTGATCTGGTTTACACGAATGCCGTTCTCCCGGTGCAGTGTGTCCCCCAGGTTACGGGTCATGGTCATGAGTGCGCCCTTTGAGACACTGTAAGCGAGCAGGTCAGGTTCACCGCAGTAGGCGTTGACGGATCCGATATTCAGCACACACCCCCGGGCTCTGCGCAGATAGGGCAGAGCTTCCCTGATTAGTGCGAAAGGAGCCAGTGTGTTGACTTCAAGAATTCTTCGAAACAGGGGCAGATCTGTGGAGTTCAAATTGGACGACATGACCAGCGCGGCATTGTTAACAATACAATCGAGTTTACCGAATGTAGAAATTGCCACATCTACAATTTTTGCAGCGGCATCATCATGGGTCAGGTCTATAATTTTCAGGACGGCATTTTCTTTTCCAAGCTCTCTTACAAGTTTTTCACCGGCGTCTTCTTCCAGCCCGTGTATCACAACTCGTGCTCCTTCCTCAACACACCTGATCGCAGTGGCTTTGCCGATTCCTGTGCAGCTTCCGGTAAGAATGATGACTTTATCTTTCAGTCTCATGGTGAAGTTTAATTGAATATTTGTTTGAGAATTCTGCTGAACGGGAGTTTGGGTTTAATTTTATAAATCGTGTTAAAAAATGATATACTCGTTGCAATATATAGACTTATATAAAGTATATCATAATTTTTCTAAAGTAACCTATTCATATAAAATGATTTTTATCCCAAATTCCTGAACTAAGTCGCTATTGTCCCGGGCTCAGCACACTTTTAACAATAGTACCGTCGTGCATCTTCTCAAATGCTTCATGCCACTCTTCCAGCGGCCAAACGCCACCGATCAGCGGTTTGACATCCAGTTTGCCGGATGTGAGTAATGATATCACTCGTTCCCATACCGGCCAGTTATGGCTGAAACTCCCCTGGATCGCAACATTTTTCTGAACAATGGGATCAATGTTAAATCCGAGCGGTTTTGGCCCCCATCCAACTTTAGTGATTTGACCTTTCGGGCGGACAAGCTGCATGGCTGTTTTCAGGCTTGCACTTACACCGGTAGCATCGATAACGCAGTCGGCTCCGAGCCCGTCCCGTTCCATCACCCAATCCATTCCGTTTTCGATAAAGGTATCACATCCGTAGCTGGCAGCAATTTCCAGTCGTTTACGGTCGGATTCCAGGCCGATGACAGCTACATCAGCTCCGCAGAGCCTGGCGACGGCAGAGCAGAGAATCCCGATAGTTCCCGGCCCAAGTACTACAACGCGATCACCCGGTTTAATTCGGGAGTTTTCAACAACCGAGTTAAAGGCAACACAGCACGGTTCGGTCAGACAGGCATAGGTGAATTCAAGTGAATCAGGTACCTTATGCAGGCATCGGGCAGGAACGGATACATACTGCGTCATCGCGCCATTCACTCCATACCCAAATCCTTTTCGGGTTGGATCCAGATTGTAATATCCCTGCCGGCTCATCGGGTTGTTTTCATCAATGATTGCGGCAGTTTCGCTTACTACTCTGTCGCCTTCCTGCCAGCCTTTTACATTTTTCCCGAGCTCTGCGATTTTGCCACCAAATTCGTGTCCCAATACAACCGGGTAGTTCACTTCCCAGCTGTGATCACCAGTCCACTGATGCAGATCACTGCCGCAAACACCCACATTCGCGACTTCCAGTAACACATCTTCATCTCCATAATCCGGCCTGGAAATTTCACGCAGTTCAACAGATCCTTTTTCAGGTGCATAATTGACGACAGCAGCAGATTTCATAGAATTGGGATGTAAATGAGTAAATGAGTGAATTATTTGACCGGGACGTTACCGTAAGCATGGACTTTTTCACAGATCAGTCGGAGCGAGCTTTCCAGGTCGCCGTCGGCCGTTTTGAAAGCATCGGCGTCGATGGCAAGGGGTGCACCGATCACAACCATGGGGGCGCCATATTCCGGGCACTGGATCGCCTGTTCGAGAGATAGCCCTCCGACCGCCTGCACCGGAACACTTACCGCATCGACAATGTCCCGCAGTTGATCCATCGGGCTGGGCATTCGTTCACCCCGCGCAGCAATACCACGACGTTCATCATACCCGATATGGTGAATAATATAATCACAACCCAGGTTTTCCAGCCACCTTGCACCTTCAATCATATCGGGGCTGATCATATTATCACCCATAACTTTGACATCAAAATCCCGGCCGGCTTCTACCACACATTTTACAGTTTCTTCATGTGCCCGGGCCATGACAACTACATGAGTAGCTCCGGCTTTGGCCATCATCTCAACTTCAAGATAGCCGCCGTCCATCGTTTTCAGGTCTGCAACGATGGGGGTATCCGGGAAAGCTTCCCTGAGCTTTCGGACTCCGTGCAACCCTTCGGCCAGGATCAAGGGTGTGCCGGCCTCCAGCCAGTCGACTCCGGCACGCATAGCCATGTCAGCAGTTTCAAGAGCTTCATCGATATTGGTCAGATCCAGCGATATTTGAACAACAGGTTTCATATATAAACGAGGATTGATGATGTGGTGATTTCCGAATCATATATAATGATAATTGATCAGAATTTGTATGAATTTTTTAATTGCCATACCATAAAATTTCGTTGAAATGCATCACAGGCAGAAATTGTGGACATAATATCCATGTAATCGTTCCAGGAATGTTTTGTAATCCGTGGTACAAGCCTGAATTCCACCACGAATTGTTCCGATGGAACAAATGGATATGGATTCCGCATTCCGTGGCCTACCCACGAGATGATCCTATCGGATCATGATGGGAGTGTATAATCCATACGGTTGCAACATTTACATCGGAAACGTAATCCAATCATGTTCCCAATATGATCCATTTCATATCAGATTAACCCCGAAATTGAAACAGTCAGGGTTTCTTATTTTAAATAAAGTTCTTAAACCTTAGTGTTTCAATGTCGGGCCCGTAGGGCAAAAAAGGTGCAACGACTTTTTTGGTTAAAATCATTCCGAGCCGTAATTATTCCCATCAATATCCAAGGTACAATTCCATATTCATTCTACGGAACGTTTCATTGGCAAATCCCGAAGTCAATATCACACCGAACCTCGTTCCGGAGGAACGATTCATGGGTAGACACCAGAGCCATGATCACCAACCCCTCGTTCCAGCGGAACGTTTCGTGCCCAGGGCACCGTCCTGAATTCCACCACGAATTATTCTGATTAATCGAGCCAATTTTCTAAGAGTTCGATTATTCCGGCTGATGGATCATCTGTCGTTATCACAAGATTCTGACTCGCGCCATTTCGCTGGTATTCGGAATGAATTATGTTGAGATCTTCCCGGATATCCGGGTTGTCGAAAGTTCCGGCTGCATCCGTTACACCTGCCATCAATAATCTGCGGGGTGCGATGGCAGCAGCGAGATCCGGCAGGTCATATTCTCCGATGGATCCGGCTACACTGCTCAGGTGGAAACCCGGATCATAGAAGCGATTCATGACCAGAGAGCGGTAAGACGCATACGGTTCAATCAAGGCAACCCGGGTGATTTTCGAATCAAGTACAGATGCATGAAGAAGTATGGGAGACAAACTATTGATGGCTATTCCATAGATTTCTTCTATACCAGGTTGTTGTTCAATATACCGGGCAAGCCTGATCACATCCGCTGCCTGTATTCCTGTAATGCTTCTTCCTGTCAGTACTGATGCGATCCAGACGTCAAAGGATACCGGGTCGAAATCTTTGATTGAGGCAGGGTAATTAATCAGGTCTCCTCCGCCCATTTCCCCAATTCCAATCAGGTCGGGCGCCAGTACCGTAAATCCGCGGCTGATCAGCAGATCAAGTTCCTCTTCATTTTCTGCCACAACTGACTTGCCTTCAGGGTGGAGGTACAGAACTGCCTTGCCGCTGGGTTGTTCCGGCTTGAACATCAGGTATGGAATCACATAGTCACCTTCACCCTGCATAAAGTATTTTTCTATTGTGTGGCCGTCCCGGATGATTCGGCCGGTAAAGGCCGGTTCCGGTATCGATTCCGGGTAGATGAACCCGGATACGTCTGTTACAGTTTCTGAAATATTTTGAAAATGATGGTCTGGGTTTTGCCGTGATTCGTCAAGTCGCTCTATCTTTTTTGTTGCGATGGCACGGTTCAGAGAATAGACGGTTTCACTATTGAGAGATGTCGAAACCTGGCCGGTTTCAGTTACCCTGAGTTCATCGTCAGAGGGGATGTCCACGTCTTGGTCATCGGGATTCCCGGGATTGCCCAGATGCTTCTGGAAAAATGCGTACATCGATTTCCGGTTTTTTTGTGTCGACTGATGTCCTCCGCTATCTTCGCTAACGTCAAAAAATTCTGTGGCGTCATAGGCTTCATATATGGCTTTGACCTCAGCGGCAGATTCCCGCATCCCCTGGATGCTGAAGAAATCTTCGGTTGTTGCGATGATGAGAAGCGGTTTGGGAGCCCGGATAGTCAGAAAATCAGCATGATCGATGCCGTGCCTGATACCGCCGGGAAGATTTTGCTCGGCATCCTGTGGCCCAATGGATTGAAGCAACCTTGTAAAGTTTGTTATATATGCTTCGGGCGCTGCTGCATAGATCCGGTCATCCATGGCAGCGATATATGAGGTCTGGGTGCCGCCGCCGGACCGCCCGGTGATTCCGATACGGTCGGGATCCACTTCATCCCGGGTGAGAAGGTAGTCAATAGCCCGGATGCCGTCCCAGGTCATGACCCCGGCCAGGGAGTGACCCGTCAAAAAAGCCTGGACGCCAGCATAGGAGTGTTCACGGGTTGGGCCTCCGACAAAAGAACTACCCGTTTCAGGGTCAAAATATTCCAGCCGTTCACCCTGTCCGACCGGATCGATGGCAAAGACGATAAACCCCTTATCAACCAGGTTCAGGATTTTGTGCTGATAGGTTTCTGCCCGGTATCCGTTCTGCGTATGTCCGCTGACATAGAGAATCGCCGGTGCCGGTTCACTTAGATCTCCGGGGATATAGAGGGAGCTTGTAACATAAAACTCCGGCTGCGACTCAAAAATGATGTGTTCAATAGAATATCCGTTTTTTTCAACGATCCTTGTTATCTGTGGATTGAGTGGGGTTCTGTCTGGAAAGGTCCCAAGAATTTTCTGAAGGGTTTGCCGGACGTCTTCCTGCCTTTGCTTCCACTGATTAAGGGATTGTAAGTTGGCTACTGATTCATTTCGATTAACTAAAAGCTCATAAGCTTCGCCAGCAAGATGGTGGTATAGGGCATTGGGCGTATCACTAAAATGAATCCAGTGATTGTTGGATGAGTTTCCTCGTATAACATTGAGCTGGTCTTGTGCAAATGAATTTCCGAAAACTGAGAAAACGATAGTGAATAAGAGAAGAAGGCATTTATATAATGCTATAGTTTTTCCGCTTAGTTGATCAGATGTCTTCATGTGCATTTGAAATATATGGTTTAGCCTGAGTAGCCATTGATAATAGTTAAATCATGATTGGTGATATTAATCTATTACATTTCAGCAGGTTACAGATATTAATTCACAATAGATATTGAATTATATCCTTTTTTTATATTATGAAAAATTTGATTAATTATCGGTTCGACAGTAATACAAACAAATCCACCGGGGTTCAACAACATCCGTGTATATCATGTCAAATAAGAAAGGCCGGTTTTTTACCAAAGAAACAACTAAAACAGAAGTTCTTGAACGTGGTGTGCATCACTGGTTTTCACGTCCTGATATCACGGAGAGTGAAGATCTGATCGTGGTACAGGTGGATGTGGAGCCGGGGGGAGGCCATCCGTTTCATATTCACCCGACGATGGATGAAGTGATTTATGTACTCTCCGGCGAAGCGGAACAGTGGATCGAGAAAGAAAAGAAAATCCTGAAAGCCGGGGAGGCCGTCTATATCCCGAAAAAGATGGTCCATGCCACTTTTAATGAAAATGACAAACCTCTTTCATTCCTCGCTATCCTCTCACCGGCTGCCGACCTGGAGGGGTCGATGGTCTATGTGGATGAAGAGGAGCCGTGGAAGGGCCTGAAATCATAGTATGTGCAGGGTGCAGGGTGCAGGGTACAGGTTCAGGGTACAGGGTACAGGGTACAAGGTACAGGGTGCAGGGTGTTGATGCCTGAATATGGTTGACGTTTTTAGTCAGATCATATTTTTTGGTTTTATTGATGAATCTGCGTTACCTGTGCGGGAGACTCAACTGCCCGCGGATCGCGCTGATCTCGCGGATTTGTTTTAATCTGTTATGTTTGATGTCTCAATTTTCAGAATTCTATACAAAGAGTTACGGTAATCATATCAAGCGGTTTTGAATGCCCGTGCTACGATTCAGACGAAGAGTTTTGCATTAATTCCTGGTTCATAGTTGTTATTATCAAAATTTTGAATATTATCAGGAATGGTATGAAACATTTCAAAAAACATATCGGGCTTTTTTTAACCGTTGGCTTCTTGTTCGTCGGGATCAGCTGCTATTCTGTGTACACGACTGATGAACATCATGGTGATCAAAAAGACCCATTTCATCTTTCATACAGTCAATCGGAGGATAGTGAGGACTCTTCGCCTGGGATGAACAAGCTTGTTTTTGTAAAACAAGTTCTCTCATACTCTTTTTTACCAGCAGAAGTATTTTCCGGGAATTTAAATGTTCTCTTAAGACATCAAAAATTTTTACTGGAGGAATACTCCGGTTTATTTGAACGCCTTGCTATATTCTTTCACGATGTTACTCTCTCACCTCATAAAAGTGGCATAGCTATACACGCCCCTTAGTGTTTCTTTTCAAACAAATGTCAACTTTTCCGGAATGGTCAAGTGGAATCATTATGTAATGATGATTCCGGTCTTGCAGCGATCAAATTCTGACAAACGGATGATAAGTGAATTGCCGGAAGACCGGTGATGTGTGTACTTCGGTCACCGGTCATCCGTCTACCGTCTATTCCGTCTTTTCACTTGCACAGAATCGCTTCCCTCGAAGCACACATATGGCATAGTGTTTTACTTACATATTCAAAGGACAATAATGAGATAAAAATATCATGATGAAAAAAATTCTTTTTATAATTTTGTTACCGTTACTTCTCTCTTTAACTGCATGTACCCCTGACAATAATACTGATCATTCTCAATATGCAGATGGAGAGCCTGTCCCTGTTACTGAATGGCTCGTCCGGGAGTCTGTCATCGGGGTAAACATCGACCGTTATCTTTCGGCGATGGAATCAATCGGGTTTTCCGGTGCAATCATCGTCAGCCAGGGCGATGAAGTGGTGTTACGCAAAGGTTACGGGCTGGCTGACCGGGAGACCCGCAGGCCTTACACACCAAATACCATCCAGACGAGCGGGTCGATTACCAAGCAGTTCACAGGTGCGGTAATCCTGCTGCTGGAAAGCCGCGGAGAGCTGTCCGTCAACGATCCCATAACAAACTATTTCGATCAGGTACCCGAAGAGAAGCAGGATATCACCATTCACCAGTTACTTACGCACTCATCCGGTATTACGGCTGGGTTTGGCCATGATGGGGATCCCATGGAAAAACACACCTATCTTGCCGGGGTCATGGCAAAGCCATTATATTTTGATCCCGGCACCGGCTATGCTTATTCCAACTCCGGCTACTCGTTGCTTGGCATGATCGTAGAACAGGTTTCAGGAGCAAATTACGAGGCGTTTCTGCGAAACGAGCTGTTACTGCCATCCGGCATGACAAACACCGGCTACGTTCTTCCCGACTGGAGCCGTGAGAACATGGCAGTCGGTTATAGAAATGGAGAAAAGTGGGGGTTGGTTCATGAACGGGGATGGATTGAAGACGGCCCCAATTGGGTTTTAAGAGCAAATGGCGGACTGCACACTACTGTTGATGATATGTACAGATGGCTAATAAACGTAAAGGGGCGTGGAGTGTTGGATGAAGATGTGGCCAGGCGCTGGACAACAGGTTATGTATCAGAGAGTAATGGATACTCTGAATACGGATATGGCTGGGTTGTTTACGACCACGATAAATGGGGTAAAGTGATAACTCACAGCGGCAGTAACCGGATTTTTGAAGCCGATTTTGGATGGCTGCCGGAAAGAGAACTCTTTTTTTACATCCATGGGAACAATTCAATGGTACCCGCTGCAAGTCTGAGTGATAATATTTTGGCCGCTGCATTCGATTCATCATTTGTCATGCCGCCGTTAGTTGATATAGATGATGCGGTGAATCCATCAGCGGTTCAGCAAAGAGCAGGCAAATATCATCTGAATGGAGGTTATCTGGATCTGAAAGCTGATGACACAAGGCTGGTCGCAACCTTAACGGGGCAGTCCGTTTTTGATTTGATGTTTGATCATAATGACGAACAGAAAAAAAGGTTTACAGAACTGAATGCCCGTACCCGATCAGCAATGAATAAAATGCAAGCCGGCCGGGAAGATGCGCTCTCTGGACTAATTTCTGAAGATGGTGATGCAGTCACATCAACCGCTCCGTTTCTGCGCCGAATCAATCAAATCGGAAAACTGGATTCGCTGCATGTGATCGGGACCTTTGCAAATACATCGGGAAGCCGGTTTTATGAATCCGGCCCCTGGACAACGTTTGTTTATGCCGAATTTGAAAACTGGAATCAGTATTGGAACCTGGTTTGGAATGAAGATGAAACATTCAAAGAGGACAGAAGAGGCCCCTGGCCAAGTTTCATTTTGGTGCCAACAGCAGATGGTCAATATACTGGTATCCGGCAGGGTGCACCGTGGGATATGCTCGAACTCCGCTTCGAAGATGATTGCCTGGTGGCGGCGGAACGGCGTGCCTGCCCGGGAATTTAGTTCGTAGTTGATCCGGAAATCAAACATTTAATTATAAAGTCCAAAATTGTCATTAGAACAATGATAATTTTGGGCTTATCATATACTGGAGATTTCTCTAACGTGCACGATTCTGTAGCAGCCTCTTTTAGGTATCACAAATGCTTGGCAATCATACTTTCCTTCTATCGTATTAGCTATCAAGCTTACTTCCCAATACTACCTCAACTGTCAGGCCCCACATCGACATTTCACGATGGTCAGTAATTATAAAACCGGCCCGTTCCAATTCCATTCTGGTATAAATCGGGCGACAGTCCAGCCATCGCGGAAATTTCTGATGGGCAGACTCATAAAGCCGGGTCATCAAATCATCTTTTCCCAATGCAGACAAGGCTACGACACATAACCGGCCTCTATCCTGCAGAACTCTTTTACATTCACTTAGAAAGACCGGTATTTCCGGTGTATCAAAAAGCTCCAGTGTAAAGCTGGTAAAAATTCCATTAAAAATATTGGCTTGATAGGGAAGATTCACGGCATCACCTGATGTCAATTCAACTCTTTCTGAGAGATTGTGATCTTCAACTTTCTCCAGGGCACGTTTAAGCATCTTCTCTGAAAGATCAATCCCGTAAACTTTTCCGGATTCCCCAACTGATTTTGCAAGCGGCACCAGGCAATGTCCCGGCCCAAAACCGATTTCAAGAATTTTTTCTCCATTACCGGCATTGAGCATTCCTAACCCGGTATCCCTGTATTTTTTTTCAATCCTGCCGATAAACGAATCATACAAAGGACTCAACTTGTCATATGTAGATTTGGCTTCCTCTTTTGTTCTCCTGACTCTGCTAATTTCTTTTATTTTATCTGGCATTAGAGATGTTTCTCTTACAAATTAAATCCCAAAAAGTTGTCAGGCCTTTTTTGCCCTCCGGGTACAAATGAATATTGTTCCGATGACAAGTTGGGTTAAAACAAACCGGTTGAGTTCAATGTATAAGAAAATAGCAGCTTTATCCGTACATCTTTTTACTGCCATCGGTGTCTTATTGGCATTCTGGGCTCTTCTGTTGATTGTACAGGGTGAACTGCAGCACTCCCTTTTCGTTATGGCCCTTGCTGTGATCGTTGATTCTCTTGACGGTACTCTTGCACGGCGTGCTGATGTATCAACCCATGCCTCCTTCATCGACGGAGCCCTGATGGATAATATCTCAGATTATCTGAACTGGGTGTTTATACCGATTTTCTGGGCTTATATATTTCTTGATGTTCCCTTTCTTGCAGGGGCTGTTGTCCTGATTTCAAGTTTATTTGGTTTCAGTCATAAACAGGCCAAGACGGAAGACCATTTTTTCCGTGGATTCCCCTCGTACTGGAACTTTGTGATCCTGTACCTCTATGTCCTGGATGCTAATACCTGGATATCCGTTTTCGTTTTAGTGGTCCTGGCTCTCCTGGTGCTCCTGCCGGTAAAATTCGTTTATCCCAGCCGGACTCCGGCATGGAGGAAAACGACATTACTTTTATCCATTCCATTTGCTTGTATCATCATATTCATGCTCTTCTATCTCCGGGAAACACCCCTTTGGCTCACACTTGCGTCGTTCTATTACCCGGTGTATTATGTTGTGGTTTCAGCGCTGGCCAACAACTCAACGGCGGGTATCGGAATTGATTAAACCCAAAATTGTCATTTGAATCAATGATCCCGACGATCACATCGGGACCCGAATAGCAAAAAAGGTCTAACGACTTTTTTTTGGGTTAAACGCGTATGAAAGAGGTTCAATAACGGCGTTCGATACCTTTCTTGTCTGTATCCTGTTTTATTATTACCCTTTTTTGGTATACGGGTGCATTCCGTTTATGAAGTGCTTACCTCACTTTGTCAAACGGCAGTTGAAAAGTTTTTAACCATTAAGAAATCGGGAGAACCATGAATGAATCTGAAGCTCTGTTGGAAAAAATTAAAGGGAAGCGCCGGAAAGTTGCGGAATACCTGGATAAAAACGAACCGAGGCAATCTCGTCTGATTTCCATTTCGATCGTTGCAGGAGCATTGGCTGCAGCATTAACAGCAGGTCCAGGGGTGGGTGGCAGTGGTTTTATCGATACCGCCAGGGGTGTCGTTTCTTTCGGAGTTCCGGTTTGGCAGGTTCTTTGT
>SL_3KL_010_SEDDRAFT_10003872_pt1 | contig 13558 bp, 12 predicted proteins | sample SodLakKL_010_SED_2_FD_10381 | JGI IMG/M metagenome (IMG submission 10381)
TGCAATGGCCGGAGGTATCCGGAATGTTCCTTCTGCAGGGGCTTCAACCAGGTAGGTGTAAGAAAAGGATACAGTCGTTGTAACCTGGTTGTTGATGATTTGCGTAGAGGTGCTTGACGACTGGCTGGGTCCTGATAATACACGCAAACCTTCGAATGCAGGCGCGTCGAACCGGTCGGGCCTTGCATTGATTGTATATGTAATCCGGAAACGTTCTCCTTTACCTGCCGTTGACGGGGCGGAGGCAGAAAGCCGTATCTCTTCAGCCATGCTAAGGGCGGGGCTTAAGAGCATACACATCCATATGGTCTTGAATAAGGTGTTCATTCTTCGCGTATCTTTACCATTCCCGCTGTGTCCTCACCCTTTCTTCTGTATGTTCCTCCCTGTTAATTTGTTCCTGTATTTCCTGTTCCTGTTGTCTGAGTGCGTCGAGTATTTTTTCTGCCTCTTCGTGGCTTAACTGCTCTTTGCCATCCGGCCTGGAGTCTTCAGGTGCTGCATCTGCCTCCTGGTCTTCACCGGTGCCTTCTCCCGGGTCATCCTCCCTGTCCTGTTCTTCAGAATCATCCGGATCGTCAGGGCCTTCCCCTGCCTCGGGTTCTTCCTGTGGTGGCAAATCATCAAGCAGGTTCAAAGCATAAGCCAGGTTATACCGGGTGTCTTCATCATCTGGTCTTAGACGCAGTGCCTGCTTGTATGCCTCAATGCTTTCTGCAATCCGGCCGGCACCCAGGCAGGCATTCCCCAGGTTGTGCAGCACCTTTGCCTGGTCCGAGTCCGACGGTGCCTGATAAGAAAGCATATCAAAGATTTCGCGTGCTTCTTCCAGTCTGCCTTGTCTGTAAAGGGCATTCCCCAGGTTAAACAAGGCCGTGTAGTTGTTGCTCTCTGCGTCAAGTGACTGACGGTATTTCATTTCAGCATCAGCATAGTGGCCCTGCTCGAACAAACGGTTGCCTTCACGGATCCACTGCCGGGCATCCGAAGCAGAAGCACCGGTGACCACCAGGGATAAAAAGAGGATCGTCGGTATCAGTCTGAGCATGTCCAATATCTATTTACCATTACAACCACGAATCAAAAAGTTTTATTTTCCCAAACCATCTATTTTTTCTGTCCCTTATCAAAAAATCCAAAATTAAGCATAATAGGGCCAATGCGGCAAAATAGTGAAACCGGCTTTCATATTCGGCAAAAATGCTGGTTTCATATTGTTCCGTTTCAAGGGCACGTATCTGCTCAAGTATGCTGTCGAGCCCCATGTCGGCCCCCCTGCCGTGACGAAATACGCCTCCGGTGATGGAAGCAAGTTGCCGCATCATTTGTTCATCGTACCTGGTAATGACAGTATTTCCCTCATGGTCACGTAAGAAACCTGTAAGATTCCCATTCTCAAATACGGGAATGGGGGCACCCTCGCGGCTTCCAATGCCTACAGTATGTATCCTGATTCCTTGATCCCTGGCCAGCTGCGCATATTCCAGGGGGTTGTCTTCGTGGTTTTCACCATCACTTATCAATATAATGGTTTTGTTTTGCAAATCGCTTTCCGGAAAAGATGCAATGGCTCTTTCAATGGCTTTTCCGATGGCGGTACCCTGTATTGACACGCTTTCGGTGCCTACACTTTGCAGCAGCATTTTGGCCGCCTGAAAATCGGCTGTCAATGGTATTTGGGTATGGGCTGTACCGGCAAAGACAACCAACCCAAACCTGTCCTGTTGCAGGCCATCGATCAACCTGTTAACGGCCAGTTTGGCGCGGTCCAGCCTGCCCGGACGAACATCCTGTGCCAGCATGCTCCGGCTGACGTCCAGGGCCACAATGATATCAACCCCCTCGCGTCTGGCCTCCTCCAGGCGGCTGCCTGTTTGGGGATTGATGGCTGCCACCACTGCCAGGCTAAAGGCCAGCATCAGCAGTATGAACTTTATCCAGGGCCTGGTTCCCGAAGCCAGGGGAGCCATGCGTGTAAGTACATTTTTACGGCCAAAACGTTGCAGGTTTTTCCTGCGCCGGTATCTGGCCCACAGAAAAACAAGGACAAATACCGGGATAACCAGAAAACACCAGACCCATTCGGGGTTGTCATAACGGATCATTTCCATTTCACTATGGTATTGTTCTTAGCCATGTATTTCTTAACACAAGCTCGATCCCCAACAGTAGGAGCACCAGCATTAAAAAAGGCAGGTATTCGTCCTTGACACGGACAAATTCTGCGTGGTCAATGATGCTTTTTTCCAACTGGTCGATCTCATCATACACCTGTTTGAGCGCATCCTGGTTTTCGGCCCAGAAATAATAACCGCCCGTGATTTCAGCCATCTTTTGCAATAACTCTTCATCCACCGGGATTTCCACATCCTGGTACTGAACCCCAAAAGGTGTTTGAAAAGGGTAGGGAACAAGGCCGCTGCTGCCAACCCCGATGGTGTATACCCTGATGCCAAACAGGGCGGCCATTTCTGCAGCGGTAAGCGGGTCTATTGCCCCGGTGTTGTTGATGCCGTCGGTGAGCAGGATAATCACCCTGCTGATGGCATCACTGTCGCGCAAGCGGTTAATAGCCGTTGCCAGGCCATCACCAATGGCCGTGCCATCTTCCACCATGCCTGTACTAACCCCTTTGGCCAGGTTTTTCAGCAACGCATGGTCGGTGGTCAGGGGGCATAGCGTGAAACTTTGTCCGCTGAATACAGTCATCCCAATGCGGTCGTTGCCGCGCATGTCAATAAAATTCAATGCGGTTTCCTTGGCCGCTTCCATGCGGTTAGGTTTAAAATCCTCGGCAAGCATGGATCCGGAGATATCGAGTGCAATCATGATGTCTACGCCTTCGATGGAGACCTCTTTGATGCTTGATGTGCTTTGTGGTCTGGCCATGACCACAATGAGCAGTGCGATGGCAATCAAGCGAAATGTTACGGGCAGTTGGATCAGGCGTGTCCGCAGGTTTTTCCTGACACCTGCCACAAATTCAGAATGGACGAAACGGATGTCGGCCGAGCGTTCCCTGTTGGTCCGGAAATACCATATGGCCAGCAATGGAATCATGGCCAGCAGGAACAAAACATTTGGGTTTGCAAATTGAATATCAGACAGCATCTGTATTCTTTTTTACTGATTCAGCAATCGAAACATCTCCGGTTTGCTCACCGGCATGCTCTGCCGGAATGGTATTCCGGACAAATTCAAGGGCCGTTTCCAGGGCCTGTTCGTTGGCTTCAGGATCAGGCTGGTATTTGGCAAACTTGACCAAATCTGCTACTTCCATTATTTCCCGTGCTTTTCCTCTGATTGAGGAACGATCAAGTTTGTTGTTCAAAAGATGCATGATCTCCGAAGTGGTCATCTCCAATGCGTTTATTTCAAACCGTTTATATACATAAAGGCGCAGAATGGTGGTCAATTCGCTATAATATTGCTTTGTTTTTCCAGCCTGCCATAATTTCTTTCTTCTCAGGGTTTCCAGGCTGGATATGGCGGCAATGTGTGCAGGTACATCCGGTTTTTCCCATATGCTTTCCTCTGCGACGGCCGGTTTTCGATTTCGCATCCATCTGATCATAAAATACAGGAGCAGGACCATTGCGGGGATGATCAATAACCAGGGCATAAGGTCTTTCAGGCCCAGGGGGATGCGAATTATTGGCCTGATGTCTTTGTATTGTCCTGCCATGTCGACCTCCACACCCTGAACCTGCAAAAGGGCTGCCTTGCTTTCAAATACGGTGGTATCACCATTGGCAATATGCTTGAATATGAGGGGAGTAATCGGGAAATAGCCTTCCCCCCAGGCCGTTATGAGATGATTTTGGCGCAATGCAATAAGTTGTCCGTCTCTGTGCAAAGTATCCGGGGCACCGTATCGAACCACCTCAATGCTTTCGCTTTCAATATCTCCGGCACCCGGCAACACAATTACGCCCCAGGAAGGTGCCTCAAGCTCAATGACCAGCCGGCTGTGTTGACCCAGAACAATCTCTTCGGGGATGAGTTCCATCCTTGCCTGTTGTGCACATGAGGGCTGTCCCTTGAACAAGCAAAGGAAAAGACATCCTGTGATTATGTATTGGGTTGTGCCCAAACCTCTTTTTGTTAGTGGCTTCTTTGCCTGAACAATTGCATCAGGGGAGGCACATAGTCCGTCTCCGTTGATATCATCACCTGGTCAACCCCCGCCCTGGTAAATGTGTTTTTTATGAATGATTCATGATGCCTGTTGTGGCTGCTTATAGTCTCCCTGATGACTTTGCTTGACGTATCCAACCAATAGGCTTCCCCGGTTTCTGCGTCCCTTAACTTCACCAGCCCCATGGCGGGTATGCTTTGTTCCCTGCGGTCAAATANGCGAACACAAATCAAATCGTGCTTTTTGGAAACGATCTTTAATGCTTCCTCAAACCCCTTATCTTGAAAATCTGAGATCAGAAATGCTACCGAGCGTTTTTTGATCACATTCCGGAAATATTTCAATGCCATGGAAATATCCGTTCCCCGATGATCAGGTGAAAAGTCAATAAGTTCCCTGATGATCCGCAGGATATGGCTTGTCCCTTTTTTCGGCGGGATGAATTTCTCAATCTTGTCGCTAAAAAAAATAACCCCCACTTTATCGTTGTTGCTGATGGCGGAGAATGCCAGAACCGCGGCAATTTCGGCAATCATTTCATCCTTGATCCGTCCGGTGGCCCCAAATTCGTTTGAACCACTCACATCGATAAGCAACATCACGGTCATTTCACGTTCTTCTTCAAATACCTTGACATAAGGGTGGTTGAACCGGGCAGTTACGTTCCAGTCGATGTTCCGGATATCATCGCCGTAATAGTATTCCCTGACCTCCGAAAAAGCCATCCCACGACCCTTGAAAGCGCTGTGGTAGTTTCCGGAAAACAGCTTGTCACTGAGCCCCCGGGTCTTGATCTCGATTTTGCGGACCTTTTTTATCAGCTCTTTTGTTTCCATATATTAAGGTACTTCTACCTTATTCAATATGTCATTAATAATGTCTTCGGTGGTGATGTTTTCAGCTTCTGCCTCATAGGTCAGTCCGATGCGGTGACGCAACACATCATGGCAAATGGCCCGAACGTCTTCGGGGATTACATAACCACGCTGGCGGATAAAGGCGTAGGCTTTCGATGCCAGGGCCATGTTAATACTGGCCCGTGGCGATCCGCCATAACTGATCAGCGGGCTCAGGGATGGCAGCTTGTACTGGTCGGGGAAACGGCTGGCAAATACGATATCTGTGATGTAATTTTCAATTTTTTCATCCAGGTATACATCCCTGACCACCTTCCTGGCCCTGATGATGTCAGCCGGTTCTACCACCGGTGAAGTTGCTGGAAATTCCTGCTGCACATTCAGCCTCAATATCCGTTTCTCTTCTTCACGGCCCGGGTATCCGATGATCACCTTGAGCATAAAACGGTCTACCTGGGCTTCCGGCAGGGGATAGGTGCCTTCCTGCTCCAGGGGGTTTTCAGTGGCCATCACAAGAAAAGGCTCATCCAGGGCAAACGTGTGGTCGCCGATGGTTACCTGGCGTTCCTGCATGGCTTCGAGGAGTGCACTTTGCACCTTGGCCGGGGCCCTGTTGATCTCGTCGGCCAGGATGAAATTGGCAAACAGGGGCCCTTTTCGTACCAGGAACTCCTCCGATTTCTGGCTGTATATCATCGTACCGATCAGGTCAGCAGGCAGCAGGTCGGGGGTGAATTGTATCCGGCTGAACCGGGCCTTGATGGCCATGGACAATGATTTAATGGCCAAAGTTTTGGCAAGGCCTGGAACCCCTTCCAGCAATATATGCCCGTCGGCCAGCAAAGCAATCAAAAGCCTGTCGATCATTTCTTTTTGACCCACGATCACCTTTTGCATCTCTCCGGTGAGCGTGTTGACAAAAACGCCCTCCTGTTGAATCTTTTCATTCAATTCCTTGATATCCATCGTACCTTAATATTGGGGATTAATGATTTTGGCAAATATATCTCTCCGGGGCTTATGTTGAAAGCATATTTCAGTTAAAAAATGTTAAAGCCCTAATAATCAGTGCTAAACAAAAGTATTTTAAAAAAAAAGCAAAAAAAATTTGGAAACATAGAAAAAAAGGTTTTACATTTGTAGTGTATTAGTTATGTAGAACACTAAAACATTAATTAAGATGGTTCAAATTGAAAACCTTAGTTTTGGTTACACAAGAAAACAGACCTTGTTTGACCAATTGGTGCTTGAGCTTAAGCCAGGCTATATATATGGCCTGCTGGGCAAAAACGGCGCCGGAAAAACAACCCTGCTCAAAGTGATTGCAGGCCTTGTATTTCCAAGGGAAGGACGTTCGGTGGTTTCCGGGTATGAATCGAGGCAACGTGTACCGGCCTGCCTGGAAGACATTTGTTTGATTCCCGAAGAATACCATATGCCCTCCATTCGCATTGATCGCTACGTTTCGCTGAATGCACCATTTTACAAGCGATTTGATCATGATAAGCTTGCATGGCTTATGAAAGAGTTTCAGTTGCAATCAGCCCAGAAACTCAATCAGCTCTCTTTTGGCCAGAAAAAGAAATTTTTGCTGGCATTTGGCTTGTCGACTTCTGCACGTTTGTTGCTGATGGACGAACCTACCAACGGACTGGACATACCTTCGAAAAGCCAGTTCCGGCGAGTAATTGCCGCCTCATTAACCGATGAACAAAGTGTGGTGATCTCCACCCACCAGGTGCGGGATCTGGAAACACTCATCGATCCGGTCATTATCATTGACGAAGGGAAGATCATCTTCCAGCAGGGTCTGGAGCAGATCTCCAGTGCACTGGCCTTCGAAACCATTCCGGAGATCAAGGAGAACTTTCAGCCGATCTATTATGAAGAAGGGCTTGGCGGTTATGCAGCCATATTGCCCAATATCAAGGGCAAGGATACGAAAATGGACCTTGAACTGCTGTTCAATGGAGTGATCGCAAATACCAGGGGAATTAATCACGCTTTTAAATCATAGGTTAAAATGGAAACAAATAACATATTTAATATAAGACGTTTATATTTGCTTATAAGGCGACAGTTGTTGTCCAATGCAACGGCCTTGCTGATTGCATTTGGAGCGGTAGCGGGGTCCCTCTTGGTGATATCTCTGTTTGTGGCCTATTTTCAGCCGGCCAACCTGGCCGGCCTGACCGGCTTGTATTTTACCGTCATGTTTATTGGCGGGTATATTTTTACCAGCAACATCTTTGCCGAATTGCACCAGTCACAGCGCAGTTACCAATATTTAACCCTGCCGGTATCTATCACCGAAAGGGTTTTAAGCGCCTGGATACTTACGGCCGTTGTATTTCCTTTGATAGCCATTCTGAGCATGGCCCTGATTGTGTTCATTGCAAACCTGGTAATGAATTTTACCTTTGATATGGAACCCTTCCAGAGCGTTTTTTCACCGCTCAGTTGGGCTGCCATTAAAGTATATGTTGTTACCCAGTCGGTTTTTCTGCTGGGGGCGGCTTATTTCAGGAAAAATAATTTTTTAAAGACGGTACTTTCCCTGTTTGTTATTTCCATGGTCATACAGGCCATCCTGGCCTTATCGGCCTGGGCTATTTTCTCCCCGTTGTCAGAAACCGGTGGAATACAGATAGGACCACAGCACATGTCAGAACAAATGGAAAGACTGTTCCTGAATTATATACCCTCTGTGGCACGGATTATTTTCTGGTATCTGTTTGCCCCGTTTTTCCTCGTCGTTACCTGGTTTAGCTTAAAAGAAAGGCAGGTGTAATTATGGAATTCAATGATAGCCAAGCGATATATCTTCAAATAGCAGATCATTTCTGCGATCGCATCCTGAAAAAACAATGGAAAGAAGGGGAGAAGATCCCCTCCATCAGGGATACTGCCGTGATGATGGAAGTGAATCCCAATACGGTTGTCCGCACCTTTAATTTTTTGCAGGACCGTGACATAATATTCAACAAAAGGGGAATCGGTTATTTTGTAGCCGAAGACGGGTTTAAAAAAACCCTGGTTTTTAAAAAGGAGAGTTTTGTCAATGAAGACTTGCCGAAGGTATTTCATACGATGGATGTATTGAAGTTGCGAACTGCAGACCTGGAGCGTTATTATTCGATGTACAAAGAGCAAAACGTTAATGATTGATTTAAACCATAAGTGAAATGAAAACAGCAAATAAAATATTGATTACAGCTTTTGTTGCCATGATTGTCATCATGATTGCCTTCATGTTTTACCTGCGTGCCAACCTTGACTTCGAAGTGCTTGAAGGGAGCGGAAATGTCATACGAAAAGATGTAGAAGTATCTGATATACAGTTAATTAACCTTCGGGGAAGAATGAGTGTGGAACTGATTCAGGATACGCTTTGCCGCCTGTATATTGACGCAGACGACAACCTGATGGAACTGGTTGCCGTTTCCTTGCAGGACGGTGAATTGGATGTTTCCTTGGAAAAAGCCGTTGACAAGCGGGCCACGGTGAATGTATTCATCCATGTGCAGGAACTGGAGGCATTGAATGTTTCGGCCGGTTCAACAGTACATGCCGGTGAAGCGCTCAAAGGCGCATATTTTGATCATCATTTGCAGGCCGGTGCAAAAAGCACATTACATTTGCAGTATGATGAGGTGAACCTGAAACTGCAGGCAGGAGCCCTGAGCACTTTGTCGGGCATGGCGCAATCCCTGAAGGCATATAGTGCGGCAGGTGCCGTCATTGAAGCAGGTAAACTGAAGGTAACGGATTGTGTGATAGAGTCCAGGGCGGGAGCTGTCAACAACTTATACGTAACCGGTACGTTGTCAGGATCTGTAGGAAGGGGGGCCGTACTGCATTACCGCGGGGATCCCGAGTTGAAAAACTTCAGGCAGGAACGTGGTTCATCTATCGAAGTAAAGATTAACTGACAGGCAATTGTTAAAAAGGATCATTAAAAAAGCGTGCGTGCAGGCCGGAATAGACCTCACCAGGAATATGGCCTATGACAGGTATACTGCAAACATCATGCGGGGCCTTCTCAGGCATGACTCCAACTGTATAGACGTAGGCAGTCACAACGGCGAGATCCTCGGGAGGATCCTCCGTTTGGCTCCCGGAGGACGCCATTACGCCTTTGAACCGATACCAGAATATTATCAGGCCCTTGTAAGGATGTATGGCGACCGGGCAACCGTGTTGCCATATGCCTTGTCTGACAAAGACGGAGAAACAAATTTTCATTATGTACGCAATGACCCGGCCTACAGTGGCCTGAGAAAGCGCAGTTATGCAACATCCACACCAGATATTTGCGAAATCAGGGTACAGACGCGTGCATTGGACAATGTGATTCCACCAGGCACTTGTATACATTTTATGAAAATTGATGTGGAAGGGGCGGAATATGATGTAATGAAAGGGGCCAGGGCGCTCATAAAAGAATGCCGTCCGGTCATTGTGTTTGAATTTGGCCTGGGGGCAAGCGAATATTATCATACAAACCCTGAAGATGTTTACAAACTTCTCAGGGAGGAATGCGGGTTGCGCATATCCTTGTTAAAAGATTATCCTGGAAAAAATAATGCACTTTCTTTTGAAGCATTTGCAAAACATTATCAGGATAAAACCGAATATTATTTTATTGCCCATCCTTAAGCGGTTTTCCCGGCCATATTTACTCAGCAAGAAAATCCTGCTTATTATAGCTTATGTGAGGGTCATTGCCCAACCACATAAATGTTATATAATTAATATTATGTTAACTTATGTTTTTCAAAACAAACAGGGAAGCATGAAGTATGCTCCCCTGTTCCTTTATGATCATGTTTGAATCCTATTCTTCTGTACCGAAATATTTCAGGTACAACTCCTCTATTTCCCGGAGCTTGTCAGGCTGATTGGTCCTGGCGTACAATTCTACCAAAGAAATAACAACGGTCCGGTAACTCGGGTCGTCTTCATCAATCATGTTCAGGGATTCTTCCAGGTAAGGCTGCGCCTGGAGCCAGATCTCCCGGAATTCTTTTTCGTCTTGCTCATACCGGGCAAAATCCTGTGTGGCCCGCAGGCGTTCCTCTGCTTCCTCAAACAACATCAGCCCCTTGTTAAAGTAAAGTGCCCCCAGGTTGTACATGGCATCAAAATAATCCGGATTAAGCTCCAGGGCTTTTTCGTACGCTTTAACGGCTTCAACAAAGGCAAATTCCCTTTCTTCTGCAGTATACATGGTGTCCTGAGCCATTTTATCGTAGTTGGCGCCAAAGGCAAAATACAAGCTGGGGTTGTCCGGATCTCTCTGAATGGCCAGGTCAAGTATTTTTTCGGCATTTTCAACATCACCGGTAAAAATATGAATATTGGCTTCGGTAAAGATCAGGTCAAGATCATCAGGATACCGTTCACGCCCCTCCTGGATGTATTCTGTGCCTGCCAAAGTATCGCCGGTGAATAAAGATATATTAGACAGCGAGGAATAAATAAAAGGCTGGTCATACTCCATCTCTTTCAAATCAAGATAAAGTGTACGGGCCTTGTCAAAGTCCCTGCCCAGTTCAGCAGCCAGGGCTGCATTATACAATGTGGTGGTGTCTATCGCATCAAAGGTTTTGCCAATTTCGTATGCCCGTAAAAAATAATCACTGGCCTGGCCCCAGCGTTCCCTGTTGTATGCATCCACCCCTTCGTTGAAGATCAGCTCAGATAAAAATAACATATTTTGCTGAATTTCAATAAAATAGCTATCTTCAGTATCCAGCTCTATGGCTTTTTTCATGGCGGCATCAGCCTTGTCGACCGGCCTTTCGGCCAGTGCACGGTATTCTGGTTCTTCACTCATGGCAATGTTGATATACAAACGTGCCTGCAAAAGCCAGATTTCAGGATCTTCCAGTACTTCTTCATACTCCATGGCCGCTTCGATATGCTCTTTGGCATCGGCCAGGTTCCCGCGGTTCAGATTGCGGTCGGCACGTCTGATATCCCTGCCCTGACCGAATACCACGGTTGTGGAGATAAAAACGATTATCAATACAAAAAGAATGCGTTTCATTGGTTTCATTTTTTGTTTTTACTAACAATTTTGTACGGCAAAATTAGAAAATATTTGATAAAACTTAATTAATGTCTTCAATTTGTACTTCGTCGTCACCATTATGGTCAACTTTATGATCATCTTCATCATTTTGACCGTTCAGGGCCTTTTCCTGGATTTTTGTAACGGCTGCAATCTTGTCATCATTTTTCAGTGTAATGAGCCTGACGCCCTGCGTTGCACGGCCCATTTCGCGCAAACCCGAAACAACGAGCCTGATGGTGATGCCCGATTTGTTGATGATCATCAGGTGATCCTTGTCCTGGACATTGACCATGGCAATCAGGGGGCCTGTTTTATCGGTAATATTTAGTGTCTTAACACCCTTCCCCCCTCTGTTGGTAATCCGGTATTTATCCAGAATGGAGCGTTTCCCGAATCCTTTGTCACTAACCACCAGGATGCTGCTCATGGAATCTTCCACACATACCATGCCAATTACTTCATCCTTTGGCCCGGCGAGGGTAATGCCCTTAACCCCGGATGCGTTCCTGCCCATGGCCCTGACGGTATTTTCCTTGAACCGGATGGCCTTGCCGCTTTTTAATCCGATCAGGATCTCGTTTTCGCCATTGGTCAGGGAGGCTTCCAAAAGCTCATCCCCTTCCCGGATATTGATGGCAATGATCCCGTTGGCCCTTGGCCTGCTGTATGAAGACAGGTTGGTCTTTTTGATGATGCCCTTTTTGGTGCACAGGATGATGAAGTTGTTGTTGGTGTATTCCTGGTCTTTCAGGTCTTTTACATTCACAAAGGCCTTGATCTTGTCATCCGAGGGTATGTTTATAAGGTTCTGTATGGCACGTCCCTTGGTGGTTTTTGCCCCTTCGGGTATCTCGAAAACACGCATCCAGAAACACTTGCCCTGTTCGGTAAAAAACAAGAGGTAATTGTGATTGGAAGCCACAAAAAGGTGTTCAACAAAATCGCCGTCACGGGTTATCGAACCTTTGCTGCCGCGGCCTCCCCTGCCCTGCGTGCGAAATTCAGCCAGCAGGGTCCGCTTGATATATCCCAGGTGCGAGATGGTAATCACCACATCTTCGTCCGGTATGGTATCCTCGATGCGAAAATCGTTGGCGGTATATTCGATCTCAGTACGGGTTTTGTCGCCAAATTTTTCCTTGACCTCCAGCAGTTCGTCTTTGATGATATTCATTCTGAGGCTTAAGTCAGCCAGTACAGACTTGTAGTATTCAATCTTCTGAAGCAGTTCATTGTATTCCTGCTGGATTTTATCCCTCTCCAGCCCCGTCAGGCGTTGCAGGCGCATATCCAGAATGGCCCGGGCCTGTGTTTCGGTGAGGGAAAATTGCTCCATCAGTCCGGCTTTTGCTTCGTCAGGTGTTTGTGAGGCACGGATCAGGGCAATCACCTCGTCAATATGATCCAACGCAATAAGCAACCCTTCCAGGATGTGTGCGCGCTTTTCGGCTTCACGCAACTCATATTCGGTCCGCCGGTTGACTACATTGTGTCGATGATCTACATAATACCTGATCAACTCTTTGAGGTTCAGCAACATGGGTCGTCCATTCACCAGGGCGATGTTGTTCACATTGAACGAAGACTGCAGTCCGGTATGTTGATACAACAGGTTCAATACCACATTGGGTACAGCATCTTTACGCAGTTCGTAAACGATGCGCAACCCTTTGCGGTCGGATTCATCCCTGATATCGGTGATGCCGTCAATTTTCTTTTCATTGACCAGGTCGGCGGTACGTCTGATCATTTCGGCCTTGTTCACCAGGTAAGGTATGGAGGTAACCACAATGGCTTCTTTCCCATTTTCCAGGGTGTCCATATTTGCCTCGCCCCGCATGAGAATGCGGCCACGGCCGGTATGGTAGGCGTCCTTAACCCCTTCGTATCCATAGATCAGTCCCCCGGTCGGGAAATCAGGAGCCTTTATATGTTCCATCAGCCCGTCGATGGTGATGTCGTTATCGTCAATGTATGCAATGACCCCATCCACTACTTCGCCCAGGTTGTGCGGTGGCATGCTGGTAGCCATCCCGACGGCAATGCCCGACGATCCGTTCACCAAAAGGTTGGGGATTTTTGCAGGTAGTACTGTGGGTTCTTGTAGCGTATCGTCAAAATTCAGCTGAAAATCAACCGTTTCTTTGTCAATGTCTGCCAGGAGTTCCTCAGAAATTTTTTGCATGCGCGCTTCGGTGTAACGCATGGCTGCGGGGCTGTCCCCGTCTATGCTGCCAAAGTTGCCCTGACCGTTCACCAGTGGGTACCTTAGAGACCAGTCCTGTGCCATGCGTACCATGGCATCGTAAACAGAACTGTCTCCGTGGGGATGATATTTACCCAGGACCTCTCCCACTATCCTGGCCGATTTTTTATAAGGCCTGTTGCTGAAAACACCCAGTTCATGCATCCCGAACAGCACCCGGCGATGTACCGGCTTCAATCCGTCGCGTACATCCGGTAAGGCCCTGGAAACGATGACCG
>SL_3KL_010_SEDDRAFT_10003873_pt1 | contig 13558 bp, 18 predicted proteins | sample SodLakKL_010_SED_2_FD_10381 | JGI IMG/M metagenome (IMG submission 10381)
GCTATGTCTCTGACCCCAAAAAGCGAAGCGATCAAGACTATCATCAACGATGAGCTTAGCGCATATTCATACCAGCGCATTCTATTGATGCCCTGCTTTAAACCTTCAACATATTTTTCTTTGTAAGGAAATGCAATGATGAAGTGAAACAGAGCCGAAATCAATAAAAAGCTTGCTGTTAAAGGTAAAAAAGGTAGTTCAAAAAGTGTTTCGGTTGTGGTTAAGACTAAACCCTCACCTGGAATGAACTCTAAATAATTACCCACAACAGGAATTGTAAAAGTTTGCGTTCCTAAACCATCCAAATTAGGATACCAGAGTAAAGCAAACAACATCATAAGTGTTCCCTGAATTAAATGTACAAAACCCATGATTTTGTTAAAACGAATCAATCTGGGAAACGATAATTTGTCCACCGTAGCATCTTTTGTAGTCATAATATCCTCCTTTTTTAAATAAATTGTTTCCGGTTTAGTAGATTATATAACGTTTGTCGAAGGCAAACGTAAAACCTCTAACCCTACCTCATCAATCAAAGTAACTAGCATCCCTTACAGGCTACAACCCCTCCGTCAATAATGAGTTCAGAACCAGTCATGAATGAAGTCTCATCCGAGGCAAGATATAAGGCCCCGTAGGCTATATCTTTAGGTTCGCCCAGCCTGGGTAAAGGTGTCATATCCTCCAGCGATTTGCGTGTCTCCGGGACTTCAAGAAGTGGATCGGTCATTGGTGTGACTACCACCCCGGGATGGATCGAGTTAACCCTGATATTATCTTTAGCAAAATCAGCAGCCACATTTTTGGTCAGGGTGCGAATTGCGCCTTTGGATGCGTTATAGGCAGCAGCCCCAAATCCCAATATTCCCGATATTGAAGAAATATTAACGATTGAGCCTCCGCCTGCTTTACGCATCTCGGGTATAGCATATTTTATACCGAGAAATGTTCCGGCCGCATTAATATTCATTACTTTATTCCAGGTATCCAGGGTTGCTTCTTCAGCAGTACCTGCAATAAAAACTCCTGCATTGTTAACAAGAATATTAAGGGCTCCATAAGTTTCAACTGTTTTATTAATCACTTTTTGCCACTCAGTTTCAGATGTTACATCAAGCTTAATGGCTATGGCATCTCCACCTTCCTTGTTTACCTTATCAACTACCTTTTTCAACAAATCTTCTTGTATGTCGGTAGCGACCACTTTAGCACCTTCAGCAGCAAACATCTCTGCTTCCAAAGCACCTTGCCCTGAAGCAGCTCCTGTAATAATTGCCACTTTCCCATCTAGCCTGCCCATTGATAAACCTCCCAACTATTCTAATATAGTAATAATATACTTGATGTTTACATGATATAGGAGTGATTACGAAATGTCAAATAATTGCTTGCAAAAAGAAGGTGTTAAAGTTAATAAAGTCGAAAAAGTTTATGATGCCCTTTCTAAGTCTGTAATGGGGGTGATCACCATTCATAGTTACAAAAAGGTGATATTTGAAAAAGCGTTGCAGATACTACTAACATGGAGTGATAACAAATTATGCTTACTAAAAGAATGAAGGTTTCACTTATCACGGGAGCAATCCTTGGTGTGGTTTGCATTGTCGGTGCTTCAATCAGGTCGGGGTTTGAACATGAGGCTACATTTTTATTTGCTTTCTGGTATAATCGGCTGCTGATGGGTTTTGTAATCGGATTATTAGATGCAAAAATTGGAATGCCTAAAGTTTTATATCGTGGGGCAGGTATCGGCTTGCTCGTTTCCTTTGCTTTTTATAGCTCAATTGGTTTTGGTGACCCTGTTGGTTTTATAGCCGGCATTATTTATGGGGTTATTATTGAATATGTTGCAATTAAGTATGGATAGTCACGAAATATATGGTATTGTAGAAGAACCTGACGTAATATATGCAAAATACAATAACACTTTTATCAGGTATGAATTGATGGATGAATAAACATGCTTCGAAGGGAGAGTGGTTGATGATGCAGTTTGTCGGGTTACTGGCTCCGATTGCTTTTGTCTTTGCCCTGGCAGCACTGGCGCAGGTCGGTTCTTTAAGAAAAGAAGTGGAGCAGTTAAAGGCAGAATTAAATAAGCTTTCTCTGAAGTCATAGACAGCAGCATAGGATCTTCTTCCTTTCCTTATACTACTTCATTTAGTTGAAATTTTTCCTATTTCTTATGCCTGTATCTTGCGCTATAGAAATCAAAACCTAAAAATAACCCCATGGCAGCCATGCTAATCCAGCCGACCCAATCGCCGAGTTTCATATTAAGAGTGTGTGGGTTTCCCAGGGGTACGCCACCTGTCAGGACTGCCTGACCGGGTTCGATGGTAACAAAGCGTTCGATAATATTGCCATACGAATCGATGATGGCCGAGTCCCAGGCCACATCGGCTTTAATCATGGAGACCCGGTTTTCAACTGCCCGAAATACTACATGGGAATAATGCTTGTGGGCTATAGCCGGCCAATCGAAGGATGGAACGCCAATTAGCTGGGCCCCGTTGCGGGCCACCTTCCGGGCTGTGTCGGTGAAGTCCAGGTCATAGCAGATTATTGTCCCCAGGGTGCCGATGGGTGTTTCGTAGGTCGGGTAGGTTCCCCGGGTAATGCTGGTTTCTCCAGCGAAAGCTACAGGATGGTCTTTACCAAATACTCCCAAAAAATGACCTGCAGGCGAAAGCACGGTTGCTTCATTGCGCAAACCCTCCTCGGTATGCACAATGTAACCGATAACCAGGAAAGCTTTGCTATCGGCGGCAAGTTTTATAAAAAAGTCTGTTTCTTTTTTCTGAGGGTCAAATGGCAAAAATCCTTCCGGCCAGACGATGAAGCTTGCGCCCTTACCGGCTGCCTCCCGGGTTAATTTGTCTATTAAGTTCAGGCCGCGGCTGATCGCCTCGTTATCTGCTTGTGAAGAAATATAAGCCCCGGGTTGTATGGCTGCCACCTGCAGGTCCGGTTCGGGAACACGGTACATGGTTAGGCTTAAAGCGGCCCAGGCAGCAAGAACCAGGCCTATTCCGGCCAACCATCTGCCAGCCGGTTTAACCTGGACCGGGCAATCTGACTGATCGAAAACCCAGTACCGGTCTATGATGGATAGCACCATTTTGGCCAGGGCATAGTTAATCAACATAATCACCAGGCTTAAACCATAAATGCTGAAAATACTAACCGGTTGGATAAGCCAGGGCTGCATATAAAGGGTATAGGCGGCAAAGCCCCAGGTTCCTGCGACAGGAATAAAACCGCGGATCATTTCTATACCTACCCATATTGCCGCACCCTGGAGGACAAACCAGCGGTAGCCGGTGCGGGCGTGAAAAGGTCTTTCCCGCATACCGATTAAGGCTGCGACGATGCCGATAAACAGGGGCAGGAACTCCATAAAAATGAAACCTTCAAACATGCCCCTGAAATAACCAAAGAAAAAACCGCCCACACCCAGTCCCAGGGCAAGCCCCGCCAGACGGGCCGGCATCACCCGGTGCAGGGCAATCATGATCGGGACCACCCAGAAAAAGGCCAGAGGCCATAGGCCATATGGCGGGAAGGCTATTGTAAACATTACTGCTCCCAGTAAAGCCAGGAAAAGCCCGGCTACCAGGCGTGATGTAAAATTAAGGTGAACTGTTGTAGGTTGGTTTTTGTTCAGCATTTTTTGTCCTCGCTGCTTTAATATAAGGGATTTTTTTGCTTAAATATTCAAAATATCCAAGGGGATTAAGATTGAATTTGATTTTCTGCTATTATTATAGTAACCTAAATTCCAGCTGTAAAAGCAAAATCAAACGCCCACAGCATTTAATATATTTTTACGCTGCTGCCGGGGCAATGACTTGTGATTAATTTTTTTAAGCAAGCTTATCTGGCTGTTCAAAGTGTTCTTCCACTAAACGGTAGTAGACGCTTTGTTGTGGCACACGGGGATGGTAAGGCGGTTTAAGTTCACCAGCAAAAAGTAGTGGCGCGGGCTGCGACATCTGTTTGTGCTCCTAAGGCGAACGTGTGTTATATATAGTAACACACGTTCGCCTGGAAGCATCAAACAGAACGTCATCTCTTACTGTGACCTTTCATGCTTTAAAGCTTTGAAATATTAGCTTCCAACCAAACTGTAAACTCTACCTTGGTGATATCTCCGGATGCCAATTTTATCATAATTTCATAAATGTCTTTTTCTGATGCCGATATTTCGTATCCATTCTTTTGCAGGAATGTATCCATGGCAACTAATGCAATGCGCTTGTTGCCATCAATGAAGGGGTGATTCTTGCAAATATGAAAACCATAGGCTGCCGCCATTTTAGCTAATGAATCATGCAGGCAGGACCCACCAAAAATCGTCTTTGGTTGTTCAAGAGCAGAGTCAAGCAGCCCTTCGTCGCGTATTCCCAAAGTGCCGCCATAGAGATTTATTAACTGTTCATGAAAATACAAAATTATCTTTTTTGGTATAAAAACAATCTCATTCATTTAGCTAATTCTTTAAGAGCATTTTTAAATTTCTTGTTTGTTCTGTCTAACGAAGCAGCCCACTTATCAAAATCAGGATCATACGGAGATAACTTGAAGCCGTCACTGTTTTCTATTACATAAAGGTCTTCGCCTTCTTTAATGTTGTACTTCTCAAGCAACTCCCTTGGAAGTGTAAGCCCGTAACTGTTACCGACTTTTCTTAACTTCACTTTCTTCACAGTTTTCACCTCAACAATATTATAACATATGTATTACAATATATGCTAGATATATCGTATCATCATTTACATTATTCCTATACCGGCATACACTGAAGCATCTTTTAAATAGATGCCACCTCTTTAAAATGGTACGGCAGGTGAACAGTACTTACCTCTTTTTCAGAACTCAGCCATTTAGCCAGCTCGTTTACTATCCGAACCAGCTCTTTGTTGCCGAGCGGATCTATGCTGCCATACCAGGTCACTTTTTTTATATCGCAGCATTTTCGTTACCAGCTCCCCGCTATTTTAGTAACTTTAATCATTACAGCCAAAAATTTTTATGCTTAACTTAGTTCNGCAAAAATATAGCATTGGNTTCATCTNAACCCCAGGATTCCCTGATGATTAAAAATAGGCAGGGACATAATCTATTTTGTAGAATAATTCAATACAGGTAGAGCTTAGAACTAGTACTTAGAATTTAAATAATCCGGGAGGTTATTCCTAGATGCGAATAAAGCTTAGTGGTAGGAATGCATTAATTTTAATTTGTGTTGTCTATACGCTGCTAACAGTAACAAGTTCAATTTATGGGCTGGCGGTTGGAAGAACAACAGACACACATGTCCATCTCTTGATGCGCTTTCTGATTACAGCGATCGGGATTGGCAGTATCTTGATTTTCAACCTATTTCCACGTTGGCATCTGGTTGGCATATTTGCTTTGCATTATGGGTTGGTAATGGGATTTTTACTAATAGTGGTCTGGGCGAGCGGTTTTTTTATTGATCTGCACCCTGATGCATACCGCGACATTTTCCTGAACTTCACTCCCGTATACTTGGTGGTTGCTGCTGGTTTCTTAATTAAAGATAAATATAAAAAGCGGTAATATCTTGCCATTTATCGTATCTGTTGAATCGGGGCAAGATCACTTTGCTTGTTATTGAAGTTGGAGCATTTTGCCTACGGGAAGTTGGAGCGGTGCTGGACCGGATATCATTATACGGTAAGATTGGTCAGCAATAGGCAGTAGTGAATAATTGAATGATAAAAGAAAACGAGATGAAAATAGAATATCCTGAAATTGGAATATGCGGGCTTTCCTGCCGACTTTGCCCCAGTTATAACACTGAAGCAAAAAGCCGTTGTATGGGCTGCAAAAGTATAGATAGAATCGCTGTTGGATGTCCTTTTATCACCTGTGCTTTAAAGAAAAAAGGGGTTGAGTTTTGCTGGGAATGTGAAGAAAGCGGAACCTGTGAAAAATGGAAGAAGCACAGGGAAACTGGTAAAAAGGCTGACACCTTTAAGTGTTATCAAAAACATGAAGAAGATATTTTATTTATTCAGGAGAATGGTGTAGCTGAGTTTAAAAAAACACAAATAGCCAGGGAAAAGTTGTTGAAAGAAATGCTGCAAGAATTTAATGAAGGACGCTCAAAAAGCTACTACTGTATTGCATCAACTGTTCTCGATATCAATGAGCTGCAAAATGCTTTGAGAAAAGCAAGACAAGAATCTGCAGGTATTGACATCAAGAAAAAATCCAAAATAATGCATTCTATAATAGATGAGATTGCAAAGCGTAAAAAATATTATCTACAATTAAGGAAATGAAAAATGGTTGAAATTCGTCCCTTTGTGCATTTAGAAAAAGGTTATTGAGCCTTAAGGTAAAGCCAGTTCATCCTTTAGAGGTGGAAGCAAATTGAAATGCAGCACTGTAAGACCTGAACCCACTTGTCTTGCTCACGACGACTTTGTGTGGGAATAGCTATTTATAATGCCTTTAGTAAGTTTTTAAAGGGAGTGATCGCGCAGGCTTGCTAATCGGTTTCAGATGATGTATAATGCTGGTGTATACAGTATAAAATACAGGGGGCTACATCATGGAAAGAACCCAAATATACCTGACCGGGGAGCAAAAAAAGGAGCTTAAAACTATTGCGGCACAGAAACAGTTGCCGCTTGCCGAGGTGGTCAGGGAAGCAGTGGAGCTATATATTTCCGGGCAAAAACCTTCTGGTATTGAAAGGATAAGTAAGGCCAGGGGGCTCTGGAAAGACAGGAAAGACCTTGATGCCGTTAACTATGAAAAAGAATTGCGAAAAGAGCTTAACAAGCGGCTGGAAGGTTTTGAGCAATGAAAACCGCCTTCTTTGATACAAATATTTTAATTGATTATTTGAAGGGCAAGCCCGAGGCAGCTTCTCTTTTAGATCGCTGCCTTGAAGAGAGGCAGGTCCTGGCTTGTTCGTTAATTACCAAAGTGGAGTTATTAAGCGGGGCCCGGCCAGGTGAGGAAAAGGTTCTGGGTGACTTCCTTGAGGCCTTTGATAGAATTGGCTTGGATGACAGTATTGCAGAAGAAGCGGGGCGCTATATGAGCCTATACAGAAAAAGCCACGGCATCAATACGGCTGATGCTATAATCGCAGCCTCAGCCCTGGCCAGGGAAGCTGTGCTTTATACCTTAAACGACCGGCACTTTCCCATGAACGATATTAAGGTTATAAAACCTTATTGAAAACACAGGGAGTAGGGATGAATAAATCTTTAATTGTAAAGCTCGTTTCCAGGCAGCGGGAATATTTTAACTCCGGTGAAAGCAGAAATCTTCAGTTTCGCCTTGCCATGCTATCCAGGTTAAAAGAGGTGCTGTTTAAAAATGAACAGCCGATCCTTTGGTTGGCGCAATCGCCGCCGGTAACTGCACGATTCTTAAACCTTCTGAGCTGGCCAGGGCTTCATCTGCCTTAATCTATGAGCTGATTACCGATAATTTTGATTACCGTTATATTGCCGTTGCCCAGGCTGTCACCATGATCAATCTCTCCTTCAAGCAGGTAGGTTACCGTTTCAATTCCAAGGTGGGGATACCAGGGAGTCGGGCCTATTGACAGTCTGCTCTCTCAAAGGCCATGTGAATGGTGATAAAGGACAGGTAAAAAAAGCAGCTTGGAACAGAATGCAAAAAAAAGAAGTAGTAACTGCGGACAAAGTTAAGGTTAAGGTCTAGAATATCTCTTTTTAAACATTGCTGCATATGATAGTATATATATAGCAATAATAGTAATATAGGCAAAAAAACAGCACCGGATTAAGCCAAGCCAACAGATGATCGAGAACAAATACAGGAGGATATAACATGGGTCAAGACAATAATGACCATAATATTAACTGCTTTAAAGAGGAAGAAGTGATTAACGATTACCGGGAAAAGCTTCCCCGTATAATCGGTAAAATTATTGACAATTGTAACGAGGAAATGTCCAACCGCCATGTGGACTATGAACCGATTCCATCCAAGGAATCGGTGGTGCAAATTATCAATACTTTTTTTGAAGTTCTTTATCCCGGCTATTTTAATTCCGAGAAGTTAGATCCTGTAAACTTAAATTACCACTTAGGTCAATCTGTCACCCGTCTGTTTAATTTATTGTCGGAGCAGGTAATCAGCAGTATCCGCCACGATTGTTTACGCTATAACCTGAGTTGCCGGGAGTGCAATGAGCAGGGATATGAGATTACATTGAAAGTCCTGGAAGAAATACCTGTGCTTAGAAATATGCTGGATAAAGATGTCCAGGCCGCTTACGCCGGNGATCCCGCAGCAAANAGTTACGATGAAATCATTTTCAGTTACCCGGGAGTTTTTGCCATCACTGTATACCGGATAGCCCATCTNCTTTATAACCATAATGTTCCCCTGCTTCCCCGGATTATGACTGAGTATGCTCACGGTGAAACCGGCATCGATATTCATCCCGGAGCCCAAATTGGAGAATGCTTTGCCATCGACCATGGAACCGGGGTGGTTATCGGGGAAACTACAACCATCGGCAATGATGTGCGCCTTTACCAGGGGGTCACTTTAGGAGCACTCTCTTTACCCAAAGATGCCGGAAACAGATACAGGAACAAGAAAAGGCACCCGGATATCGAAGACGAGGTGATTATCTATTCCGGGGCGACCATATTAGGTGGTGCGACTGTAGTTGGCGCGCGATCGGTAATCGGGGGCAATGTCTGGCTCACTGAATCTGTGCCGCCCGATACGCGGGTAATCATGGAGACTCCCCGCCTTATATATAAAAACGGATCGGGCAGCAAACAAGTAACATCAAATAAGAGGTAAAAGAGGTTCGTTCCTGTGAAGTTCCCTGCTTTATTTCCAGGGAAATTATATGGGCACAGGTGTCGAGCATAGCTTCGATTGCCACCTGCAGTATGCGAATTGCAGCCGCTTCGGTAGTCAAATCCGATTTCAAGCGATAAGATTGATCGTTTTTGGCGCACCGCTTCGCAAAACTGACAGTCCTTTTCCTGATATTGTCATAATAATCTTACCACTGCAAGTATCTTTTGGCAAATAACAAGCAAGCTTTATATTTGGCCTGGTGAAATACAGGAACCCCCTGCGCCCGGCCGGGACAAGATACAATGGCAGGAGAACTTTTCCCCCGTCTTCTATTTTAAAGTGATGATACCCCTTTTCGGGTGGAAAAAATAAAAGAAAATAGGATTGGAAAAGGAATTATTGAGCTTGCAGTCTAAAAAGAAGGGTAAACGACCCCTCGTCTTAAAACCTTACCCTAGCAAGAGCTTGATTCTAGTTAGACATTACGGTATAATTTACGTATAATAATTACGTAAGGATGATAGTTATGGCAGATGATCGTCTAGACGCGAGGCTTGAGATTCGACTTCTACCTGAAAAATTACAAATGCTCAAGGATGAAGCAGCTAAAAAGAATACTTCAGTTGGGGGTATAGTGCGAGAGGCAATAGACAGTTATTGTGCTGTTTCTGCTGAAGAAAAACTGGCAGCAGTGAAAAAGCTTGCAGAGCTTAAAGCACCTGTGACTACCTGGGATGAAATGAAGAAAGAAATAGAAGCGGAGTATAAATCAGATTGATGAAAATATTTATCGATACAAATATACCAATGTATGCAGCCGGTAAAGGGTGGATGCGGCAGCTTCCGGTGAGTTGGAAGCATTTACTGATTCTGAGGTATTCCAGGAAATTCTTTATCGCTACTATCATATAGACCAGATTGATATTGGTTTTCAGGTCTTTGATCTTTTTTCGACAATAATGAATGGTAATGTTTTGCCTGTTAAATACCAGGATGTGAATCAGGCCAGACTGCTTGCCGAGTCTGAGTTGGCTGCAGGCTTGTCGCCGCGTGATCTTATCCATCTTGCTGTTATGTTAAACAATGGTATTGATACGATAGCCACTACAGACCGAGCTTTTAGCAGCATTGATGCAATAAAGGTGTACGCTCCTTTAAAATGATGGGGAAAAGGACAAAATGGGACAGTTCTCCTCTGTTGTTAAGGCAATTTTCCATTGCGTGAAAAACATAGTGAAATGATCTTGCCGGAATTAGAACGGGAGCATGATTACACTTTTGCAGGCATCAATGTAATCAAATTTTACTGTTTGGATGAGTTCCATACTATAGTAATACTTAATCAAATTGTAATACATTGTTATAAGAATCAAATCGGTAGAGAGCAAATGGGGTCAGGTCTTGCAATTAATTATTTTTCTGGGTAGCCTCTTTGCATGCTAAGACCACTAAACATTAAATATCCTTGAGCTTTGTATCACCTTATTGACCGTGGGAATGCTCACAAATGCATATACAGTGATGACCGCGATTGCCAAATCTACTAATGCATTCTACCCGGGCTGGTAAAAAGAGATTGCTGGCTTGGTTGTGCCTGCTGTATGATAGTTAACTAATATCACCGCCCTGTTGAAACACGGGAAGCAGTTAAATGAGGAATAGCAGGAGTTCGAGGGTCGTGATTTTGCCTCAGGCAAATTCAAATGAACCGGCATCCGCTTACAGGCTTCCCGTGTCAGTAACAGCCATAACAAAACTTACTTATTCAAAAAAGCGAGCCCCGGAAGAATTGTTGCATGCTGGTTTTTGCATATAACTAAAAAGCAAAAAAATAGATCTTTAATTCTTTGTCTGCATCAGATTGTGCCGGCACTGTTAGTGTATCAGGAGGTTGAATTAACCTGTTAAGTGCTGGACCGCTTCTTTGAACACCCTAATGGTAGCGGGAGTACCAACTCCACAATTTTTTCGCGTCGGCACTTTCTACATCAACCAACTGGAACTCTTTTTCTTCCGGAGAAGATAAAACCCAGGCTCTGACTGTTTTTAGGTTCTGCCATCTCTGTAGGGGGTTTGAACCAACCTGTAAAGCCTGGATATTCTTACGCTTCATCACTGCCCTGTAGCGATTGATAAATCGAAACCTGAACGTTAACTGGTGATCTTCAATTGTTATCCCCCCAGCCCGGTAGCGGCTTAGGCCCCAGAAAAAAGAAAGGGGAAGAAGGAAAAACGCCAGCCAGCCGTAAGGCAGCCACTGCAGTGCTATCGTTAGCAGGGCAATAGGAGCCATGGCCCGGAAAATATAGCGGCGCAGCGCTCTACGGGGCAGGGGTGTATAATTATCGGGCAGACTGTATTCTGGTAAAATGGCACTCAAAAAGCGGTTGATCTCACTGTTTCTGATTATGGGAAAGAGTAAGGTAACATAGCTTTGCTCTTTAGAACCGCCGCCGGCAACTTCGGCTACCAGGGCAGAGCGGCCCAGGGGCTGGCGAAGCAGGCTTTCATGTACGACCAAAGACTGCAGCCTGTGCAGCTTCAGATTAAGTTGTTTCTGTTCAATAAGCCCCCAGGTAAGCTGCAGGCGGTCTTTTTCACGTCGGATAGTAAAATTCATGTATTGGATGACAAAAGCAATTATTGATACCAGCCAGGAAAAAAACATGAGTACCAGGGCTGCTAAAACAGCCGTAATCAGTGCTGTTGAAGTAATCTGCTCAACCAGTGTTTCCCAAAAGGTATCCGGTAAAAAACCAGTAAGCTGGGAAGAGAGTGCGGCCAGGATCGAAAAGAGGACTAAAAAGCGACCCGAAGTTGCCCCGGCGATGAAAAGCTCCGGGATGGATACAGTAAATTCCTGGTACGCAGCCGGAGCGGGCTTATCTTTTTCTGACTCCTGCAGATCAGCGGAGAAGGCGGCTTCATTTTTGCCAGTCTCCAGTTTCCTGTCTGCTGAAAATTCTTTTTCGCTTTCCAGGCTATCCTTGATCCGCACTGCTTCATCCAGGGTAATAGCTGCCAGGTTAAATTCGGTTTCTCCTCCGCCACCGGCGGTTTGAACCTGCAGCGAAGCCAGGCCGAACAGGCGCTGAAAGAACCCCCGGCGGATATTAACTGTCTGTACCCGCTCCTGTTTTATTGAACGTTCATTTTTGATGATTACTCCAGTTTTTAGATGCAGGTAGCCATCTTCATAGCGGTAGGAGTAGAAATACCAGTTTAATAACTGGTAACCGAAAGAGAAGAAAAAAGAACCAAAAATGATCAGGAGAATGATCAATAGCCGCCTAGAGTCTTCTGCACCGATATTCTGGAACAGGACAATTATCAAAGGGGGGATGATATAGAGCAGGCCGCGTATAGTGCCAAGGGGAATCATGAACGGGTGCTGTCTCTTCATATCAGACATCTTCATCACTCACCCGGGCCAGGGCAGATATTTCGCCCCTTAATTGAGCAGCTTTTTCCCGGGCCAAGGCCGGTATACGGTGATCGGTGGCTGCCGTAGATATTCTCAGCGTTGCCAATTTAAAATGGCGCATAACCGGCCCATGTTCAGTATCAACATGCTGAATGCGGATCATGGGGATCAGGGTGCGCTTGATAACAATTATGCCATGCTGGATATCAATCTCGTCATCGTGAATCTCATATCGCCAGTAATACATTCGCAGGCGTGGGATAATGATTGCGGCAAAAATAGTAAAAACAACTACAACACCGGCGCCAAGCCAGCCGTATATTACCGGCCAGTCGAGGATGGTATTAACTAACACGATGTAAGCAGCAGGTGCTAACATCAGGGCTAAGCCCCACAATATCCCGCTGTAAAACCAGGCCTTCAGAGCCAGGGGATCAAGTCTCTCCCGGGGAGCTTTATCCATCAAAACACTTCCTTTCATATTTCTTAACCTGAGTAATCAGGTAATACTGCTCAATAGTGAATACTAAAAGGGGCTGCTTTAAGCAATCCATGTTTTTTCTTCAAATCAGGTTCTATGTAAATCATAAAATTCCTTTTTTCAAGGATTTTTCATGATGTTAAACTATAGCGTGGTTTTTATTTTATCCCTAAATGAAAATGCAGGTATAGGCATTGAAGAGTATTGAAACTTTTTTCGGTAATGATTGTCTTAATTATAAAGAGGCAAAAATAAAAAAAAGTGAGGGGAAAAGGAGGAAATGAAAATGTTTAAAAGTATCCTGATAGTTGCAGTTCTTGGTTTATCGCTTATGTTTGTGGCAGGCTGTGGAGATCCGGTAAGAGCTGATGAACCCGATGCACCGGAAGAAATTACTCTACCCGATGAACTGCCGGCTGATGTCCAGGCCTGGATTGACGCCTCCCTGGAGAAATTCGGGGCACAAACAATGGTTTACGAAGAAATCCTTTATATCCTGGTGACTTACGGAGAGAAGCCAACCGGCGGCTTCGAGGTTGAAATAACCGGTATAGAAGAAAAAGAGGATAAGATCGTGGTTACAGTTGATTTTACTGAACCCGGCAAAGATGATATGGTGACCCAGGCCTTTACTTATCCTTACGACCTGGCCATGATAAATGATACCGGCCTGCCGGTTGAGTTTACTGCTACCGGCGCCGAAAGTGAAGTACCGATTAACGAATAAAAAGATTTGCCTGGCCCCGGTTACTGGTGCCGATAAGCACCTGCAGCCGGGGCTTTTTTTATTGCCGTTTAGCAGGTAATTCGGTGCG
>SL_3KL_010_SEDDRAFT_10003874_pt1 | contig 13557 bp, 8 predicted proteins | sample SodLakKL_010_SED_2_FD_10381 | JGI IMG/M metagenome (IMG submission 10381)
TTAATGATGTACTGGATCGGAAGGGGGCTGATCCGGATACAATTGAAAAGGAAGAGGCACGTCGCGCGCTCGAAGTATGTAAAGACTGGCAGCCGCTGGTTTTGCAGAACAATCAAGGAAAACCTTCTTTTCTGGGTCACAGCGACGAGATTTATAAAAAGTTCAGTGATTACGATTTTGCAAATTTATCTGGTATCCGGCAGTTTCAAAACGCTCTGCACCGGGCCATGACAAACCGGATGCTTGAAACCGGCCATTTCTATATTGATAAGGAGAACAAAACCTCAGCCGACTTGTTAATGGAGCTGGGCCGTTATGAAAAAGCTGAAGAGCTGGTGTTACTACAGATGGAGCGGGATCCGGAGGACAACCACCTCTACTATTGTCTTGCAGAAATTCAATGGAAGAACTACAAACAGGGTGAAGCAAAGAAGAATTATGCGCGGGGGCTTCTATACGATCCCTGCAGGTTGCCTTACGGCAGGTTGGTGTATAAAAAACTCTCCGATCTTATAGATACCGAAGGCCCCGAAATGGCTCCTGCGTTCGGCTGGGTTAGAGGCATCCTGCCATTAGTGTACCTGCGGAATGATTTGGATTGTTGCAGTAACCAACACAGACACGCAGTGGATTGCTACCGGTTGTTGTGGTCGGCCGATAAGGCCCTGCAGAAACGCAATATGGATGCCTGTATTGAATACCGAAAAGAGTTGAAAGCCAAAGCACCGTCATTATACGATGAGTATTTTTCTCTTTTGGAGAACGGGTAGTGTTGTGTTAATTGTAAAAAACTGAGTTTGATTGTTCATTCATGAATGTAAAAGTCCACCTTAAAAAAGGGGGATGTTCATCAGAATTAAGAAAAATCGATAGAGCCCCCTCTAAACCCTGTCATTACCTATGTAATACACATATTTAAATTAAATTTATTGTAGCACAACGCTTTAAGGTGTTAAGGCCGGAAATCTTCAACGTTTTTACCTTTTCCACTAAGAAAAAATTCTTAAGAATAAGATTTCTATCACTTTGTGAGAATAAAAATCTAAATTTCGGGGGAACTCCTATGAGATGAACATTAAACCTATACTGTTCACTTATGATTCTGCCGGAATGATACAATCCTGTAAACCGTTACCTGTACAAGCAATTGAAATACAATCTGTTATGAATTTTCAGACATCAGTTTATAACTCATAATTCAGATAATAATAATCTCAAGAAACCCTTATCAATTATATGGACAGTAAAGTAGCGCTATTGGGCTGGAGCCTGCCTGCGATAGAGAGTATGCAAAAAGTGAACAAACCTTTCGTGGTTGTCAGTTTTCCCGAATTTGAACAATCCGCCAAAGAAAATGACATACCATTTGTCGGGTGGAATTTCAAAGAGTGGAGTGAACAATCGAACAGTTTACAACTCAAAGAATTACTCGATGAGCATAGCGTAGATTATGCGGTGCCGCTCTATGAAGAGACGGTTGAATGGGCAGGTGCTCTGAATTCTATTTTTCAGGATGACCCCCGATTGCTAAACCGGGCTTATCTGTTTCGGAATAAAGCCATTATGAAACGTAAAGCACTGCTTGCCGGTTTACGTGTGGGCCTTTTTGAAGAGGTCTACAACAAACAGGGTGTTCATGATTTTATGGATCGGCTTAATGAAGCCAACTTGCAGCTTGATGGTGAAGAGGATGCATGGGTTCACCTGAAACCATTTAGCGCTGCCGGAACCGTAGGACATAAGCTGCTGCGCAGTAAAAAAGATGTTGATGGGAAAGTAATTGACAAAGACTTTCCCTGCATGGTGGAGAGCCATTTGCCGGGTAAAGAGTTCTCCTGCGAAGCATTTATACACGATGGTAAAATCCGTTTTTTAAACATTACCGAATATGTGAAACTGGGTTATTCCAATTTTGTGCCGGCAAGCCCTGAACTGGAAAAAAAACGCCCCGTGATTCGGGATGCCATGGAGCGGCTTGTAAAATCGTTTGGCATCAAAAACGGAATGATTCATCCAGAATGGTTTCTTACCGAAGATGATACACTCAGTTTTGGTGAAGTGGCCTGTAGAATTCCCGGTGGCCATATTTTTGAACTGATCGAAAAAGCCCATGGATTTGATCCCACACTGGGTCTTGTACTTTGCAGTGATCCTTCAGCCACAGAGGAAGAGATCAGGAACTTTTTCCCGGATCAGGATATACAGGATGACCAACATTATGCCGGGAGTGTGATGGTCTATCCGAAGCCAGGACGTATTTCAAAGCTTCAGATTCCGGATGAATTAAAGGAAGATTCATTTTTTGAGGATCACACCCTGTATGCACCTTCGGAACACAAGGTGTCCGACCAGCGTGAAGGGTTTGGCAATCATTACGGCACCGTATTCTTTCATGGTAATGACCCTGAAAGAATGCGTGAACTTCTGCACCATTACCAGGATGTAGATTTTTATGCCTGATGTGTGTTTACTTGTTAACTGAGACCTAACAGGTTTTGCTCGTTATTTCAAAAATAATCAGCATACTCTGTTGAAAGGTGTCAGGCCTTTATCCGATAAATTAGTATTAATGACACCTGGTGTTATGACAATGATAAAATATCGGGCGATTAGAAAAGTTCCTTATCCAGTTCTCTTTTGATGCCAAGGCTACATGGGGAGGGGCACAAGCGAGACGCTTGCGATAACAGGTTTCAATGACAAAGTATAAGGTTATGGGTGTTCAAACGATTTAGTTATTGGTTCCGGGTGTATAAAAAAATGGATTGGCCAATCATAAAATGGCCTCCTTCAAATGAGTGGAGAGTTTATAGATTGACATATTATCCGATAATTTAAACTGGATATGACAAAGGTATTGTTCTCATTTTATGATACATTCAGCCACCATCTGATTCAATGAAATGTTACCCCGAACGGTTTTGGTATAATTTTTCAGAAATGTAATCAACGAAAATAAACTCAATTGGAAATTAGCAGTAACTCTATATCAGGAAACGTAAGCAAGAAGTTTTTTCAAACTCTTAAAGCATTCTCCGGCGCCAGCCCGCTCCTGGCCGAAGAACATAAGAAGAAGCTGCTGAGCAGCCTGGATCTGCTTACAGACAGTAAGGAGGGTGTTGAATTTTTATATAACCATATTAAGGAGCTTGTTGAAGCCGGTATTTTTAAGGATACCATGTGGGATGATCCTGCAAAACTGGTTCCGTCCCTTGTCGGGGGAACTCTGAAAGCAGGAGCCCAAACTACTATTATTGAAATTTTGAGCGAACTGCGAATGCTCGCGATCGCAAACGGTATCCTTACTTATAAAAAATACCCATCCGGGAAGGCCCGCACATTTTTGGATGAAGCGCTGGTCAATAACCTGGATCTTTTATTTCCGGCCAAAACAGAAGAGAACCGTACACTAAAAAAAGAAACGGTAAAAAAAATAGATGCTCTGTTCAAGTTTCTAACCACTCAAATCCCGATAGCAAATATTAAAGGACGGCTGGCAAAAGAGATTGAATTAATCTGTGTACAACGCCCTGTTGTTACCGATCGGGTTTTGGAAATGATCTCCACGATAAAAAATGAAATCCGGCTTTCAGCAGATCAGGCAGAGGATCAGCGATTACTCCATTATGTTGAAGCAGTCTATGCTCCTTCGGAGAAGGCCGGTGAATTAGATATTAATGAATACGATGCATACCTGAAAAAGGCGACAAGAAAAGAGATAGTAAAAGAGTGTGAAGAGCTCTCAGATACAATGCAAGAAACCGGCTTGTCTGTGAATTATCACGCTGTACTGCTCAGGCATATAGCCAACGAAGGAAGTCTGATTAAAGCGGCTTTGGGGTTGAATAATGTGGGAAAGGCAGAACTTGATAAGCATAAAAAATTTGTGAGCGAGGTGATTCGCACCGTTATCCATCCTGATACAGCCCGCTCCTGTTATGGGCTTGCCAGACTGCTTGAACGTTCGCTCCTTTCACATCAGCCCGTAAAAAGTGGATTGCAGCGAATTCTGGGCTTGAAAATGGATGACGATGTTGCAGAACTCATTAAAAAATCAAAACCGAAGAGCAGTTTAGAACCGAAATATATCCTGGTCGCAGATTGTCTCGGTATTCTGGGCCAGCCGCTTGGGGTAGGCCAGGGCTGGAATCCTACTTGTCAGTCGGCCAGGGGCATTAGTCTCTGGAGCAGCCATGCCCCCGGTAAATTGTTGCGGATGATCGAGAGTGCTGCAAAATCGAACACTCTTTGGATGCGGTTTGAAGGTAACCTGATTAAATCGGAGGAACTGACTCTTGGCCTTGCCAAAAAACTGGATTATAATTTGGATGCCGTATCTATTGTTTTGGTGCCACATCTCGACAAAATCTATAATGAAATGATGAAGAGGGCAGCAAACCGGGCCGATGATGCTCATAAATGGGTGAATCCGGCGATGTACGGTCATTGGATACCGACCGGTTTTATTTCCGCTTATGATTATCTGACCAACTCGATCAAGGATTATGAAAAATTTGTACGAACATTTTATATCACCCATCATCCCGACTATAATGGAGGACACGATCTGGCCTATCCCAATCCGGTGGGTATATTTCTGACCTCATCAACCGGTAAACTGATTGGTTTTCATGCTGTCTCGATCCTTCGGGTTCGTAAAGTAAAAGGGCAAGTTCGGGTATTTATTCTGAACCCGAATAACGAAGGGCGTCAGCGCTGGCAGGACAATATCAGGCCAACGGTAGCAGGTAACGGGGAGCGGCCGGGGGAATCCTCACTCCCATTTCACCAGTTTGCATCCAGGCTGTATGCATTTCATTTCAACCAGTCGGATCTGGACGATCTGGGCAGAGTTGATGAAACTGAATATCAAAAAGTATATGAACTGGCCAAAAATAGCTGGGGTGAATCGTACCAGTGGATGGAACCGGCAGGATATACATTTTGATACGATGATCGCTGGAATACAATTGTCCAAGGCTATCATAGAAACATTCATCTGAAATTCTAATTATATATTGTCAAAGAATGGTTCGGCACTCATCAAGAATTGAACTAAGTCTGTCTGCATTAAAACAGAATATTAATTTCATCCGAAAAAAAATTGGCCATGAGACTGAACTCTCTTCGGTTGTGAAGGCAGACGCATACGGGCATGGAATCAGTACTTTTGTTCCGATGGCAGAAAAGGCAGGGGTGAAGCATTTCTCTGTTGCATCCAGTTATGAAGCTTGGGAGGTAAACCAGGTCTGTAAAAACGAGAGTTCTATAATGATTATGGGCATACTTTATGATGAAGATTTGGAATGGGTGATTGGAAATGGAATTGAATTTTTTGTGTTTGATGTCTCCCGGCTGAAAGGGGCAAAGAAGGTGGCGGAAAGACTGGGCAAAAAAGCAGTAATACATCTTGAAGTGGAAACCGGCGGCAACAGAACGGGACTTGATGAGGCCGGGCTTTCATCAGCACTGAAATATTTGAAAAATAACAGTGACCACTTACAGTTTGAGGGATTTTGTACACATTTTGCGGGAATTGAGTCCCTGTCTAACCAGTTTCGGGTTGCCAAACAGCAGAAAAAGTTTGAAGAGATGTATAAACAGGTTCAAAACAGCGGTTATCTCCCGGAACTGAGGCATACCGCTTCTTCAGCCGCTGCACTTGTATTCCCGGATACAGTGATGGATATGGTACGTGTGGGAACGGCTCAGTTTGGAATGTGGCCCAGCCCGGATATCTATAATCTTCACTTACAGCAAACGGATAAAAACAGGGATGCTCCCTTAAAGCGTGTTCTGACCTGGAAAACGGATGTGATGCATATCAAAGAACTGAAGAAAGATGAATTCGTTGGATATGGAACCAGCTATCAGGCGCCTGAGGATATGAAAATTGCTATTTTACCAATTGGTTATAGTAATGGGTATCCAAGAGCGCTGTCAAACAGGGGCGAAGTTATTATTCGGGGAAGGAAGGCACCGGTAGTGGGTTTGATCAATATGAACGTATTTATGGTGGATGTTAGCCATATTAAAGATGCTTCTGTAGGTGATGAAGTCATTCTTATTGGGCGTCATAAAAACCATGTAATCAGTATTCGGTCATTTTCTGAGTTTAGCAATGCCATCAATAATGAACTGGTGAGCCGGCTGCCGGCAGCCATCCCCAGGGTTGCGGTAGCGTGAGACTTTCGGGTAAGTGATTGTTTGCAACAAAAAACAGGATGATATCCTATAAATGAGAGTTGGCAAAAACATCATCCGGTCACAGCTCCTGAAGTCGTTTTTCAATTTCCGTCCGTTTTTTTTCGAACCAGGATGGAAGCTTCAATTCCTGTCCTAACCCGCATTTCGATTCACGCCTGTCCCGAACAAACCTGATATTTACAAAAAGGACATCCTCGCTTAGATTTGAGTTTTAACTTTTAACCCAACCAGGGAGGACGTCATGATCCATTTAGGAATAGGCCTTCATTTTTATAATATGTTTAATTCTGTAATAAACGACAACGGAGTACTGGTTTAGCGGGCCGATTTTCGGCAGACGAGCAAGGCCTGAAAGAATGGTTTACCCGCCTCGAAAGAGTGAAAAGTTCTTTGCCTGTCCTGCGATGCAGGGCCTTTGCTGAGAAATCCGGTCTAACCAATTTTTGTATATGAAAAGTGATAACATGAAAAATATCTCTCACTTTTAAATGAAATCTATTTTGCAGCCACTAACTCGCCATTTTGCGGAACCTGAGTTAATTCCGGGGGTAGATTTTCGTATTAAGAAAAAAAAGAAAGCCCCGGCTTGTACTCTCAAACCGGGGCTATCAGCTATTCAGGTTAATGTTTGATTATAAAACAGGCCGTTCAGGGGCCAGTTCCCAGTGCTCCGGAGATCTCCAGAGGCTGGAGTGCAACAACTCTCTCATAAAGAGAAATTCTTTCGGAAGTTTGTCATAGAGCTTGCTGAAGAGTTCTTCATGGCTCAGTACCTCTTTTTTCCACGCTTCGCGGTCAACTGACATCAGCTTCTGGAAATCTTCCCGTGTAAAATTCTCCATTCCTTTCCAGTTGATGTCTTCGTAACGGGGCATCCATCCCAGCGGACTTTCCACGGCGAAAGCTTTTCCACGCACTCGTCCTACAATCCACTGCAGAACCCGCATGTTTTGACCAAATCCGGGCCAGATAAATTTGCCCTCTTCATTTTTTCTGAACCAGTTAACTGAGAAAATTCGCGGTGCATTCGGCAGAGTTCTCCCTAACTGTAGCCAGTGGTTGAAGTAATCGGCCATGTGATAACCCGAGAAGGGGAGCATGGCAAACGGATCTCGCCGTACAGCCCCAATGTCGCCAAAAGCCGCAGCGGTCATTTCCGAGCCCATTGTGGCAGCGGCATACACACCGAAGTTCCAGTTAAAGCTCTGATAAACCAGGGGTACAGTGGTGCTTCGACGTCCGCCGAAAATAAATGCACTGATCGGCACACCGGCGGGATCTTCCCACTTTTCATCAATAGACGGGCAGTTTGCAGCCGGAGCTGTAAAACGTGCATTTGGGTGGGCAACATTTTCTCCCGATTCGGGATCATGCTCCTTCCGTTTCCAGTTAATAGTTCCGGGAGGGCACTCATGGCCGATCTCTTCCCACCATACATCCCCATCGGGGGTGACCCCCACATTGGTAAAGATGCTATCTGTGGCGATGCTTTCCATCGCATTTGGATTGGTATCGTAATTGGTACCTGGTGCCACACCAAAATATCCGGATTCGGGGTTGATCGCATTCAACTGACCTTTATCATCTTTTTTGATCCAGGCAATATCATCACCAACGGTGGTAATCTTCCAGCCATCAATCCCTTTGGGCGGTATCATCATTGCAAAATTGGTTTTACCACAGGCGCTTGGAAAGGCAGCGGCCACGTAGGTTTTCTCTTTTTGCGGAGATTCCACGCCTAAAATGAGCATGTGCTCGGCCAGCCAGCCCTCATCACGGGCCATCGTGGAGGCGATCCGCAGGGCAAGACATTTTTTACCAAGCAGTGCATTTCCGCCGTATCCGGAACCATAGGAGATAATGGATCTTTCTTCGGGGAAGTGGCAGATATATTTTGTATCGGGGTTGCAGGGCCAGGGCACATCTTCCTCACCAGGCTCAAGCGGAGCACCAATGGAGTGCAGGCATTTCACAAAATCGCCATTTCCCAATACATCCAGTACAGATTGTCCCATTCGGGTCATGATTCTCATATTCACCACTACATAGGGTGAATCGGTAATTTCGACACCAACTTTGGAAATGGGTGATCCGAGAGGCCCCATACTGAAAGGAATTACATACATTGTGCGGCCTTTCATAGCACCGTCAAAAAGCTTTCGCAGCTTCTTTTTCATCTCTCTTGGATCTTCCCAGTTATTGGTTGGGCCTGCATCACTCTTGCGAAGGCTGTTGATATAGGTACGGTCTTCAACACGGGCTACATCCGAAGGATCGGAAAACGCAGCGAAGCTGTTAGGTCGTTTTTCAGGATTCAGGCGGATAAAGGTTCCTGCATCAACCATTTCCTGGCAAAGACGGTCATACTCTTCTTGTGAACCATCACACCATACAGTATTTTCAGGTTTAGTGAGTTCTGCAGTTTCCTGTACCCATTTTAGCAATTCTTTATTTTTTGTGGGTGCTGAGTTCGTCATTTTTTTCTTGTTTATGTTATTGATTATTTATAACTCTCTGTCTGTCAATTTTATAGGTAATAAAAGATTAAACATTTTCCTGAGGCAAGAGGAGAGTAAGAGATTAAAAGTAATCCCCCGAATGTCCCCCAGCTATGTCCGGTTATGATTATTTTGACAGAACAATCTTTGTAGCGGTCTTTTAAATTGTTTGTAGGTTGTTTGAGACCCGCCAGGTTTTATTCAAAACTGGCAAATCCCACTTTTTTGTTTATTTGACTACGCAAGTAATCTCTGCAAAAAACAACAGATTTGGTATAGTGAAAACCCTGATCAGGATCCATCACAAGAAGAAGCAGGTACAATAAATATTGATGTTTACCCTCTTATAATATTTATTTTGAATTCTTAACATCCATTTCTAACATAGAAATATCATGAACATAATCCGTTTCTTTAATAGCACGAAAAAAAAGACAGGGCTGGCCCTGGGCGGGGGAGCCGCACTGGGTGCTGCACATATTGGTGTTTTAAAAGCATTTCGCGAAAAAAACCTGAAACCAGACTGTATTTCAGGAACAAGTATTGGTGCATTTGTGGCTTCTTATGTAGCTTTCGGAACCTCTGTTGACAAACTGGAAGAGATCGCACTGGATCTCGACTGGCTGGATGTTACTGCATTTAAGCTATCAAAAATGGGAATGCTCAGTAATCAACGTCTGGGCAAACGGATTCTTGAGGATCTCGGGAAAGTTAATATAGAGGATGCCAATATTCCATTGGCAATGATCGCAACCGATATTTCATCTGGTGAGAAAGTGGTATTGAAGGAAGGACCCCTTTACAAAGCTGTAATGGCCAGTACCTGCCTGCCAGGAATTTTTGTACCTGTTGAATGGGAAGAGAGGCTGTTGGTTGATGGCGGACTCAGCGAAAATGTTCCCATAAGCCCGCTTCGGGAAATGGGCGCTGAACGGATTATCGCTGTAGACCTGATCGCCAACCGAAAATACAAACGCCCGGAAAATATCGCTGACGTTCTCGTGAATACTCTTGGTATGGTTCAACATAAAATGCTCAATGAACATCGGGATGCTGACGGAGTGATGTGGATACAGCCAGAACTCAGTGCCTATAACATGGCTGATACCGGAACAGCCGAAAACCTGATTGAAGAAGGTTACAAAGCAACGCTATCAGTACTGGAGAAATAATACGCCGAATGTTGAAGGACAAATATGTTCTTGTTTTTTTGAAGAATCGAATTGCTTTCAATAAATTGCAAAATCGGGTCCATTTATTGTTGATCCTTTCGTTTCATTAATCATGATTGAATCAACCTGGCCTCTCAAGCGGATAACCAGACAAATTTGAAGAAGTAGATCAAAAAAAAAGTAATTATTCTTGGCAGACATTATAGATTTTGAAGTAAAAGACATCCGTTTTCCAACCAGCCGTACACTCGATGGTTCGGATGCGATGAATCCAGACCCCGATTATTCAGCGGCCTATCTCATCCTGAAAACCAATAAACCCGGCCTCGAAGGGCATGGACTTACATTCACAATCGGCAGGGGAAATGAACTTTGCTGTGCAGCAGTTAAACTTCTGGCCGAAAAGCTGATCGGCCGGTCCCTCGATGAAATTACTTCCGATTTGGGTGTATTCTGGTCGGAAACCACCGGCGACAGCCAGCTGAGGTGGCTTGGGCCGGAGAAAGGAGTGATCCATCTGGCAACCGGTGCAGTGGTGAACGCTGTGTGGGACCTCTACTCAAAACAGCAAGGTAAACCTCTTTGGCGGCTTTTGAGTGAGATGACACCGGATGAGATTGTTAGATGTATCGATTTCAGCTATATCAAAGATGCCATCAAACCGGAAGAAGCCCTGGACATGCTGGAGAATCAAGCATCCCGGAAGTCTGAACGGATGGAGAAGCTCGTTACTGATGGTTACCCGGCGTACACTACTTCGGTCGGATGGCTGGGGTATTCCGACGAAAAAATTAAACGGCTCTGCCGGGAAGCCGTGAATAACGGGTTTACTCATGTGAAGATGAAAGTGGGTTCCAATCTGGATGATGATCTCCGAAGGGCAGAAATCATCCGGAATGAAATCGGGGAAGAGCGATTTCTAATGATGGATGCCAATCAAAAATGGGGGGTGGAAGAGGCGATTCAGAATATGAAGGAGCTGAAACGGTTTAGTCCGCTCTGGATTGAAGAACCTACCAATCCTGATGATATTTTAGGGCACGCCCGCATTGCACAAGCGATTTCTCCGGTAAAAGTGGCCACTGGTGAACATTGCCACAACCGGGTGATGTTCAAACAGTTTTTGCAGGCCGGGGCGATGGATTATTGCCAGATAGACAGTTGTCGTGTGGGCGGGGTGAATGAACTGCTCGCTATACTGCTTATGGCAGCGAAGTTTAAAGTGCCGGTATGTCCGCATGCAGGCGGTGTGGGACTTTGCGAATACGTCCAGCACCTGTCGATGTTCGACTTTGTGACTGTTTCCGGTACGATGAATGGGCGTGTGATTGAGTATGTGGACCATCTGCATGAACATTTTATAACACCGGTTACCATTCGGAATGGATGCTACATTCCGCCAGCGGAGCCGGGTTACAGTATTGAAATGAAAACAGAGTCGCTGGCTGAGTACTCCTTTCCCGGTGGCGATGCCTGGAATGTAAATTCGGAATAACATGATTATTGATTCACATCAGCACTTCTGGAAATATAATCCGCGAACCCACGCATGGATTGATGATAAAATGAAGGCCATCAGGCGGGATTTTATGCCGGGTGACCTGAAACCATTATTAGATAATCTTTCGATCGACGGATGCATCGCTGTTCAGGCCGACCAATCTGAAGAAGAGACGGAGTTTTTACTGAAACTCGCCAAACGGTATCCATTCATTAAAGCGGTAGTTGGCTGGATTGATTTGTGGGATGAAAAGCTTGAGGAACGGCTGGAAAAGTTTTCGGGAAGGCCGAAGCTGGCGGGATTCCGGCATATTCTTCAGTCCGAAGATCCGGAAAAAATGCTTGAACCGGTATTTCTCCGGGGAATGAAAACATTGCAAAAAAACGGCTATACCTACGATATTCTAATCTATCCGAAACACCTGGATGCTGCCATCGAACTGGTCAGGAGATGTCCGGACCAGAAATTTGTTGTTGATCACCTCGCCAAGCCAGATATTAAGAATCAGATTTTTGAAACNTGGGCAGAGAAAATGACCCAGCTTGCAAAATCGGAAAATGTCTGCTGTAAAGTTTCGGGTCTGGTCACAGAAGCCGACTGGAATCACTGGAAACCATCGGACCTGAAACCTTATCTCGATACTGTTTTTGAGATGTTCGGCACCCGGCGCCTGTTGTACGGTTCCGACTGGCCGGTGTGTCTGCTGGCCGGCTCTTACAAAGAAGTTTATTCTGTGGTAACAGACTACCTGAGTGATTTTGCAGCCGGTGAAAGGAAGGATGTGATGGGGGAGAATGCCGTTCGTTTTTATGGAATCAGTAATAACGAAAACCCCTGATAGTTCAATATATTGGATCTTCTTATGGTTCTGAAGTAACTCATGTAGTGTAGTAGTGTCAAGAATGAAGGTTCGCAAGAAACCCGTCCCGAATGTCGGGATTTCCTTGGCACCAATGGCAGTAAGAATGGAATTATGCAGCTTTTTTGAAGGAAAACATTGCGGGTTTTCCCGTTATTTGATCATTGACATCACAGTAGAGCCCTTTATAAAAAGGTGCCGCTGGCCGGTTGAATTTTTCAGTCTTTAAGGATAAAATCAAAACATACCTGAATCCTCTGCTAATGGATCTGAACATACAGGACAAAGTAATGATTGTAACCGGCGGTGCAAGCGGTATCGGGGAAGCGATATGCCGGGTACTTGCAGAGGAGGGAGCGATTCCGGTGATTGCAGATATGGATGAGGCAACTGGACTTCGGCTTGTGGCAGAACTTGAGAAGAGTGGGAGCCGTGCTTTCATGGCGGCACGAAAGCTGGAGTCGGAAGAGAGTTGCAAAAAATCGGTACAGGAAGTTTTAGACCATTTCGGGAGGATTGACGGGCTGTTCAATAATGCAGGTATTAATGACTCTGTAGGCCTTGAAAAAGGAAAAGCCGATCAGTTTAAGGATTCTTTGAGTAACAATATTCATCATTATTTTTTTATGGCACAGGCGTGTCTGCCAGAGTTAAAAAATTCCAAAGGCGTAATCGTAAACATCAGCAGCAAAACGGCCGTCACCGGGCAGGGAGGTACATCGGGCTACGCTGCATCGAAAGGGGCCCAACTGGCACTCACACGCGAATGGGCGGTTGAACTGCTGAAGTATGGTATCCGTGTAAATGCGATTATTCCGGCTGAAGTAATCACACCGCAGTATGAAAGCTGGCTCGCTAAAAATTTTAAAGATCCTGAAAAAACCAGAAAAACCATCGAAGGCCGGGTGCCTTTGGGTAAGCGCTTCACCACTCCGCGTGAAATTGCCGATATGGCTGTCTTTCTTGCATCCGGCAAGGCCAGTCATATCACTGGTCAGCACTTCCATGTGGATGGAGGATATGTGCATTTGGACCGGGCTTTGGATGGATAATTTTATTTCGCATACATTGCATTTGCTAACTAACTGATCTCTACTATGACTGATTCCGGAAATTCACCATCGGAGAAAAGCGGACTTCGTGCCCCGCTTCTGCCTTTTATCCTGATAACGAGCCTCTTTTTCATGTGGGGTTTGGCCAACAATCTCACCGATACCCTGCTGTCGGCATTCAGACGGATCATGAGTATGTCCGATTTTGAAACCGCCTGGATTCAGTTCGCTTTTTATGGAGCCTATTTTTTACTCGCCCTGCCTGCAG
>SL_3KL_010_SEDDRAFT_10003875_pt1 | contig 13557 bp, 12 predicted proteins | sample SodLakKL_010_SED_2_FD_10381 | JGI IMG/M metagenome (IMG submission 10381)
ACTGTCGAGGGTTATGGCGGGAAAAATCAAAATGTTATTTACAGGGGTCTGAAGATTCATTCTTTACCACCAACTGAAGCGTAGTCCTGCTTTTTTGTTCCATCAGCACCTCGCGCCCCCTTACCAGCTCATCGATATTTGCCTTCCCATAGTGTCTTACAGTAATCAGCTCCAGGTTGCTGTTGTGTTTTACATGAAAGTTTTTCTTCAAATCCTTTAACAATGCTGGTGTTTTGATCTTGTCGCGGTCAAAACAGGCCGAAAAACTGATGGCAGAATTTTGCATAAGGTTCATCCGGACTCCATGCCGGGCAAAATCGGCAAAAATTCTCGACAGGTTCTCCTCTGCAATGAAGCTGAAGTCCATAGGGAAAATGGACACGAGCACCTGGTTATACTTGAAGATGTAGGAAGGAACCAGGTGGTCTTTTGTTTCGTTTTGATTGATAAGAGAGCCTTCTTTGTTTGGCTGTTCAAAGGATTTGACCCTGAGAGGGATGTTTTTGCTAAGCAGCGGTTTCAGTGTTTTGGGATGAATTACGGTGGCACCGTAATAGGCCAGCTCTATGGCTTCCTGGTAACTGATGTTGTTTAATAGTACGGTGTTTGGCAGAATTTTGGGATCGGCGTTGAGCAAGCCGGGAACATCTTTCCATATTACAACTTCTGAAGCATCGAGGGCATAGGCGATAATGGCAGCCGTAAAATCAGATCCTTCCCTGCCAAGGGTTGTGGTAAACCCCTGTGTGGTTCCACCGATGAATCCTTGTGTGATGACCAGTGGCGGCAAATCTTCTTTTGTGAGAAAGGGTAACAGTTTTTCCCGAATGTTGCGGGTGCTCATGATCCAGTCAACACGGGCGTCCCGGAAGTTGGCATCTGTGATCACCAGTTTTGGGGCGTTGAACAGATAATTGTGCAAGCCTATCTCTTTCAGATAGGCACTGAGGATTTGTGTTGAAACCATTTCACCGGTTGAAACAATACGGTCGTATTCATAATTATAGTTGTTGCCCGGTTCTTCGGTAATGTAATAGTACAGTTTGTAAAATGACTGTTCCAAAACACTGAATACAGGGTGACCCGGATCGGTGAAAAGCCCTTGTGCAACCTGCAGGTGTGAAGCCTTAAGCTGATCAAAGATCTCCATCATAGCCGGCTTATTCCTGTCCATGAACATGGCACACAGCAATTCCAGCGCATTGGTCGTTTTTCCCATGGCCGACAGTACCACCACCAGCGGCCCGGTGCCATGCTGGTGCTTGATGATCTCTGCCACATTTCGCACCGACTGCGGGTCTTTTACCGAAGCCCCTCCAAACTTGAATATGCGCATGCTTGTTTCGTATTGTACCGGTATGTACGGTTGTTCTGCAAATATATAAAAAACCCCGGCGGTTACCGGGGTTTTTCAAAATGAAAGGGATAATATATATTTGGAAGAATGTTACAACATCATGCTGATTTCAGTGCTTCCATAAGCTTTTTACGGGTAAAGAAAATCCGGCTTTTAACTGTTCCGATAGATAGATTCAGCTTTTCGGCAATTTCCTTGTATTTATAACCGTTGTTGTACATCTCAAATGGCAGGCGCTGCTCTTCGCTGATGCTTTCAACCACCTTGGTAATCTCTTTGAGTGAATAGTCAGAGTCGGGAAGGCCAATGCTGCTTTCCTGCGAGAGATTGAGGTAGTACAGATCATCTGTTTTGTCCAGGATGGTGTTATTTCTCACATTTTGCCTGTAATTGTTGATGAAGGTGTTTTTCATGATGGTGAAAGTCCAAGCCTTTAAATTGGTGTTTTCTGTGAACTTATCACGGTTGGTAATCGCTTTCAGAAAAGTTTCCTGAACCAGGTCCTGGGCATCCTCATAGTTGGATGTTAAGGTGTAGGCAAAATATTTCAGGTTCTTCTGGAGTCCCAGTAATTTGTAGTTAAATTCAAGTGCTGTCATGACGGTTGTGGTTTTAGTTGTTCAAATGTTGTATTACAAAATTAAACAAAAAAATTTATCGCACAAACGTTTTAAAACTTTTTAACAAAACATGTTGAGTAAATATAGCGTTTGGTGTGCACAAAAAATCTGTTTGGCAGACAAAAATAAGCAATACAATGCGTATTTAAAAGGGTTTCATGTTTAATTTATGTTAAAGATTGTGCGGTTTATTGCAGCGAGAGTATGATAACAAAGGGTTAAAATCTTTGCAGCTTGGTTCTTTCGGCCATTGAAAATAAAGCTTGAAAAGAGGTGGTTGTGTTTAACGTCCTGCCTCAACAGATTATATGAAATATTTTTATCGAAACAGGAAAACACAATAATCAGGTCATGGATATGAATAAATGACTTGTTGAACCATGTGGCTCAATCTTGCATTATGCAATTACGAAATTTGCTCAGGAGAAATGTTTTTAGAGGGCTTTCAGTTTTTCTTTGAATTCTTCCACATCTTTTACAGGAACTACATTTGCAGGCAAATTGATCCCTTTCTGGAATATCTGGTATCCGGTAACGAATATTTTTTGGTGGCTAAAGTTTTCGGAAAGCTTTTGCAAATAATCCGGAATCTCTTTGGCATTCATGGCAGCCACAAAATAGGTAAAAAGATAATCGGCTTTTCGAATTTTCAATACCTCCAATACATCATCAAAAGGTACCGACTGACCGAGATATATCACCTTGAAACCATTTTTTTTAAGAATGAAACTGTAAAACAGCAAGCCTAGCTCATGCAATTCGTTTTCAGGCAGAAACAGCAGAAAGGTTTTTGCATCCTGTGCCGTGGGCTTTGCCTGTCCGTCGATGGCAATGATGATTTTCTGGCGTACCAGGTTGGTGATAAAGTGTTCCTGGGCTGGGTTGATATTGTCGATTAACCAGAGAACACCCACTTTTTCCAGGAACGGATACAAAACATGGGTAACACACTTTTCAAATCCAAGCTTCAGGATAGCTGTGTTGAGCGTATGTTCAAAAACATCTTCGCTCATTTCAATCATGGAAACCACCAGGTTGTTGATCATGGTATCATAATCACCGTGCGTACCTGCAATTTCCATGATCTTTTCGTTGATCTCTGCATCATCCATTTTGGCGATATTGGAGATCTTGAAGCCATGTTTGTTAAGGGTGCTGATATTCAGTATTTTTTTTAGATCACAATTGTGATAATACCGGATATTGGTATCGGTTCTTTTTGGTTCAATTATACCATAGCGCTTCTCCCATATACGGATGGTATGGGCTTTTATACCGCTTAGTTTTTCCAGGTCATTAATGGAGAAGCGATGGGTATGCATTTTGTCGTTTTTAAAGTCAGATATTCAACCAATAAACGTTAACAAATAAAAAAAGTTCATGGTTTGTTCAATTAAAATAAAATACTTATATTGTGGGGCATAAAAATCCGGACGGAGATATTACAGGCCTAATCTTCAATATAATATTCTCATTAAAAATTAAAAATGAAAACCATGGAGTTAAACAATTTAGAAGTCACAGAGCAGCCGGAGGGTTTCCGGTTTGCCAGCATCCGAGAGCTGGTAAACCGAACCCTCAACCAAAACTTCGGCTCCCCCATTAACAGGGACAACGTATCCAGCGGGTTCAAAGAACTCGACAAAGCATTGGGTGGATTTCAGAATGGACAATTATATACGATTGCGGTTAAACCAGGAATGGGGAAAACCGCTTTTTTGTTGTCCATTACCAACAACATGGCTATTAAAGACAACTATTCGGTAGCCATTTTTTCGTCGGAAAGATCCAACCAAAAGATGACAAACCGGCTTATTGAAACAGAAACCGGTATGTCATTAAGCCAGCTTCAGTCAGGTAGCTTCAAAGAGAGTGAGCGTGATCATCTTCTTTCCATGCTCAGCAACATTGCAAAGGCCAAGATATTTATGGACGACACACCGGCTTTGTCAACCTCTTTGTTTGCAAAAAAGATCAAAGAGCTCAAGCAGCGGCAACACATTGATCTGGTTATTATTGATTATCTGGAGTTGCTCACCACCGACATCGGGCAGAAGAATGACCGCCCGGCTCAATTGGGCAGCATCGTGAAAGAATTGCGCGACATTGCTTCTGCATTGGATATTCCGGTCCTCCTGTTTTCCCAGTCTGCCGGATTTACCAATGGCTATCCCGGCGAAAAACGCCCTTCAATGGAGGCTCTGCCTGCATTTTTGAAAGATCATTCAGATGTTTGCATGTTATTGCACCGCAACATTTTTTTACCTGTGAAACCAAAATCCTCTGCGATGCAGGCCGTCGAGTTGTACGCAATTCACCGGGACAACCCGGATAAAGAAATTATTGTGCCGCTCAACTTTATTGAAAGCATTGCAAAATTCACCGATTTTTCTTAAAAAGACCAGCCCGGCATCCAGATGCCGGGTTTTTTTATTATTTTGCGGCCAAAATAAACACCATAAGCTATGGCAATCATTAACGAAAATGAAATGCGTCAGGATACCGTGCTTCATGTGGCAAAGAGAATGGTCGTGGCAGCACGCACTGCACCAAAAGCCCGCGGCGTTAACAACATCGCCATGTCTATCCTGACAGGCAGTGATATCCAGTCACTTGCCAAAACCATGAAAGAAATCGGAGAAGAACAAGGCAACCGAATCTTCCTCAGGGATGCATCCAACGTGCTGGACCATGCCCAGGCAGTTGTGATCATGGGTACCAGAATTGAGTCGCTGGGCCTAAAAACCTGCGGGCTTTGCGGCTTCCCCGATTGTGCGTCCAAAAACAAAGAACCCAACATCCCTTGTGCTTTCAACACCGGCGACCTGGGCATAGCCATAGGCTCAGCTGCCAGTGTTGCCATGGATGCCAGGATCGATAACCGGATCATGTACACCATTGGCGTCGCAGCCCAGAAAATGGGCCTGCTGGGCAAGAATTATAAAATTGTTTATGGTATCCCGCTCAGCGCAACCTCTAAAAATCCATTCTTCGACCGAAAATAATCATCCATTCAAAACATATTATTTTTCTGTTTTTTTAAACAAAAGACATCACTGCTTGTTTCTATTCAGGTAATTATTTGCCGGCATGCTTTTTAGAACATGCTATGTATCATCAAAAAAATTAACCTGCCATGAAAAGAAACAGCGATTTGGTTACACTTGCGGGAAACCCGGTAACATTAAAGGGAAAACTGGTGAAGGAAGGCCATAATGCAAAGAACTTTGTTGCTTTGTCCAACGATATGAAACCTGTCAGCCTGAGCGACTACAAGGGTAAGGTGCGCATCATTTCTTCCGTTCCAAGCGTCGATACCGCTGTGTGCGCACAACAAACAAGGCGATTCAACCTGGAAGCATCAAAACTGGATAACATACAGATTATTACCATTTCCAACGATTTGCCTTTCGCGTTAAAGCGATTCTGTGCTGCCGAAGGAATTGAAAACCTTGTGACTGTCTCCGATCAAAAAGACAGGGATTTTGGTATAAAGTACGGCCTGTTTATTGAAGAGGTTGGCCTCCTGGCGCGTGCAGTGGTCGTAGTCGATAAAGATGACACTGTAAAATATGTAGAGCTGGTCAGGGAAGTCGGCGAGCAGCCCGATTATGACAAAGCCCTGCTTGTAGCCAAAGAACTGACATAATTAAGTAGCCAAAGCAATCTTATAAATACTATTGGGATCTGAAATGTTGTAAAATTTTTCATCATTGTGGTTTTTGGTGAATCATGATCCCCGCGGAGCCTCAACGGCTCCGCTTTTTTTTGCCATAAAGGCAAGACAACCCCCTGCCGGAAGTGCATACAGATTATTCAAAGAAGGGGCAGGATTTTATCGATTTTCTTCTTTATTATAAAAAAGGCGGGAAACACATTGTTTCCCGCCTTTGATCATGATGTTCTCTCCTTTATTTGACTTCTTCAAAATCCACATCCGTAACATCGTTGTCGTTGTCGTCTTTTTTGCCGGGGCCTTCCTGTTTTGGCTCCTGCTGTGGTTCCTGTCCACCGGCATCTTGCTGTCCCTTTGTGTTTTGATACATCTCGGCACTGGCAGCCTGCCATGCATTGTTCAATGTGGCCATGCTTGTTTCAATGGCTGCCAGATCCTTGTTTTTGTGTGCTTCTTTCAGATCTGCAAGGGCTTTTTCGATGGGTTCTTTCTTGTCGGCAGGAAGCTTCTCACCAAATTCCTTTAACTGTTTTTCAGTTTGGAAGATGAGGCTGTCGGCAGCATTCAGTTTGTCGATTTCCTCTTTCTGTTTTTTGTCCGTTTCGGCATGGGCATCTGCTTCTGCCTTCATCCGTTTGATTTCTTCTTCGGTAAGTCCTGAAGAAGCTTCAATGCGGATGTTTTGAGATTTTCCTGAGGCCTTGTCTTTTGCCGACACATTGAGGATACCGTTTGCGTCAATGTCAAAGCTTACCTCAATCTGTGGTATGCCGCGCGGCGCCGGGGGAATCCCGTCAAGATGGAACCTTCCGATGGTTCTGTTATCTTTGGCCATGGGCCGTTCGCCTTGCAGAATGTGTATTTCAACCGATGTCTGGTTGTCGGCGGCAGTGGAAAATGTCTCTTCTTTTTTGGTGGGAATGGTCGTATTGGCTTCTATGAGCTTTGTCATTACACCGCCAAGGGTTTCGATACCCAGCGAGAGAGGTGTAACGTCAAGCAGCAACACATCCTTCACTTCACCGGTAAGAACGCCTCCCTGGATGGCTGCACCAACGGCAACTACTTCATCGGGGTTAACACCTTTTGATGGCTTTTTACCAAAAAACTTCTCCACCACTTCCTGGATGGCAGGTATACGCGTTGAACCGCCCACCAGAATTACTTCATCAATGTCTGATTGCTGCATACCTGCTTCTTTCAGTGCAATTTTGCAGGGTTCAAGCGTTGCCTGGATCAGCTTGTCGCTCAATTTCTCAAAATGACTGCGTGTAAGTGTGCGTACAAGGTGTTTCGGAATACCATCAACCGGCATGATGTAAGGCAGGTTGATCTCTGTAGATGTGGCACTGGAAAGCTCGATTTTGGCTTTTTCTGCCGCCTCTTTCAAACGCTGCAATGCCATGGGGTCTTTCCGGAGGTCTATGCCTTCATCTTTAAGAAACTCTTCTGCCAGCCAATTGATGATCACGTCATCGAAGTCATCACCGCCAAGGTGTGTGTCACCGTTGGTGGATTTAACTTCAAACACCCCATCACCAAGCTCCAGGATAGAAATGTCGAAGGTTCCGCCACCGAGGTCGAATACGGCTATACGGATATCCCTGTCTTTTTTATCGAGGCCATATGCCAGGGAGGCGGCCGTTGGTTCGTTGATGATCCGGCGTACCTTTAAGCCCGCAATCTCGCCGGCTTCCTTGGTAGCCTGGCGCTGAGAGTCATTAAAATAAGCCGGAACGGTGATCACCGCTTCAGTAACCTCTTGCCCAAGATAATCTTCTGCCGTCTTCTTCATCTTCTGCAAAACCATTGCCGAGATCTCCTGGGGGGTGTAGCTTCTGTCATCAACCTTGACCCTGGGTGTGTTGTTATCTCCCTTCTCAATTTTATAACTGACCATTTTGCGCTCTTTCCCAACCGCATCATAGGTTTCACCCATCAATCTTTTGATGGAGTAAATGGTTTTTTCGGGATTTATGATTGCCTGTCGCTTGGCGGGGTCGCCGATTTTTCTTTCTCCGTTTTCCGTAAAGGCAACAATGGAGGGTGTGGTCCGTCTTCCCTCGCTATTAGGGATTACAACCGGTTCATTTCCTTCCATCACCGATACACAAGAGTTGGTTGTTCCTAAATCAATACCAATAATTTTACCCATTGTTCTATGTTTTTTATGATTTGTTCCGGCTCTTTCCTGGTGTTTGGACACTGACGCCCGCCTTCAAAAAGATTAAAAACCAAACGCCCGGCCTTTTTTATCTGGCTCATTCAACAAAGACAGCGTTTGCAAACCGGATCAAATCGTTTGTTTTTGATTCAATTTGTTTCCGAAAAGGCATTCAATCATTATGCCAACATCCTTTCGCAGCTTTTTTGTTGAAATAATGGCACGATTGCAACAAGATGGATGCAGTGAAATGTCAGAATAGTGACAAAAAGGCAGACGGGTCAGAACCGGGCGATCAGTTTTACGTTCACTAGTCTGGAGGTAAGATAGTTAGGAATGGCAAACAAGTTGTTTTCCACGTCCTTTACCCATGAATAGGAGATAGTATTGTTGATTTCCAGCAGGTTAAAGATTTCTGCAGTGATCCACATGGATTCCAGGTGGCGTAAAGGATTCGTTTCGGAAAAAATGGTGTTTTCTCCCACCAACTGTTTCGAAAAACCGATGTCAACGCGTTGATAGGCAGGCATTCTTCCGTAGTTAACATTTTTGTCGCGAGTGGGAGGCCAGAAGGGGAGCCCTGATCCGTAGAAAAACCCGAGTTGCACCTGGTAGCTGGGATTTCTTGGCAGGAAGTCCTGGAAAAACATGCTGAAGTGAAAGCGCTGATCGGTGGGTCTTGGAATATATCCGGCNGGTATTCTTTCTCCCAGCTGGTTGATGATAAAAGCACCTTCAATTTTTTCGCGGGTCTGCATCACCGAGAGGCTTGCCCANGAGTCGATACCCGGCACAAACTCACCATGAATTTTCATGTCAATACCGGTGGCATAGCCATGGGAAATATTGTCGGCGTAATACCTTATTCTGACATTATCCAGCTGGTACGGAATGATGTCATTCAAAAACTTGTAATATACTTCGGTGGTGTACTGGAACGGTCTTTCCCATGCTGTAAAGTTGAATGTTGAGCCGAGCACCATGTGTATTGATTCCTGTGCCCTTATCTGCTCGTTGAGTTGGCCCTGCATATCGCGCAGTTCCCTGTAAAATGGTGGTTGGTGGTAATATCCGGCGGAAGCCCTGAATGTGAGACGTGATGCCCATTCCGGTTTATAAAGAACGGTTGTGCGGGGGCTGAACAAAAACTGGCGGTTATAGTCCCAGTAGTTGGTACGGAAGCCTGCCGTAAAGGCATAACGACCGTGTGGCCGCTGCCATTCCCATGTGTTTTGTATGAATCCCGAAAAGCGGTTGGATTGCAGGCTGATACGTGCGTTTATTGTGTCCTGCAGCAGGAGGGCGTCAGAGGGGTATTGGGGCAGGGAAAAACCTGCAGAGTCAATCAGGCTCCATTCACTTAGCCGGTCGTAAATATCTTCATACCGGTATCGTATCCCCCATTTCAGATGATTGTTTTCGTTTTGCCAGTCACCTTTTGTTTCCATATTTACAACGATGGCGTTCAGATAATTACGCGCATGGTTGAGGAAGGTGCCAACACCCAAGGGTTCACCGGTGGGTTGTCCGAAATCATCCTGCCCCATATCGGTTTCCACTCGCTGGAGCCAATATTGCCCGAGAATGTCGAAGTTTTCCTGTTCATCCGATTGAAATACGCTGCTGATAAACTGTAGGTTCAGTGCATCTGAAGGGCTGTAAAGCAGTGAAAGTGCGGCTGTGCTTGTGGTAAAACGGTTTACTTCGCGACCGTCAAAGAAGACCGTAAATTCTCTGACATCGGTGATGGTACCGAAGCGTGTTCTCTGGACTTCCGGTTTAAACCTGAAGCTGTTGTCATTAAAATTGCCAAGGAAGCTCAACTGCCAGCTATCGGAAATCCGGTACCGGAGCAGTGCTTGCAGGTCAGAAAATGATGGCCGGTAGTCGCCCTGGGTGTCTAGAGTTCCTAAAAGGTATTGATTGGACTTATACCGAATGCCGGTCAGATAGGAAAAGCGTTTGTTTTCCGACACTCCTTCCAGATGCAGGGACCCTTCCAGAAGGCTGACGGAGAAAGAGCCTGCAAATTGTTCCGGATCTTTGTAGGTTATATCCAGGACGGATGACATTTTGTCGCCATAGCGGGCGTTAAAGCCTCCGGCAGAAAAACTGATGGAGGATACCATTTCGGGGTTCAGGAAACTCAATCCTTCCTGCTGTCCGGAACGTACCAGGAAAGGTCTGTATATTTCGATACCATTAACATACACCAGGTTTTCGTCATAGCTTCCACCCCTGACAGAATACTGCGCGGATAGCTCGGTTACTGTTGAAACGCCCGGCAAGGTCTGCACCAAGCGTTCAATACCTGAACTTGGGCTGGGGAGTGCAGTTGTAAGTCGTGGGTCCAGCCTGATGACATCGGTGGTTAAAACCTGCCGGTCTCTGACTTCCACATCAGGCAGGGGTGTAAGCAGGGGTTCAAGGGTGATGTCCAAATGCCTTGTTTCGCCGGATGACAGTTCAAGAGGCACACGTTGCGGTTTGAATCCCAGGTGAGATACAATGAGGGTGAGCGGGCGGCCGGCTGGTATTTGCATTCGGAAAAACCCCTGTTCATCGGTGCTTGTGCCAACTGGGGTGCCTTCGAGGGCAATATTCACAAAGCCCAGGGGGTCACCATCAGGGGTACGAAGATGCCCTTCCAGCGTTCCCTGCTGGGCCAAAAGCACCGGCGAAATCAAAAAAATCAGAATGGTTAAGATGTGTCGGCTTGGGATCACTGTAAAAGGCTTATGGATTACTTTGAAATCACTCAGAAAAAGGAACGATGGATATGCTCATAATTTATAACCGATGTGTAATAAAAATATTGTATGCCCTGGATCAATCACTGCGTCTGAACCGGCCTTCACGCCATGCCTGGAAGAATTCGGCCCATGCAATGGGGTCAAAGATACGGATTGGTGGCGATTGCCCTGCGTAGTAAAGGCGGTCTGAGTGTTGCTGGACATAATGCCGGAAATTCATACTGCCGTCCATGGGCATATTCTCGAAACGTTCGCGCATTTCGGCCTGTGCAAGATTTCGCATGGCCCTGTCGTAATCATCGGAAGGGATCTCTGTGTGGATGAATGCATGTCGGAATTGTTCGCGGGTCGGCCAGGGGTAAATAACGGTTTCCGGCAGGTGGATCGTGTCCCTGGTCATCATCTGCACCGCAGAGTACCTTGATCTTGTAAGCGTATCAGGAATGGCATAATACACATCCTCAAATCCGACAGATGAAAATCGTAAGGTGTCTGTATTGTATACCGGTATTGAAAAAAAACCATAATAGTCGGTTGACGTTCCCCGATTGGTGTTTTTTACCCAGACAGTGGCAAATGGTAGTGGTTTCAGGCTGTCACCGGTAAGTACCAGGCCGGTAAACTGGATAACGCGCCTTGGTGGTTGATTGCTGAGGCTTTGACCGGAAAAACCCGCAGCCAGAATTACTCCCAGCACAACAAGGAACAACAGAAAAGTGGTGCCACGCATGTTCTTCTTATTTGGTATAAAAGTAATAAGATTCGGCGACATCGTGAAAAGATGTCCCTGAGAATAATCCTATCTTATAAATCTTTAACAGACTGAAGGCCCGCCTTACCGGCAGAGCAAAAAAAAAGCCGTTGCCATAATGCAACAGCTTTTCGAGTACAAACCAATGAAATTCTACTTTATAAAACCTTTTTCACGCGCTTCTTTTAAACTCGCGTAAATACCCTTTTTGTTAATGATACGAATCCCTTTTGCTGATACTTTCAGGGTTATCCAACGGTTTTCTTCAGGAATAAAGAACCTCTTGGTCTGAATATTTGGGTAAAACCATCTGTTGGTCTTAATATTTGAGTGCGATACATGGTGTCCTGTAATCGGTCTCTTTCCTGTAATTTGGCAAATACGTGACATGGCCTTCCGATTTTTTTACAAATGAACGAAACGTTTTTTTTGAGGAGTGCAAAGAACGGCATTTTTTTTAATTTCGGCAAATCTTTTTTTAAAAACTTCATATCAGCTTGATTTTTTCCCGGGCATTGTGTAATTTCGATGTTCCACAAGTGCAGGCATTTTTCATGAACTATTATGAGATATTGGGTGTTGATGTCAACGCCAACGCAGAATCTATAAAGCGCGCTTTCCGAAATCGGGCCAAGCTGTTACATCCTGATGTAAGCCGGCATTCACGTTCGGTAAAGGAGTTCCAGATGATCAATGAGGCTTACCAGATTCTCAGCAATACAGAGAAGCGGCGCTTGTATGATTTGCGGCTGGCCCAGGGGAAGGCCACCAGATCAGGGCGTGTGTATTACAGACCCGGTGCTACAACCAATGGATATGCGCAACAGCACTATTATGCCTACAAAAAGAAGCAGGAAACCTACCAGCCCAGCCGTTTTGAAAAAATGTTCGATCAGTTTTTGTTCTTTTTTATGCTGATGGCCGGATTGAGTGCCATTTTTTACGGAATTTACCGGGCCGTCGGTGAACCCATTGAAGGGGTGAACCCTTTCCTTGGAATATTTTTTGGTGTTGTTTTTACCGCTTTGTTTTTATTTGTGTGGGATAAAAAACAGCGGATGGATCATTGAGATATAAGCTGCATACGTTTCTTTCCTGATCGGCTAATAGCCAGTTGCCATTATTTCTTTTTTATCTTACGGCTCAAAAACATTACAGTCAGTATCAAAGCCAGGCCGGCCAGTGCACAAACCACAACGGGAAAAACCTGCGGACTTTCTCCATACAGGGCGGCATATTGGGAAGGCAGGATGCTTCTTTCCAGCACCGGAATTTCTTCTCCGGTGGTGCCAATGCGTGTTTCCAGGATTTCTTTCCATGGCCACAGCTTATTGAGTGACCCGATCATAAATCCTGTCAGCATGGCCAATGTAGCGTTGGGATATTTTTTCAGCAACCAGCCAATGGCGTTTGAAAACGCGATAATACCAACAATTCCGCCTGCACCAAACACTGCGATCACCATCAGATTCCAATCTTTGACGGCATGTATCATGTATTCGTACTTACCCAGCAAAACCAGAATGAATGCCCCGGATATGCCCGGCAGGATCATTGCACAGAAGGCTATGCCACCGGCCAGTAAAATAAACCACAAATGATCGGGACCGGTGGCAGGTGTTGCTATGGTAACATAATAAGCCACCACAGTGCCGGCAATCAGAAACAACCAGGAGGGCAGGTTCCGGTTTTTTATCCGGGAACCTACATAAAAGACGCTACCCACGATGAGCCCGAAAAAAAATGCCCAGATCAGCATGGCGTGATTGTCAAACAGCCACGACAAAAGACGCACAAGCGAAAAAATGCTGATCAGGATCCCTGATAGCACTGCGGTGAGAAAATAGCCGTTGATCCTTTCCCAGGCTACGGTAATCCCATGCTTGCGCAAGGTGGAAATAAGGCCGGCATTGAATGATTTAATGCTGTTAATCAGTTCCTCGTAAATCCCGGTAATCAGGGCCATGGTACCACCCGACACTCCGGGAATCACATCAACGGCGCCCATCGCCATCCCACGCAAAACAAGCAACAAATAATCTTTGGCGGATCGGTTATGCTTCATTTCATAATCTGTTTATTGAGGAAGACGGGCTTTTTTGTCGTTTAAACGGAAAGTGATAAAAAATAGCAGTAATCCAAACAAACGTATGGACAGAATATCATTATAGTTTATACTTCAGAAATTCTTCGGGCAGGTTTTCGAAAAATGTATCACCGCGAAGTCCGAGGCGCA
>SL_3KL_010_SEDDRAFT_10003876_pt1 | contig 13554 bp, 11 predicted proteins | sample SodLakKL_010_SED_2_FD_10381 | JGI IMG/M metagenome (IMG submission 10381)
GCTGACAGGATGGAGGCCGTGGCTGTCAGACTGCGGCAACAGATCAATGAAAACAGTAAAATGCTGTGTTGGCACCACGTCATCCCCGAAATGAACCACAATGAACTGGTGGGCTGGCGCGATCAGCGAAACGACCTTGCGGTGGTTATGTTTAGAAATCGAGATGATCATCATCGCGTGCAAATGCGAATGCAGATCAACAAAGAGATTATTACGGAATACACAGACAGTTGGATTGAGGTTTTCAGTAAAGGAGGGTCTCAGGTTCAACGAGCCATTTACCTCACCCATCTCGGCGATTGGATATCCTGGTATTTGGCAGATATGAGGAATATGGATGCTATTGAAGTGAAAGTAATCGATTATTTGAAGGGCGAACTGGCCCGGGATTAAAAAATATATTATGTCAATACTGGAAGGAAAAGTTGCTGTGGTAACCGGAGGATCGCGAGGAATAGGCGAGGCCATTGTTAGAAAATTTGCAGAACACGGGGCTACCGTGGTCTTTACATACCGGTCCTCGTCGGAAAGGGCAGAGCAAATTGTGGCTGAATTGAAGGAAGCCAGTGCCGAGGTAAAAGCCGTTCAATCCGATGCTGCTTCTTTCGAGGCAGCCGGAGAATTCATTGACCAAACTGTGAAGGAGTTTGGCAAAATGGATATTTTGGTTAACAATGCCGGAATCACCCGTGACAACCTGTTGTTGAGGATGACGGAGGAGCAGTGGAATGAGGTCATGGATGCCAATCTAAAGTCGGTTTTCAACCTGACTAAACACGCGGTTAAGCCCATGATGCGCAACAGGGGAGGGAGTATCATCAATATCAGTTCGGTAGTAGGTGTCTTTGGAAATGCCGGACAGGCCAATTACGCTGCTTCCAAGGCCGGAATCATTGGCTTTTCAAAATCTGTTGCCAAAGAACTCGGCAGTCGAAATGTGCGGTGCAATGTCATAGCCCCCGGATTTATAGGAACTGAAATGACTGATGCACTGGACGAAAAAACCAAGAAGGAATTTCTGACTAACATTCCATTGAAACGCCTGGGTGACGTGCGAGAAGTTGCTGAGACCTGCACTTTCCTTGGTTCGGACATGTCCTCCTATATTACCGGACAGGTCATCAGTGTATGTGGTGGGATGAACACCTGATGCAGCATGTGAATAGCTTAGGTTTATTGACTTTTTATTGCCTTCAGTAATCCATGGATTTGAAGTCCTCATTCTCAATTATTCATTCTGGAAGGTTGAACCCTCACTAGCCGTTTGCATACGTTTACAAACGTTTATTCTACGGCTAATGGAAATCCGTGCCCTTAGTTTTGCGGCATGGCAAAGCATAAAAGCATACACGACCATTTTTTGAAGGAGGTTTTCCGGGATGTTGGACGTGCGCAATCGTACTTTCAGCACCGCCTGCCCGCTGATTTGATTGAGCAAATCGATTTGTCCAAAATTCAGGAAGTGCCAGGAAGTTTCCTGAACGAAGAGCTCAAGGCCTCCTTCGCGGATATTTTGTTTGAAGTGCCATTGAAGGGTCGGAAAAAGTCTTTTTATCTACCCATATTACTGGAGTTCAAATCATGGAAAGATAAATATGTGACCATCCAACTGGGACAGTATATTTTTTCCGGACTGGGCAAGCAGGTAAAAGAGGGTAAAAAAACCCGGCCGGTGATTCCCGTTCTTTTCTACCACGGAAAAGACCCCTGGGAGTACCACACGCACAGGAGCCTCTACAGCGATTTGGACGATTCATTTAATAAGTACATACCGGAATTCGACTACATATTTGACAACATTCAAGCCACAGAGGAGAGTGAAATACTGATGTTACAGGAAGGCATATGGAGAAGCATCAAATTGCTGCTCAAACAGGCCTGGGACGAAGAGGTTTTAATGCGTTCAGTAAACAAGATTTTTTTAGAAATAGACAAAAGCGACAGGAACCTTACGAAATCAGCCTTCGTTTATTACTACAGCGTGATTACAAACAAAGAAAAAGCCATGGAATCAATAGAACCAATATCCAGTATTATAAAACGAGGGGCGAAAAATGCCTACGAGGAGATTTTATTGGAGGGATACGCAAAAGCGGATAAAGAAAACAGGAAAGAAATCCAGAAAGCCAGAGAGGAAGCCCAGAAAATCAGAGAGGAGCAAAAAGCCACCATTCGAAAATCAGTGGTGAATTTATACAAACTTGGTGTGTCCGCCCAACACATAAGTAAAGCGCTTGAAATTTCGGAAAGTGAAACAGTTAAAATACTACGTGAGGAGGGTCTGATTTAACTACTAAATTCCCGGTCATCTGCCCGGCTTAGCAGATGGTTCAAAATCAACTCCGGATAGGTTTGTTTTGAAACCGGCCAATGAGGAAACCCCACATGTCCTCCGTGCTTTGGGAAAATGGTTCTGAGCATTGAATTGTCTCCAACAGCTGGATAGCAAGAACTGGACAGGAAGCTGTCGTTTTGCGCAGACAGCAATACCGATGGAACTGCGATGCGATCCAGGAAAAAGAGGGAAGAACTTTTTCGGTAGTAATCCGCTGCGCCCTCAAATCCGTGAAGGGGCGCCGTAATAAACTCATCAAATTCCCTGAAGGTCCGGGCTCGCAAACCCTTTTCCCAATCAATTTCGCCCGGGTGTATCTCCATTTTCTGTCGCACCTTCCCTTTGAGCGACTTTAAAAATCTGCGCAAATAAAGCCGGTTTTGAAGGGACTCAATTTGGTCGGAAGAACCGCTCAGGTCCACGGGTACTGATATGGCCATTCCAAATTCAATCGCAGGATTAAGGCTTTCTCCTTTTTCTCCGAGGTATTTCAACAACACATTCCCACCGAGGCTAAATCCAACAAGCACCACCCTTTTAAATCCCATCTTTTCTGTCAGGTGCTTTAAAAGCACGTCAAGGTCTCCCGTGTCACCACTGTGGTAAAACCTCGCCCTGGAATTCATTTTGCCGTCACAGCTTCTGAAATTCATCGCAGCCACTCCCCAACCCCGCCCAATAGCGGCCTGAGCCATTCCCATGATATATGGCCTTTGGCTGCTTCCCTCCAATCCGTGTAGCAGAACCACCATTTTTCCATCATCTCCAGCGACCATATCTGTGAAAAAGAAATCCCCATCGGGGGTATCCAGTCGAAGACGCTCAGTGTATTTAACCGTAGATTTTTTTAGAAAATGAGTGCCAAGGGTCGCCCCATGACCTCCTCTGAAAACAAGCGGTGCCCTGTAATCCGGTATTGGTAAATCTTTCCAAAACCCCCGCTTCAGCATTTTATCTCTTTGATACATATCAACTTTTAACCTTTTATCCAACTAAGGGAAAACAGGAGACCTTAGATTATGGTTCCTGCCTGCTGAAACGGTGGTCAGGCAAATTCCTATACACCCCTTTGTTGAATAGCCTACTGTAATCCTGTAGCTTGCCAGCTTATCCATTGTGCAATTCTGCAGTTGCCTTTTTACTCAATTCGCAAGTGCTTTAGCTGCTAAAATGGCGCAATATATTTGTAATAATCTCCGGCATTTATTACCTTTACACCCAATCTCACGCTATTTACGCAAACATCCTACCAGCATTTTTTCATCTAATAGATTGGCCACGCCAGATTACAATAACTTTTTACCATGAAAAGGATACCAAAGAAGGAGATTTTTGACGCCTGTGTTAAACGACAGGAAGAACTCATCGACAATTTCACCAATGAGATTGAAACGGTGGAGAAGGAAATGAACGACCGGGACAACATGCCCAGTCAAACCGATCACAACCCGGCTGCAGAGCAATTGGCAATGTACAATGAACTCAAAAAGGAGCTCGAATTTTTGAAGTACGAGATGCGGGTTCTGGAAGAATTGGATATTGAGAAGGAATATACTGAAGTTGCTCCCGGAGCTGTTGTGGTTACCGATAAACGCACTTTTTTCGTATGCGTCTCTATTGAGGAGGTAGAAGTGTCAGGCGATAAAAAGATATTCGGATTATCCACCGAAGCACCAATTTATGCCAGCATGAAGGGTGTGAAAAAAGGTGAGGACTTTAAGTTTCGTTCCTACCATTACAAAGTCCTGGATGTTTATTGAGGATTAAGATGTGGTGGAAATCCCCAAAGACATAATTGTTACTTCAACATAGCTTCAATGGTTTCAGCAAAATCTTCAAGTGAGGCTGAAAAATTGGTCCTACCCAAATCGTCTATCTCCATTTCACCGGATTCGGCATTGGGCTCGACATTGAAGACAATAACTGTGGGATATCCTCTGACTCCCAAAGCTTGCTGAAGCCCACCGTTTTGCTGCCGAATTTCATCGGGTATGCTTCTTCTTCTTGGAAAATCCAGTTCCAAAAGAACCACATTTTTCTCAGCCCATCCTTTAAATTCAGGTTGGTCAAATACAGCCTTGCTCATACGCATACAAGGCCTGCACCAATCACTACCCGTAAACAAGGCCATAATGGGCTTATTGGTTTGTACCGATTCTTCATATGCATCTTGCAAAACATAGTGCCAGCCTTCATGAGCAGGTTCATAGTCCTGTGCAGTAAGGTTGAATGGCAAGGTAAACAGGATTAGCACGAATGTTGTTACAATAAGATTATACATTCTATTGAAGTTTGCTTAGAAACAGAACCGCGGTCTCTACCGGTAGGAGGACCGCAGAACTTTCAAATAAGGAGAACTAAACACTAAATTCTCCTTAATAATTAATCTATCATATCCTCAACCTGGGATGTAAAGTCATCCACCGAGGGAACAAAACCTGTAGAACCAAGGGCCTCAACTTCCATCTCGCCGGTTTCTCCATTTTGGTTCATGTTGAACACCCATATTCTGGGAACTCCCCTGACATTAAAAGCCTGACTTAGATTTTGATTCTGTTGCTGAATTTCTTGAGGTACTTGCTTTCTTCTCGGGCTGTCCACCTCAAGCAATACCACATTGTCTTTGGCCCATTCGTTGAATTCCGGTTGACTAATCACCGCTGCTGAAAATCTGCGGCAGGGAGGGCACCAATCACTACCGGTGAAGTACGCCATAATAGGTTTCCCGGTTTGCTGGGATTCCTGATACGCATCGTTCAACATCACATGCCAACCTTCATGAGCAGGCTCATAATCCTCAGCCTGTGCATTGATTTGAAAGGCCATTAAGCCGAGTGTCAGTGTGAAAATAATGTATTTCATAAACAGTTTAAATTTTTTCGTTCATTCGTAACGTCGCAAGTTAAACAACATTGGACTATTAAGAAAATTTCACCAGGGAAATTTTCCACTACGTCCTTAAAGCAACCTGATATGAGAACGCAAGCCACTTAATTTTCTTACAAATTGTTTGGTTGTTTTGTTCCCTCAATTTGGTTGAATTGGTCCTCCCCGGGGTTAATTGTAGCCAAACGCATTGGCAAAGGAAGGGGAATTATTAATTATATAAAATTCCTTGTTGGAAAATTCATGAATTTCCCCGACAGGATCAAACTGAGATTCTGTGGCTTTGAGTTGAAACGCTGATTCTCAATATCTATTGAATTCGTATAATTTACCAACCAAAGCCAGCTTGCTTTCTACTGTGATTGGTTAAGTAAAAGAGTTGTCGTTTCAGGATTAAATTGTCCATCTTTTTTTAATCAAAAAGGACCACTTTATATGGAAGAAATGCATGCTTTACGAATGGACAATAATTCCCCTGCTCCACCTTTGGTTTTGAAAAGTTGATGGAAGAAACTGGGCTGTGAATCGAGCCGTTGAAAATATACCTGGCTACATCAGTTATCCCGCAGTCTTGGATCGTCTTCGGGATTAATGTAATCAATTTCCCAGGGTCCAACACTCACCAATTGGACAATGGTTTCACCACGTGCATAAGCGTAGTGCTTCATTCCCGGAGGCATGGAGGTGTAGCTACCGGGAGGCAATTCGTAGTACTCTTCCATATCGGCCTCAGCACCGTGCCCGAGTACAAATTCCCCGGAAATAACTGTCACCCTCTCTACTCCCGGATGTGTGTGGGGAGCAATGTGGAAGCCATCCGGTAGTTTCAAGCGCATATTAAATACTTCGGCCTTACCGGGATCTCCTTCAAGGATGTAAAATTGCGAACCCTCTTCCAGTGATCCGGGTCCATCTTCCCAGGGAATATCCTCCGGCAAGTAAAGGATGTGATGATCCGGTCCGTGGTCGATTAGTTCCGTCACTTCGTCCATTTCCCCGTGATCTTTTTCATCATTGTCAGTCTCCATCTCAGCCTGACACCCCATAAGGATGAGGCAAAAAGCAGCGAAAATCATTGAGTTTAAATACTTCATGGTTGCAAAAATTTAGTTTAGATCTATTTAACATATTATGATTCTAACCAACTGGTTTTTAGCACCTTTTGGGGCTCGTACACAAAAAGCCCGTGTCGTAGAAAAACTTTGAAATCCGGCAGAATGCAATGATAAGCAAATTTTTGATAATAAGTGTTAAAATATATTGAAAAATTCTGTGTTTTGCAACGAAATTGATGAATAAACCTGTGATAGTCGATGTAGAAGGTCTTTTGTTTGCCCGGAAAACTGATAGAAGATTAAAGAAATACCTCCTTGTTAATATAGTAGGTACAGACAGCTTAAAATTTCCCATATTTCAAATATTCCACCCATGTCCTATCTTTGCAGTAGAAGTTAAAACAGTCCCATGTCGAGGAGAAATAAGTTGGAGAAGTTTGCCGATATCCTGAGCTACCCTCATGTGTATGAATCATTCGAGTTCAGAGACCCTGAATTGACGCGAACTGAGAATGTGAAAGTTAAAATGGCCGGACTGTGGCATGAGCGTCAGTTCGAAAATTCCAATCCCATCGCCGTGGAATTGGCTTGTGGAAGAGGTGAATACACCCTCGATCTCGCCAAAAGGTACCCTGAAAAGAACTTCATCGGTGTGGATATAAAAGGTGCCCGTATTTGGAAGGGTGCCACCATTGCCATGGAGAACAAGATGAAAAACGTGGCCTTCCTCAGATCCCGTATCGAACAAATCGAACTGTTTTTCAAGCCCGGTGAAGTGAGCGAAATATGGATCACTTTCCCGGATCCCTTCCCCAAAGAGGGCAAAGAAAATCGCAGATTGACCTCCCCGCTTTTTCTCGAGAAGTACCAAACCCTCTTGAAAAAAGGTGCCGTGGTGAACCTGAAAACGGACTCCGATTTGCTGTACAACTATTCGCTGGAATCGGTTGGAAACTTTCCCCATGCCCGAATCCTCCAATCTAACAGCAATATTTACGCAGGGGAATTGCCCCACCCCGACCTGGACATTCTGACCTACTACGAACAACAACACCTCGAAGAAGGACGCACCATTAAGTACCTGAAATTCGGTTTTGACACCCTCGATCCATGATGCCATTAAATTTTAGTTTCCCAAAGTAAAAGTCAGGGCCGTAGAATCAACAGTCCACAACAATTATGTAACTCAAAGGTAACCTGGTACTCCCTTCTATCTTCCTTTCAAAACAGTTACCGCTTTGAAATCCCTTACTCAGAACATTCCCTGAAACAATTCCGAGGCAAGGATTCCTCGTAAACAGCTCATGTCCGCACACAAAATCTCATTTCCCCAACCGAGATTGCTACCTCCAGATAACATTGGCTTAACCCACAATTAAGCCTTTTGTAATTCGGCCTTAATCCTGGCTTAATGTACTGCCTTTACTTTTGCATCAATCAAAATTTGATGGAAATTATGTACAGTTTTAAACCATGTATTACTCTTATTTTCTGTCTGTTATCTCCTGTTTTGCTGGTCGGCAGTGACATCAGGGGATTGGTTTCAGACAAGAACACCGGTGAGCCTCTTATAGGGGTAGTTGTTCAGGTGGAGGCCCTTGAAAAATCTGCAATCACCGGCCTGGATGGCAGCTACGTGATAAGGGATATTGCCCCGGGTGAACACCAATTGAGGGTATCCTACCTCGGCTACCGAACCAAGACCATTGATTTTTTGGTGGCAGATAGTGGTGGTGAGGTAAATCGCGACATCGGACTCGAAGTGGAGGATAGAGTGCTGGGTGAGGTCGTAGTGACGTCCAGGGCCATACAAAACACGGAGTACAGTGCAAGAGCTTCTGAGCGCATCGCACCCAATGTGATCAATGTGGTTTCCAGCCAAAACATTGAATTGTCCCCGGATGTAACGGTGGCCAATGTGGTCCAGCGTGTTTCAGGTGTTTCCCTGGAGCGCAATCACACGGGAGATGGTCAATACGCCATTATGCGGGGTATGGATAAGCGATACAACTACTCACTGGTTAATGGGGTGAAAATTCCAAGCCCGGATAACAACAACCGCTATGTTCCTCTGGACATTTTCCCCGCAGACCTTTTGGACCGAATGGAGGTGACCAAATCTCTGACACCGGATATGGAGGCGGATGCCATCGGTGGTGTAGTAGATATGAAATTGCGAGATGCACCCGAAGATCCCATGTTAAATATTAACGTAGGTACGGGTTTCAACACCATGTTTTTTGACCGTGACTTCGTATCCTTCGACCGAAGTAATGTGGATAGAAAATCCCCCAAAATGCGCAATGGCGAGGACTACAGGGCCACAGTCGAGGATTTTCCACTGGAGAGCGTTCAGCACGAAAGAGAGAGCAGCATTCCCTTCTACCAGGTTTACGGTCTCTCGGCAGGGCAGAGATTTGGTCAAAGACAACGACTGGGTGTGGTTGCTGCATTTTCTCATCAAAACACAGCCAGGGGTTCGGAAAGTGATTTCTTTCACTTCTCCACTGACCGCGAGACCAACCTTCCTGTTCTGGACAACGCTTTGACTGCTACCCGCTCTACCAGATCAACCCGTACCGGTGTGCACCTTAAGGCGGATTACAGACTGGACTCAGACAACACTCTGAGCTTTTATACCTCCTACATGGACCTCCAGGAAAGGGAAACGCGCACCATGGTTGACACAGCGCTTCAGCTCGCCAGATCGGGACCCGGAACCGGCCGCGTGGAACAGTGGATCAGAACCCGTCAGAGAATCAGTAATATCTTCACCAACAACCTTCAGGGAGAGCACAAGATCGGAAGAAATTTTGGGCTGGACTGGTCGGCTGTTTACTCCGAAGCTACTTATGATGACCCGGATATGGCCGAGTTTATGGTTATATCGGAGAGAAGAAGAAATGAAGACGGTAGTTTCAGACAAACGGACTGGGTTTATGACAACACCAATCACCGCGGATTCTTCAGACGCTGGCTTGGAAACTCAGACAGAGACTTAGCGGGCTACCTCAATCTCGAATACAAACCGCAGCTGTTTGGTCAGGAGGTGCTGTTTAAGGTAGGTGGTATGTACCGGAATAAGGAGAGGGAAAATTACTTCGACAGATACAGACTCGGTACAAGTCCCACTTTCCAGGTTTATGAAGGCGATGTACGCGATAATACCTTCAACGTAGTCATCAACGGATCACCGAACAATGTACTCAACTACGAACTCACTGAGGATGTACTCGGTGTTTATGCGATGGGTAGATTCAGGTTGTTTGACCGCTTGCAGGTCCTCACCGGTCTGCGCTATGAAAATACCGAAATGTCGTGGGAATCCAATGCTCCTGCAACCGTAGAGGGAAGGGATGGAAAAATCGAATACGATGAATTGCTTCCTCACCTGCATCTGAAATTTGAATTGGACGAGCGCCAGAATATTAGAGCTTCCTACTTTGAATCGATGAGCCGGCAGGGATATTTTGAGGTGATTCCCTATAACTTTTACGAAGAGGACCAGTTCCGCGAAGCGGGCAATCCAAACCTCCGACACGCTTACGCAAGAAACGTGGACCTCAGGTACGAATTTTTCCCCGGTAGATTGGACCAGCTCATGATTGGTGCCTTTTGGAAAGAAATCCAAAATCCCATAGAGACTGCAGTGGTAAGAAGGGAGGACTTGAGTAACAGACTCTTCCTCACACCACAAAACTTCGGAACGGCATCAAATGTGGGATTGGAGGTGGACCTGGTCAAGTACTTTAACCGCTTTGGAGTAAGGGGTAATTACACCTTCACCAACTCTGAAATCACCTCCAGCAAAATCGTACAATTCAGGGATGAAGAGGGAAGTCTTGCAAGTCGAGTTGAAGATCAAACCCGACCATTGCAGGGTCAATCAAGACATCTGGGTAATCTGTCGTTGCTCTACAAAAATCAGCGTACAGGTACCGATTTACAATTGGCCATGGTTTACACGGGAAGGCGAATCGCATACATCTCGGCCTTTAAGGACAACGATCAGTGGCAAAGGGCATTTACTCAACTGGATTTCAGCCTGGATCAGCGCATTATTCCCGGTTTGGTAGCCTACATCAAGGTCAATAACATTCTCAATACACCATTTGAACTCGAAATACCTGCATCCAATGAAAAGGCCGCTGCTGCAGAACCTCATCTTCAGCCGGATGAGCATCGGGTGCTGTCGAGAAGCGACTTATTCCACCGAACTGTATTGGTGGGAGTGAGGTATTCTATTTTTTAATAAAAACAGTACTTGACTGAATTACAATCAAAATTTCATGTGGGATACGTGCCGGTTACTTACTGACGCCAGGCCCAATTTTCAACCATTAATTTTTTAATCAAACTATCTTTAAAATGACTTTATTAACAACATTCAAACGATTTACCTTTTTACTGGCATTGTCTATGCTCATCGTTGCATGTGGCTCCGACGATGACATGGGCCCCGGCGATCCAGATCCGGATCCAGATCCAGACCCGGACCCCACTGAATCCGTGGAAATTACCGATGAAACCACCGAGTTGCACGGAAATATGCACGGTACACTCCTCTCAGGTAGAACTTACCAATTGGTTGGTGACCTGACGGTGCTTCCCGACAGAGAAATTGTAATGGAAGAAGGTGTAAGAATTGAATCTACTGCTGGCGGGGAAGCCGGTGGTGAGGCATTCTCCTTTATCATCAGAGGTAGCTTCTACTCTCTTGGAACTGAAGAAAATCCCAACTGGATTACCACGGTGCCTGAGAACAGAACCCATGAAAACTGGAACCAGGGTTATATCGGTGGATTTATCGGTCTGGTCGGTGCTCAGGACATCGTCATCAAGTGGACCCACATGGAGTATTTCGGTGGCCGAATGAGAGGTTCTTCATCTGTATTTGATGAAGGAGAAACCATCTACGGATTTTATACCGAAGACGAAGGCACCACACTCATCATCGAAGACAGTTGGTTTCGTTACTTCCTGGACGATGCTATAAGACCTGAAGGTGGAAGGATCGCCATCTTGCGAAATACCTTTGAGGGAATTGGTGGTGTAGAGGGAGAAGCGCTCAATGCCAAAAGTGGAACCACAGGTGTTTTTGCCTACAATATGATGATCGGAATTGCAACTAATGGTCCTAAAACCGGTTCAGGTGGTGGATTGCCAACTCAAAGTATCATCGACGTTTACAACAACACCATTGTCGGCGGTGGATATAGAAGAGTTGCTCCGGGCCGCGGTGGTTCTATGAACGTTGAAAATGGTGCAGGTGGATACTGGTACAACAATGCAGTAATCAACTGTCGCTACGGTATGAGGGTCGTAAACGATACCGATTACAGCCGCACCTTCATCGGTTACACCCACTATTACGGACACGGTGTTTTTGACGACAACGAGGGACCATTGTCGGATAATTTCTACCCGGAAAACGGAACTATTGGTGATGATTTCCCGGATAATCAAGTCGTAAATGACAATCTCAATAACGAGGACCCTCTCTTTGTGAATTACCAGGCGGATGGTTTCGATCAGGAAGACTACAGAAATGTGCATGTCAACTCATCGGTCGAGCCCTTCAACCTGAACTTTATCGGCGACCAGGATTTCCGCCTCCAGGCTGAGTCTCCTCTCGTAGGGGCAGGTAATATCGATGATTTCACACCCAATGCTACCATTACAGAAACTGGTCCAAGAGCTCTTTCTTTTCCGGTACCTCCTCCTAGCGTGGATATCGGAGCTTTCCCAACCAGCGGATTTGCTGATGGAGTTGGTAACCGTCACCTTGTACACGACTACTACGCTAACTAATATTAATTGAAATAAGCTATTTTGCCTTAAACGCTCCAACTTTGATTAGTTGGGGCGTTTTTTCATGGTGGGTATTGCTTTATTCTCCCTTCCCATGCTGCCACCCCTGCGCGGTGATGGGGTGAAACTTCTCATTAACTGTCTTAAGTTGAACACCTTCTTCACGTGGCTTAATTTCACCGATAATGGAAATGCCGGGCAGTGTACGGACGATGGGGAGGTCTTTTTCTGCTGCGGTAAACAGCAATTCGTAGTCCTCTCCTCCGCTTAGGGCACAGGTAATCGGGTCCAATTTGAACTTCAGGGCCATCAATTGCGCTTCGTCTTTGATGGGGACGAGGCCCTCCTCTACCAATGCACCCACCTTTGATTCTTTGCAAAGGTGTTTGACCTCGGAGGCCAGTCCGTCTGAAATATCAATCATACTTGTCGGGGTAAAACCGGCATTTTCAAAGGCGACGATCATGTCGGTGCGCGCTTCGGGTTTGAGTTGCCTTCCTATGAGATAGGTCTGTTTTTCGAGGTCTGGTTGAACGCCCGGATTGGACTGCCAAATCTGTTTTTCGCGCTCCAGTATCTGTAGTCCGAGGTAGGAAGCGCCGAGGTCACCGGTGACGCAAAGAATATCACCGGGGCGTGCACCGGAGCGGTAGGTTATTTTTTGCTTGTCCGCCGTACCCAGAGCCGTCACCGAAATCACCAGGCCCTTTTTGCTGGAATTGGTATCGCCGCCGATGAGATCCACATTGTAATTGCGGCAGGCGGTGTATATTCCCTCGTAAAGTTCCTCCAGTGCCTCCACCGAAAAACGGTTGGAAATGGCGATGGAAACCGTGATTTGTCGGGGTATGGCATTCATGGCGCAGATATCCGAGAGGTTGACAACCACGGATTTGTAGCCCAGGTGTTTGAGTGGGGTGTACATCATATCAAAATGGATGCCCTCCAACAGCATGTCGGTGGAAACCACGATCGGTTTTCCCCCGTAATCCAGCACGGCGGCATCGTCTCCAATGCCTTTCAGTGTCGAGGGGTGCATGGGCTGGTGGGAGGAGGTCAGGTGGTCTATCAACCCAAATTCCCCCAGTTCGTTTACGTCGGTCCTCTTTGTCTCTTTACCCATAATTTAATGCTTTGTGATCCGCAAATTTCGGCTTTTTTTCGGTCTGTCCGTCCCTAATCCCACTTTCTATTCCGCAGAACTGCAAAAGACAGTTCCAATACCCCGAGCTATGCTTGCTTTTCCCAGCCGGCAGAGCCCTTCACTGCTTTATCTAAATCAAATGCCTGCCATACCACATCGGCGGGTAATTCAGCGGTCAAAGTTTCGGGCTTTGAATCGGTGAGAGAGGCAGGCAAAATTAGTTTCCAGGCGTGCAGGTGAATGGAGCGGTCCTTGTTTTTCCGCCGTGCCCCGTATTTCACATCTCCCTTTACATGGCATTTCAAAAACTGCAGCATGGCGCG
>SL_3KL_010_SEDDRAFT_10003877_pt1 | contig 13553 bp, 11 predicted proteins | sample SodLakKL_010_SED_2_FD_10381 | JGI IMG/M metagenome (IMG submission 10381)
TTTTGCCCGGGCCGAGTTTGTGGAGGGTGGCGGTGTTCGATACATACAGGAGCGATTTAGAATCTTCGACACGTCGGCGAGCGGGCTGGCGTCCTACCCCTTCTCCACCACCCGGCGGGTGGACTTCTCCGGTGGCCTGACCCGGCTGAGCTTCCACCTGGAGGAAGAGATCCTGCTCTACAATCCGTTCGGTCAGCTCGTGGAACGGGAGCGGCGGACCATCACCGAGGGAGTGCCGGATCCCCTGAATCTCTTCCAGAGCTCTGTGGCCCTGGTAGGGGACAACTCCTTCTTCGGCTTCACCTCTCCCGTTCGGGGGACCCGATACCGGGCCGAAGTGGGGACCACCACCGGAACGGTGAACTTCCAGTCGGTGAACCTTGATTATAGGCGATACTTCAACCCTCACCAGAATCTGACCCTCGCCTTCCGGGGGATGCACCGGGGCCGGTACGGGTCGGACGTGGAGTCAGATCTGCGGGATCCGAGACAAACCACCCAGTTCCAGGTGATCCGCCCCTACTTCCTGGGATGGGAGACCTACATGCGGGGGTATTCGGCCTATTCCTTCGAGCCGGCCCTGGAGTGCGTGCCTTCCGATGAATTCGGTTCCTGTCCCCAGTTCACCCGGCTTCAGGGGCACCGTGTCGGAGTCATGAATGCAGAGGTTCGCATTCCCCTGATCGGGACTGATCAGTACGGGATCCTGGATTTCGGCTTTGTTCCCACCGAGCTGGTCCTCTTCGCCGATGCCGGTGTGGCATGGGACGGAGAGAATGAGCCGAATCTGAAGTGGAGCACCACTTCCCTGGACCGGATCCCTGTGGCCAGCACCGGTGTCAGCGCCCGGATCAACCTCCTGGGCATGTTCATCATGGAGATCTACTACGCGCAGCCCTGGCAGCGGCCGGACAAGGGNGCCCACTGGGGATTCCAACTGGCGCCCGGGTGGTAGGCGAAGCCCCAGGCCTCTCGAAGGCGGCCTCTCGAAGGCCGTTGAAGAGTACAGGGAGCCACCGTTGGGAGCGCCAGAAAGCCCATGGTAGGCGGCGACGCGATCAGAAGAGGCGCAGCCGGATGTAGCGGGACGGGTTCTCCTGGACGTCTTCAGCCAGCTCCAGAATGGCCTGGGCAGCGCCGTTCAGGTTCTGATACAGCTCGTCATTGGTGGAGAGCTGTCCCAGGGTCCCCTCACCCTCCTCCACCCGCTGAAGCACCACCTCAAGGGACCGGGTGGCCCGATCAAGGCTCCCTCCAGCCTCCTGGAGGATAGCCAGGGTGGAGTCGGTTCGGGCCAGGGCCCGTTCCAGGTCTCCTCGGGCCAGCGCGTCGTCCACTCGTTCAGCGGAGGAGGAGAGGGTACGAGAGAGCCGGCGGAGCTCCTCCTGTTGCTCCTCGGCGGCCCGGGTCAGGATGGCCAGGAACTGGTCCATTTCCGACGCCGAGGACTGGAGGTGGGCGATGGTGGTGTCGGAGAGGAGGTCTCTCATCCCCCGGGCGATGGCAATGGCGTCGTCGCCCAGGGTGTCAGCCAGCTCCAGGAGGCCGTCTGCCGCATCCCCGGGGATCACGGCGCCGGCCGGTAGGCTCTGGGGCGAGTCACCTGGGACGATCTCCACGGTCCGGCCACCCAGAAGGCCGACGCCTGCGAGTCGGGCATGGGAGTCTGTGGGGATGTCCCACTGGCCGTTGATCTCCAGGAGGATGGCCACACCAGGTGGGCGCATCTCAAAGCTCCGAACTCGACCGATGTTCACCCCCCGCATCTGGACCGGATCACCGGCCCGGACACCACCGGCATCCTCCAATTCGGTGGTGATCACGTACCGTCCTCTGAAGGTGGCCGGGTCGGTGAGGAGGAAAAGGAGGATGAGGGTAGCCAGTGCTCCCACCAGGACGAAGACGCCGATTCGGATCTCCCGTCCTCCGGCCACCGACGGCGTGGCCTTCCGCAGTTCTTCTGTGGAAGGTCCGTTCCTGCCCTGATTCTGCGTGCTACTTCCCGTACCGCTCATCAGACCTCGACTTCGTCCAGGGCGGCCAATGCGGCCGCCCGATCCACGAATGCTCGAACCACCCGATCCTGGCTGGTCCGAAAGGCTTCTGGAGTCCCTACGAACCGCAGGTGGCCCCCTTCCAGCATGGCGACCCGGTCACACATCTCCAGCCCCCCCTCAATGTCGTGCGTCACGATCACGGAGGTGACGTTCAGCTCGTCGGAGAGCCGAGTGATGAGTCGCTCGACCGCTGCCGTGTTCACCGGATCCAACCCGGTGGTGGGCTCGTCCCAGAGGAGAATCTGCGGACGCCCCACGATGGCCCTGGCGATGCCCACCCGCTTCTTCATGCCTCCGGATAGCTCTGCCGGCATCTTCTGCATGACCTCGGCCGGTTCCAGGTTCACCAGCGCCAGCGCGTCCCAGATCCGTGCAGTAACCTGGATTCTCTTCATGGACCGGAGCTCCCCTTCAGGTAGGCCCATCTCCACATTCTCGTACACGGTGAAGGAATCGAAGAGAGCCGCATTCTGGAAAACGTACCCGACCCGGTGTCGGACGCGCTTCAGCGAATCCTTCCCACTCCGATAGACCGAGTCACCGGCCACGCTCACGTCTCCCCGGTCCAGGTCGATGAGGCCGATGGTGGTCTTGAGGAGAACGCTCTTTCCGGTCCCGGATGGCCCGAAGATCCCGAACATCTCGCCCTCGTTCACCACCAGATCCACTCCCTGGAGGACGGGAATGTCGAAGGCCTTCCAGAGTCCCTCATAGCGAATCATGGGTCCATCGCCTCCGCCGGTTCGTTCTGTCATTGGAGGAGGAGTGGGGGGAAGAGAGCGTCGAGAATCAGGATGGTCAGGGTCATGAACATGACGGAAGCTGTGGTCGTCCGCCCCACTCCGGCTGCGCCGCCCCGGGTCCTGAGCCCCATGTGGATGGAGATGATGGGGATGGAGAGGCCAAAGACCACAGCCTTCGTCAGGGAGTACAAGAGATCCCAGTTGTGCCAGAAGAGCCGGGCTCCATAGAGAAACGACTCGTAGCCCAGTCCCAGGGTCAAACGGGCGGCAACCATTCCAGCCAACACACCCACCACATTCGCGATGGCCACCAGGATCGGGACGGCGATGACACCGGCAAGAACCCTGGGGGCAGCCAGGATGGCAACGGGATCTCGCCCCAGCGCATGGTAGGCGTCGATCTGCTCAGACACCTTCATGGTCCCGAGTTCGGCGGTGATCCGGGCTCCGACCCGGCCAACCAGAACGATGGCGGTGAGAACCGGTCCCAGCTCCAGAACCACCGAGGCCACCACGATGCTTCCCAGCACGTAGAGCGGGACAGCCCCCTGGAACTGGTACCCTCCCTGCTGACTGGTGACGATCCCGGCCAACACGGCTGTCACGATCACGATGGGGATGCTCTGCACCCCGATGACGTAGATCTGCTGGAGCACCGACCGGGCCGAGACCTTCATCGTCACGAAGGCTCGGGCACAGCCGAACACCAGGATCCCCAACTGACCCGCGTGCTCTGCCACATTTCGAGCCACCCGTCCGATGGACTCCAGGGGCCGGTCTACCAGGCGCTGTCGGAGGGGAGAGGTACGGGTGGTGGACACGTTACGGAGGATGGACGGAATAACGGCCGGATGGGGGCACGAACACTGCCAGATGGTGCGCCGTATGATGGGCGCAGGCTGAGAAAAGTCTCTAAGATCCCGTTCGCCGGCGCAAGCCGGGAACCGGCCAATGCGCGCAGGGACCGGCGGTCAGCGTCTCAGGAGGGCCCGGGTGCGAGCCAGGAGGAGAGGAGGCGAGGGTGGCTTCCGAAGAAAATCCGAGGCACCCTGCTCCAGAAGCTCGACCTCCACCTCGCTTCCCTCTTCTCCGGTGAGGACGAGGATCGGCGTCTGGTCGCCCTTGCTCCGCAGTGCTTGCACGACCTCCCTCCCGCTCAGGTCAGGCATGGCCAGATCTACGATCAGGAGTCGGACAGGCGGGGAGCCCACTCCCGTCATCCGTGCGAGAGTCGACTCACCACCATGGGCCTCCTCCACGGTGAGACCTGATCCAGTGAGGACCTGGCTCACAAGGAGCCGGGTGGTGGGGTCATCGTCTGCCACGAGAACGACGCCGTCGGACACTTCCCCGACGGATCGACCCTCCTCCGGCAGGGAAGGATCCAGCCCCATCCCCTGTCGAAGGTGATCCAGGAACTGGGGTTGAACCACCAGCCAATGGACTGCCCGTCCGGACCTGAAGCGGATCTCCAGTTCGTCTTCCAGGTCCACAGGACAGCTGGAGGCCACCGTCACCTCTTCGTCGTCTACCGCCAGAGTGAACCAATCGGCACCTCCCGTCGCATCCGCCCGGAGGCCGGTCGGGACGGGTCCGGGCCTTGGCACCATCTCAGGGGCTGGAAGGGAGAAGCGGTCAGCGACCAGCGATGCCAATTCCCTTCCTCCCCCAGGCAGGGAGCGGGCAACGGTCTCCCAGGCCTGACGGTGGGTGGGGGCCCGGAGGACCGACTCCTCATCGGCGTGGTGGTGTCCCACCCGTAGGAGCCAGCGATGGGGCGATCCCTGCAAGGGGTCGCGGAAGGCCAGAGGGCGCAGGAGGCGGATCAATCCTTCGGTTCGCCGAACCAGATCCTCGTCAGGGGCCACTTCCACCTCTGAAGCCACCATGCTCACCCGGGGAAAGCGGAAAGAGGCTCCGGACCCCCGGAGCCGCCGTGCGATTTCCCGGATCTCCTGGCCCGCCACCTCAGGGTCGTCACTGGTAAGCCGGGTCAAAAGGCTTTCCAGCTGATGCACCCGGGTCTGCATGGCTCGGGTGTACCAGTTACGGAGGTCTCTCCAGGGCAGGGTCGCACTTCGGGGTTGGGTCGGATTCACGTGGAGTGACTCCTGGGAGCTTGAGGATGCAGGGCAGCTTCGGGTTCAGGTGCCAGATCCAGGGTGAAGGTGGCTCCCCGGCCCAGACGGCTTTCCACGGTCAGGTCAAAGCCCATGAGTTCGCAGAAGGATCGGGAGATGGCCAGGCCGAGTCCGGTGCCTCCGTGGACCCGGGTGTGAGACGCATCCACCTGTTCGAACGGTTCGAAGATCCGCTCGAGCCGGTCTGGAGGAATCCCAATGCCGGTATCTGCCACATGGATCTTCTTGGGGGTCCCGTCCTGGGAACTCTCAACATGGAGTCGGACCCCTCCTTGTTCGGTGAACTTGACGGCGTTCCCCAGAAGGTTCAGGAGGATCTGTTTGAGGCGGCGCCGGTCGGCTTCGATGGGTTCCATTCCGTCGGGTACCTGGGTCGTGAGATCCAACCCCTTCTTCCGGGCCTGGAACTCCAACGTGTCCACCACTTCCGACACCAGTTCATCCAACTGCACCGGAGTGGGTTGGAGCTCCATCCGTCGGGCGTCGATCTTGGCCAGATCCAGGATATCCTCGATGAGGGAGAGGAGGTGTTCACCGTTGGCGAGGATTCGTCGCAGATAGTCCTGCTCCCGGTCCAGAACCTTCCCGTCCAGTCGCTTGTTGAGGATATTGGCAAAGCCAATGACCGAGTTCAGGGGTGTCCGAAGCTCATGGCTCATGTTGGCCAGGAAGGTGCTCTTGGCCCGAGAGTTTGCTTCCGCCTCCTCCAGGGCCCGCCTCAGCACGCCCTCAACCCGTTTCTGGTTGGTCACGTCGCGGATGATGAGGACCTGAGCTTCCTGGCCCTGCATGAGCGATTGGACCACCGTGAGTTCCATGGGGAAACGGCTTCCGTCCGACCGACGTCCCTCCAGCTCGACACTGTCGTGGTGATTCTGGGCGGGAGCCGAGGTTAGGTAGGCGCGGGCCCTCTCCCGCCCGGGCCGGGCTACCAGGTTGAGAACCGGGTCGCCGATGAGCTGAGGAACGGCTACGCTGAAGAGTTCGGCGGCTCGGGCATTCGCGTCCACGATTCGTCCCCCCCGGAAGATGACGATTCCTTCGAAGGAGGCGTCGGCCAGTCGCCGAAACCTCTCCTCGCTTTCCTTGACCTGCACCAGGGCATCTTCCAGGGCTTTCCGGGCTTCTTCCTCTCCTTGCCGTGCACGTTCTGTCTGTTGAAGGGCCGTCTCCAGCTCCAACTGNCGGATTCGCTCCTCCCGTCGGAAGCTGGCCATCCTGTGGGCGCCCCGGATCCGGACGTGGAGGATGACGGAGGCCAGAGCCGTACTTCCCAGAAGTGCCCCGCCGAAATAGACCCACTCGGGTTCGGCCAGCCTGGGGCCGGCCACCACCACCCACCCTCCCAGGATCAGAGTGGCCATGGCGGCGAACCAGGCTGCGTCCAGGAAGAGGAGGCCTGTCCCCAGGATCAGGAGGAGCAGGTAGGTGGTCTCCCGGGGCTCCCCCAGCACCTGAAGATGGTGAAGGAGGACGACCAGGGTCAGGACCCCTGCAGCCGTGGCCGCCACGTGGGTCCAACCCGGAGAAAACTCCCACCGGATGAGGGCGAAGCGGGACAGGAGGAAAACGAGGGACGCACCCACCTTCCCCACCAGGAGGGTGGGCGCGTGGGGCTGACCGGGGAGGGTGGCCTGGGAAAGGGCCAGGATGGCCATGAGGAGGGCCAGCCCCGTCAGGATGGGGGGAAAGAGTTCGCCCGCCCTCCGGTCCAGGTCCAGGGCCAGCCCCGGTCCACTCCGGCCGCGATACACCGGGAGATCGGAACGGTGCGGATCCCGTTCCAGCCAGGTGGCCTGGAAGGTCACGTCACCCCCTCAGGAGGCGGGTGTCTCCAGCCGCACATCCGGTCTTCTCGATCAGCGTGGCTCCATCCGGTAGAAGTCGATCCCGGAGGCCTGTTGTCCCACCGGCGCGGAATCCACCAGTTCAAAGGTTTCCAGATCGAAGACGTCTACCTTCCCGGGCTCGGAACCCACCCCTTCCACACTGATGAAGGCGTATCGGTCGTCGGGCGACAGAGTCACGCCGTGGACGACGGTGGTGGAGGTCGGGGTGACGGCAACCGACTCACCCGTGGAGAGGTCGAAGAATTCCACTGCGTGACCCTGTTTCAGGGTGGCGACCAGGATCCGATCATCGGATGTTAGGGCGAGATTATAGGGCCCCCGGCCGGTGGAGAATCGTCGCTCCAGCTCCCAGGAATCGTGATTCACCTCCAGGATCTCGTCCCCTACATTACAGGCCACATAGACCCGGGAACCATCGGAGGTGGGGACGGCCCAGGTGGGAGAGCAGCTGGCGTCATGGTCGTGTTGTTCCAGGATGGCGTCCTGATCCGGGCGTCGGCCGTCGGGCGCGTGGTCCATGTGATCCATGTGGTCCTCGTGGTCCATGTGCTGATCATGGTCCATAGCCAACTGTGTCGGGATCTCACCGGGTTCGTCCAGATCCACGGAGAAGCGCCGGGATACCTGAAAGGTCCGGGTATCCACCTCCACCAGTTGGTCGTCCATCATGCAGACCGTGAAGACGAAGTAGCCGGTGGCGTGGGTACGGACACCATGGGGCATGGTGCAGAGCTCGATCTGGTCCACCTCAACCACGTCCGGCGTGTAGACCACTGACATGGTGGACGGAACCATGGCCCCGTAAAGGTTGAAGTTCACCACGAAAGCGTAGAGTCCATCCGGCGTCACATCCATGGTGGCGGGAAATCGCCCCAGGAGGATGGGTTCGGCTACCAGGGAGTCTGGGCCGATCTCGAACTTCCAGAAGTGACCGTCCGGCACCCCATGCCCCGTGGTCATGTAGAGATACTGACCGTCAGGGGAGACGACGAGCCCGTGGGGGCCCTCCACCTCAGTGGGGACTCGACCGATGGTGCGCGTCTGCTCCACCTCCATCCCATCGGGACCAAAGCGGACCCGGTGAATCTGGTCTGCCGACTCGGAGCCCACATAGACCCAGTAATCTGCTTCAGGCGGGGACGAAGTCGACCCTGCCTGAGTTCCGTTCATTCCTTCCGCTGCCGGGGCGTGAGCGGCTCCGCCACCTCCGCATGCAGGAAGGCCCATGAAGGTCAGGACAATGAGGATGGAGAGGACGCGGTGTATCATTTCAGAACCTTGAGCATGGCAGATGCACGCCATGGGTAAAGGGAACAGGAAGAGGAAATCTACGGGACGGGCACCAGCATTGGCCACCCCTCGGCCCCCTGTGAGAAGGGTTTGATCAACGGACGATTTCCAGCCTGGGGTTGGGTCGATGCCACCGTCCCGCCTTGGCCATGGGCTCTCCCTCGACCAGGACGACGTCGGCCGTGAAGTCGTAGGATCCCCGTACCAGTGCTGAGCCCACTCCGTAGGCATCTGCCGGAATGTCGTTGTCCTCGAAGGCCCGGATCTTCTCTGCGTCGAACCCTCCGGAGCAGATCACTCGCACGTGCTGGAATCCTTCCCGGTCCAGGGCCATTCTGACCTTCTCCACCAGCCGGGGGTTCACGCCTCGGGGATCGAAGTCTCCCATCTCCCCGAAAAGAGATCGGTCCACCATCTTCTCCGAGGTGTCCAACCGCACTCCGTAGAGACGGTCGCCCAGGGCCCGAGCGACGTCCAGCGACGTCTTGACGTTGTCGTTCTCGAAGTCCACCAGGGAGATGAGATTCACGTCCTCCGGCATGTGCCGAGCGAAGGCCTCGGTGGCCGCCGCCGTATCCCCGCCGTAGGCGGCAATGAGGGCGTGGGGGACCGTACCTACGCCCTCCGAACCCCACCAGGACGCCTGGGCATCGGTGGAGACCCCGATGGCACCGGCCACGTGGGCGGCCCAGCCGTCTCCGGTCTGGACCATCCAGTGGTCGTGTCGAGCCGGGAAGAACATGATGGGCTTGGGCCAGGCTGCCTCCACCACCTCCCGGGTCTGCGTCGCGATCCGGGTTCGACGGCCCAGGACCCCCACGTAGAGGGTCTCCAGGTGAGCGAAGGCGGCGTATGGTCCGGTGATCTCCATCACCGTCTCCCACGGTGCGGCCCGGTCCCCATCCCGGAGACTCCGAACCTCCAGGTCGCTCCAGTCATACCCATCGGTGAGGCAGAGCTTCAGGATGGCGATGGCTTCGTCGGTGCCGGCCACCCAGGCATCCTTCTTCTGAAAGACCTGCATGGTGACGGAGGGGTTCCGGCCGTCCGCCAGGAGGACTTCCCGGGTCCGAACGAAATACTTATCCGAGTAGTAGCCATCCTGCATCTTCTCCACGGGGAGCTGGAAGGTCTCCGGTGGAAGGCGGGATTCGCGTTGGAGGGGGGCCGGAGCCGTGATCGGATCGGCGCCGTGCGCTTGGGCAGAGGTCATGGGCTCAGCTCCGGAAGTAGGTCGTCCTGAAACTCCGGGTGGGGTTGGGGCGTGGATCCTTCTTGAGGTCCCGATTCCTCCGATCTCGGTTCCAACATCGCCCCAGGGTCCCCCGTGGAGAGAAGGATGGCCAGGAGGTAGACGTGCTCCGCCGTTCGCATCATAGCCGGAACGTCCGCCCATTCTCCGGATTGGCCTCGATCCCCTCCCCTGCTCCCTCCCAACCCGATGGCTGGGATCCCTCGGGCCACAGCCACGTTCATGTTGGACGAGCCGGCTGGATTGAACGCCGGATCCAGGCCCAGGTGTCGGGCCACCGACTCAGAGGATCGAACGAGGCGGGAATGCCTGGCCCCGGGGATCTGCCCTCCTGGTATCAGGTGCTCGGGTTCCATGGCCAGCGTGATCCCCGTCTCGCTCGATACCTCGGATAGAATGTTCTGCACCCCTTCCTCCATCTCAGTCACCTGGGGTCCATCCATGGACCGCAGATCCAGGGAGAACCAGCCTTCAGCGGGCTTGTGGTTGAAGACCTCACCGCTCCGGAGGACGGCCACATTCACTGTGGTTCGGCGTTCCGGATCCTGGAAGGGCCGGGACCACTCCAGAATCCGGTCCACGGCTCGGGCCAGACCCTGGTTCACATTGGGGAGTCCACCTCCCAGAGAGTGGCCGGGGGGACCCTCTCCTCGGATTCGCCACCAATGAATGGAGAGGGCGCCGTAGCTGATGGAGCTGCCGTCGCCCAGAATGTCGATGTAGGCCAGGGCTTCATCACCCAGTTCGTCCACCAACTCATGCATCCCGCCCAGCCCGGTTTCCTCCCGGGCAACGGAGGTGAAGATCAGGTCATGCTCAGGCTCGATCCCCTGTCTCAGGAGGTGGGCCGCTGCCGTGACCATGGCCACGGTCACGGTGGAGGTATTGGTCCCAGGGCCCAACACTCGATCGTCCTGGATTCTGGGCGGGTCTTCGGCGGCGCGTTGATGGATGGCCACCGTCTCCAGGTCGTCCAGGGTGGACACGAAGACAATGGCCTTCCCACTTCGACCGGGGATGCGGGCAATGACGTTGGGGGCGTCGGTCACCCGGACCTCTGGAAGGCCCACCGCCTCCAGCTCCCGAGCGACTCGGGCTGCCCGATCGTGCTCGGATCCGGAAGGGCTTTCGATGGAGGCCAGTTCCACCAGGAGGTGGGCAGCGTAATCGTCATCCCCTCGCAGCCTCTCAAGGCCGGAAGCCAGCTCCGGATCGTCCAGGATTGCCCTCAACTCAGCTTCCGGAAGGGGCAAGGGCTGCCCTCGGAGATCGGTGGGGGAAGCCAGGATTGCCGTGAGGAAGATGAGGAGGATCGCGCTGGAGCGGGGTCCTCCTTGCGGGAGATCCGGCTGAAGACAGTGGCGATGGGTCATGGTGCGCATCCGAATGGTTTGGGAGTCCCGGAGAGAAGGGGGCTGTCCCGCTTCACCCCTTTGCGGTGGTTGATGACCTGGTTGATCAGGGAGGTTCGTGATTCCTCCAGGACGCTGGACCACCCGGTGCCTGGGCGGGTATCCGTGCCCTGCAGCTTTCCAGGTGGCGCTCACCGGACCATGTCCGGGCCCGGGTCGCCTACTATGTCACTCAAGTAGAAGAGACGAAAGGAGGAACCATGGCGGTTCGCAAGGCGGAAGCAAAGTGGAAGGGAAGCCTGGCCGAGGGCCAGGGAACGGTGAAGTCCGAGAGCGGTGCTCTGGACGGGGCATACTCCTTCTCCTCACGGTTCGAGGAAGGGACGGGTACGAATCCCGAGGAGCTCATTGGCGCTGCCCATGCGGGCTGCTTCTCCATGGCCCTGGCTCATGGGCTGGCCGAGGCAGGGCATGCACCAGAATCGGTCCAGACCACGGCCCATGTCCACCTGGACAAGGTCGAAGGGGGCTTTTCCATCTCCAGGATTCGGCTGGTCTGTCAGGCCCGGGTACCGGGAATCGACGAGGCCGACTTCCAGGAGCAGGCCGAGGGGGCCAAGGAAGGTTGCCCGGTCTCCCAGGCCCTGAAGGCGGTGCCCATCGAGCTGGAAGCCACGCTGGTCTCCTGAGGAGGTCTGACACGTCTTCCGGGAGCTTTCGGGGGAGAGGGCGGTCATGGGGCCATGGGACTCCACGAATCGTGGCGACATGTTTCCGAATCGTGACGCCGTGGTACAGGAGCGTCGCTCCATGGCCCGGCCCTCCCCCGTCCCTTGTCTCCGCATCGGGCCTCTTCGATAATCGAGGACCATGACCACGCTCGCCTGGGTGCTGGGGATCTCCCTCGCCGTTTCCTTCCTCTGCTCCATCCTGGAGGCGGTCCTTCTCTCCATCAACCACGCCTTCGTGGCAGTGCTTCAGGAGGGGGGGAGCAGGGCCGGCCTGTTCCTTCAGCGAATGCAGCAACGGATCGACGAGCCCATCTCGGCGATCCTCACCCTCAACACCATCGCGCATACGGTGGGCGCCGCCATGGGCGGGGGGTTGGCCCTCCAGGTCTTTGGACAAGAGTGGATGGCTCTCTTTTCAGCGGCCCTCACGCTGGCCATCCTCCTCCTTTCCGAGATCCTGCCCAAGACGTTGGGGGCTACCTACTGGAAGGAGCTGGCTCCGGCCACGGCCTGGACACTCCAGGCGCTGATCTGGGTCATGAAGCCCATCCTCATTCCACTGGGTCTCTTCTCGAGGGCGATCGCGAGGGAGCGAGCCCACCACTCTACCGTCAGCCGCGCCGAGCTGGAGGTTCTTGCCGAGATCGGCCGCAGGGAGGGAACCCTGGCCGAGGAGGAATGGCGGGTCGTTACGAACGTCATGAATCTGGACACCGTAACGGTGGGAGAGGTCATGACGCCCCGGACCGACATGGTAGCCGTCGGTGTCGATGCCACCGTAGACGACGCCAAAGCCCTCATGCTGGATGAAGGACATCTCCGCGTTCCTGTCCATGAGGGAAGTCTGGACCGGATCACCGGGATCCTTCTGGCCCGTGATCTATGGCAGGCGGATCGGGAGGGTGTCGGGACCATCAGGGGCATCCTTCGCCCGGCCTACTTCGCGCCGGCTGGTAAGCCGGTGCAGGACCTGCTCATCGAGATGCGACAGCAACGAAGCAAGATGGTCATCGTCCTGGACGAGTTCGGGGGCACTGCCGGGTTGGCCACCCTGGAAGACCTCATCGAGGAGATCGTCGGCGAGATTCAGGACGAACACGAAGGTGATGAGCCGGTGGACTTCCAGGAAGCCGAGGGGGGCGCCGTCCGGATCTGGGGCGGGGTGACGCTCCGGGAGGTGAACGAGCGACTGCAACTGGATCTTCCCGACGACCAACACGACACCGTGGGCGGGTTCGTCTTCGGGGCACTGAACCGGGTACCGGTGGCCGGCGACGAGGTGAGCCTGGAGAAGGGGGTTCTTCGGGTGGTGAAGATGCGGGGCCGGAGGGTGGAGTATCTCCGGTACCTTCCCGCTGGTGGGGCGGAGTTGCCGGCCCGAGGGTCGGCCATCAGTGGCCACGGCGAGGCATGACCTACCTCATCGTCGGAGGTGGGATGGCAGCCGACGCGGCTGTTCGTGGGATCCGGAGCCAGGACCCTGACGGCCGGATCGTCCTGCTGACCGAGGAAGCCCATCCTCCTTATGACCGCCCTCCCCTGTCCAAGGGCTTGTGGGCCGGAGAGGATGAGTCCCGGGTCTGGCGGGGAACCGAGGAGTTGGGTGTCCAGATCGAGACTGGACGGCGAGTGGTGGCGTTGGATCGGGATGCCCAACAAGTACGGGATGACCTGGACGCAGAGTGGGAGTATGATCGCCTCCTCCTGGCGACAGGGAGTCGGGTTCGCCGACTTCAGGGGCCGGATCCCGGGGTCATCTACCTCCGGACCCTGGATGACTACCGACAGCTCCGCAGACGCCTGGGGGCCGCTGGAGGAAATGGCAGGACTGTCGGGCTGATCGGCGGTGGTTTCATCGGGTGCGAGCTGGCCGGTGTCCTGGTTGAGGGCGAAATCGAGGTTCGGCAGTACTTCCCTGAGGAGGCCCCCCTGGCAAGGGTCCTTCCGCCAGAGTTTTCCCGGCTGCTGGCTGAGTATCTGGAGAGCCTGGGCGTGGAGCTCCATCCAGGTCAGGGGGTGACTTCCACGGAAGAGGTAGAGGATGGCTGGCACCTCCGAACCGACGACGGGGCTCTCTCCGAGCCGGTGGCGGCTGTGGCAGCGGGGATCGGTGCAAATCCCAGGACTGAAGTGGCTC
>SL_3KL_010_SEDDRAFT_10003878_pt1 | contig 13553 bp, 12 predicted proteins | sample SodLakKL_010_SED_2_FD_10381 | JGI IMG/M metagenome (IMG submission 10381)
TGATATTGCGGATGCACATGATCAGCTTTGCGCAATATCAGCCAAATAAAAAAGCTGAAGATTGTCCAGATCAGCACCGGCAGCCAGGCAAACTGAACGGCTTGTTCGGTAAAGGCGGCTGTTTGAGTAATGAAGATTTCCATGATTATTCCTCAAGTTTATCAACCATTTTTATGATCTCCCTGCGCTCTTCTTCTGATAAATTCTCACTTTGCACCAGTGTCTGGACCAGATTTTTGGGTGAACCATTAAAAACTTTATTCACAAGATGATCAACCAAGCCGGATTTTACGTCTTCCGGTTTTACGGCCGCACTGTAGATGTAGCTCAATCCTTCTTTTCGGTATTTTAAATATTTTTTATCAGCCAGATTTTTCATGATGGTCATGACCGTGGTGTATGCAGTCTCCCGATAGTCGAGAATTCGTTCCCGCACCTCGGATACGGACGCCTCACCAAGCTCCCAAACATGATTGAGAATTTCCATTTCTGTTTCGCCGAGAGGATTAAGTGGTTTTCGCATCGTTTTTAATTTTCTATTAATTGGTTAGTACTAATATGTTCGTAATTAGAATCAAAGTCAATAGCTTTTTTAAAAAAATCTTTGTATCACCGATCTGCTGTGATTCACTAAACTTGAAGCTCTGCTTCAAAACGCAATGTGATCTATTGAAATGTTTACATTAAGACACTCGATGATTTAAAATCAACCAGGCCATACCTGGTTGCCAAAACTAAACCCACGGGTAAAATGAATCATGAGTCAGCTACTTGAACGAATTTTTCAATCTGTACAATCAGTTTATCAAGATTGTTGATCGGTGAAAAAATTTTATGATTGAGCCGGTTGAAAAAAATTACATCATTGTTATCTGCCATCGTGAAGAGAAGAGGTTTGTCGCACTTCAGTGCGAGGGCGGCTTCCGAAGCTGTCCCGGGACCCATTCCGCATACAACCACAACATCAGCCGTTAAAATATTGATCACATTCCGGGCATTTCCCATGCCGGTTAGTACAGGAATAGTCACATAGTCCGACATACCTGCTTTGGAATCGCCCGGTAAAATTCCGATCACGGTTCCGCCGGCTTCAAAAGCTCCTTTTGAGGCAGCTTCCATCACTCCGGCCTTTCGTCCGCCGGTTAGCAGTACCCAGTTCTTTGTTGCGATCCGTTTTCCGAGTTCTTCAGCATGTTTCAAAAGTGCCGCACCATCAGGATTGCCGGGTCCCATTACACCGATAATCGGTTTTATGTTTGTTTTCATTATGTGGAACGTGGTTTAATAGTTTCGTGGTTAATGATTATACTGGACTCAAAAAACCAGGCATTAATTAACCAGTCAATTGCCTGCTGTAAAAGAAATGTAACCATGCCCCGGCCTTATTTAAAAAATATCGATCATATAATTGAAAAGCCGAATCTAAATCATCATAAAAAAGGAGTGTTTATCCTGCACGACCAGCTGAATTTGGATGTATGGCCGGATTGGGTCAAACAGGAAAAACCGCTGCTTATTTTCATGGAGAGCCGTAAAAAAGGCGAGGAGATTCCTCATCATAAACAAAAAGCAACATACATACTCAGCTCGATGAGGCATTTTGCTCTGGATTGTTATGATTCCGGTTTTGAGGTGTTGTATCACTCAACGGAAGGTCACTTTGATGAAGGCTTAAAAGAGATTATGGACTTGTGGGAAGGCTCGCTCACATTCATGACACCCTCAGAATGGGGTTCAAGAAAAAGGCTGAGATGTGTTAAGGATAAATGTAGCAGAAGAGTTGAAGAAATACCGAATGGTTTTTTTCTGGTTGATCCGGATAAATGGATAGAAAAGATAGAACCCGGATATCGGATGGAGTATTTCTATCGGGATATGCGAAGGCAAACGGGTTTTCTGATGAATGGTGATAAGCCGGAGGGAGGTGAGTGGAACTACGATGAACAGAACAGGAAGCCGCTGCCGAAAAACCATCCCGTTCCGGAGATCAAAACTTTTAAGCCGGATGAAATCACGAAAGAAGTAATGGAAATGATAGAGGATTATTTCCCCGATCATTTCGGAAAGATGAAAAATTTTCATTACGCAGTAACCCGGGATCAGGCGCTGGAACTGCTCGTTCAGTTTATAGAAGAACGACTGGATGAATTTGGCCCGTATGAAGATGCCCTGAAGACTGATGACCACAAACTTTTCCATTCACAGCTTTCTGTTTATTTGAATAACGGTTTGTTGCATCCGAAGGAGGTTTGCGAAGCAGCCATTTTAACATATGAAAATGGAAATGCCAGGTTGAATTCAGTTGAGGGTTTTATACGCCAGATTATTGGATGGAGGGAGTTTATCAGGATTTATTATGAGGCAATGATGCCCGATGCACGAAATGCTAACCATTTCGGCTTTACAAATAAGCTTCCGAAGATGTACTGGTCCGGCAAAACGAAACTTAAATGCATGGAGCAGTGTCTGCGTCCCGTAATTGAAGATGGGTACTCACATCACATCCAGAGACTGATGGTGCTAAGCAATTTCAGCAATCTTACTGAAACCGATCCGCGTGAGCTTAATATGTGGTTTTGGTTTGCCTATGTGGATGCTTATGAATGGGTAGAACTGCCCAATGTACTTGGGATGAGCACCTATGCTGACGGTGGTGTTTTGGCATCAAAACCGTACGTTTCGAGTGGAAATTATATCAACAAAATGAGTGACTACTGTAAAAATTGTCACTACAGCGTAACAAAAAAAACAGGGGAGAAAGCTTGTCCATTTAATTATTTATACTGGAACTTTGTGGACAAACAGAGAGATACTTTTAACGATAGCGGCCGGGTGAACTTTATGGTGAATATGTTTGACAATAAAAAAACAGAGAATGAAAAAGCTGAGATAAGAGAGTCAACTGAAAAATTTCTGAATAAGTTGGAGAGAGAAAGCTAAAAGAATTGGTTAAAAAGTTTGAAGTTTACCTTCAAAACATCACATAAATTGTTAACTTCGCAAAGCAGAAAAACCATCAAAAATTCATGAGTAAACCAATCAGCGAAGTTACCCTGAGAACCAAAGGAATTTTACCCGTTCAAAAATTGAAAATCCTCACAGAAATCGGCATGATTTCCGGTTCTGACGATCACCCGATCGAGGAAAACCAGTTCCAGCCAAATTCTATCGACCTGCGCCTCGGTACCAAAGCCTACCGTGTACGCAGCAGTTTTTTGCCCGAAAATGAAACGGTTCAGCAAAAAATCGACAAGCTCCATCAATATACTTTTTCGATTGAAGACGGTGCTGTTTTGGAACCGAACTGCGTGTACATCATTCCGCTGCTTGAAGAGTTAAAGCTGCCGGTTTCTCACTACTCTCCGCAGAAGAATCTTTTCAACGGATCGAATAATGAAGAGGTAAGATTTATTTCTGAGGAAAACCTTACGGCCAAAGCCAATCCAAAAAGCACAACCGGCCGGCTGGATATTTTTACCCGCGTGATAACCGATTATTCTCACCGGTTTGAAGAGATTGACCAGGGTTACCAGGGTAAGTTATATCTGGAAGTGGTGCCCAAGTCATTTCCCATAAAAGTCAGAACCGGACACAGGCTGAATCAACTCCGTATTCGTCACGGCCATACCGTTTTGTCTGATCAGGATATTTTGCGCACTCATGGCAGTGACCCGCTACTATTTAATGAGAATGGAAAACCTCTGCCGATGGATGATCTGAATGTAAACAACGGTTTGTTTTTGAGTGTAAATCTCCAGGGTGATGAAAATGATATTCTTGGTTACAAAGCCAAAAAGCACCGCGATCTGATTGATCTTGATAACATCAACCATTATGAGATCACGGATTTTTGGGATCCCATTTACGCACGAAGCGATGATCATCTGATCCTTGAACCGGAGGCCTTCTACATTTTTGCTTCAAAAGAACGGTGTCGTATCCCAAAACACCTGGCCGCCGAGATGATTGCCTACGACACCGGATCGGGTGAATTGCGAACCCACTATGCCGGCTTTTTTGACAGCGGGTTTGGAGGTTCCGTGGAAGACAAAGGGGCACGGGCGGTTTTAGAAGTGCGCTCACACGATGTTCCATTTTTAATTGAACACGGACAAACCTTCTGCAGCATGAAATTTGAGCCGAATACAGAAATCCCTGAGTTTATTTACGGCAGTTCCATAAAAAGCAATTACCAGGGACAGGGATTAAAACTCGGGAAACATTTTAAGTATTCCTGATTATGCCAATTGACCGTTGTATTTGCCACAATATTTCATTCAGAGAAATTAAAAGTATTGTAGAGAAAAGGGGATTTCAACGTATTCAGGAATTGCAGTCCGAAAAAATCAGCAGCACCAATTGTAAACTGTGTCAGCCTTATGTAAAAGAGATGCTGAGAACAGGCAAAACCTCATTTAAACCCGGCATTAATCTGGACTGAACTGAACTATGAACCTTTTTTATACACCTCCGGAAAACATCCAATTGCCGGATATTTACATTTCTGGTCAGGAAGCTGTGCATATTTCGAAAGTGCTTAGGCATGCTGCCGGAGATAGTTTACATGTAACTGACGGTGAAGGCAGAAAGTTTAGTGGTACTATCAATCAGATCAGCAAAAACAATGTGAAGCTGAAGTCTGAAAAAGTGGTGACAGAGGAGAGGGAAAAACCTTACGTGGTCTTATGTATTGGCCTGATAAAAAAACGTGACCGGCTTGAATTTGCCATTGAGAAGGCAACAGAAGTGGGAGCAGATGAAATTGTAATTTTCAGAGGTGAACACAGCCAGAAACAGAATGTTCGGTTTGACCGTCTGCAATCTACTGCACTTTCTGCCATGAAGCAGTCACTAAGGCTTTATTTGCCAAAAATCGGGATGGTCTCATCATTGAAAATGTTGGTTGAACAGAAAAAAGAGGAGAGACAGACCTTGATTGTGGCTGATGAGATGTCAGGTGAAAACCCAAATTCGTCTGATGAAAAAATAGACGAAAATATTTTATTGATTTTGGGGCCTGAGGGAGGGTTTTCGGATAATGAGAGAGCACTACTTAAAAACTATTCAGCCATTCCTTATTCGCTTGGAAATAAACGTCTTCGAACTGAAACGGCAGCTATTTTGATGGCTGACCGGTTTAAAAACAGAGTGTGAGTTTTACGGATAAAAAAAGAGCCGGCAAAACCGGCTCCAAAGATATATCACAGAAAATAAAGATTCTTATTCCGTTCGGGACTCAGCCTGTTTTTGAGCATACACTTCAAGCTCTTGAGCTGCCTTCCAGAGATTCATGGCTTCGTTTAGAGTTTCGTTGAGATAATCGTTAATTACGGGATAAAAATATTCAGATCCCCAAACCTGCCGTGCCATTTCGGCTTTCATCCGCCCGAAATTCATCCAGACCAGCTCATCATACTGCTCTTCGGTAATCAGCAGGTTATTATCTTCGAATGCAGGTTCATCAATATCCTCTGTAATCACCAGCCCAAGCTCTTCCATTCTCTCCAGAAACATCTGCTGAGCTTCATCACTCCATTCAAAATCGGTTCGATATTCCTCGAAATTATCTTCCCATTCTTCTCTGAATTGATCGCCCTTTTCATCGAGATAATCTCTGACGAAGTCGAAATCTATCCGGTTAACGAGCATAAAGTTAAAGAGATAGGGTGATGTTGTAGTATCTTCCTGTACAATGACATCCGGCACAATTCCTCCTCCACCAAATACATCGCGTCCGGCTGTGGTTTTGAACCGGAGTGAATCGGGCACCTGATCTTTAAATTCGTTGGCATCCATTGTGGCATCGGTGGTTCGATGGCGAAATTCAAAGGCGTAATCTTCAGAACTTCCATCAAACGGTTTTTGAATGAGACGACCCGATGGTGTGTAATAGCGTGAAATCGTTACACGGATATTGCTTTTATCAATCAGTTCGTACTGCTGCTGAACAAGGCCTTTTCCAAATGTTCGGCGCCCTACAATCAACCCTCTGTCGTGATCCTGAATAGCGCCACTCACAATTTCACTTGCGGAGGCAGATCCTTCATTGACCAATACCATTACAGGGAGATCTTTCAATTCGCCATCTTTACGTGAAAATACTTCCGAGTTAAATCTTGAATGCCTGCTTTGGGTCGATACCAGCTTCGTATTCCTTGGGAAAAACTCTTCAGAAATGGAGATGGCCTGGCTCAGATAGCCGCCGGGATTATTTCTCAAATCCAGGATAAAACGTTCCATGCCTCGATCTTTAAGTTTGTTCACAGAGGCCAAAAATTCATCGTGTGTAGTTGCAGCAAACCGGTTGATCTTGATATATCCGGTTCGTTCATCGAGCATGTAATGGGTGTCAATGGTGGTGATGGGTATATCATCGCGGACGATTGTAAAATTCAGCGTATTTGGATTTCTCGGCCTCATGATTTGAATATCAACGGTAGTGCCTTTTTCTCCGCGAAGCCGTCTTACAACATCTTCATTGGAATAACCAACCGCACTGGTATCGTTGATGGAGATAATCCTGTCGCCCGACATAATTCCGAGCTGATCACTCGGACCGCCTGAAATGGGAGTAATCACAGTGATGGTATCCTGAATAATATTAAACTGAATACCAATTCCCTGAAATTTGCCGGCAAATTCTTCCTGAATTCGTTCACTGTCATCGGGTTCAATATAAACGGAGTGAGGATCCAGTGTGGAGAGCATCTCCTTGATGGATGTCTCAACAACCCTGTTCATATCCACATCAGGAAAATTATTGGCTACATAGAGATAAGCCTCTTCATATTGATTGAATGAATCACGAAGATTCTGTGGATTGTATTTAACGGTTGTATCAAGAGGGGTTCCCTCAAGTGTAATGGTTGTATCATTCAGGGTTTTTATAATTCCCTGCAGGCTTTTGTTGTAGAGTGTGCTTATATCGGTTTCACCGAAATAATTGTCAATAACCCTGCGCTGTACCTGAAGATATTTGTGCAGATTATCCTGATGGTATCCGCTTTTAACAACTACATTATCGATTCCGGCAACCCAAACAGCAGAAAGGATAAGCAGAATTGCAAGTTGTGGGGCAATAAATTTCTTCACAGACATCTTGTTTTATTATATGAAGTTTCTCAGTTAACGAGAATAAGAGATTAAAGATTATACTGATTGCACTTCCAAAATACCAGTTTTTAAAATTATAACAGTAATCGGCAACAATCGTTTCACATTGCTTAAATATTTCTGTTAAAGAATGTAATGGCTGAGGTCTTTGTTCTTCACCAGACCGTCCAGTTGTTTGTGCACGTACGATTTGTCGATGGTTACTTCACCGGTGCCAATATCATCGGGAACAGCAAACAACAACTCTTCAAGCAACGATGACAGAATGGTCTGAAGTCGTCTTGCACCAATATTTTCCACTTCCTGGTTAACTTCCGCAGCAATTTTAGCAATTTCGAGAACGGCATCATCCGAAAATTTCACCGACACACCTTCCGATTTAAGCATTGCCTGATACTGCTTGGTGAGAGCATTTTTTGGCTGAGTGAGTATATCGTAAAAGTCTGATTCATTGAGTGAATCGAGCTCAACACGGATGGGAAAGCGCCCCTGCAGTTCCGGGATAAGATCTGATGGTTTTGTAGCGTGAAATGCACCCGACCCGATGAAGAGGATATGATCGGTTTTTACAATGCCATGTTTGGTGTTTACAGTGCTTCCTTCAACAATGGGGAGGAGGTCGCGCTGAACACCCTGGCGGCTTACATCGGCACCACCGCTGCCTTTATTGCCGGTTGTGTCTCCGGCTACCTTGTCAATCTCATCAATAAATACAATTCCCTGATTTTGAACCCGTTCGAGTGCTTCCTGAACTGCTGCTTCGTGATCAATCAGTTTTTCAGATTCTTGTTCGATCATGACTTCTCTGGCTTCGCTTATAGGTAGCGATCGCTTGTTTTTTCTTCCGCCGCGGGTCAAATTTCCGAGCATGTCCTGAAGATTCACACCCATCTCTTCCATTCCCTGCGGACCAAACACCTGCATCATGGGCGTTTTTTTCTTGTCTACCTCAATTTCGATGTTTCGGTCTTCCAGTTCACCATTTTTAAGTTTTTCCCGAAACCGTTCGCGGGTTCGTTCGTTCAGTTCGGCATCAGATGCTGTATCGGGATCAAAACCCACTTCTGAGGTGGAAACGGAGCTATTGCTCTGACTTTTTTTACGTACAGGCGGAATTAAAATATCAAGAATTTTTTCTTCCACAATTCCCGCGGCTTTTTCTTTAACACGTTCCTGCATTTCCATTTTCACCATGTTCAGGGCCAGGTCGGTCAAATCTCTGATCATCGATTCAACATCACGGCCTACATAGCCAACTTCTGTGAATTTAGTGGCTTCTACTTTGATGAAGGGTGCACCGGAGAGTTTGGCAAGGCGCCGTGCGATTTCGGTTTTCCCAACACCGGTCGGGCCGATCATCAGGATATTGTTTGGAACAATTTCTTCACGTATTTCAGGATCTGACTTTAAACGTCTCCAACGGTTTCGGAGGGCAATTGCAACAGACCGTTTGGCATCTTTCTGGCCTATTACATATTTGTCAAGTTCGGCAACAATTTGCCGGGGTGTTAAATTATTTTCTGTTAATTGTTTCATGATACTACTCAATTTCTAAAATGGTCAAATTGTGATTTGTATAAATGCAGATATCAGCTGCGATATGCAGAGATTTTTCAACAATTTCTCTGGCAGAAAGTTTCGGTGCATTCTCTTTAAGTGCACGAGCAGCAGCAAGAGCATAAGAACCACCGCTTCCAATCGATAAAATTTGGTCGTCGGGCTCAATCACATCTCCCTGCCCGGAAATTAATAGAGGTGTGTTTTTGTCCATAACAACAAGCAGGGCTTCAAGTTTCTGCAAAAATTTATCTTTACGCCACTCTTTTGCCAACTCAACAGCAGCACGCTGCAAATTTCCGTTATACGAGTTTAGTTTCTCCTCAAATTTTTCGAAGAGAGTAAAAGCATCGGCAGTGGAGCCGGCAAATCCGGCAAGTATAGTTCCGTTTTGAAGTTTTCGAACTTTATTGACGGTCGATTTCATCACGGTTTTGTCCAGTGTGGCCTGACCGTCTCCGCCAATGGCAACTTCTCCGTTGTGGATAACGCCTACAACCGTTGTGGCGTGTAAATTTTTTAAATGACTCATAAATATATTATCTCTTAATCGGTGTCGATTATTTTATCGAAGTATAATTAATTTTGTGCTTGTGGACGTTTGGGGCGTTTGGGACGCTGTTTTTTGGGTGTCCCGTTTCCATTTCGGTCTGATTTGGAGTAAAATTCCAAATTGCTTTTTTCTTTTTGATCCAGTTCAATCTCTCCCAGTTGTTCTTGATGTGCTTTTAAAATTTCATCGAGAGACTCTCCCTGCAGTACCACGTCAGTGATTTCGAGCTCCGATCCGGCAAGAGTGGCTTTAAATTCATTAAGAGAAATCGTTTCATCGGCTATAAACGTTATTCTGAGTTTGTATTTCATCACCCACCTCAGCCGCAGATTGAAAAATCCCTTGCAGAGATAGGATCTCAGATAGGGGTTNACATAAATATCTACAGCGCGGTAATCGGTACTGTATTTAAATTTACTGATCCAGCTCTCAATATCTGTAATGATGGTATCCTGGCTGACTACACTTCCTGAGCCGCCGCACATCGGGCAAACTTTGGAAACCGAATTGACCACACTTGGCCTGATTCGTTGGCGGGTAATCTGTACAAGGCCAAAATCACTCATGCCAATAACATTGGTTTTGGCCTGATCTTTCTTAAACTCTTTTTTCAGTTCATCATAAATTTTCTTGCGGTTTTTATTATCGCGAAGATCAATAAAGTCCACCACAATAATTCCGCCGATGTCTCTCAGTCTCAGTTGTTTTGCAATTTCCCGGGCAGCTTCAAGGTTGGTTTTCAGGGAATTATCTTCCTGCTTTTCTTTGGCTGCATACGGCCCCGAGTTCACATCAACCACATACATCGCTTCGGTCTGCTCAAAAATCAGATATCCGCCGGATGGCATTCTGACCCTCGGGCTGAAAATGGAATTTACATCGTGGCCGATATTTACATGATCGAAAATGTGATCTTTCCCTTTATAAAGCTGAACGGCCGGCAGCATTTTCGGGGCAATTTGAGATACATAACTTTTTATTGATTTATAAAGCTGGTAATCATCAATCAGAACCCTGTCGTACTGTTTGGCAAACAGATCGCGAATCAGGCTTTCGGTGATGTCGAGATCTTTATAAAGCAGGGCAGGGGGCTTGGCTGTCTCAAGTTTATTCAGAATACGCTCCCATTTTTTCAGAACGGTGCGCATATCTTCTTCGATAGACTCTTTGTTCTGCTTTTGGGCAACGGTTCTCACAATCACTCCAAACCCTTCCGGGAGCATACTGCCAACCGTACTTTTGAGCCGGCGGCGCTCACGCCCGTTAGTAATTTTTTTTGAGATGGCTATATATTCGCCCATGGGTATGAGCACTAAAAATCGTCCGGCAATCGTAATGTCAGTCGATACACGAGGACCCTTGGAGCCGATGGGTTCTTTAACGATCTGAACCAGAAGATTCTGGTTATTCTTCAGCATTTTGCCTGCCAGAATCTGCTTGTCGTTATTCGACAATTTGTTGAATCGCTTCAGCTCTTCTTTGGCAGAGTTGGGAATGCTGTTCTGCCCGTTTAACATCATGATGTAGGGCCCGAGATGGTCGCCGGCATCAGAGAAGTGAAGGAATGCATCTTTTTCCATTCCAACATCAATGAAAGCGGCACGTATGCCGCTCATCACCTTATGTACTCTTGCTAAATAAATATCACCAACGGTGCGTTGGTTATCCTCAGATTCTATAAAAAGTTGTGCTAACTCCTTGTTTTCCAATAAAGCAACACGGGTCTGCTTGCCGGAAGAATGTATTATAATTTGATTCTTCATGTAAAAAATGAAATTTCATGAACAAGTCGCCGGCTTTTTTATTCAAAAATATAAAGAAATGATTCATTCTGAGAGTCTTTAATAAGTCTGTAGGTTCGATTGTTTCAAAATGAGCCAAGCGAGATGTTATGTTGTTAGAATTCTTGTTAACAAAAAATTGGGTTGTGTGAAAGCCACCGTCATGTGATCTGTCCAAGCACTGCCTGTGGCGAAAGAGCGCCATCAGGATATGTAAAATTTGGGTAAACAATATGCTTAAATATTTGATAATAGGTGATTTCAACATTATGTATTGATCAGTCTTCACACAAAAAACATATTAGAACAATATAGTATAAAGTTACGGAATTAATAAACACCGAGTCATATTAAACTTTTGCCTAAATATGAAGTTCAGTACTATGAAATATTTATATTCAAGCCAACAGAAAATCTGCTTCTATTTGGCTGAAACGGTTTGTGAAAGAGTTTTTGGGGTTCAGCGGATATTCTTTACAACATTGAATTTTCTGTCAATTCACAAATGAGAAGGCAGGCTATTGAGCTACCCTTGAGATAGATGCCCCGGCCCGGTTCAGTTTACTTTCAAGTTGTTCGTAACCCCGGTCCAGGTGGTAAACTCTCAATATTTCGGAAGTTCCTTCAGCAACCAGCGCTGCCATAACCAGGCTGACACTTGCCCTCAGGTCGGTACTCATCACGGAAGCTCCTGTCAGGGGTGTTTTACCCTGAATGGTTACCCGGTTTTTTTCCACTTTCAGGTTTGCGCCAAGGCGGTTTAATTCCGGCACATAGCTAAAGCGGTCAAAATAGACAGTATCCGTGATGGTGCTCGTGCCCTGTGCTTGTGTCATCAGGGTAGCCCATTGCGCCTGCAGATCGGTAGGAAAACCCGGATAGATCTTTGTGGTAACGGAAACAGGTTGAATATCCTGAGTTGATTTTATGAGAATATTCGTGCCATCAATTTTAAAATCTACNCCCAGTTTTTTAAATGATTTTGGAAATGCGCCCAGATCTTCTGGCTTGCACCCGGTCAGGGTTATTTCTGATTCAGGATGAAGGGCTGCCGCTATCATAAACGTACCCGTTTCAATCCGGTCGGGATCATTCGAAAATTCAACTCCCTGTAACGTATCTACTTTTTGGATTGTAAGTGTGTCGGTGCCGATTCCCTCAATATCGGAGCCCATCTTTTTCAGCATTTTGCACAAGAGGACCACATCGGGCTCTTTGGCGGCATTTTTTATCACAAATTTTTTGGCACGTTTAACGGCACCAAGTACCAGATTGATCGTGGCACCCACACTGCTTGGATTTAAAGTAAATTCTCCACCTTCAACAGATTCATTATCCAGCGAGGCGTAAACATAGCCCTTATCCAGTTCGATGTTTACTCCCATGCTTTCAAATCCTTTCAGATGCAGATCTACCGGCCGTGGCCCCCAGGCGCAACCGCCGGGGAGTGATACTTTTGCCTCGCCAGAATGCCCAATCAGTGCACCCAGCATATAAAACGATGCCCTCATTTTCCGGACCAGCTCATAGGGAGCTACAAGTGAAGTGAGATTTTCCGGATCTATTTCCAGCCGGTTTTCATTTTCTTTGAATTCGACAGTGGTTCCCGTCTCTTTAATCACTTCGTTGAAGGTGTAAATATCTTTCAAACGGGGAACTGTATGAATGGTGCTTTTACTGTTTCCGAGCAGGGAAGCAGCCATAAGAGGAAGTGCGGCATTTTTTGAACCGCTGATGGGAATAGTTCCCTTTAAGGCCGTTGGCCCTTCAATAATAAATTTATCCACGGGGTTTAATCTCTAATAGTATTTGATTTTTTTCTACGCTGTCTGCCTGTTTTACATGCAGGGAATCGATGATGCCGTCAGCAGGTGCTTTCAATTCATTTTCCATTTTCATGGCCTCCAGAATCAGTAACGGATCACCCATGTCAACACTCTGTCCTTCCTTCACCATAATCTCGAGTATTTTACCCGGCATGGGTGCGGCAAGAGTGCCGATGGAAGCGTCAGCCTGCTCTTCAAATCCAAGTTTTTCGAGCAGAAGATCCTGATCGTCTTTCACAGTGGTTTCAAAAAAAGATCCGTTCAGTGAAAACGAAACCTGACGCCCCTGCACTGAGATATTATCGATTTTATACAACTTGGTTCCGGAGCGAAGCAAAACTCTTCCATTTTTTTGATTCATCCATTCAAACTCCAGATCAGAATTGTTTACCACGGCTTTTGAACCATCACTGTTAAGATGAACACGAAAGACCTCACCGCCAATGTTGCTCTCAAATTCCATAATTTTGAATCTGTTTTAATCCTGATTTGGTTGCTTTATAAGAAAATTGTTCGATGTTGTCGGAATCGTAAAATGGGGAAGGAGTTGGAGAAGCTTCGTCATACACTTCAATAAAACCGTGATTGATAAGTTTGATCAGATCATCCCGGATGGCACCATATGAAAGTGCGGTTTCCGTCTGAATATGCCGGAACGATTCAGGATAAATCAGTTCCCGCAATATCTGCTTTTCCGAGGGTGTCAGTTTTTCTTTTGGCATA
>SL_3KL_010_SEDDRAFT_10003879_pt1 | contig 13552 bp, 16 predicted proteins | sample SodLakKL_010_SED_2_FD_10381 | JGI IMG/M metagenome (IMG submission 10381)
AAAAACTGGATAGAATGGGTTATTATTACTATTTCCTTTTTACTTTGAATCCCTACTCTGAAGAGATTGAACCAGGCCTGGAGAGGGTTGGAAAAAGAATTGATGTTTTCCAGGATTTATCAAAAATAATCGGGCCGGAGAAGGTGATCTGGCGTTATGATCCGATAATTATAGCTCCGGGGATGGATTTTTCTTACCACATTGAGAAGTTTGATTTTTTATCTTCGGCCTTACAAGGGATGACCAGGCGAGTTATAATAAGTTTTTATTCTTCTTACCGTTCGGCCGATAAACGCCTGAAAAAAGCAGGGCTGGAAATAAACCTTCCTGAAAACCGGGAGAAGGAGAGGATGAAGTTTCTCAATGACCTGGCTGAAATTGCCGGGCAAAAGGGAATGCTCATCCAGGGCTGTGCCCAAAAAGATCTCGAAGGAACCGGAATTGGATGGGGCAAGTGCATTGATAACGATTATATTGAAGAAACTTTTGGGCTAAGAGTCCCTGCTAAAAAAGACACAGGGCAAAGGCGGGGATGTGGTTGTATTCCAAGCCAGGATATAGGTTATTATAATACCTGCCTTCATGGTTGCCTTTATTGTTACGGTTGGGGTAGTAAAAAAAGAGTTGAAAAAAATTGTTCAGAACATGTAATTGATTCTCCTTTTCTGGTTGGGAAAGTAAATGAAAGAATCAAATAAAGGAAAAATATTTTTTTGATAAGGCCTTTCCTATCGGTTAATCTTTTCTTTAGACCAATTTCAGGTGATTTAAAAATTTGTTAAACAGGCTTAATATCGGGGTTTAGGGGAGTTGTTTTTGAGAAGAAAAGAGGGGGCTGAAAAATTGCTTGAAACAGTAATAGATCTGCTTGGTTATTACGATTTACCCCGGGAAAATTTAACAATAAGCCGAATTAAAAGGGCCATATCGGCAGCAATTTTAAGGTTTGTTCAAAAAGGGGGGCCTTTGTTTTAAGAATCCGCCATCCTCAATTTTCGAAGGAAATGGTCCTGGAAGACCATTCCTTTCTGGGGTTTTTAAGGAAAAATGAATTTCCCGTACCCCAAATAATTGCCAATCGGAAAGGAGAAACCTGTGGAATAACAGAGGAAAAAAAAGTTTTTGAATTACAGGAATTTATTCCCCATAATTCAACTGCTGAAGAAAAATCCTATGCAGAAATTTCCGGAAAACTGGCAGGCTTCCTCGGAAAATACCATGCTCTGGCCGGAAAATTCCCCCGAGAAATTTCAAAAATGGCCTACTTGGGGGAAATACCCCTGGGGTTCTGGGAAAAATATTTTTCCGGCCCCCTGGAAAAAGGACGGGAAAGGTATTTGCAAACTGCCCGAAATGCCCGCGGAGAAAAAAAAAAAAAAAAAGGATAGGCTGGAGGGAATTAAAAAAAAGTTAGAAGTAACCTACCCTGAACTCCCCAGGCTAGTTAATCACAATGATTTTTACGGAAATAATATTCTCTTTCAGGGTGAAAAAATCGCTGGACTTGTTGATTTTGATTTTTGCTCAACAGGAATTTTTTATATCGATCTAATAGAACTGTTACATGGGTCCATGGTCTGGCAGGATGGGGAAGAAAAATACTGGGGACTGCATCCGGAAGGCAGAGTTCGCCTTGACCAGGGAAGGAGAGACCTGGAGCATTACCTGGAATCCGGGCCCGGGTTTGAGGTTGACATGGAAATATTAAAGGAATTGTTAATAAGCAAAATTATAAGCCTGGCCTGGTATCCTGCCTTTGACATAGTTCAAGGGGAAGATGCCCGCCTGCAGGTTTTAAAGAGGTTGGACCGGACGATAAAAGAGATTGATAAACTCTAACCCAATGCAAAGGGCTTTTTCTTCGGGGAATTCAATTTTTTTATTCTAGTAAATGAAGTTTTCAGCTTTTTGTAGAAATTTAATTAAACAAGGAAAGTTTTAGTAGGGATTTCTGCTTAAAAGTTTTGCCAGGATAAAGGGAGCAGAAGAAATCAAAATTTATAAAAAGGATAATGTCCATAAAAAAATCGTGGAGAATTGATGAGTAAATGGTGTTTTTAAATCAAAAGTTTGGTCAGGACCATACCCATAGTAATCGGAGTTACCCTTGTTTCTTTTCTGATCCTGCACCGACCCCAAGGGATCCGGTCCGGATTATGCTTGGACCTTATGCCACCGCAGAAAATATGGCTGTTCTGCGGGCCCAGTATGGCTTAGACCAACCTCTTCCCATGTAATATATGACCTGGATCACCAATATTACCCGGGGAGACCTGGGAACTTCTATCCGCTATAATCGGCCTGTGACTGAACTTGTTAAAGACCGGATTGGGATTACTCTAACATTAACCCTTTCCGGTCTTTTAATTTCGGTGACCCTGGGAAGTCTGCTGGGGATTCTTGCTGCCTTAAAGCAGAATTCCTGGCTGGATTATCTATGCACTTTCCTGGCCATGTTCTGGATTTCCATACCCGGTTTCTGGCTCGCCATAATATTCCTTTATATTTTCAGTCTCCAGCTTCGCTGGGTTCCCATTGCTGACCTTTAATTGGAGAAGCTTACAATGATCAGCTTGATATTCCCGATCATCTCTGGAACGCTTTCAAACGCCCAATTTACTATATCAATTACTGGAGCTACAAGTAAAAAAATAATCAATTTAAAAAAAGCCGCGTTTACCAGTTAAGGTAAATGCGGCTTTTAGTTTTCCCGGGGCTATTTAAAATTATCCTTGAGAAATTCAAACATTACTTCGAATATCTGGGTTTCCTGTTCTTCCGGGGTAATTTCGGGTTCCCCGTCACCTTTCTGCAGACCATATCGCCCGAAAAACGAGTGAATTCCGCCCTGGATAAGGTGAACCCGGGACTGGGGGGGAAGCTGGGTAATTCCTTTTTCTACATCTTTGGTTGTTGCCAGACCGTCGTTTTCTGCCATTAAAACCAGAACGGGAAATTCTGCGTCGGTAAGGTCGGTCCAGGAGGGAGGGTAGGCGGCCCATAGAAATAAACCACCAACAGGATTATTATCTGCAAAACGGGCTGCCATTGCTCCTCCGAGAGAATGACCGCCGATAATGGGCTGGCCTTCCCAGGACCAGCCCTCATTTAATAGAAACCTGTGGACGGCCCGGGCCCTGTTGGGAGCAAGAACTCCCAGGTTGAAGGGGAAATCAACGACTGCAACAAGAAAATCGTGTTGGGCAATTTTTTCCCCAAACCAGAAATAAGCTTCCGGATTAACCCTTCCACCCGGGTAGAAAATAAGCAGGCCGCGGAAATGTTCTGTTTCCTGCTGGAAAATCAGGGTAAAGGGAGGACGGGAAAAAGTTTCCCTGGCTAAATTCTCCTGGGCCAGGGCGGAAAAGGAGAAGAAGAGGACAAAAAAAACAATCAGGATAACCGACAGGCTCTTTTTTACCAAAAAAATCACCTTCTTTTTTTAACTTGCTTTTCCCATGTTCAAGAGTTTTTGGGGACATTTCTCAGTACAGATTTCGCATTTTATACATCTTGTTTCCTGGAAACCTTCTTTTTCCAGGGCGTTTTGGGGAGTGAGTTCTAGAGGGCAGGAACGATTGCAAAGCCCACAGTCCGCGCATTTGCCGGGAGAAAACCCGCTTACAACCAGGTCGGTATTCCGGGTTAAACCCAGTTTTTTTCCCAACCTGTAGCTTAATTCGGCGACTGTTCCCATTGGACAGAACCTGCACCAGGCCCGGGGTTTAATAACCAACCCCAGGGTTATCCCAATTATCGTGGGCATCATGTAATTAAAAACCATAACAAAGCCCAGCTGGTCCCAGAACCCGAGACTTCCCCAAGACCCCATGACTCTTACCACCCGGATGACAAACATTCCCATGAAAAAGGTGAAAAACCCCCATTTTAGAAGCGGGCTTTTAATTAATTCTGGAAATTTCCTCCCTGCTGAGAAGGGGGAAACAAATCGGTCAAAGAGGCTGCCATGGGGGCAGAGATTGCCGCACCAGAATTTTCCCCGGAAAATTCCTATACCTATCAAAGTTACCATAATGGGGAAAAGTAAAAGCCCGAATTTTGGCCAAAAAAGTCCACCAATTGCAATAACGGGGACTAAAAACCAGGTCCAGTTTTTGATTTGTTTTTGCAACTTTTTTAAACTCATCTTATGATCACCCCATAATCATTAAAATATAATATTATAATAATATGATTAATACTTCAAGTCAACCCCGATTGACAAATTTGTCATAATTTCTTAATATATAGATATACAAATTAAGGGGTGGTAACATTGGAACTGTTTTCCTGGAAAGACGAAGAAATAACCGAAGCCGCTGAAAAACTTAAAGCCCTGGGTCATCCCCTGCGGCTGTGCATGGTGCGGGGTTTAATTGATTGTGGGGGTTGTAACGTGAAAAAAATCCAGGAGTGTACTGAAGCTGCTCAATCGACTATTTCTCAGCACCTGGACAGGCTTAAAAACGCAGGTATAATTGCTGGTGAGAGGAAAGGAAATGAAATTATCTACAAAGTGGTTGACCCCAGGGTTAAAGACCTATTAAAATGTTTTTTTTCTTGAAAAATTTCATTTATTCCAAAAAAATCCGAGAGCAATGCTCCCGGATTTTTCTATTCCTGCATGATTTTGACTCCTGAACTGGTTCCGATCCTAGTTGCCCCGGCTTTAAGCATGGCCTGGCATTCTTCCAGGGTTTTGATCCCTCCCGAGGCTTTTATTCCTAAACTTGCTCCGGCCATCTGCTTGAAAAGTTTGATATCTTCAATTGTTGCTCCCGCAGGTCCGAAGCCCGTGGAGGTTTTTAAAAAGTCTACCCCTTCGATCCCCAAACATAGCTGAATCAGCTCTTTTTTCTCCTTTTCTTCGAGGTAACATGTTTCCAAGATTACCTTTAGGATCGCATTTCCGCAGGTTTCCGCTACAGCCCGAATATCCTTTTCCACCTCTGACCAAAACCCGCTTTTAAGGGCTGAGATATTGGCAACCATGTCAATTTCTGTTGCGCCATTTTCCAGGGCCTCTCTGGCTTCGAATGCTTTTGTTTTGGGGGTAGTATAGCCCAGGGGGAATCCGATTGCAGCACTGAGTTCAATCCCCGATCCTTCCAGTTCCCGGGCGGCGAGAGGAATGTAGTAGGGAGCAATGGCAACTGCGGCGAAACCAAACTCTTTTGCTTCATTACAGATTTTGCTAATGTTCTCCGCTTTTCCTTCGGGGCGAAGGTAGGTGTGGTCAATTGTTTTTGCAACTTCTTCCTTGGTTAAGTCCATAATCAATTTCCCCTTACTCCCTGGTAGCGCTGTAACCAGGGAAGTAGTTTTAGGAATTTCCTTATCAGTTTTTCATTGTGTTCAGAGCCCCAGTCCAGGTTTCCGCTGGCAATAACCGGGGGTTCTATTCCCCGGGAGGATAGTAGTTTAACGATTTCAGATGTTAATGCCTGGAGAATAAAAGGTCCGGTAATACCGGAGATAGCGCCGTAAGGAACTGGAGCATCTTTGCTTTCCAGGATAGCATCTCCCGCTGGGGCGCAGTTATCGATTACAACATCAACCAGCTGGTAAAGTTTTTTCCCGCTCGGGTGGCGGGAGGAAACATTTTTGCTGTGCTGCAGGGAAGTGATAGCAACTAATTTCAACCCCATCTCTTTCCCCAGCAGGGCTGTTTCAATTGGAACCGCATTTCGACCTGAGTTGGAGATGATCACCAGGGTATCTCCGGAGTTAAGAGGGTAGTGAGGAAGGAATCTCTCGGCAAGTCCCGGCAGGCGTTCGAGTTCGCCGCTTTTAAAGGGTTGTTCGTGGAGCATCAGGCTCGGTTCTAAAATAGCCTGGACCGGCAAAAGCCCTCCCGCCCGCAGGTAAATATCTGCAGCAACAAGGTGGGAGTGGCCTGTGCCAAAGGTGTGAAGAAGGCCGCCGTTTGCTATGCTATCTGATCCCAGTTCTGCTGCCTTTTTAATGTTTTCCAGCTGCGTTTTTTTAACCTTTCCCAGAATTTCTTCGGTTTTTTCCATATATTCAAGTGCGCTCATTGTAGCACCTACCAGTTCTTAATCCTGGACCAGTATCGTTCCAGGAGTTCTTCGTTGTGTTCTCTTCCCTCGTCAATATTTCCGCTCAGGAATACAGGTGGTTTTAAGTCCTGCTCCAGCATTTTTTCAATTGCCATTACCACCAGGGAGTGAACAATGAAAAACGCTGATATATTGGAAGTCGGCCCGATTGGGGTTTTTAACCCGGGAAGCTGAAAGGTGGCGTCACCCCGAACCCCGCAGTTATCAATCAGAATATCGGCGACATCGAGCAATTTTTTCCCGCTGGAATGACGGGAAGTGGTGTTCATGCTATGGTCCCGGGAAAGAATGGCAATTACAGGGATACCTCTGTTACGAGCTGAAGCTGCAACTTCAATGGGTGCAGCATTTCGCCCAGAATTTGATATAACAATCAAGGTGTCCCGGGGCTCGGGCTTGTGGTAATCAAGCAGTATTTCTCCCCAGCCTTCCATCCGTTCGGTATATTCGCTCTTGGTTACCTGTTCCTGTCCTGTCAGGCTTGGTTCCATCCAGGCGTTAACAGGAGCCAGCCCTCCGGCCCGGTAAAAGATTTCTTCGGCTACCAGGTGGGAGTGCCCGGTTCCAAAGGCGTGGATAAGGCCATCACTTCCCAGGGTTTTGGCAAGGGTTTCGGCCGCTTTTTCCAGGTTTTCGCCCTGGGTATTTTTAACTTTTTCCAGGACTTCGGTGACCTTTTCAAAATATGTTTCAAAAGCTTTCATCGGAAATGCCTCCTTGTTCTACCAGTGAACCCGTCCTTCGTAACGGGTTTTAATCTTTTCGTTGTGTTCGTCAGCCCCGTCTACGTTGAGGCTGATAAATACCGGGGGAATCTCCCCCTCGTTAAGGATTAATTTTATGGTTTCGGCTGTGAGGGCCTGGGCAATAAACATATTGGAAACTGAGGAAACCGAGCAAACCTTGGTATCTAATGCTTCCAGGGAAATTGCAGCATCACCATATGGCCCGCAGTTATCAATAACAATGTCCGCAATTTCGAAAATCCTTTTCCCGGAGGGGTGGCGGGCCTCAGTTTTTTTAGAGTGGGCGAGGGAGGTAACCCCGATCAGGGGAATGCCTCTTTTTTTCATTTCCAGGGCCAGTTCCACAGCAGAACCGTTCCGCCCGGAATTGGAGCAGATAATCATTGCGTCCCCGGGTTGAATATCGTGAATTTTTAGCAGTTCGTGGGCGGTTTGGGGATCGCGTTCGGTTTCAGGTTGGCGTAGTTCTTCGAAGGTTATCGGATTTTCGGCTTTTGTCACCAGGTCGTCCAGGGCGATCCCGCTGCAGGGAGCAAGTCCACCCGCCCGATGAACAAGTTCCATGGCAAAGCTTTTGGAATGACCCGGCCCGAAAATATGGACAACACCGTTATTTAATATACTCTTAGCCATGAGTTGAGCGGCTTTTTTAATGTTTCCCAACTGTTCTTTTTCCAGACGGTCAATTATTTGTTTTCCCTCCTGGAAAAACAATTCGGCTGAAATTTTTTCCATAATTATGCCTCCTTCAGTATTTGGCCGCTGACAATTGTTTTAACTGCCTCGAAGGTGTCATCAAGGACGGTAAAAGTTGCTTCTTTACCCGGTTTAAGGTCTCCCAGAGTTGTTTCTTTTATGGCAAGGGCGGGATTTCTAGAAGCAAAAGCACTAATGACTGGAAGGGGAAGCCCTACCTTTTCATATAGGGTTTTTGCTCCCCTGGCCATTAAGGCTGTGCTGCCCGCGAGAGTTCCATCATCAAGGAAACTCCTCCCTTTTTGGTCGATATTGATCTTCTTGCCTCCAAAATCATAAGATCCGGGAGGTAAGCCAGCGGCAAGAATAGCGTCGGAAATAAGGACCATTTTTTCGCTGCCCTTGCAGCGATAAGCCAATTTTAAAACTGCGGGGTGAATATGAATTCCATCTGCGATAACCTCACAAAAAACCCGGTCGTCGGTTAAGTAGGCTCCTACAACACCGGGTTCTCTGTGGTGAAGGGGACTCATTGCATTAAAAAGGTGGTTGGCAATGGATATCCCGGCATTAATGCCTTCCGTCATCTGTTCATAGGTTGCATTTGTATGGCCGCCGGCGATTATATAACCCCTTTTTTTGGCATGTCTAATTAAGTTTGTGGCACCCTCTTTTTCCGGAGCCAGGGTTAAACGGAGGGGCATTCCCCGGGCGGAATCTTCCAGTTCGGCAAAAAAATCAAGGGAGGGTTCAATTAAATATTTTTCAACCATGGCACCTTTTCTTTCCACGTTCAAAAAAGGACCTTCAAGATGAACCCCCAAAATTTTAGCTCCCCCAGCTCCTTTTTCTTGCTCTTCTCTGGCCTTTTTTACCGCCTTAACTTGTTTTTTAAGGTCTTCCAGGCCCAGGCTGGTGGTTGTGGGCATAAAGGCAGCAGTTCCTTTTCCGGCCAGGAAATGAGCTAACTTGAGAACGTCTTCAGGTTTATCTGTTAAAGGATAGCCCCCCGCCCCGTGGATATGCAGGTCAACAAAACCGGGAAAAACCATTTTATCTCCCAGGTTAATTTTCTCTCCCGAAAAAGAAGGAGGGATTGGCCCCCTATTTACATCAGTTATTTTCCCATCGGAAACTATTATGTGTCCTGCAAGAATATCTTCGGTTGAAATGAGTTTTTCGCTGTAAAGGGCCAGGGATTTGCCCATTTCAGATCATCTCCTTTAAGATTTCTTCCAGAGTTTGGACCAGGTTCTGGCCGAATGTGGGTTCTAGAGGAGAAGAAAGTGCTTCATAACCACCCTCGTTAAAAGCATCGGGATCAGGAATATACCCGAGGTGGCCGTTGGAATACCCGCAGAGAATAATCGCTGGGATAGGTAGCTGATAAAGGGGTTGAGCCAGACTTGAGAAAAGTTCCCCGGGAATGGAGGCCAGGGCCGTATTTCCAATATAACCGCAGGTTATGCTGGCGTCCTTTTCCAGCTGATCCTGGAGTTGGGCAACATATTCCTGGATCCGGGCTCCTTCCAGCCCGGTCCGGGCAAGACGAATATCTCCCGGTTCCGCACTCTGCGCTTCCAGTTCTTTTTTCCTTTTTTCCCATTTTTTGATTTCCTGTTTTCTTTCCTCGGGAGAGGGAAGTTTCCGGAAGGGGACTTCAACAGTAAAATTTTTAATCTGTAGGTTGCCCTGGGGTAGCTGATTAAACTTGAGCCTGGAGAAGAGGGAAAGGGTTTCTCCAGCCAAAAGCTTGCCCAGTCTGTCAACTTCTTCCAGGTTCTGGGCCCGGCGTTCAAAACGGGTGCTGATATCTCCTGCAGCGCCGTTAATAAATCCTATGGTTGTCTTTGGAAAGAGTCTTCGCAGGTTTTTTACCATTGCCCCGGGGAAATCAGGAGATAAGAGAAGGTTATCCGCACCGAGGACTGTTGGGTGGCACCCGTAGTTTACAATTATCGCTTTTGGCTCTTTATTTCCCGGAATTCTGGTGCTCAAAAGAGAAAGGGGAAGTGAGGATTTATCTTCCTTACCTCTTCGGTTGCTCCCGATTCCGGTAATATATCTGGTTCCGGAAGCCAATTCGATTTCTTCCAGGTCCTGTTCTGCCATAAGCAGAGAACCAGCAAGGGCTCGCTGAACCCATGTTAAATAATCAGGATCGGGGTCGAATCTAAAATCTCCCCTGGTAAAGGTGGAAGGGCCGGAATGAGTATGGCTGCAGGATACAATAATATTGGAGGAGGGGATTCCGGTCAATCTTTCTGCTTCCTCCCTGATAAAAGAAGATTGTTCGCGGTTAAGCATTAAAAGATCGGCAGTAATTAAACCCAGTTTTTCTTTCCCGTCCTGGAAAACAAAAGAACGGGCATAGAGAGGGGAGGAGATCCCTTTTGCAGTTCCTGCTCTTGCTCCATAACCTCCCATGGTAATTGGAACCTGAGGAGTTATTTCAATTTCTGCACAACCAAAAAGCATGTTTATCACAACCCATTTTTTTCTAAAGCCTTGATAAAGTCCATACCGCTGTCCGAAGGCATTACTTTAGACCGGAGCGTATAACCCTTATCAGCAATTGCCCGATAAATCGGAGCCTGGTCTTCAGTAACTGCAATGGAGCGGGTAATGTGTTTTGGTTTAGTTCCGGGTAGGGTTGCCTGGTTTCCGACAATTACCTCTTTGGGCTCGGCGCCCTTTTCAATTAAATCAAGAGCATCGGAAGGGAATTTTGCAACTACCATAATTTTTTCCTTCTGGGCCTTTTCTGAATCCAGGTATTCAATGGTTTCATCGATCCCCAAAACCGAGGTTTTTACCCCCCGGGCTGCATTGGGCAGGAGCTGTTTCTGAATGGGGTCCTGGGCAACCTTATCATTAACAACGATAATATGGTCTGCTCCCAGGTAACTAACCCAGGCCACAGTAACCTGGCCGTGGATTAAACGATTATCAATTCTCATGTGAATTAAAGGCATCTTTCGTCCCCCTTTATTATTCTTTTTTCATAACTTCCGACATAATCTGCACGCTTTGAGTTGCCAGTTCACGACAATTCTGGGCTAATTCTTTAAGTCCGGTGGAGCCTCGCATGTTTGCGATTTCTAAAAGCATGGGTAAATTTACTCCCGTAACTACTTCGATAGGAGGATTTTCTGAGTCTAGGAGGTAAGCGGAAGCGTTGGAAGGAGTTCCCCCGAAAAGATCAGCCATAATCAGAACCCCATCTGGGGTTTCCAGGTCCTGGGCTGCTTTTTTTAATTTTTCCCTGTAATCTTCAGGCCCCATCTCGGGTTCTAAAGCCAGGGCGGTAATTTTCTCCTGGGGCCCCATAATCATTTCCAGTGCATCCATAAAACCTTCAGCGAGTTGCCCGTGTGATGCAACAATTATTCCAACCATATTACTTCCTCCTAAAGCTAAAATTGGGGCAGGGGCTCGGCCCCTACCCCTTGAGTTTTTTTACAGAATTCCAATAAGGCTTCCGCCAAAGGCGATAACTACCAGGGCCAGCAGGACCTTGATTGGTGACCACTTAAGCGGTCCCCTCAGCATCCAGTAGGCCAGGGCAACAAAAAGGACAGGAATTAGATAGGGAAGCAACTGGTCCAGAACGTCCTGGACTGCAACAACCTGTTCAGTTAGCTCACCTTCGACTTCCACGGTCTCGGTGTATTCCAGGGGAGTGGTTACTCCGGAGAGAATACTGGGCACAAAACCACCGATAACCGTTAAACCGAGTATCGTAGCACTCGTCGTTAGCTTATCCATGGTACCGCCTGCTGCGGTATCCTGGACAATGTCAGCACCACGCTGATAACCCTGCCAGAAGAGGTAAATTTTTACCCCGATACCCCAGAAGAGGCCGAAAAGGATCATCAGCCAGAAACCGCCCATGCTACCTCCCAGGGCCATGGAAGCGGCAAAAACACCAATAATCGGGCGGGTCAGGATGGCAAAAAGGGTATCGCCAATTCCGGCAAGGGGTCCCATGAGTCCTACCTTGAGACTGTCAACTGCTTCACCTTCTGCGCCCTGTTCTTCAAGGGCAGCGGCTGCACCAATAATACCCGCACCCATTGGCGGGTGAGTATTGAAAAAGTTCAAATGCCGCTGCAGGGATAGTTTGAGATCTTCCTTGGTTTCGTTTACTTTTTCCAGGATAGGCATAATTGACCAGGCAAAGCCCAGAGCCTGCATCCGTTCATAGTTCCAGGACCACTGGAAGGTGAACATGTACCGCAACAATACACGCCACAGATCTCTTTTGGTTACATTCTTATCATTGTTATTAGGCACTTGCCTCACCTTCTTTCATGTGGAAATAAAGGGCGGCCAGTGCTGCACCAGCAATAGCAAGGCCGATAACCGGCACTTCCAGGTAGGCAAAAAGGATGAAACCGATAACCAGAAACGGCCAGTACTTCTTCACGGGCAGCATGCTTAAAAGCAATGCAAAACCGAGTGCGGGAAGGACGGATCCTGTTGTGGAAATTGCTTCCTGGAACCATTCCGGAATCCACTCCATAAACCGCTGGACAGGACCGGCGCCTAGCCAGATAGCGAGAAACACGGGGATGGCCCGGGTCAACCCCCAGGGTAACTGCCCTAAAATGTGCATTAAGGTTACGCCCCGGAAGTTTCCGTCCTCAACATATTTGTCTGCCCCGTGGATAAATACTGTGGTTATGGCACGACCAAAAACGTCTAACTGAGTCATTAAGAGGGCCGCAGGAACTGCAATGGTTAACCCCGTAGCCATGGCTGATTCAACATTTCCGTCATAGGCCAGGGCACCGAATGCTGTCCCCAGGATCGCCCCCGTTAAGAAGTCGGGAATTGTAGCACCACCATAAGTATGCATTCCCAGTGAAATAATCATTAGAGTTCCACCAACTGCCAGACCAAGAGGAATGTTCCCGACAATAATTCCAGTTACAGCACCGGCGACAATTGGTTCGTGGAAGCTGATGTTAGGGGCCAGCATGGAAACGATAGCGATATAGGCCCATAAACCCAGGACTAAGGCTGTCCCTATACCATAGGGAGAGACAACTTCTTCCATGTCACTACCTCCTTAAAAAAGAATGATAAATCCACTTTACTTCCCCAGCAAACACAGAATTAAAGGGAAAACCACCTCCTTAGTTATCGTTCAAGGTAAAAGAAAAATTTATAGCGATCGGCCCGGTAAAAGGACCTGACAAACTCAAAAGGTTCGCCCTGTTCGGTGTGGGTTAAGCGTTCCCGCAAAAATACAGGATTTCCGGGAGATATTCCCAAAAGATCTGCTTCTGTTTTTTCTGCCGCTACGGCTTCCAGCGTTTCCCTGGCTCGCCCCAGGGTGAGGTTGAATTTTTTGCGCAGGAGGTTGTAAAGAGAGCCGTGCTCCAGGTCCTTTTTTTCCATTCCCGGGAACAAAGAAAAAGGAAGGAAGGAAATTTCTCTGGCCATGGGTTCCTGGCTGGCCAAGCGCAATCTTTCGATCAGGTAGATCTTTTCACCCGGGTGAAGGTTTAGCTCTTCCTGGACCTGGGGTTCGGGAGCTTCGATGGAAAAAGAGAGGAGAAGGGTAGCCGGTTTTAGTCCCCGACTTATCATATCCTCGGTAAAACTTGTTAAATGGAAGAGGCCCTGGTTGAGCTTGGCCTGGGCGACGAAGGTTCCCAGTCCCCGCTTGCGGACCAGCACCCCTTTGTTAACAAGGGCGTTGGTTGCCTGACGAACTGTTAACCGGTTGATATCATAGGTTTTTGCCAGTTCCCGTTCGGAAGGGAGTTTTTCCCCCGGCTGGAGAAGGCCTTCATCTATGGCTTTTTGAATTATTTTCTGCAACTGATAATAAAGAGGTGTTGGCAATCTGGGATCCAACAAGTTTTTTGACTGTGAACTTGATAATGCCATTGGCCGCTCCTCCCGTGGACTAGTGGTGTAGACCACCAGCATTTATTAAAATGATTCGTCAACAGGAAAAAAAATCCTGCAACTAAAAAGGCAAATTTTATAAAATCCTTGTCCTGTATGTTATAATAT
>SL_3KL_010_SEDDRAFT_10003880_pt1 | contig 13551 bp, 7 predicted proteins | sample SodLakKL_010_SED_2_FD_10381 | JGI IMG/M metagenome (IMG submission 10381)
TCTTCTCTTGTTCCACTTTTCAGGTCATCTAACAGAGTCTTTGAAGCATCCTTTTGTGCTTTAGCTGCCTGGTATTTTGTTATCATTTCGTCATACTCCTGAGCTGCAATCAGAGAATCGCTGTACATTGCCTCAAGTCTCTCTTTTGATTTCAGTGCCAGCGAATATTGAGCAGTTGCTGCCTCCAGAGAAGATGTAGCCCGTGCTACATCAAATACAGTAGCACCATTTTTAGCCATGTCATATTGTGCCCGGGCTGCATCGGCTGCCGCTTGTGCCTGTTCCTTTTTTGCAATTAATTCCGGTACATCTAAGCTTGCAAGTAGTTCACCTTCATCAACCGCATCCCCCTCATCAACGTACAACTCCGATAATCGTCCGGGAATTTTTGATGAAAGATGAATTTTTTCTGCAACTATTCTGCCATCGTGCCCAGGGCTTCTATCCTGTTCTGATTCTTTAAAAGCAAAGAAGAAAACTGAGGATATAATTATTATTGAAGTGATAGTTATTGTAATCAATAGTTTCTTGTCATTCATGATGTAAATCAGGTTAATTGTTTATGGTTTAAAATTTGTTGGATAATTGAACCATCATATCCGGGTTTAACTGTGCTGTTGATTGCAAGTAATCAATCATTGCCCTTCTGTGGTCAAATAGCGCCCTGTTATACTGAAACTGAGCATTTTGAAATTCTACTTCTGCCTCCAACCTTTCTCCGACTGTTGCAAGCCCCAGCTCGTACCTTCTTTCTGATAACCTCAATGATGTTTTTGCTTCATTTTTCATGATATTGGCTGTTTCTATTTTTATCCTTGCATTATCAATATCTGTTAGTGATTGCTGAAATTTTAATTTCAGGCCTCTGTCTGCCATTCTTTGCTGTTCTATTGCTGCAGACCTTTCCCGCTGTACAAGCTGGTATTTTCTGGTTGTTTGCCCCCTGTTAAAGATTTCCCATCTTACTCCAATTCCGACAGCACGAACCGGATCTAAAGCTGACAACTCATCTTCGAACAATTCCCGGTTGTAAAAAGCAAAAACCTCTGGCATATAATGACCTCTCTGAGCCCGTATAGCACTTTGATTAGCCTTTACTGCTTGATCTGCCGCCAAATATTCTGACCTGTTTTGCCAGATATTGTTAGGATCCATTATTCTCTCATCCAGATCAAATTCAACAAGTTTTGTGTCAATATTTTTGAAGTCTTTAGCCGGTATGCCCGTGTACATCTCTAATAATTGGAAGGTTAATTCAAGGTTTCCCTGCAATTCATTTTTTTGTTGAATCAACTCCTGCTCGTAGTATCGAATTTTTGTCAGGTCAAAATATGGGATTAGCCCTTTTTCATACGCTTTGGATGACCGTTCATACTCAAAACGGATTCGTTCAAGCCCCTCATCCACAACAAGTATCGACTCGCTGAGCAATGCCAACTGGTCCCAGGCTTCAGCTACGGCCTGGATTATATCCGTTATTTTGGCATCTGCCATGTGCCCGAGTGATTTGCTCATGGCTTTGGCAGCCCTTGCTTTATTTGGAACCCTTCCTCCTGTAAACAGAACCTGTTCCATACGGATATTAGCTCTGTAAAATTCGTCATCCTGCAGGTAGATGTCCGGCAGATCAGGCTCCACTGTCATTCCAGGGGCCAAATCAATGGATAATGGAGGCAGGTTAAATTTCAACGGATCATCAAGCCATGTGTAATTTGCTTCAAGTGATACCTTCGGCAAATAGGTTTGCAGAACCGACTTTCTTTGTAGTTCTGCTTTTTCCTGCTCAATGGCAGCCATCCGGATCTCAGGATAGTTTTGGATAGCTTTTCCGAGCACCGTGTCAAATTCTAATGTCTTTCCTTCATGTTGCGCAATCAATTGCATCGGGCAGGATGCAAGCATTACAAAATAAAGGGTACTAATAATCATCCATTGCTTCATTACTGTCAGTTAAATTTTTTCAGGTTATACTTAAAGATTAAATATAGAATGCTGTTCGGTTCATAATATAGAATGTTATTCTATGCTATTCAAAAAAATATACCTGAATTTTTGTCGATCATAAATAATTGGTATAATTGTACATAAACACAGTATTTGGCGAGTGATTAAAAAATTTTTCTTTTTATTAGTCAAAATTATTCGCTAATATAGAATTAAATTCTAATTATAAGCGTACAAATATGGCGTATCGACGAACTCAGAAAATGCAAAAAAGAGTTTCAGACCGAAAGCGGTCTATTATTGAAGCTGCAGAGATATTATTTGCCGAGAAGGGGTATGAATCTACAACCATGCAGCAAATTGCTGAAAAAGCCGGCACATCAATCGGGAATATGTATTTCTATTTCTCCAACAAAGAAGAGCTGATGCTCAGCATGATCGATGAGCTGTGTGAAGAAATATGGGACAACCCCTTCACACCAGAGGAGTATGGAATTAGTGAAGACCGGTACACAATGGAAGCAATAGATGATTATCTGAAGGTTCACACACTGTTTTCAAATGTCACTTTTGCTAAAAGTATGCTGAACATTGCACAGCACCGGTTGTTTCGAAATCAAATAATCCGGTTTTTGGAAACAAAGGCCAGAGAGCGTTACAAAAAATATGATGATTTTTTCGAAGGTTTGGATCGTGAAATTGCCCTCTCCTACCATTTGGGCGGACTTGTAAATATGTTTGAAAAAATATTGAGCGGAGAGCTTAAACGCACGCCCCATGAAGCCGGCCTGTTTCTTGCCAAAAGCAAACTCCTGATCCGCGGCCTGAATGAAAAAACTGTGGAGAATACGATGGCCAATCTTAAACAACTGATCCCCAAGATTACTGCCGAGCCTTTGTAATTTCACGTGAGCCTGGCATAAGAATTTGGGAAAAATCTGAGTCAGCCCAGACCTCAAATCGTCATCCCGTGCCCCGACACGCTCATTTTTTGAACACGCAGCGATAGCGGAGTGAAATCTCCACCCTATGCATAGAGATCTCCAGGAACAACGTTTACAGATTCATGACCAAGTCAGTAATGACGGATTTTGGTTGAAGGTGTCAGAATGCCTCTTTCTGAGGATCGGAGTCCGGCATGACGGTATTGATAAAATATAGTCATGATGAACGCTCTTTTGGGCATACCAACTTTTAGGCTATTAAAGCCTACGAATTTTTATCCAACTCAGGTTGATTTACCTTGCCGGTTAAACAAGGATCTCACTCTTTCATCGGCAAATCCACACCACGCGCACGGGCAACCTGTTCAGCCAGTTCATAGCCGGCATCGGCATGGCGCATCACTCCTGTTCCGGGGTCGTTGGTGAGAACCCGTTCAAGACTTCGGTCAGCCATTTCGCTGCCATCGGCCACACATACCATACCGGCGTGAATGGAGTAGCCAATTCCAACTCCCCCGCCGTGATGCAGGCTTACCCAGCTCGCCCCGCTTGCCGTATTCAGCATGGCGTTGAGCAGCGGCCAGTCGGCAATGGCATCAGAGCTGTCTTTCATCGCTTCGGTTTCTCGGTTGGGTGATGCCACCGAGCCTGCATCCAGATGGTCCCGCCCGATCACAATCGGTGCTTTTACCTTTCCTTTCTTCACCAGCCAGTTGAATTTCAGCCCCATCTCGGCACGCTCGCCGTACTCAAGCCAGCAGATTCGTGCAGGCAGTCCCTGAAATTGAATTTTTTCCCTGGCGTGGTGAATCCAGCGATGCAATGCCTCCTTTTCCGGAAATGTTTCGAGCAAAGCCTGGTCGGTAACGGCAATATCTTCGGGATCGCCGGAGAGTGCCACCCACCGGAACGGGCCGGATCCCTTGCAAAAAAGCGGGCGGATGTATGCCGGGACAAATCCGGGAAAATCAAACGCCTCTTTCATTCCCCGGTGATCGGCCACCTGCCCACGAAGATTGTTTCCGTAATCGAAAGTAACCGCCCCTTTTTTTTGCATCTCGAGCATGGTTTTTACGTGAACCACCATCGAATCGAGCACATTGTTTTCATATGCTTCATAATCGTATTTTCGTTTCTCTGCAGCCTCTTCAAGAGAATAACCGGTGGGGATGTATCCAAGCTCCAGATCGTGCGCCGATGTCTGATCGGTAAGTACATCGGGGATTACTCCACGCTTTAACAATTCTGGTAAAACTTCCGCTACATTCCCTAACAATCCTACAGAAAGTGCCTCGCCCTTCTCTTTTGCTGTAAGCACTTTATCGAGCGCATCATCCAGGTCGGTGCTTTTTAAATCGCAATAGCCGGTTTTCAGGCGCATATCGATCCGGCTCTCATCCACTTCGATACCGAGAAAAGCCGCATCGTTCATCGTGGCTGCCAGTGGTTGGGCTCCTCCCATTCCGCCAAGCCCTGCCGTTACCACCAACTTCCCTTTCAATGAACCACCGAAATGCTGACGGGCACACTCGGCAAAGGTTTCGTAGGTGCCCTGCACAATTCCCTGCGAACCGATATAGATCCATGAACCGGCGGTCATCTGACCGTACATGGTTAGCCCCATTTTATCGAGTTTGCGGAATTTATCCCATGTTGCCCACCGGGGCACCAGGTGCGAATTTGCAAGCAAAACACGCGGGGCTTCTTCGTGAGTCCGGAATACGCCGACCGGTTTTCCACTTTGAATCAGCAGTGTTTCATCGCTTTCAAGGCGTTTCAGGGTTTCAACAATTTTGTGATAGCTCTCCCAGTTCCGTGCTGCTTTCCCTCCTCCGCCATACACAATCAGCTCGTCAGGCCTTTCGGCCACTTCGGGATCGAGGTTATTCATCAGCATTCGCATGGCAGCTTCCTGGTGCCAGCCTTTGCAATTCAATTTGATTCCTTTTGGTGCCTTAATCGTTGAAATTTTTTCAACCATATCGTTCTGATTAATCTTGTTAAACTTAACTGCCGCAGACTCTTTGCTTCTGCCTGCAGATGTTTCATCTCTTTTTGAAATTAATGTAATATATCGCTGAAATTCATGTTTATTTAAAATTCCGGGGGTTTTACTATGAAAATCATCCAGTTAATTCTCACTCTGTTTTTTGGAATTTATCTTTTTGCCGGATACATCGTTGCACAAAATACTGTTGCAGGCAAAGATTCACTCTCAGCCGCCGTGCCAGATTCCAAAAAAAGATAATAAAAGAAGAAAGAGGAATAATTCTCTGATTGGCTGATTTATTCTTCTTGCCGGATTTTGTGAACCTGATTGATTTCCGGATTTTCAATCACCTGGGTTTGATCGGCACCCGGCCAGCGAATGATCATTTCTTTTACCGATTCCGCACTTCCCAATCCCACATGAACTCTGCTGTTATTGGCTCCGAAAGATCCCCCAGTATTTAGAGTTCGGTGCACGCTTCGTTGGCCATTTGTATCATCAATCACCACCTCAATTCTCGCTCCAATGGCCTGCCGGTTTGAAGTGGTTCCTTCGAGATTAAGAATCAACCAGTTGCCAAAATCCGACTGATTCTGAAACAGTGCATTGTGATAATAATCTCCCTCTACAGCACCCCCCATCACGGCGTACATATCGAGGCTGCCGTTGTCATCAAAATCGGCAAAAGAAACACCGTGACCTTTCTGCAGGTGGCCGGTTCCGCTGTATGCCGTAGCCTCCACAAACTCGCTGCCGTAGCGGTTCAAAAACAGGCGGTTGGGGATAATCGATGACAAATCGGGAGCACCGGTTCCAATGTACAAGTCGTGGTACCCGTTGTTATTCAGGTCACCGTAATTGGCTCCCATTCCAAACATCACCGTGTTCAGTCCCAACTCTTCGCTCATATCCTGAAAAGTTTCATCTCCCTGATTGATGAACAAACTGGAAAATTCAGTTGATGTTGGCAGCCCAAGTTTTTCGCGGGCCACCTCGTCGGCCACACTATTAATGGCCCGAACATCGTATGTAATGGCCAGTATATCATCCAGGCCGTTGTTATTAAAATCAAAAAACAAGACCGGAAAACTGAACAATGGATTTTCAACTCCTGCTGATCGGGATATATCCTCAAAAACAGGCAGCCCGTCTTCATCGAGTCCGCGATGAACAAATAGTTTGTTAGGCCCGCCCATCACAGATATATAAAGATCGGGAAATCCATTATTATTGATGTCGCCCCAAGATGCTCCTTTTACAAATTCATCCAGTTCAAAGCCGTTGAGTGTCTCGTATCTTGTGAACGTTTCGTCACCATTATTCAAAAAGATAGCCGACGGAAGCGGCTCAGACTGCTCATCACTTTCAACAAATACCCCCTGCCAGCTTGAGCTCGACTCGTTACCGATGAAAATATCAAGATAGCCGTTGTGGTTAATATCGGCAAAGGCTGCAACCTGGGCGGGCATCATTTCAAACAGGCCGGAAGATATTGTGATATCGGTAAATGTGCCGTCGCCGTTGTTTCGCAGCAGCGAATTGGGATGTTCTCCATGCTGGGCAAGCCATGCACCGCGCAAAATCAAGATATCGATGGCACCGGAATTGTTTATATCGGCACATTCAATGTTCAGTCCTCCCGCTATTTCGCTCAATCCCGCTTGTTTGGTTACATCCGTAAAATGTACGTTTCCGTCAGAAACATAGAGAATCACCTCATCCCCAATACCATATGAGGTGGCAAAAATGTCTAAATAGCCGTTTCCGTTAAAATCCTCAACACAGGTGCTGCCGGAAATTCTGTTATCTCCCACACCCGACATCATCCCAATATCACGAAAAAAAGGTACATCAACATCATCCGGAAGATCTTCAACCTCTTGCAAGCCGGGGATCAAAAACGCTTCTTTTACTGAGCCGGGATACGAGCCGTTGGCAATGTGCGAAATGTTGTACATCCAGTAGTAATTGTAATTATCCGGATAGTCTTCAAGCAGAACTTCCAGATAGCGGATGGCAGATTCTACGTAACTTTTATTTTGATGAATGGCTTCTTCATCAAACGGAAGTATACAGTTGGCAGGCGTGTAGTTTTCGATGCAATTATTAACTTCGGCCAGGCGCAGATAGCTGACTGCAAGCGCCTCACCGGCCATCCGCTGGGAAACGGGATCCTGCATTACATCGAGCAAATTTTCCAGAATGGGTATGGATTCTTCAACCTTCCGCGAATTTTGAAACTCCATGGCATAACGATATTCAAGCTGGGGGATTCCGGGATTTGCCTCAATCAGAGAGTCCAGATAAGCGAGACGAAATTCGTTGGCGTAAAAATATTTGAGGGGGTCGTTTTTTGCATCCTGGTAAATACTGTCGAGAACAGCCACCATTTTTTCATGATTTTGACGCTCCGTGTAATCCGAATACTGTGAACAGGCTGTCACCAGCAACCATGCCGAAACAAACAGCACCGGTAATTTTACCATTGAACTACTCCACTGATAATTTCTTCTGTTTGTAATCATAAAAAATGTCATTCTGCTTTCTTATTTCAGCCCAATCTATTTATAAAATCAATTCATATCTACCAAATCTTTGCTTTCATTGTATAAAGATCTGTTTGAGGAGGCTTCGCAGAACCCATCAGGCGGTTGGGTTTACAATCCGATGGATACCATAAAAAGAGTATTTATCCGTCTGACTGCAAGATCAGTGGTCGGACGGGCAGTATTTGCAAAGGCCTCTTTGCTTCTGAGGAGTTTTGCACATACCCAAATATAAATGCAGTACTTGCGTTACATCATTGCACGTAATTGATCAAATGCTTAACCTGAAAGGATTGAAATTGTAAATCCTTCTGGCAAATAATGAATGAATTCAAATACCTCAGGAATTGTTAATTAAACCGGGTGATTTGATATGTTATTTGCTAATTCTAAATATTCGTCTTTTTTGTCAAAATTCCTTTTTCTTACCGTTCTTCTCTTGGTCCTTGCCGGGTCGTTTTCTTTGGTTTACGGTCAGGTTGAGGATGATACCACTCGCGCAGAACGCAGGGGACCCGAACAAATTGAAGAAGTCCGCCACAATACCTTCATCAATACTCCCATGCAGATGGATATTCCCGAAGAAGATATGAACCGATATCAAATTTCGGATTATAACAACATGTACGGGTTTTACCGGCGGCTGCAAAGCCAGTCCCCCCGTGATTTTTTACTGAGTGAGGAAGCCGGGCACTATCTTTACGGACCGGAGTGGGAGCGCGAAATCAACGCACAATTAATGGCAATTCTGCAGGCTACCTTTAAGGAACAGAACAGCATTTTACAGGTACTCTCGCGTATTGCACCTTTCCTGGGCTTTGGTTTTTTTGAAGAGTATGAAGTACCGGTAGTTCCGCGAAACGAAGATCCGGACCGGGTTTATGTTGACGAGTAGTTGTGCAAATCACCCCTGATTCATCGCCTCAATTGGAATGGGCGTATCAAGTGTTTCCGATACGGCCCGCATCAGTTCCATCTCTTCTGATGAAATTTTCTGATCGGCTGTGATGCAGTGAATCATAGCGCTCACAATATATTTCTTAACCGGATTGGCTGAAGCCGACAACTCATCAAGGGCACTATTCAATTCGTTTAATCCACACTCTGCCCTGGTGAGCAGTTTTACCTCATCTGTGATGAATTTTTTAACAGGTTCAATACCTGAATTCCAGGCCGCCTCGGTGTCTTTATCCGATGCGTGAGCCAGTGCAGACAACAATACAGAAAACTCTTTACCCAGTGTTTTTAAATGGTGATGGCGTACGTCAGGATCTTTTACATCAGAAAAATGTACATCAAGCTGGTGAGTGACCATTTTCTCGAGGGCAAATCCGAATATATTTTCCGGATCTCCTTCCAGTATAATTTTTTCGAGTACTTCCCGGAATTGTGCATATTGAGCTTTACTCAAATTTCGCAAGGCTGGTAGTGCTAGTTCTGCCAACGGCAAAAACCACTTTCTATCGGCAACTTTCAAATCCTTTAATAAGCTCTCCGACTCTTCAGCAACAGCTTCATTTGTTTTTTCACGAAGCCACTCCAACAATTCATCATTATTGCTTTTCTTTGATGACTCGATCAACAGTCCATACATCAAAGCTTCGGCACCCAGCGGTTCGTGTGCAGCTTCACGCAGCGAAACCGGAATGTCGCTAAGTAGTTTGCCAGCCCGGTTCAGGTTCGTTCCACCCATGGTTCCGATTGCCCCAAGAATGACTTCCGGTGTAAGTGCATCGTGGCCGCCAACGCCTCTGCTCCTCGGCGCTGACTGCCCTCCGGCCACATGCTCTTTCTCAAATTTTTCCCTGATTTTTTTGCCTTTTTTGCTATCCCCATGTCCATAGGCAGGATTAATGGCTTTTATGCGATCATCCAGCGGGGGGTGGGTGGCAAAAAGTTTGTCAAAAGCGGAATGAAAACTGCTCGCAAAAAAGAGATGGCTCATCTCCATCGCATGGCCATCGTTTATTTTTCCACCTTTTTTGGTCATTCCGATTTTGTTGAGCGCACCCGCAAGTCCGTCAGGATTACGTGTAAACTGAACAGCCGCCGCATCAGCCAGATATTCCCTCTGTCTTGATATTGCCGATTGAATCATTCGCCCGAACAGCATGCCAATATAACCGATAATGACTAATGCAATCCCGAATGCAATAATTGCGATGGTTGCATTCCCACCTCCCCGGCCACCTCCCCGGCTGCGAACTCTCATACCACCGGAGAAGAGCACACTTCGCATTAAAATCATCCCCATGATGTGTATCACCAGAATCCCGTTCAAAATTCCGATCAGCCTGATATTAAGGCGCATATCACCATTAAAAATGTGGCTGAATTCATGCGCAATTACACCCTGAAGCTCATCCCTGTTCAGTTGTTCCAGTGCGCCCCGTGTAACTCCAACAGCGGCATCGTTGGTACCGAAACCTGCCGCAAATGCATTGATGTTTTCTTCATTATCAAGTACATAAACATCCGGAACGGGCAACCCCGAAGCGATGGACATCTCTTCAACAATATTCATTAGTCTTCGTTCGTGTTGCTCGGTAGTTGAGGGTTCAACTTTTCGTCCGCCAAGCAGTTCTGCAACGGCTGATCCCCCCTTTCGGAGTTGAGAAACCCGTACGGCTGTGCCTATCAGGATGACGATCAACACAATAACAGAAACCGTAGCCAGCCATCCCGGATACCAAATTGAAATTCCACCCTCAGCGGTAACCTGCGAGTGAAATATCAGCAGTGATACAATATAAACTGATAATATGATGCCGATTACAGCCAATACATACAGAAAAATCAGCTTGGTTGTATTCTGTTTTGCACGGTCTTGCGCTTCAAAAAAATCCATCTGACTTATTTTATCTATCGTGGTCTCTGTTGAAATTTCAGAAGTTCAATAAATAACCACCTGGCCAGACATATGGCCAGCAAAACGGTATTTAAATCACCTCTCTGAACTGTTATTAAAATGATACTTTCGGGGCTTCGCGCTCTTCGGCCGATTCAATCACAAACTGCTGAGCCGGGCCAAATCCAAACATTCCTGCAAAAATTACATTCGGAAATTTTTCGCGATAAATATTGTAATTCATCACGGCATCATTAAAGGCCTGCCGGGCAAATGCAATTTTATTTTCGGTGGAAGAGAGCTCTTCCGACAATTGCATCATGTTTTGATTGGCTTTCAAGTCGGGATAATTTTCTGATAGAGCAAACAATCTGCCAAGCGAACCGGATAATGTCTGTTCGGCTCCCATTAAATTTTTCATAGCCTTCGGATCATCCGGCTGATCAGCAACTTTTTTCTCAGCCTGCTGCGCCTGATTCCGGGCCTGAATTACAGCTTCCAGTGTTTCACGTTCATGCTTCATGTAGTTTTTGGCAACTTCAACCAGGTTGGGAATCAGATCATAGCGTCTTTTTAATTGAACATCGATCTGAGCAAATGCATTTTTGAACCGGTTTCGGAATGAGACCAGCTTGTTGTAAATGCCAATAAACCAGGCAATTATAACAACCAGAATAACGAGTAAAATAATAATCGTAGTCATGATGATGGATTAGATTAAAAGAATAGTTAGCGTGTCATCAAAATACCTTGAACTGAATATACGAGATGTTAGGCGAGGCGCAAATATGAAGTATGCCAGCAGGCAAAGTTTTTATCCATTCCGCCATGGATTAAAATAAAAAAATCCCCGACGCTGACAACCCAAAAAGGCGGATTGTCAGGCCGAAGGATATTTGCTTTCATGCCTCATAATCTGTTCAAAATTATGTGGTCATTTTACGGGGCAACAACAATCGGTTTATATTTTATTCTTTCTGTGTAATTTCAGGAATGCTTGCAATTTGTTTTGCACTCCCGTCAGCCGTGTAATTGTTATTCTGCCAACGCTGTTACATGTAATGTAAAATTAATTATTAAATAATTCTAATCTTTTTTTGCCCAAGCAATTTCTCTCTGTTCGTACTTTTCACTCATTATAAATAACAACCCTTTTGGCAGTAGTTTAATGCAAACTGTTTTCTGCAAAAAAATCAGATGGGAAATCTGGCTATCATCAATTAAACCAGTAACTCATTTTAAACACAACAGCTCGATTTCGGGAATCCATGGTTTCGGGAAAATAGTTGTCGGTGTAAACGATAAAAATGTCTGAAACAGGACTGTATCGCCACTGGAACCGGCTGTTGATGTTGATATTATCGAGTTGCTCATTGTATTGAACAAACGTGGTAAAAAAGAGCGTATTTGTAAATGTAATATCGAGCTTGGGGCCTATCAGCCAGAACGAATTTTGATTCCACGGCTCGGGCATATCGAGATAGTTGTAACTCAAAAACATCGAAATACTACCGTAGGGTTGATATCGTGCATTCAGATCGCCCTCAACAAACCATCGATTTCCGTTAAAAAACCCCCCGTATCCCGTTGCCAAAGTGTATCGCAGAAGTTTCCGGGTGTCTGACCTGTACTGAATTTTGCCATCAAACCAGCTGTAGTCAGTGCCGGCCTGCAAAAATTCGATCCCTGTATTTGTTGGATCAAAATTTTGCCTCAGTTCAACAAAATTGTGATCCAAAACAAAATAGATTCTGCTCAAGTCGTGAAATGTAAAATAGTAACCCATGCTTATTTCACGGTCGGTCATGCTGAAATCGGACGGACGGAAATAGCTGTTCATATGGCCGGTAAAGCCGTGCTGTTCGAGCCGTGATTGATCGGGATAAAAGCGGATGGTTGTGTATGGGTTAAACCTTAAATAATCGGTTCTGGGAATATATCCTGCAGAAGCGATATAATTTTCTCCCACATATTGCTGGTTCAAACCAATTTCAAACTTCTGTCGGGAATATCTCAATTCCATTCCCTGGGAAAATTCCGATCCGCTGTCGATATCATCGGTAAACGAATGAAAAGCAAATGCACGCCCGGTCCAGAAATTATCCTGACTGGCAAGATTGAACTGGAGGCCGCCTGTTCGGTTATAAGATTCTCCTTCCCAAAATTCTGGTTTTTCAATGTTTTGCCGATCTACAAAAATGGCAGAAATATTGGATCGCGAAAAAACACGTTTCTGCATGGTTGCCACAAAAAAGTTGCTCGATGGCACAACCTCCGTCTCTTCGGTGTACATATTCATGACACCGATGCGCCAGTCCTGCCCCATTTTACCACTCAGCCGTGCGCCGGCCAGCACAGGTGCATCAATCCCGATGCGGCGGGAAAAGAATGGGCGGATATTTTGCGAACCGAAATTGGCAAACAGGTCGGAATTTTCGAGGAAAAACTGTCTTTTTTCAGGAAAGAAAAGTTCAAACCGGTCGAGGTTGGTGATTTGCTGATCGACATCGGCCTGTGAAAAGTCGGGATTATAGGTCAGATCCAGATTCAAAGATGATGAAAGGCCAACCTTCGCATCCATCCCGAAATCGGTTCGATAGTTTGTGTCGGTTCCAGCTTCAAAATCACGGGCCGCACTGCCAAAAACATAGGGAATTAACGAAAGTTGAACCCCGGGATCGGGGGGCGGTTCATCCCACTGAAGCGTTCCGGTATAGGCGAGCGAAGCCGTTGGGAATTGGCGCGGAACAGGCGCCCAGGCCGATTTTTCGTTGATACTCAAATCAAGCCGCGAAAAATTGATATTCCACTGATCCAACCCTGCCTTGTAGCGGATGGATTTAAACGGTATGCGCATTTCTGCCACCCATCTGTCGTCATAATCGCGGGTAACCACCTCCCATTTGGTGTCCCATGCAAGATCCACGGCATGGCCGTTACTCATGGTTCCGTCCCATTTTGCCCCGGCTGCGTTTACCCCGAATGAAAATCCGGTTGTTAAATCGTTAAACGGATCGATGAACATCAGGAAGTTGTCATTTGTGCCAAAAACAAAATCCCGTCTCAAAGATTCTACCACACGCGGGGCATCTATTACATCAAAAAAAATCAAAGCCAAATAGATTGCATCGTCATCGTACGTCATCCTGATTTCTGATTTGGCCTCGCTGTAGCTCGTGTCGTACGGGGTAACCATAAAAAAATCATCGGCCACATCGGCTCTCATCCAGTCTTCTTCATCAATCACCCCGTCCAGCACAATTTCACCTTCCATTTTTT
>SL_3KL_010_SEDDRAFT_10003881_pt1 | contig 13547 bp, 13 predicted proteins | sample SodLakKL_010_SED_2_FD_10381 | JGI IMG/M metagenome (IMG submission 10381)
TACGCCGCCGTCGGCCTCACGTTTCCTGAACTGCTCGCCGCTTTGCCCGCCGGCCTGTTGCTGGCGATCGTGCTGATCGCGGCCTGCTCGGCGACCGCGCGGCTGTGTGACCCAAGGCGGGCAGCGCTTGCCCAGAGCGCCGGTATTCCCGCGCTTGCCGCGCTGCCCTGGCTGCTGGCCGCGCTGGCCTGCGCCGTGCTGGCGGCGGCCGCATTGCGCTACCTGGCCTTTGACCTGCATATGGGGTCGACCGCGGTATTGGGCCTGCCGGCGTGGTGGCAACTGGCGCTGGCGCCGGTGATCTTCCTGGTGATGGCGCTGCGCCTGTTGCGACGGGCGCTGCGCGAACTGGCGCCAGCAGCATGATCTGGCTGCTCACGGCGATCGGCCTGCGCTGGGCCGGTGTGCCCTGGTTCGCGGTCCTGGTGCTTGCCGTGCTGGCGTTCTCGCTGGCCGCGGCCATGGACCCGCTGCTGATCATGCTGGAGTTCAGCCGACTGCGCGAGTTCAAGGAACTGCTCGCGTTGCCCATCCTGCTGTACTGCGCTCTCCTGCTGGGCCATGCACAGGCCCCGGCGGCGGGACTCGGGACCTGCGCCGGCGACTGGTTGCTGCCGGAGTCCGGCGAGGGCAGGGGTGCGGCGTCTGCTGGCACCGCGCTGCCCGGCTTGCTGTTCGCGCCCAGCGTCGGCCTGGTCCTGGTCTGGATGATCATGCAGGCGCTCAGCCCGAACCGCACGCCGGAGTTGCAGCAGGTGTTCCTGGCCGGTCTCCTGCCGGCACTGTTGGCGTCGTTGCTGATCCCCGCGACGGCCCTTTGGCGCGACCCTGAAACGCGCCGTCGTGCTTTCCGCTTCCGCCTCGAATGGCTGCTGATCCCGGTCCTGCTGGCGGGTCTGTACCTCGGCCGCTGGGGACTGCTGGAGGCCGCGGCCCTGGCCGCTGTCCTGCTGACGGCGCGGGCGCTGATGGGCCGGACGCGGCAAGCCGCGGAGATCCGGTACCTGCTGCTGGAGAGCCTGCGCGACTTCGGCATGCTGGCGCTGCTCCTGGGGCTCGGGCTGGCGTGGGCCGCGGCGGTGTTCGACGCCGGGCTGAGCCGAGGCTGGCTTGCCGGGCTGCTTCCGGTCGCGCCCGGAAGCTATGCCGGCAATCTCATGACCGGCCTGTGGCTGAGCGTTGCCTGGGCCGCAGGCGCCTGGGTGCTCAGGCCGCTGCCGGCGCTGATCATCGGCGCGCCGTTTCTCATTCCGGCCGCGCTGACTGCCGGGCTGGCGCCCGAGCAGTTGGCCCTGGTCAGCGTCCTGTCGCTTTACGCCGGCCATGCGCTCGGGCAGGAGGCGCCGGAGCTGCACTGGCTGAATGTTGCGGCCCCCATGCTGCTGGCAGCGCTGCTGCTGCTGATCCCCGGCTTCAGCCTCTGGTTGCCCGGACTGCTGGCCGGCCACGCATAGTGCAGCCGGGCTGTTTCAGAGCCCGGCCGCGCCCGGCGGCGAGTCAGGACTCGTCGGGCGGCTGTTCGCTCTTTTTCGAGCCTTTCTTTTGCGCCCTGGTTTCGGCCTTGGGCTCGGCCGGCGCATCGTCGGCGCCGGCCTGCGCGGGTTCGTCGGCCGCTGGTGCCTGGTCCGCTTGCGCCTCGGCGTCCTTTTTCGGCCGGGCAGGCTTGCCAGGCTTGGCCGATCCGGGACGCTCGACGATGGCGGCCACGCCCATGCCGCCGGCGGTGCAGACCGAGATCAGGCCACGACCTGATCCGGCCTGTTCCAGGATGGCGGTCAGCGTAGCCAGAATGCGGGCCCCGGTGGCGGCGAAGGGGTGGCCGATGGCTACCGAACCGCCGCGCACGTTCATCCGGCTGCGGTCGATGCTTCCCAGCGCCCGGTCGAGGCCGAGACGGTCGCGGCAGTAGCTCTCCGACTCCCAGGCCTTGAGCGTGCACAGCACCTGCGCGGCGAAGGCTTCATGGATCTCGTAGAAATCGAAATCCTGCAGTGCCAGTCCGGCCCGCTCGAGCATCTCGGAGATCGCCACGGTGGGGGCCATGAGCAGCCCTTCGTCCTTCTCGACAAAGTCGACGGCCGCGCTGCGGCCGTGGCTCAGGTAGGCCGAAATGGGCAGGTCGTTGGCCTTGGCCCAGTCCTCGGAGCACAACAAGAGGGCGGCCGCCCCATCCGACAGCGTGGTGCTGTTGCCCGCCGTCAGGGTGCCGCTCTTGCGGTCGAATGCGGGTTTGAGCGAGCCCAGCTTTTCCAGGCTGGTGTCGGGGCGGACAATGTTGTCTCGGACCACCCCGTTGTGGCTGATCACCAGGTCATCGAAAAACCCGGCTTCCCAGGCCGCCGCAGCTTTCTGGTGGCTCTCCAGCGTCAGCTGGTCCTGCTCGGCGCGCCCGATCTGCCATTCCCGCGCCATGCGCTCGCAGTGCTGGCCCATCGACAGGCCGGTCCGCGGCTCGGCGTTGCGCGGCGGCTGCGGCGCCAGTTCCCCGAGACCGAACCCCTTGAAGGTCTTGAGCTTCTGGCCCAGTGAGCGCGCCCGCGACAGTTTGACCATGCGCTGGGCGAAGCGCCGCTGGAACACGACCGGCACATCGCTGGTGGTGTCGGTCCCGGCCACGATGGCGCACTCGATCTGGCCGGAGGCGATCTGCGCCCCGGCCAGCAGGGCCGCCTGCAGGCTGGTTCCGCAGGCCTGCTGCATGGTGACCGCCGGCGTCAGCGGGGACAGGGAGGTGGAGAGGACGGCTTCGCGGGCGAGGTTCCAGTCCTTGGAGTGCGTGGTCACCGCACCGGCCATGACCTGGTCGACGCGCTTGCCGGCCAGGGCGTAGCGCTGCACCAGGCCTTCGATGGCGCGGCTGAGCATGTCCTGATTGCTCTGGTCGGCGTACAGCGTGTTGGAGCGGCAGAACGGAATGCGTACGCCGCCGACGATGACGATCTTGCGCGGGCTGCTGGCGCTCATCAGGATGCCTCCTCGGTCGTGGCGTTCGAAGCTGCTTCGGAAACGGGTTGGTCTGGTTCGCGGTTTTCGAGGTAGTGCAGGGGGCCGCCGCGGAAGGGCGCGAAGCCGGTGCCGAAGATCATGCCCGCATCGAGCAGGTCGGCGTCCTCGACCACGCCGTCGGCCAGGCAGGCCTGGCATTCGTCGAAGTAGGGGGCCATCAGCTGTTTGGCCAGGTCATCCAGATCATGCCCTTCATGCGCCTTGGCGTCGCGCTGCGGCTTGCCCTTTTTCCAGACATAGAAACCCTCGCCCGACTTCTTGCCGAGCTTGCCCTGCTTGACCATCTCTTCGAGCACCTTGCGATCCTCGGCCGCGGCATCGCCCATCAGCGTATGGATGACGCCCAGGCCGACGTCCAGCCCGACGGTGTCGGCCAGCTCGACCGGCCCCATGGGCATGCCGAACTGTTCCGCAGCCTTGTCCAGGGCTTCCTTGGGAATGCCNTCGCGGTGCAGCTTCATGGCGTTGCGCATGTAGGGAGCAAGCACCCGGTTGACCAGGAAGCCGGGCGTGGAGGTCACCGGCAGGGCATATTTCCCGATCTGCGTGGCGAAACTGGAGCCATCGTCGACCCGGGCCGGGTCGCTGCCGGTGTCGTGCACGATTTCCACCAGCGGCATCTTGGCCACGGGGTTGAAGAAATGCAGGCCGATCAGCCGGGATGGGTCATCGAGCACGTCGGCCAGTTCGGCCAGCGGGATGGCCGAAGTGTTGGTGGCGATGATCGCGTGGTCGGCGACCTTGCCCTTCAGGCCGGCGAACAGCTCGCGCTTGGCGTCGCGGTTTTCGAAGATGGCCTCGATGATGACGTCGGCGCGCTCGACCCCGCGTCCTTCGACATCGGCGACCAGGCGCTGCTGCGCCGCTGCGACCGCCTCCGGTTTCTTGAGCTTGCGCTTGAACAGGCTTGTGGCGCGCTTTAAAGCAGGCTCGATGTATTTCATCTCGCGGTCCTGCAGCGTCACCTCGAGTCCGCGAACGGCACACCAGGCGGCAATGTCACCGCCCATGACGCCGGCGCCGATGACGTGCACGCGCCGGGCCTTGAACGAGGAGCGCTTGCCCTGGCTCTTGAGTTGTTCCATCAGCCGGAAGACCCGGCGCAGGTTGCGCGAGGTGTCACCGGCCAGCAGGCGGGGCACTTTTTCCGCCTCCAGGCGGATCATGGCCGCCTGCGAATGACCGCTGGATTCGAAGGCGTCGATCAGCTCATAGGGTGCCGGGTAGTGTTCCCGCCGCGCCCGCGACGCGACCTGCTTGCGCATCTGCTTGGCCAGGAATCCGCGCGCCGGGCCGGCCGAGCCCAGGCGGTCGAACAGCCCGGGGCGCTTGTGGCGTTTCTTGCGCATCACGGCGTTGCGCGCCGCCCAGCGCAGCGAGCCGTGCACGTCGACGACCTGATCGACCAGCCCCAGGGAGCGGGCCGCCCGCGCCCTGAGCATGCGGCCGGTCAGCATGATCTGCATGGCCTTGACCGCACCGATCGCGGCGATGGCGCGTCCGGATCCGCCGAATCCGGGATAGATCCCGAGGTTGACTTCCGGGAAACCGATGCGGGTGTGGTCGGCGTCCAGCGCGATGCGCCAGTCGAAGCACAGGGCCAGTTCCAGGCCGCCACCGAGGCAGTAGCCTTCGAACGCCACCACCGTTGGGAAGGGCAGGTCTTCGATGCGCTGGAACAGGCCATGCACCTTGCGCACGTTGTCCTCGAGCACGCTGACCTCGCTGGTCGCGTCGAACTCACGAACATCGGCGCCGACGATGAAGCTTCCGGGCTTGCCGGACATCAGCACCAGCCCGGCAGGCTTGTCGGTTTCCAGTGCGCTGACGATGCGTTCCAGTTCCGACAGCACTTCGGTGCCCAGGCTGTTGACCTTCTCATCGCCGCGATCAATGCAAAGCCAGGCAATGCCGTCGATGTCGTGCCGGAGAGACCAATGCCGGAAAGCGTTCGGTGCGGATGGCGATGCGGCCATGACTGTTCTTCCATTCAGGGGCGTATGGAAACCATATTAGCATTTCCAGCCCCTTTCTCAGGGCGATCGAGCCAACGCGGGAAACGGCTTTCAGGGCAAATCCAGTCCGAATTTCCCCAGCAGACGGATGGTCGCAATCAGCGGCAGGCCGATCAGGGCGGTCGGATCATCGCTCCGGATGCATTCCAGCAGGGCGATGCCGCCGCTTTCGCTCTTGAAGGCCCCGGCGCAGTCGATGGGTCTCTCGCGCGCGATGTAGCGCTCGAGCTGTCTATCGCCGAGTTCACGCAGGCGCACCCGGGTGGGCACCACCTCGCTGTGAACGGTCTCGTCGCGCGCCACGGCCACGGCGGTCTGGAAAGACACCTCGGCGCCGCGCATGAACTGCAGCTGGGCCAGGGCCAGGGCTTCGGAGCCGGGCTTGCCCAGCAGCCGGCCGCGACACTCGGCGACCTGGTCGGAGCCGATGACGAGCGTGCCCGGCCGCTGCCGCGCGACCGTGCGGGCTTTCAGGCAGGCCAGGCGTTCGGCCAGGGCGGCTGCGGGTTCTCCCTGCAGCGGTGTTTCGTCGACGTCCGGGGAAATGGATTCGAACCGAAGATCGAGTCGCTCGAGCAGTTGCCGGCGATAGACGGAGCTTGATGCCAATATGAGTTCCATTTCCCTGAACGTGCTCCCGGCGCTTTTTGTGGATTGTGTACAGACTGGCCTCAATGGTACAATGGCCGGCTTATGTCGCGAGACTACCCGGACTGGATTCACCCGAGGAAGGCGGCCCAGGCGCGGCGAGAATTCGCCGGCACCATGCCACTGGCCCGAATGGAGCGTCTGCAAGACGTTCTGGACGATCCAGGCGATGCCGAGATCGCCTTCCACGTCGTCTTCGGTCTGGACGAGCACGGACAGGTCAGGGCTGAAGTGCACGTGAGTGGCACGGTTCCGCTGCTGTGTCAGCGCAGCCTGCGAGCCTACGGCCATGAAATCGACAGCCGTTCGGTGCTGGGCCTGGTGACTGACGAGCAGGCAGCGGATGCGCTGCCGGAAGATTACGAGCCGCTGCTGGTCGAGGACGCTCGAATCAGCCTCGAAGACCTGGTATGCGAAGAAATACTACTGGGGCTGCCGCTGGTTCCGCGCGCTCCGGATTCGAAGCCGGTAGGCGATGGCCGACCGGCCGTGGCCGAGACTTACAAACCGTTTGCCGGGTTGGCCGAACTGGCCACGAAGGCGGATGTCGACCCGTTCAAGCAGGAGTGATTCACCATGGCTGTCCAGAAAAGCCGAAAGACCCCGTCCAAGCGCGGCATGCGCCGCTCTCACGACCACCTGAAAGCACCGACGTTGTCGGAAGAGTCGAGCACCGGTGAAACGCATCGCCGTCACCACGTCTCTCCGGAGGGCTTTTATCGTGGCCGCCAGGTCATCGAGGTAGCCCCCGAGATCGAGGAAGACGAAGAGGCCTGAGGCCGCGCGCGGCCTTGCAATACGCCGCATGAAGTCGATTACCGTCGCCGTAGACGCCATGAGCGGCGACGGCGGCAGCGACATCAACCTCGAAGGCTGTCGCCAGGCGCTGCTGGGCGACCCGACCCTGCACGTCCTGCTGTGCGGCGAGCCGGAACCGCTGGAGGCGGCCTGCGCAAGCTGGCCTGCCGGCCTCAATGAGCGCGTTTCCGTGCGCCCGTCGAACTCCGTCCTGGCTGCCGACGCCGGCCCGGCCCTGGCTCTGCGCCACGGCCGGGACAGTTCCATGGCGACCGCGCTGCAGGCGGTTCACGACCGTGCCGCTTCAGCCGCGGTCAGCAGCGGCGGTACCGGCGCGCTGATGGTGCTGGCCCGGCACGTGCTGGGCATGCTGCCGGGCATCGAGCGCCCCGCGCTGATGGCGGCGATCCCCACCGCCAGCGGCCTGACCTGGATGCTCGATCTCGGTGCCAACATCCAGGTCGATGCCGATCGCCTGTGCGAGTTCGCCCGTCTCGGCCATGTCGCGCTGGGTACAGTGAACGGGCGGGCGCCGGCCATTGCCTTGCTCAATATCGGCAGCGAACCCGGCAAGGGCCCGGATGCGATCCGCGAGGCGGGTCGCCGCCTGGCGGCCGACCCCGACATTGACTACCAGGGCTTCATCGAAGCGAATCGCGTTTTTGACGGAGCGGTCGACCTGGTCGTCTGCGACGGATTCTCCGGCAATGTCCTCCTGAAAAGCGCCGAGGGGGCGATCCGGCTGATGTTCGGCCAGCTGAAAACCAGCTTCGCCGGTAGCCTGTGCGGTTACATGGCTCGGCCGCGCTTGCGACGATTGAATGACAGCCTGGACCCATCCCGGCATAATGGGGCGCCATTGCTGGGTGTGCGCGGTACCGTGATCAAAAGCCACGGCGCCGCAACGGCAGAGGGCCTGGCCCATGCCATCACCCTGGGCGCGCTGGAGGCGCGGCGCGATCTCAGCGCCGCCATGGCGGCGCATCTGTGGGTCGCAGACTAAAAATCGACCCGTACACAGGGAGTCGAAGTGTATTCTCGAATTGTCGGAACCGGCAGCTACCTGCCTGAAAAAATCCTGACCAACAAGGATCTCGAAGCCCTCGTCGACACCGACGACCAGTGGATTCGCGAGCGTACCGGAATCGTCGAGCGGCGGATCGCCGCGGACGGCCAGACCACCTGCGACCTGGCCGAGCAGGCTGCCCGCGGCGCGCTCGAGGCGGCCGGAGTCGACCCGAAAGAGATCGATTTGCTCATCGTCGGCACCACCACGCCGGACGTGGTCTTCCCTTCGACCGCCTGCCTGTTGCAGCGCCGGCTGGGACTGGGCGAATGCGGCGCCTTCGACGTCAACGCCGCCTGCACGGGCTTCATCTACGGCTTGTCGGTCGCCGACCAGTTCATCCGGGCCGGGACGGTCCGAAAAGTGCTGGTCGTCGGTGCCGAAACCCTGACCCGGATGCTCGACTGGACGGACCGGTCGACTTGCGTGCTGTTCGGCGACGGGGCCGGGGCTGCCGTGCTTTGCGCCGACAGCGAGCCGGGCATTCTGTCCACGCACATCCACGCCAATGGCGGCTACAGCGATCTGCTCAAGGTAGAGGTTGGCGTGTCCAGGGGCTTCAAGGCCGAGCCCAGGGGCGGATTGAGCGTGCACATGAGCGGCAACGAGGTGTTCAAGGTCGCCGTCAACACGCTGGGGCGCATCGTCGACGAGACCCTGGAAGCCAACCAGCTGGACAAGTCCGACCTGGACTGGCTGATACCGCATCAGGCCAATCTCCGCATCATCAAGGCCACGGCAAGAAAGCTGCAGATGTCGATGGACCAGGTCATCGTCACGGTCGACCGGCACGGCAACACCTCGGCGGCATCGGTGCCGCTGGCCCTGGACGAGGCCGTCCGCAGCGGCCGGGTCAAGCGCGGCGACAAGCTGCTGCTGGAAGCCTTCGGCGGCGGCTTCACCTGGGGCTCCGCCTTGGTCGTTTTCTAGATAAACGCGGCAACACACTGATATCAATGGATACAATCCAGAATCTCGCGTTCATTTTTCCCGGTCAGGGTTCGCAGTCCGTCGGCATGCTGGCCGAGGCGGCGGCAGAGTATCCGCAGATCGTTGCCACCTTCGATGAAGCCAGTTCCGTGCTGGCTCAGGACCTTTGGGAACTGGTGTGCAAGGGGCCAGCCGATGCCCTGGGGCGCACCGAGCTGACGCAGCCCCTGATGTTGACCGGCGGCGTCGCCCTGTGGCGCGCGTGGTCGTCGCTGAGCGAGGCGCGGCCGTCCATGCTCGCCGGACATAGCCTGGGCGAATTCACGGCGCTGGTCGCTGCCGAAAGCCTGGAGTTCGACGTCGCCCTGCGCGTGGTGGCCGAGCGCGCCCGCCTGATGCAGGCTGCCGTGCCGGCGGATGAGGGCGCGATGGCGGCCATTCTTGGCCTGGACGACGAGACCGTGGAAGCCATCTGCCGCGAGGTCGCCGAGCAACAGGTCGTGTCCGCCGCCAATTACAATTCGCCGGGCCAGGTCGTGATTGCCGGCGCCAGCGAGGCGGTTGAACGGGCGATGCACGCCTGCCAGGCGGCCGGCGCCCGGCGGGCCATGAAGCTGCCGGTCAGCGTGCCCTCGCACTGCGCCCTGATGGCGCCCGCGGCCAAGGGTCTGCAGGCCCTGCTATCCGACGTGGCCATCGCGGCCCCGCGGATTCCGGTGGTGCACAACGCCGATCTGCGTACGCACGATACGGTCGACGGCATCCGATCGGCGCTGGCCGCGCAACTGTGCGCGCCGGTGCGCTGGACGGCGACCGTTCGCGCGCTGCGGGCCCGTGGCGCGACCGCGTTCGCCGAATGCGGGCCGGGCAAGGTGTTGAGCGCATTGGGTAAGCGCATCGACCGGGACGCCCTCTGGCTGGCCCTGGATACCCCGGCCGGGATGCAGGGGCTGCTGAATCTGGACCTGGATGGAGAAACGGCACCGTCATGACGAGCGCATTCAATGATCAGGTGGTTCTGGTAACCGGGGCCAGCCGTGGGATCGGCCAGGCCGTGGCCCGTCGGCTGCACGCCGAGGGCGCCAGCGTGTTCGGCACGGCCACCTCTGAGCGGGGCGCCGAGGCCATCGCCGCCGAACTTGGCGAAGGCCGCGGACTGGTGCTGGACGTCACCGATGCCAATTCGGTCGAGGCCGCGGTCGAGGCGGTCGGCGCGCGGGCCGGAGCGGTCAGCGTCCTGGTCAACAACGCGGCAATTACTCGCGACCAGTTGCTGATGCGCCTCAAGGACGAGGATTGGGATGCGGTGCTGGACGCCAACCTCAAGGGCTGCATGCGGGTGACCCGGGCCTGTTTGCGCGGGATGCTGAAGGCCCGCCGGGGCCGCATCATCAGCATTTCGTCCGTGGTCGGCTATGCCGGCAACCCGGGCCAGACTAACTACGCCGCGGCCAAGGCCGGACTGGCGGGCTTCTCGCGCGCGCTCGCCCATGAAGTCGGCAGCCGCGGCATCACCGTCAATGTCGTGGCGCCGGGATTCATCGATACGGATATGACGCGCGCGCTCAGCGACCAACAGCGCGAGCGGCTACAGGGTACAATTCCCCTCGGAATTCTGGGGCGGCCGGAGGATGTCGCCGGCTGCGTTGCTTTCCTGGCCGGACCGGACGGAGGCTACATCTCGGGCCAGACCGTCCACGTCAACGGCGGGATGTACATGACCTAGCCGAGGACCGGTCGCCGGAAATCGGGTTCATCAACCAACGACACGCAAAAAGCAGAAAAAGGGCTCCGGCCCACGGGGTTCAAGGGTAACTCACGAGTGGCGGTATCGCAGCCATCCAGCTGACCGGTGCCTGCCGAAAATCATTGTTTCCAGAGGACAGAAAACCATGAGCAGTATTGAAGATCGGGTCAAGAAAATCGTGATCGAACAGCTGGGCGTCAAGGAAGAGGAAGTCACTCCCAGCGCCTCCTTCGTCGATGATCTCGGAGCCGACTCGCTGGACACGGTCGAGCTGGTGATGGCGCTGGAAGAAGAATTCGAGTGCGAGATTCCCGACGAGGAAGCCGAGAAAATCACCACCGTGCAGCAGGCGATCGACTACATCAGCAACAACGTCGAAAAGTAAGACCAAGGTCCTGACGCTGCATGATGCCGCTGTCCCCGTTCTTTGCCCGGCCTCATCGCCATGCGCGGTGAGCGCCGGGTCGTGGTGACCGGGCTGGGCTGCGTCACGCCGGTCGGCAATGACGTGGACAGCGCCTGGCATGCGGTCAAGAACGGCCGCAGCGGCATCGGCCCGCTGTCGGCCTTCGATGCCAGCGCCTTCCCGGCCAGGATCGCCGGAGAAGTTCGCGGACTGGACCTGGACCCCTACCTGAGCGCCAAGGAAGCGCGCAAGTCGGATCCCTTCATCCACTACGGCATGGTGGCCTCCATCCAGGCCGTCGCCGATGCGGGCTTGCCGGAACATCCCGAGACGGCCGACCGCTACGGCCTCGCCATCGGCTCGGGCATCGGTGGCATCTCGACCATCGAACAGACCTACCAGACCTACATCGACAGCGGTCCGCGCCGGATCTCGCCGTTTTTCGTGCCCGGCTGCATCATCAACATGATTGCCGGCAATATCTCGATCCGCTACGGCTACAAGGGTCCGAACCTGAGCATCGTGACCGCCTGCACCACGGCGACCCACAACATCGGCGCCGCGGCCAGGCTGATCGCCTATGGCGACGCCGAGGTCATGGTCGCCGGCGGAGCCGAGTACGGCACCACCCCGACCGCCTACGGCGGGTTCACGGCGGCCCGCGCGCTGTCGACCCGCAACGACGAGCCGGAACGGGCCTCGCGGCCCTGGGATCGCGACCGGGATGGTTTCGTGCTCAGTAACGGCGCCGGCGTCGTGGTCCTCGAGGAGCTTGAGCATGCGACCAGGCGTGGGGCGCGAATCTATGCCGAAGTCGTCGGGTTCGGCATGTCCGGCGACGCTTACCACATGACCTCACCGCCGGAAGGAGGCGAGGGAGCCGCGCGCTGCATGGTCAATGCGCTGGCCGACGCCGGGGTCCATCCCGACCAGGTCGATTACATCAACGCCCACGGCACCTCCACCCAGTTGGGTGACCGGGCCGAGTGCGAGGCTGTCAAGCGAATCTTCGGCGACCATGCCGGCCGCCTCATGATGAGCTCGACCAAGTCCATGACCGGACACCTGCTCGGCGCCGCCGGCGGCGTCGAAGCCATTTTCACTGTGCTGGCGCTGCACGAACAGGTGGTTCCGCCGACCATCAATCTCGACCAGGTCGACAGCGGCTGCGAAGGCATCGACCTGGTGCCGGGCACGGCGCGGGACGCCCGTCTGGAATACGGCCTGAGCAATTCCTTCGGTTTCGGTGGCACCAACGGCAGCCTGCTGCTGCGCAGATACCCGGCGTAGCCCGCAGCTGGTCCAGTTCAGCCAGCGCCTCGCATGATCCGGTTCGCGGCTCGTCGACTTGATAGCCTGCCGGACCTCCCGGCCGTCCATCAACACGCTCCCGACTTTTGGCCTTATCTGCTGGGCAGCGAGGTGCACGGTGGGCGCCTGGGGCGCTGGAGCCTTCTGCTTCACCGGCGTGGCGAAATCATCCAGGCCGAACACGGCGCCGACGCCACCGCCTTTCTTGACGAATTGCGGGCACGTGTCGGTCCGCTGGCGCATCCGGACCCCGCACTGCCGCCCTTGCCGTTTCTTGGCGGCTGGTTCCTCTACCTGGGCTATGAACTGGCCGCCGGCATCGAGCACCGCCTGCGTCTGCCCGCGTCCGGCGACGGTCTGCCGGTCGCCCTGGCCGCGCGTTGCCCGGGCGCGATCGTCATTGATCACGAGCGCGGCGTCGCCTGGCTGGTGGGCGAGTCCGAGTCGCTGATCGACGAGATGCATGCGGCGCTGACGAAGGCCGGGGGGCGGAGTACCGGGCTCGCGGAAATACAGACCTTGCCGGCGCTGCGGCTCGAGGCCGATCCCGGCGACGACTTCATGCACGGTGTCCGGCGGATCAGGGAGTGGATTCTGGCCGGAGACGTCTTCCAGGTCAATCTGTCGCGCGGCTGGCGCGCCGCCGCCCAGGCGCCGCTGTGCCCCGTGGCCGTCTATCGTGCCCTGTCCCGGGCCAACCCGGCGCCTTTCGCAGGCCTGGCACGCCTGCCCGGCGGCACCGTGGTCAGCTCTTCACCGGAGCGCCTGGTCGGCGCTTGCGGCGACCGGGTCCATACCCGGCCGATTGCCGGAACACGTCCGCGCAGCGCCTGCCGGACCACCGACCGGGACCTGAGCAGCGAACTGATCGCCCATCCCAAGGAACGCGCCGAGCACATCATGCTGATCGATCTCGAGCGCAATGACCTCGGCCGGGTTTGCGTGCACGGCAGCGTGGAGGTCGATGAACTGATGGTGGTTGAGTCCTACGCGCACGTGCACCACATCGTTTCCAACGTACGCGGTTGTCTGCGCCCCGGCGTCACGCCGGTCGACGTCATCGGCGCCGTGTTTCCGGGCGGGACCATCACCGGGTGTCCCAAGGTGCGCTGCATGGAAATCATCGCCGAGCTCGAGGGCTGCGGGCGGGGTTTTTACACCGGTTCCATGGGCTATGTGAGCCTGCATGGCGTCATGGATCTGAACATCCTGATTCGCACCATGGCCGTGTCCGGCTCGGGGCTCAGCTTCCGTACCGGCGCCGGCATCGTGGCCGACTCCGACCCGGCGGCGGAACTGGCGGAAACCGAAGCCAAGGCGCGCGGCTTGCTCAAGGCGCTGGGTGCGGCGTGAGAAGCCTGGTCGACGGTCAGCGCGCGGCCGGCCTGCCGGCCGATGATCGCGGACTGCTGTTCGGCGAGACGGTGTTCGAGACCGTGGCCTTCAGGGACCGCTGCGCGCCGCTTTGGGATCCGCACATGGAGCGCCTGGCTCGCAGCGCGGCCTGGCTGGGACTGGAGGCACCGTCTGCCGATGCGTGGCGGCAGGATTGCCAGCGCCTGCTGCCGCGGCACGGCCGCCATGTCTTGCGCCTGACGCTGAGCGCCGGTAGCGGCGGGA
>SL_3KL_010_SEDDRAFT_10003882_pt1 | contig 13547 bp, 7 predicted proteins | sample SodLakKL_010_SED_2_FD_10381 | JGI IMG/M metagenome (IMG submission 10381)
ATATGGCTCGATTCCTGTATAAGCTTTATCAAAAGAAAAATTCTCAGAGAAGAACAAATATCCTTCTTTTGAAGCATTAATACCTACGTTAACTCCCGTAGGTATAGAGATCAAAAAGCTTCCATCGGTTTCATCCGATGATGAGGTAATAATCACTCTGTCGGTTTTTAGGTCAATAACTTCAAAATTAGCCTCCAGGGGCTCTCCTGTATATTTATCATAGACTTTCCCTCTCATGTATGTAAGCGGGTCAGGTCTGGCTTCTTCATAAAGCTCAAAATAATAAATATCTGTTTGCCCTGTTTCTTGTTCAAAATCTGATGCAAAATAAGCTGTCTTTCCGCTTGCTCCTACAAATAGTGCAAATTCATCTCTATGAGTATTAATTGGATAACCAAGGTTAACCGGTTTTTGCCATTTACCATCCTCTCCTCTCCTTGAGTAAAAGATATCCAAACCACCCATTCCTTGATGTCCGTCAGATGCGAAATACAATGTTTGATCATCAGGGTGAATAAAGGGCGACATTTCACTTCCAGTTGTATTGATAACAGTGCCTAAGTTTACAGGCGTTTTCCATGTTGAATCCTGTTCATTAAACTCCGTTCTCCAAATATCCATTTCTCCAAAACTACCGGCTCTGGCACTTGAGAAGTATAAAATTTTCCCATCAGCTGTAGAACTTGGCTGAGAATCCCACCTGCTGCTATTAACAGGTGTTCCCATATTTTCAGGCTCATCCCACTTTCCACCTCTTCGTCGCGAATAATAGATATCACAGCTACCAACACCTTCAGGACGATTACAAGCTGTATAAAAAAGATGTTGACCATCAGCCGATATGCTTAAAAACCCTTCATTGTTTGATGTATTAACCGGAGAGCCAATATTTTCAGCCGGTTGCCATACACCATCTACCTTAACACTGGAGTATAAATCTTCAAAATCTGCAGATTCAAAAACAGATTTTGTTTCCCTCTGCCTTTTTCTGGTAAAATATATAGTACTCTCATCAGCAGTTAGAGACGGACTATATTCAGCATTTTCTGTATTAATATTGTCTCCAATATTTATAGGGTCAAAAGGTACGGGATTTTTCTTAGCTTCAATAGCAAACCTGCAAGTTTCTAGTATAGCTTCAGCTCTACTCTCCATACCTTCACTTATATCCTCATATTGTAAAAAAGTTTTTATACGAGACTTTGAATTCTCGTAATCACCTGTTCTTAATTTACAAATAGAAAGGTAATAGTGCTTATTAGGATAAAAATCCTTATCTATTCTAATAGCCTCTCTATTATATTCAATACATTTTTCATACTCACGAGTATCAAAAGAGAGTTCTCCTAAAACGACATAAGGTTCAACAAAATAAGGATCAATCTCTATAGCCCTGAGAAACTCTTTTTTAGCCCCTTGCACATTTCTCATACGCAATTGATTAAAGGCATTTGAATACGCTTGCTCAGCTCTTCGTATAGATGTAGTTAATTCCCTCCCTGATTCCTGAGAAGAAACATCATTAGCCGAAAAAAACAAAGCCAAAATAAAAATAAAAACTAATTTATTCATTATATAATTTTTAATTAATAAGAATTACCATTTTATTAAAAAAGCCAATTAATTGATTATTTATAAATTATCTGATTTCGTTGGTTACATCAAACCATATAATAAAACTCAAATATAAGCTTTTTTTTAAAAACATAGTGCAATTTTTACGCCATTTTATATTATTATGGCGAAATTTTGCTTTAAAAAACAAAATTATTGGAAAAATTAAAAAAACTAAACTAAATAATTATACCTAATTAAATAGCTAAATACTCAACGTGTTAAAACTAAGCTTTACTATGCCTCTTATATTAAGATACACAGGCATTAGAAGTTAATTATTGTTTTTATTAATTGACCTAATATTTTTAATATTTCCATACGAATCAAAAACCAGAAAATTCGAATATAAAATACTCAATATAAGGATTAGCGTGCAACCTGCCAATATTGCCACCATAATCATTATTTGATATTTTATTGCAGTAACCGGAGTCGCACCACCTAAAATTTGCCCTGTCATCATGCCCGGCAAAGATATCAAGCCAACTACCGACATATTAGCCAGCATAGGATTAAGTCCTTTTCTTATCGCTTCCTGAATATAAGGGCGCACAGCTTGCTTTCTGCTGCCGCTATTAGTCAGAATAAAGTAATAAAGCTCCTTGCTTTTAGATAATCCATCAAAGTAGGCAGTTAATCCGACTATATTATGATTCATTGAATTACCAAGTATCATACCGGATATCGGAATTAAATATCTTGCATCAAAAAAATAATCTAACCTGATTACCAGACCAATAAAGAAAAGATCAATTATTGTAATAGAAATAAGTCCTGCTATTATAAAAGGTATCAAAAATACTTTCCAGTTAAGTTTTACTCTGTAAACGGTTGTGCCGGCACCAACTATAACCATTATCACTAACCATAAAGAATTTATTAATGCATTGTTCATCTCAAATATCCATTCAAGGTAAACCGCAACTAAAAAGAGTTGTGCTATCATCCTGATAACACTAACAAGCAAATCATTTACCAGCTTTACTTTATAATAAATAAATACAAATAATGGTATTGCCAATATAGTAAATCCAAAAGCCAAATCCCAAAAGCCAATATCAGCCATAATCTTACTTTTAAATATATATTTTTTTTGATGCCGAATTTATCCATTCAGAATTATGAGACGCAGAAATAACCGTTTTATCCTTCATATCTTCTTTGATAACATCTAAAAGTTTTTTAATCGAATTTGAATCAAGAGAAGATGTTGGTTCATCAAACAATACTATTTCTTTGTCAAGCGATAAGCATAAAGCAATTACTATTCGCTGTTTTTGTCCTCCGCTAATCTCATCAAACCTGCTTTCAATCATTTCAAGAGACATTCCAAGTCTGTTAATAAAGTATTCAACTTTCTCAACCCGTTTTGACGCATCCATCATCTTTAATAACTCACTGCCATTATCGGTAGGTAAATTTATATTTTGAGGGATATAAGCCATCAAAGACCTGACATTTTTAATATTGACCGGATTTAACTCCATGTCTTTTATTTTAACATAACCGGTTGATGGCACTAAATACCCCTGAAGCATTTTCAACAATGACGACTTTCCTCTGCCTGACGGACCGAAAAAACAAGCATGATCTCCCAATCCGATATCAAAAGATAAATTTTGAATAACATTAGTATTATTATAGGACACGGATATATTTTTTGCACTTATCATTTCCAAAATTATAAATCCACATTATACTTCTTTTTCAAAAAATCAACAAACCATTTTACAATTATTTCATTATAACTGTTAAAAGACCTTTTAACTATAACATTATCGTTGTCTAATTGTTTTTCCATTTTTTTAGTAAGCTCATTATAACATATTGTATCATATTTTGCAAGTTTCTTTTTTAATATGGATTTTGGGACTATAGCTTTAAATCTTTTTTTGACGGCATGTTTTTTAAAATCAGCAGGTTTTGGCTGAATTTCTTTATCTAATAACAAGCTATTAGGAAGGAAATATTTGCTTCTCAGAACATCCGCATAAAACTTTTTGTAGTATATAAAATCAGGACTCATTGAAGCATAAAATTTGACAAAATCCAAGTTTATAAAAGGCAAAGTATGTTCAAATCCAAACCAATTATATACATTTGTTGAGTTACCCACAAATTTTGCCTGTCGCTCCTTCATACTCCAATTCAAAAACAAATCAATACTGCTTGAAAAATCACTGTTAAACAGTTTTAATTGATGAGATTTTATCTTATTAATAAGTTTGAATTTTGAATCTTTCGACACTTTATTCAAAATATAATTATCATTAAAAATTACACTTGTAATATCATCAATATTTTCCTTATTACTTTTTTCAGGTGTTGTTGAGCCCCCAACCATTGAGCCGATAGAATGGCCGGGCACAAAAACAGTATTTTCATCAATAAAATTATTTTCTTTCAGATATTTTACAGCGAAGTATTCCTGCAAAAAAGGCATTGAGCAGAAATTTGAAGAAAAAACAGCAAAGTCATTAAAATCTTTTTCATTAAGATAATTATCATAAATATCTTTATTGTATTCGACAAACTCCCATTGAAATCCGAGTTTTCTTGCAATCTTTTCCGAGATAACAGATTCAGGATTATCTTTTCTTCCATAAGAAAAACAAAGCACATTCTCAAACCCGTTTTTTTTCAGCATCAAAGCTATCAATCTGCTATCATAACCACCACTAAGGGGAACTGCAATTTTTCTGTTGGAAAGAAGTTTGCTTGTACGAAAAAACATCTCTTCAATTTTTTCAATAAGGCATTTTTCGTTTTTTTGATAATCTTTTTCACGAACATCATTACCTTCAACCTTATCATACCATAATGATCTATGTTGATTTTTTTCAAATAAAAGTAATTGACCGGCTTCTATCTGACAAACATTTTCTATTAAAGTTTCGTTGCTTGAAACAAATCCTAAAGAAAGGAATTCCGGAACAGACAACTGATTTAAAGAAAAGTTCTCTGCAAAAATTTCAGATTTGTCAGATAAAGTAATATCTGAATTTGATATTTTATAAAAAAGCGGGAACATTCTAATTTTATCAACTGCCGCCAACAAGAAAGCATCTTCTTTAATCACTACGCTAAAAAGCCCATTGCTTTCTTCAAGCTTTTTCTTAAAACTTTCAACATTCATGCAATCGCTAAAAAACTGCGGAAGCTTCTCCCCTTTCCATAATTCCCCTTTACTATCAAAAAGATAACCTTTAGCACTTATATTTTTATATGAATGCCATTTATATCCATGATTATATTTTAACCTGACATCAATCATCAAACTAACTCTTTATAGACACTAATAACTCTATTGGCAACATTATCCTGACCATACTTTTCAATAACATCATCTCTGATTTTTTCTTTATCAAAATTACTGTAATTTTCAATCATTGATTGCATTGCAATTGCCAATTCAGTTGGGGCATTTACCGGCACTATATATCCGTTTTCAGGATTGATTATATTTTCCGGGCCTCCTGATTTTGTGCAAACAACAGGCAATCCACAAGACATTGCTTCAATAAGAACAACTCCAAACGCTTCAAATCTTGTAGCAAGGACAAAAGCATGAGAATTATTCATCTCATCAACCACCTGCTGCCTTGTTAAACTGCCTTTAAAATCAATATCCTGCATCAATCCATATTTGGCAGTTAACTTCTTCAACTTAGATAACTCATTTCCGCCACCTCCTATCTTCAACAAAACATCTTGCTTATAATTTTGTTTTAAAATGGCAAAAGCTTTAATTAAAATATCCATACCTTTGGTATAAACTAAGTTTCCAAGACTAAAAAACACAAATGGACGCTTTGGCAATTCAATATCATTTGGCTTGAAAAAACCGGTATCAATAAAATTGGGAATAACTATTGTGCGATTACCAATTTCCGGTTCTATATTCAATAAAGTTTTTTTTAACTTTTCGCTTACGAGAATAATTTTTGAAGCATCTTTTAGTGACTTTTTAACACATTCAACATGAAACGGTTTAACCTTTTTTTGAGCAAAAACATTATTTTCAACAAACCTGCTTCTATGTTCTGTTAAAACATAAGGGATATTATATTTTTTTGCAATCATTGACGCTGCATAACCTGCCCAAAGGCAACTATGAATATGAATAACATCAGGATATCCTTCCTTTTTGACATATCTTTCAAAAATACGCAACAATTTTTTCGACCAGGGCTTGATATTATATTTTTCTGTCAAAGGATATTTAAAAAACACTGCTCTGAAGACATTAAGGTTATCCTCTTTATTCTTTAATATATTGCGTTTTTTTATCAACAAGGGATTTTTGAAAATATCTTTAATCCCTTTTATTCTTAATGACAAAACATCAATCTTGACGCCTTGTTGAGCAATTGCTTCGCTTTGCTCACGAAAAAAAGAACCCCCGTCAGGAGGATACCAGGAAGGGATAACTAAAACCTTCATTCTTTACTTATTTTTTTATCAAAAGAAATCAACAAATAAAAACACCAATATGTATAATAGCTTACTTTAGTAAAGCTGACTATTGAAAATAAAACCAACCCTAATAAAATATCATTAAAATAGGCCCCAACATATAAAGCTATAAACCTAAACACAAAACTAACAAATTCTATCAACATTGTCTTCTTCTGTCTTCCAAAAATATTAGGAATAAAAGAAAGCGGAGCTGAAAGAAGCACCATAAACAGCCAGGGCAATATTATTCTTTGATATTCACCGGATGTTGACCACTCTTCGCCCAAAACAAAACCAAGAATAGCAGGAGAAAAAACAAACAAAACAGCAAACGGAATTAAAAAAACTAATGCAATAGTTATAGTCGTATCTTTAACAAGTGGCGTTAATCTTTGTTTTAAATTAAATTTCTCCGATATATTTTGATATAATACTTGTCCAACTGCACCTGAAAACAATGAAACAGGAATAAAAATGAGATTATAACTCATTGAATATAATCCTGTATCATGCCCTGTAAAAAATCGAGTGAATATAAATATCGGCAGAGCTGCAGACAAAGAGTTAAATAAAAAATGAAGCATAGAGAACTTTGGAAATCTATTATATTTAATTAGTTGTTCCTTAATTGTTCTCTTTGATATGATTTTCAGCCAATTTTTATTTGATTTAATAAAACGAATAAATAAATATGCCGACGAGACTAAATGTCCAAATACTGAACCAATTATTAAGCCAACACTACCGAATTTTAAGAATCCGCCACTTAGTTTTGTTCCTGAGGCAGTAATACTTTGAAGCACTCTGCTCGTGGCCATTGCAGTGTAGGATTTTTGCCTGTTCATAACGGCAGTTAATACCTGAAAAGAAGAAAAGAAGACTACCGAAAACGGCAATAAATAAATCCATGGGTACAGCCCCTCATCACCCAAAATTTGCGTAATCTGATTCCCGAAAATTAACACTATAACCGAAATCAATACCCAAAAAACACCAATAAAAAACAAACAAAACCCGGCAATATTAATTGCTTTTCCCTTTTCTTCAGGCAACATTATCGCCAAATCATACTTAAGCGTTGAAAAAATTGATAATATTACCATTAAAGATGAAAATAATGCTAATGTGCCAAACTCTTCCGGAGTATATAACCTTGAAAGTAGAGGATATATCAAAAAAGGAATAAGTTGAGCCAAAGTAGAACCCGAAAACAAAGTCATTATATTCTTAAAGACTTCATTACCAAATATTTTCTTAAATTTGAAACTCATTAATAAAGCATTATTCTTTTAATATTTTTAAATAAAAGGCAAATTTATGGAATAATTCAGTAATTTCACATTTAGAAAAAACTAAATAATTCTAATCATATTTAGTAACCTTTATTTTGCAAAAAAGTATATTCAACAAAAGTATTATAATTTATGACAATACGATACTTAAAGCATAAAGAAATTGATTTTGAAAAATGGGACAAATGCATAGAAAATGCTCATAATGGAATTATATACGGATATTCATGGTATCTTGATATAACATCGCATTACTGGGATGCTTTGGTAAAAGATGATTATCAAGCCGTTATGCCACTGCCTTGCCGAAAAAAATTTGGCATTAACTATATTTATCAACCTGCTTTTGTTCAGCAGTTGGGAGTCTTTTCAAAAGAAAAAGCCGATACTGAACTTATAAATAAATTTATAGAATCCATTCCCGAAAAATTTAAGTTTATTTATTATAACTTTAATACTCAAAACGAATTACCTATAAATAAAAAATTTAAGATAATTGACAATCAAACTTTTGAATTAGATTTATCAGAACAATATGATAAAATAAAAGATAACTATTCAACAAACAATAAAAGAAACATAAAAAAAGCAAAAAAGAGCGACTTATTTATAACTTATGCTGACAGACCTGAACAAATAATTACTTTATTCAGGGACAACAAGGGAAAGAAACTAAAAACCATAAAAGATTCGGAGTATAATAACTTAAAGCATCTTGCATATTCATGCATACATAAAGGTATTGCTTTTATACATTCTGTTTACACAGATAAAAATAATATTTGTGGTGGTATGATACTAGTTAAAAGCCATAACCGAATTATTTTTTTATTTTCAGGATCTGATGAGAAGGCAAAAGAAACCGGAGCCATGAATCATTTAATTGATGATTTTATAAATAACAATGCCGGCAGTTCGCTAATTCTTGACTTTGAGGGATCTAACCACCCGGGAACAGCTTATTTTTACAAAGGTTTTGGAAGTAAAAAACTTAACTATCAAACTTTAATAATTAACCGAATGCCATTAGTTTTAAAATTAGTGTTTCGTATATATAAGACATTATTAAGAGTTAAGTAGAATTATTAAGGAGATATTGCAATACGTAAAATATTATTTATATAAATCATTATATTTTAATTTTTCTTGATTTATAAAAAAAGCTTTGGCTCAGAAATCTGAGCCAAAGCTTTTTTAAAACTATTACCTAATCTAATTTCCGGTAATTCTTATTTCTTTTTATCCATAATACAACGAACTGAAGAACCACGTACACGATGTTGTGAATTAGTATTAGAGCTATCATCATCAAAATATAAACGATTAGATGCTGTTGACAAAACTGAGCTACTCCAGTAAGCCCCTGATGTTCCTTCACCTGAAACAGAACCTAAAACCCCACGATAACCTCCGGCTGTTAGTTTAAGAGGTGAATTAAAAGCACCTTCACTATCATTACTGCTCCACCTGTCCACTTCATAATTCCAATCTTCTACACTAGGAACAGCCCAGCTAAGAGGGCAAGGGTTATTAACCATAGGATCAGCATTCCATCTGTTATCATTATTACCTTCACGCCAATCATTAGGATGATCAACAGCTTTAATAAATTCATCATGACCGGGCTGGTCAGAATCAGCTAAAGTAGAGGTCTCATCAGAATCTCTTTCTTGATGACCATCATCTTCTCTACCCCACTGGAAAAGATCTCCGTAAGCATCTTCATCATCTATTGCTGTTGCAACTTGTGAAGCTCCCAGGTTTCTATCAAGCCAGCATCTGTTACCGCTTCTAACTATACCATAAGTGACTTCCTCGCCATTATAAGTAAAAGTTATATCTCCACTGGAGGGATCATTACAAGGATCTTCCAAAGTAGTTACATATATCTCCGGGTTTGAAAAAGAAGAGTTACCACATGGATTAATTGCTCTTACAACATATGCATATTCAGTATCCGGATCTAAACCATCAACTATATATTCTGTAACATTCCCTACATTGGAATTAAATATTTGTTTAGGAGTCCCATTAGGGTCTTCTATAACTCTTAAATTATAATCGGTTACTTCCGGTTCAGAAACTACTGCATCCCAGTTTGCCACAAATGAGTTATACTCGATATTAGAAGCAGGGTTAGCTGTTGGTTCATCAGGAGTAGGGCATAAAGTAGTTACAAGTATTTCCGGGTCTGAAAAAGTAGAGTTACCACATGAGTTAATTGCTCTTACAATATATCCATATTCAGTACCCGGTTCTAAATCCTCAACTTCATATTGTGTAACATCCCCTACATCGGAATTAAATACTTGTGTATGAACTCCATTAGGATTTTTTACAACTACTAAATTATAATCGGTTACTTCCGGTACAGAAACTACAGCATCCCAGTTTGCCACAAAAGAAGTAGCTTCGATTTTTCCGGCTTCATTGGCAGTAGGAGCATCCGGCTCAGGACACAAAGTAGTTACATCTATTTCATTTGATATATCAGATGTACCACATGGGTTAATTGCTATAACAATATAAATATAATCAGTATCCGGGTTTAAATCCCCAACTTTATATTCTGTAACATTTCCTACATTTTGGTTAAATACTATAGTTGGTGTACCACCTTTGACTTCCCTAACTCTTAAATTATAACCGGTTACTTCCGGTACAGAAACTACAGCATCCCAGTTTGCCACAAAAGAAACAGCTCCGATGTCCGTAGCATCTTGTGCAACAGGAGCATCAGGCACAACATCACATAAAGTAGTAACATCAACAACTATTGAAGGTTTAGATGTCCCGCAACTATTTACAGCAAAAACCCTGTAAAAATAATCAGTCCCGATATCTAGTCCTTCAACAACATATTCTGTATTATCTCCTACATTAATTCTGTTATATACATCAAATTCACTATCAGTAGTAACATCCAATAAATAGTGTGTTACAGCCGGGTCTGCAGTAACATCTTCCCAGTTTGCCGTAAATCTATCATTTTCTATATCTGTAGCATCTGTAGCAACAGGCTGTCCCGGAACAGGACATACAGTTTCAACAGAAACACCTTTTGAAGGATCTGATACTCCACAAGAGTTAACAGCAAAAACTCTGTAATAATACTCCGTCCCGGCATCTAGTCCGTCAACAAGATATTCTGTATTATTTCCAACATTTACATTTTCATAAACATAAGAACCAAAATCTTCTTCTAATGAAACATCTAATAAGTAATGAGTTACTTCAGGACTTGAAGTTACAGCAAGCCAGTTTGCTCTAAACTCATCTACGCCGATATCTGAAGCATCTTTTACATTTACAGCAGATGGCACAGGGCATGTTGTAGTAACTGATATCTCATTAGACGGATCAGACTCTCCACACATATTAAAAGCATATACTCTATAAAAATACTCAGTGCCTGCATCTAATCCTGTTACAATATATTCAGTAACATCTCCGACATTTTCTTTTTCATAAATATAGCTACTAAAATCACTTTCTGTTGAAACATCTATAAGATAGCTTGTTATTTCAGGGTCAAAAGTCACTTCTTGCCAGTTTGCTTTAAACTGATCAGCATTAACATCCGTAGCCGGATCAGCAATAGGAGCTTCATCAGGAGTAGGACATACTGCTGTTTCAACATCAATAACATTTGATGCATCAGACTGACCACATTCATTAACTGCAAAGACTCTATAGAAATACTGAGTTTCTTCATCCAAGTCTGTTAACTCATACTCTGTAACATCACCAACGTCTTCTTTTTCAAGCACATAAGTACTAAAATCACTATCTTCTGAAACATCCAATAAGTAATGAGTAACAGCGGGAAGAGATATTACTGCATCCCAATTTGCCGTAAACTCAGTTTCATCAACATATGTAGCTTCTGTAGCAACAGGTGCATCAGGTAGCGGACATATAGTCGTAACTGAAATTTCATTTGATGCATCTGACTGTCCACAACTATTTACTGCAAATACTCTGTAAAAATATTCAGTATCAGTAGTTAGTCCTGTTACGACATAGTCTGTAACATCACCCACATTCTCTTTTTCAAGAATAAAAGTACTAAAATCACTATCTTCTGAAACATCTAATAAATAATGAGTAACTGCAGGATCAGAAGTTACTGCATCCCAATTTGCCGTAAACTCAAGACCTTCAATATTTGTTGCGGCTGTAGCAACAGGAGCATCAGGCTTTACACATCCTGTTGTTGTCATAACAGAAATAACATTTGAAGATTTTGATTCCCCGCAATTATTTACAGCATAAACTCTGTAATAATATTCTGTTTCAGTATCCAATCCTGAAACTGTATATTCTGTATTATTTCCAACATCTTCTTGTTCATAGATATAGGTACTAAAGTCATCATCCTCTGATACATCAAGGAGATACTTGGTAACAGCAGGGTCAGCAGTTACAGAATTCCAGTTTGCCTTAAACGAATCACCCTGAATATCTGAAGCAACTTTTGCAACAGGAGCATTAGGCTCACAACTCTTAAATTTAAAAGTATATTCAGTATCTTTATTTGGTGTGTCAACTTTCTCTTCACTTTGCTCTCCTTTATATCCGGTAAATCTTAAAACATCTCCGGGTTTGAAAGGGAAAGTCTTTGATGATTGTTCTCCGCTTTCTGTTCTCGCGACAGTTCCGTTATAAACAATCTTTGAATTATCTCCACCCGGACCTGTTTGTATCATCAATTGTTTTTCCAGGTGTTTTTTAGATTTTACAGTTAATATATACATCTGCTCACTACAAGCATAAAATGTGAAATTATGAAGATTCGGTTCTAATTCTACTTCATAAGTTGCTAATTCTCTACCTGCAACGTCATAAATATTAATTGTAAAATCATCTTTCTCAACCACTCCCACATTAATATTTGTTTTTTTTGAGAAAGGGTTTGGATAGTTTTGCGACACATACAGATTTTTATATTCTCCATGAATATCTCCAATACCGGTATGAGTCGGCAATTCCATTACTGTATCGGGATAAAAAATGGTATATTCTCCCCCTTGGGACAAGTTTTCCAGTAAAACCCTGTCCAAAGGAGTCCATTCTCCATCATAAGTTGCACTAAAAGTTAACTTTATTACTTCATCATTAGATTGTGCATTAATTGCAAAAAGTAATAAAAAAACGGATAAAAATACTTTAAATCTTCTCATAATTAATTATATTTAGTTAAACAATAAATTTAAGTTAAAAAAAATTTTTTAGTTACTTGATTCAAATTGACTATTTGTCCTCATTTCATTAACTTGTCTTTGCAAGTCATTAATTTGTTGCTGTTGTTGTTCAATTATAGCTTGCTGTTCTTGCATAGCTTTAACCATTGGTACAACAAATTCAGAATATCTTAAGCTATAATGACTTTTTTCATTTTCAGGCTTAACAATACCGCTAAAATCAAAACCTGCCTCATTTGCAGCTTTCTCAACTTGCTGAGCAATAAATCCTGTTTGTGTAACAGCAGATTTTTCATCTCTAGCTTTTATATCAACTTGACTCTTTTCGTAAAGAACATTTCCATCTTCATCAATTTTTCTATCTTCCTGAAGAAAACCTGCAAGCTTATGAGCATCCAAGTTGTATGTTACAGGGCGTAATTTCATAATAAAATCAAGACCGGCTACATCATCTCTAACATTATTTTTAAACCTTTCATCAGAAAGATTTGACCATGCGGCATGGCCTCCAATATCATTAACAGAAGAATTTCCAAATCTTAATTGATTACTGGCATTCACCCTGGAGTTATATCCGAAGGAACCCGAATTAGATATCCCTGCTGCATCAACTGCATAAGCCCATTTACCAACAAATGTAGTATTTACCATATCATTGTTATTTACTCCGGAGGCATAGCCAACTGAAGTGTTTCCTTGACCGGTAGTATTATCTGCAAGAGCTCTGTGACCAGCGGCTGTATTATGTTCTCCTGAAGTAGTATTTTGAAGAGCACGATGTCCAAAAGCGGAATTATAAGCTCCCGAAACTCGCTCAAGCGATTGATAGCCAACGGCTGTAGCATAATTACCTGTACCTTCATCCATAGCATAGCTTCCAATAGCAACATTTTGAAAACCAAGACTATTTCTAAGAGCATGATAACCAACGGCTGTATTATTAGATCCTGATAGATTAAACTTCAAAGCACGATTA
>SL_3KL_010_SEDDRAFT_10003883_pt1 | contig 13544 bp, 20 predicted proteins | sample SodLakKL_010_SED_2_FD_10381 | JGI IMG/M metagenome (IMG submission 10381)
AGACAGATCGCCCGCGCCGCGCTCAACGCCAAGGACGGTGATTAGTGATGGCTATTAGAAGCGCCCCCTACTATTGGATCGAGTGCGATAGCTGCGAAGCTCGCATCCCTAACACTTGGAGTGATACGACCGCTTGGTCACTTCGAGAGGACGCTGAGTATTATGCCCACGACGCTGAGTGGGAGCACACTGACAACGGGCTATGGTTGTGCCGCTACTGTAAACATGACCCTATGCCTAAAAGGAGCGACAAACAATGAGTAATCCAAGTGCTGCTGATGGTTGTGCGATTAGTTGCCTCGGGGTGATAATGCTCGGGGTTGGGCTCTTTATATTTCTATTCTTGTTCGGTGGTTGTGTGGTGATGCTGTGATGAACAAGAACACTGAGTTTCGTATTAAAGAACTCAATAGCAGTATTATGAACGCTGCGGCAGCAGGCCCACAGAGCCGTATGTTAGCGTTGCAACTGGTTCACTCTTGCGTAGACTACGGCTACGTATACGTTAGAGAGGACTACATTGCGCTTGCAAACGCTATTGAGGATCATCGGGCTAAGATTGGTGATGAGCCTCGAGCCGCAGACCTAGAACTGTATGCCAAGTTTGAGGAGGTGGAGAGTAGTGAATAAGATTGTACTCGCGTTCGCTATCGTAGCCATGCTTACTGGTTGCAATAACCAAGAGCCTGAGCCTGAGCCTGAGCAGGCATCAGAGTATGAGCAGTTGTTTATGATTTCATGGAATAGGCAGCCTACAAGTGTACAGAATGAACTGTGCATGAGGTGGTACGACAACCCACAACACTTCTTCATTGAGTGGGAAGCGTCCGGTGGCGCTAACATCACTGGTACGCAGTACCGTCGCTCGTATCTTGAGAGTGCAATGGAGGAAGTCTGCGAATGATGACAGATGTTCAGTTGGTAGAGTTTGAGCTTAAGATGACTCAAGCCAACTTGCGTCACCATGAGCGTTTGTCGCTACGCTACGAGGTCGCTCTAAGGGAGATCGCAGAAGGCACTAGCGACCCTGTGGAGCGAGCGAGAGAGGCCCTAAATGACAAACATTGACAGTATTGCGAAGGTCATTGCCGACGAAGCGTTGTATGATCTGTCAGCCATTATTAGAGCCCTTGGCGGCAATGATGAGGAAGCCAAGTCGCGTCTAGTCGAGCACCTTGGCGGCACTGTCCACCACGTTACTAAGATGAGGATGGCAAGGGCTGACGTTTCTACAGCGTTGTATGCGCTTAGAGATGGGCGACAGGAGCACGCTGAGGACTACCTCGAGGAAGCTCTACAAGCTCTTAATATTTAAGAAGGTTGGGGGCGTAGCCCAATGGAAGAGGCAGCAGACTTAAAATCTGTACAGTGTGGGTTCGAGTCCCACCGCCCCTACTAGGAGGACACTATGGACAAGCACGCTATCTTGGTTACTGGCTCCCGTGAGTGGAATGATCGTAAGATGATCGAGGGAGTGCTAAGAAAATACCAAGAGGGAACTGTGCTCATACATGGTGATGCCATCGGTGCAGACCTATACGCTGATGATATAGCTCAGCAGTACAAGTTCTTGCGGATCATGGTCCCCTTACCTGATTGGAANGGTGGGTCGGGATCGGGCCTCAAGAATAAGGTACTTATAGAAACGCTTAATGGTTACCGTGAGTTAGGGTACACGACCAAGGTTCTGTACTTCTGTGTCACGGACAAGACTAAAACACGCTTGTCAATTGTCAATCTAGCAAAGGAGCATGATTTAGACTATCGAATTTACACACTTGCGCGAGAAGCGCATGACAGGTATGATGGTCCCCTTGCACTCATAAGAGGAGGGATCTATGACGACTTATGAACCAGCGTTATATAAGCACGCGACAAAGCTCTACGAGGCCATGAGAGAGCAGGCCGATAAGGTCGACGACAGTACGTTCGTTTGGACTGGTGGCCTTACACACCTCTGCAACGAGGTTGTCGGACACGGATACTACAGCGACGTAGTAAAGGCACTCAAGCTCATGGAGTGCATCGTACAAAAGCGTCGAGGCAGTGGCAACGTGCCTTCTGAGTGGTGGCTCACTAGAGATCCATCACTTGAGCTCTTTCACAGTAGGGTCGTCAACGCTAATAGCCCTGAAAATAAGAACGATCAGAGAATTAGTGATCTCACACACAGGGTAAATGAACTCGAAAGCCGTATCCGAGGGCTAGAAGCGGGGATTGTCAGTGAATGAACTAGCTACTACACTCGTACAAATCACTGAGGTTACCAACGAGCAAGGTGAGCACAGTCTAGAAGTCAATGTTGACGAGAATGCGCCAGTATGGAAGATTATTGGTGTACTCGAATACGTCAAGAATGAGTTTCTAGAGAATGAAATGTAGATGTGGTAGCTACAACGTCAAAGTCATTGACACTAGGCCCAACGGAGATACGATCCGTAGGCGAAGGGAATGCTCCGACTGTCTTAGACGATGGACTACACACGAGTATACTCATCAGTTTGAGTTTGTACATGTAGACATCGACAAGCCAGTTATGTTGCTTCCAAGGAGGTATAGTGGCCCTAAAGAGTAACCTCGTTATACGGCCTTACCAGCAAGAGATGATAGACAAGTTCCAAAACGTATCGCATGTACTTTGTGCAGACGATATGGGGCTTGGTAAGACGGTAGAAGCCATTGTACTAGATCAGCTTAGGCGGGAATCTTCCACAGGGCCGACGCTTGTTGTCGCGCCACTGAGCGGGGTTGTGGACTCTTGGGTTAAGCACTTCCATATGTTCACTGACCTTAAGATTGCTAGGATCGACCCAAAGGATCGTAGCAAGTTGCTCAAGCAGAAGGCAGACGTATACGTTATTCATTGGGATGGCTTGCGTCTGATGTGGGAAGAACTAGCCAAAGTTAAGTGGCTTCACGTCATTGCCGATGAGGCCCACAGGGCGAAGAACCGTAAGACCAAGCAGACTAAGGCGCTTAAGAAGCTCAAGCCTAAGTATAAGACTGCGCTTACGGGTACTCCAATGGATAATAGCCCTGCGGAGATATGGTCTATCTGCAACTGGCTTTACCCCCAGGACTACATGTTTAAGTCCTATTGGCGCTTCTTCCACAACTTCGTGGACTTCATCGAACTTGATGCAGCCAACGGTCACAAGTACAAGAAGATCGTAGGCACCAAGAACGAAGACAAGTTCCGCGAGTTGATTGATTCATTCTTCATCCGTAGGGACAAGCACACAGTGCTCAAGGATCTTCCTGAAAAGATTTACACTGAGCACGTAGTGGAGTTGTCTCCACAGGAGCGTCGGATCTACGATGAGATGAAGCGCGAGATGCTGTCATGGATTGGCGAGCATGAAGATGAGCCTGTAGCAGCCCCTGTGGTCATTGCACAGTTGGCCCGTCTACAGCAGTTCGCACTAGGCAATGTTAGAATCGTCAACGGCGAAATCAAGTTGAGTAAGCCTTCGACTAAGTTGAGTGCGCTACTCGAGTTGCTCTCAGATATGGACGAGGACAAGCAAGTAGTCATCTTCTCGAAGTCTAAGCAGATGATTAACCTCGTCTACGAAGAGCTAAAAGACGAGTCGGTTTTGCTTACTGGCGATACCCCTCAACAGTTCAGAGACGGCTACATTACCCAGTTCCAAGAAGGCAAAGCGAAGTACATGCTTGCTACAATTAGAACTGGCGGTACTGGTCTGAACCTCCAAAACGCTGACACTGTTATCTTCCTTGACAGGGAGTGGTCGCCTGGCGAGAATAGGCAGGCCGAGGACAGGCTCCACAGGAGCGGTCAGACGAATGTGGTTCAGGTCATAGACATTGTAGCCGCTGATACCATAGACCAGGGTAAGAAGCAGAAGTTGGTACAGAAGTGGTCATGGATCAAGAACATGATTGGAGACTAAATGGGGTGTAAGAAGCGGACATACCCCACCGAAATCGACGCAAAGTTAGCACTTGCTGAAACTCGGCGTAAGCGACGACCAAGAGACAAGGAGGAAGATCGGTTCTATAAGTGCCAGCGTTGTTGGGGTTGGCATCTAACCAGCGCACCATATGATCCACGAAGAAAGGGGGCAAAGTGAGCGTCGTTATTAGAACGTCGGATCGAGCAACATTCCGACGCTGCCGTAAGCAGTGGGACTATAGCTCTAAGATCCGTCGTAACTACGAACCTGTTAAGACCCCCACACCTCTCGAGTTCGGCATTGCCTTTCACGAAGCAATGGAAGTGTACTACGACCCAAAGGGTTGGGAGTCGCCTCTTGCCGTCAAGGCATCAGCGGCTCTCGGTGCGTTTGCCAAGGCAGTGAACAGGCAGAAGGAGCAGTACGCCGACAGTGTAGGCGTACTCTCAGACGAGATGAAGGTAGAGTTTGAGGAGCGATACGAGCTTGGTATCGGTATGCTCAACTACTACATCTTTAACTACTCGGCTGAATACGATATGTCGTGGGTTCCCATTGCTGTCGAGCAGCATTTCGAGTTGCCCATCGTTGACCTAGATGGTAATACTATCTACGTTGACGGTGAGCCTTTGGTCTATCAGGGCCGTATCGACCTTATTATGTATGATAGGTCTACCGATACGTACTGGCTTGTAGACCACAAGACTCGCGCTAAGTTCGATAGTACTGACCACTACGAGCAGGACACACAAGCTAGCTCGTACATTTGGGCAGTAGAGCAACTGTATGACATTAAGCTCGAGGGTGTGATCTTTAACGAGATCAAGAAGACTGTGCCCAAGGAGCCGAAGGTCAACAAGAACGGTACACTCTCGGTTGACAAGCGTCAGCAGACTACAGCCAAGTTGTTCCGCGCCAAGTGTGAAGAAGTTGGACAAGAGCCTTCTAAGTACCAAGAATACCTTGACTACTTGGAAGACTATGGTCCTGAGTTTGTGCGCCGTGTTATCACCTACCGTGGCAAGGCAGCTAAGAGGGTTCAGCACCAATTGATCGTGGACGAAGCGATTGATATGGCTAGCAACCCTCGTATCTATCCGAACCCTTCGGATTTTAATTGCAGGGGTTGTCCATTCCGTACTCCCTGTGCTGCCTTTCTTGACGATGCGGACGAGGAATACCTGCTGAATGACTCGACGCTGTTCAGGAAGAGGGAGGACTAATGGGAGAAGGGATTGACACAATCGCTGGACCTGCTAGCATTGGCGGTCTTGACGTTCGTAGAGCGAGTGAATCTGCGCCGAATATGAACTTTATGATCTATGGCGATCCAGGTGTAGGCAAGACTGTGCTAGCCGGTTCGTCATCAGAGGTTGAGAGTATGGCCCCTGTGCTTCTCATCGACGTAGAGGGCGGCACCATCTCACTGAATAACACTTATCCCAATGTAGACATTGTACGAGTGCAGAACAGTAAGCAACTCAACAAGGTCTATCAAGAATTGCGTAAGGAAGACCACGGCTACCGGACGGTAGTTATCGACTCTCTTACTGAGATGCAGAAGTTGATGATGGTCGAACTTATGCAACAGGTAGTGAAGGAAGATACAAGCCGTGACCCCGAGGTCCCTTCATTGAGGGAGTGGGGCAAGAACATCGAGCAGACTAGGCGCATTGTTCGTAACTTCCGCGACCTAGAGGTCAACACTGTCTACACTGCACATGCAATGTACGACAAGGATGACAAGCGTGCTCGCACTAGGATTCTTCCTTCATTCAGTGGTAAGCTAGCCAACGAGGTTGCCGGCTTTGTCGACATTGTTGGCTACTACTACCCCAAGGTCAAGGGAGGAAAGGAGATCAGGGTACTGCTCACCGGAGGGACAGAGGACACGGTTGCTAAGGACCGTACTGGTACTCTGCCTAAGTTCGTAAGTGACCCAACCATGAAGACCCTTTGGGGGTACTTCACTGGTGAAATGAGTAAGGAGAATGAGAATGGCTAACCTCGAGCTTGATCTTTCAGAGTTTGGCGAGTTTGAGTCTAACCCGCCTGGTGTGTACCACGTCAAGGTTACCGGAGTGACTGAGAAGGAGACTGGTGAGTCTTCCAAGCACCCTGGTAACCCCTTCTGGAACGTCGAGATGACGATTCAGGGTGGTAAGTACGAGGGCCGGAAGGAGTGGACGAACGTCATGCTCCCTCCGTACCAGCCTATCGAGCTTGGTCGTATGCTTAAGGTCTGCCCGTCTTTCGCGGGTAACCAGAAGGCCAAGGTGTCTGAGGACGGTAGTGACTTGCTTGATGAGGAGTTCATCATCAAGATCGGCCGTCAGCGCGGTAGCGAGGAGTACAACGAGGTCAAGAAGTATTACCCTCTCGAGGGTAACGAGCACCTGCTTGACGAAGATGACGACCTTGCTCCGTAACTAGAGTCCACAGGGGGCGGGTAGTGAACCTCGCTACCCGTCCCCTGCCCGGTCCTGGGAGGGAGGTCAAGTGAAGCAAGAACTCCACGCGCTATTCAAGTTTATCTATGGCGTAGACGGCGACGGATACATGCGTATCTTTAGCAAGTCTACCCAGAGCGGTGCATACGAAGAAACATTCTTCGAGTGGCCCGAGCAGTTAGACGACATTCTCGCTTATATCACTCGTCACCAGTTCGACAGGGACCTGTACTTCTGTCCTCACTTGTTTAGTCGGCCCAGTGCTTCCAAGCAGTACGCTATGCGTCCTCTTGTATTGTGGGCAGACCTCGACAAGTGTAGCCACAAAAACCTGCTCGTTGAGCCTACTATTGTGCTGAACACGTCATACCTGAAGGAGCAGGCCCTGTGGTCCCTTAAGGACTACGCCCATCCCAGCGATGTAGAGGTCGTCAATAAGAGGATCGCCTACTATCATGTTGACGAGGGTGCCGATAAGTCTGGATGGGACCTTACTCAGTTGCTCCGCATTCCCTTTACGACTAACTTTAAGTACGAAACACCTCAAAGCATCAAGGTCATTAAGTCCTCGAGTAAGAACCGCTACAGCCTTGGAGACTTTGCTAAGTATCCTAAGCTAGAAGAGGAAGTTAGCGAGGACTCCGAGGAACTGAGGTTCCCCGAGGACCATGAGTTAGGTGATGAGGACGCAGAGGAAGTTCTGAACAAGTACAAGTATTACCTGTCACCCAGGGCTATGGAACTGTTCACTCAGTCGCCCACGGATGACTGGTCAAACGCCCTGTGGGAGCTAGAGATGTGCCTCTTTGAGGCTGGTATGTCTCCCAAGGAAGCGTTTGTCGTATCTAAGGATGCGGCTTGTAACAAGTATCAGCGTGACGGCAGGAAGCAGTACGACCTGTGGAAAGACGTCACGAGAGCGTACAAGCACGTTCAGAATACCAATTCTGTTCCCATTACGATGTTCAAGTCTGACTCGTTTCGGGAACTCATTACTAACGATGAAGCTAAGTGGGTAGAAGAGAACCCTGACATCTCTCAGGAGTATGTCGAATGGGCAAGCAGCCTGAGCGACGCCGCATGGCAATACCACCAGGCGGGAGTCTTTACTATTTTATCCACTTTGCTGACGGGCGCTGTGAGATTACCTACCAGTTTCGGAACGATACTTCCGAACCTATGGTTTATGATCTTGGCCGATACGACTTTGACACGGAAGTCTACGGCTATGGATATTGCGATGGATCTTTTACAGGAGGTAGATTCAGGCGCTATCCTGGCAACGGACGGGTCGATCGAGGGTTTGCTCACCTCGTTATCTACACGTCCTGGCCGCCCGTCGATCTTTTGGAGGGACGAGTTCACCGGGCTTATGGAGATGGTAGGCAAGAAGGACTACTACTCCGGTATGTTAGAAACCTTTACAAAGCTGTACGACGGAAAGTTCATGCGTCGTCAGTTGAGGAAGGAGACTATCGAAGTTCGGGAACCGATCTTGATTATGCTCACAGGCGGTATCAAATCGAGGATGATTGAGCAGTTAGAGCACAGCCATGTAACCTCCGGGTTCATCCCGAGGTTCATCTTCATCACTGCTACCGCTGACATAACTAAGATCAAGCCCCTTGGTCCGCCTACTGATACCATCGATAAGCAACGCCAGGGTATGCTTCTCAAGTTCTACAACATGCGTAAGCACTATTGGAGTAAGCCCGAAGCACAAAAGGGCAAACTTGATATTCCTGCATCATGGAACGCAGAGCTTACTGCTGACGCATGGGCACGTTACAATGATATTGACACTAACCGGATGCTGAACGACGCACTTCGTTCTAACAACCAGGACGTGTTAACGCCCGTCTTCGACCGTCTATCTAAGTCTGGACTGAAAGTGGCTGTGCTACTTGCAGCCGCTAGTAAGTTGGACGACAAGGTAGTCGTCGAAGAAGAGCACATTATACGTGCTTTTTGGTATATTCAACAGTGGCGACAGCACACGCTCTACATCACTGAGAATCTTGGCACTAACAGTGGTGAGCGTACACTCGAGATGATCCGTAGCTACATTGAGAAGAACGGCAAGGCTAGTAGGTCTGAGGTTATGCGTAAGTACAAGTTGACCGCTCGTGAGATGGACGGCAATGTAGCCACTCTTGAGCAGCGTGGCCTCATTGCTAGGTCGGGCAGAGGAAAGGGTGAATCGTACAGTGTCAGCGGAATTGTATAGATTGTGTTGGTGCTATGAAGCCTATAATTAAGGGCATGAACATTAAGGGTAAGCCGCAACGTATCTATGGCGACCAACGGTCCACAGGGCGCTTAGAGACGGCAAGCCAACGCAAGAAGCGTAAGCGAAAGGAGTCTAGAGAGCGTGGACATACAAAGGTACAGTAACGAGTTTGATGATCTGTGTCAGGAGTTACACCAGCGCACAGATCAGATAAAGTTTCTAGACCCTACGCTAGAGTCAGAGTTTGAGATGACACTAGCAGCCATCTCTAACCTCGCTCGCTACATGTACGTTCGACTGAGAGTGGAGAGCGATGAAGAAGCATCCGCTGGCTAACTGCGAAGAGTGTCCACTCTACGAAGAAAGCGGCGTATGTCCTTCATCCGGTAACCTCAATGCCCATGTAGCCTTTGTTGGTGAAGCACCAGGCTTCAATGAGATCAAGGACCGTAAGCCTTTCGTAGGAGTAAGCGGTAAGCTCCTACGGAAGGTCTTACAGCATCACAAGATCAACGCCAATCAAGTCTTCTTCACCAACACAGTGCTATGCAGGCCAGAGGGTAATGACGACCCTCCAAAGGAAGCAATCGAAGCCTGTAAGCCTCGGCTTATGGCAGAACTAGACGAAGTCAACCCTAGTACCATTGTGGTCCTCGGTAACACTGCTGCGAGTGTCATACTCGAGCGTAAGACGAAGATCACACAGGAACGGGTTGGACCTCCTAGCTTCCACAGGGGGCGTCGAGTCATACCGACTATCCACCCTGCCGCTGTACTCAGAAGCCCTGACAACTTCCCTCATCTTGTCAATGATATTGGCAAGATCAGCGCAACCAACAACCACTTCGTATGGCCTGACATAGATATCTCCGATGACCCCGACGCCGCACTCGACGCCCTGTGGGAGTCGGGCCATGAGATCGTCGCCCTTGACCTAGAGGTCGAGAGTGAGAAGGACAGTGATGCAAGCATTGCTGTCAATCCAACTATCATCAGTGCGTCGTTGTCTGTAAGCCGAGATGAGTCAATCGTATTTGGCTTTGAGGCTATGCAGGATCAACAGTTCAGGCGCAAGTTTGGTGAGTTTATAGACCAGCGCAAGATCATATGCCACAACGGTAAGTATGATCTGCAAGTGCTTATGCGAGCCGGCATCATCGAAGAGCCTAAGCTCTATTTCGATACCATGCTCGCATCTTATTGTCTTGATGAGCGTCCTGGTGTGCATAGCCTCAAGTACCTAGCTAAGGAACGTCTAGGCGCTCCTAACTGGGACGAGGACTTGCATAACAAGTACGGTTCGTGGGACAGCATCTTCGAGAAGATCACCAGTGGCGACGTTCAGTGTGCTATTGACACGTACACGTACAACGCTGTTGACTCTAGCGTCACGTACCATATGTACGAGATCCTTAACGAAGAGTTAGACGATCAGAGACAACTACACGAGATGCTCTGTGAGTTTAGCGACTTTCTGTGTCACCTTGAGTCTAAGGGTTGGGTACTCGATAAAGAGTATCTAGATCATCTCGAGGATAGCTTTAAGCATCAAATAGAGGACACAGAAGACTCACTCAAGAAGTGGGTAGATAATCCAAGGTCGCCTAAACAGGTCAAGGAAGCACTGATCGACTTAGGTCAGACCAAGGTGCCATCTACCGACAAAGAGCATCTAGTACACTACGGATCATTGGCGCAGCGCAAGTTAGACAGTGGCTACTACAATGATCCTAAGCTTAGTCAATTAGTTGCTTTCACCGAACTTATGCTTTCGCATCGCAAGGTGAGCAAGATTCAAAGCACCTACATTGACGGGCTACGCAAGTTGATCTCTCCTGACGGTATGATTAGGACGACGATCAACCTGCATTCTACGACCACAGGGCGAACCTCTAGTCGTAGGCCCAATCTACAGAACCAACCTCGTGAGTCCGGTATCCGTAATGCCTTTAAGTGCCCTCCTGGGTACAAAGTGCTGCACGCAGACTACGATGGTATCGAGCTTCGAGTCGTTACCACTGAGTCTAAGTCGGACTCACTACGACAGATTATGGCCGAAGGGCGTAAGGTCCATGCTGAGTTGGCCGAGACTATCTACGGCACTGACTTTAGCAAGGAAGACTACGTCAAGGCTAAGTCTGTTGTGCATGGCGTCAACTATGCTAGGACCCCTCACGGCATTAGCGATGGTCTAGGCATTCCGCTCACTGAGGCCCAGCACATCTTTGATACGTATGCTTCTATGTGTCCTGAACTGTTCGAGTGGCAGAAATACATTCACGACCAAGTGTTCAAGAAGCACAATACTCTTGTTACACCGTTTGGTCGTAAGCGTCGCTTCCACTTGATTACTCGAGACAACAAAGAAGACGTATACAAGGAGGCACTAGCTTTTAAGCCACAGAGCATAGCTAGTGACATTAACATGAATGCTGCGCTTAGGCTCCACAGGGCGAGGCTTGACGTCAGGCACGTCATTCACGATGCAGTAATCGTGTTTGCCAAGGAGGACGAGGTTCAGGATACGGTCGCTCTGATGCGTCCTATTATGGAGCAAACAGCAGTTGACTTGTACACTGACTTCGTACCCTTCCCTGTGGAAGTAGAAGTTGGTACGAGTTATGGCGAACTCGTCACGGCGTAAGCCGCTGACCAGCGCAAACGCCATGAGAGCCCATCTAAGGGGCCGGGAGTGGTTACCCAACGGATCACACCGGGGCAACCGCTTCCGGCCCACAGGGCTAGCCAGGTGAAGCCGGTTTCGGGCTGTGAAAGGAGATAGATCGTGTATGTCAGTGTAGACCCCGGTGGTACTACAGGGTTGGCCTATATGAACTCCGACTACAAGGTGTTCGTCGCACAAATCGAAGAGCGTGACCATAATCTTATACTGATGGAAACTCTAGACGCTCTCGAGCCTGATCGAGTCATCTGCGAAGACTTTACTTTCCGTCAGAGTAAGAGTAAGGTCAACCTCGATGCGCGAAACTACATAGGCGTAATAGAGCTTTGGTGTCAGACCAACGATGTACCGCTGCATATGCAGACACCTGCTCAGGGCAAGGGCTTCTGGAATGACGATAAGCTGAAGAAGATTAACCTCTATTCAGCTAACAAGCCACATGCCAACGATGCGGTGCGTCACTTACTCTACTACATCAGCTTCGTTGAGGGGGACTACTACTTCCTTAAGGCGTTGAAAAAGTGACCGGACACCGCATCTGCTATGCAGGGAGGGACAATGCGGTGCCCGGTCACATTTTAAGGAATAAAGTCGTCATCTGTGAGTGCTGCCCGTAATCTAGCTANCTCTCGCTGCAACTCCCTTTCTGCCGACTCAGCGCGTTCTGCTCGTTCCCTCCATTCATCGCGCTGTTTCCTCAAATCTGCTATGTTGTCTTTTTGAAGATTATCACCTCGTCGTAAGAGCCACATTACCATATAAGCAATGATCGCTCCTGCTCCACCTACTCGGAACAGCTCGACAAAGTTGTTAATAGGAATTAGATCATTCACGATCGTCCTTCCCTGCTTCCACCGCCACCTGGGATGCAGTATCGGCGACAAAAGTAGGAACAAACAATCCCACCAGTGTAATAATAGACCAGTGTGCTGCCTGCACTGCTAACTGAGGTACGGCAGCGCCTTCCACAACAAAGAGAGCAGCTTCTATCGAGAAGAATGCTCTAACTCCCCCGAACGTAGCGAGTACAGCGCCTGCAAGGGTTCTAAGTCTTTCACTAAAAGGCGCAACTGTACTTGCAAATACTAGCGTAGCAGAAAAGGCCATCCCCACAGGCCAAATACTGTTCAGTCTAAGCACAGTAAATGCTTCGTCTGTCCATGTAAGTGCTATAAACATAAGCAATGCAGACAGAAAAAGCATGGGCCACCANAATTTAGCCCAAACCAAGGGGTGCCTCCTCATAAACCTAACCTCATATACTGACGACATCGTATATCCTACTGCTGTAGTGTGCCAAGCACAATAAGGTCGGGACCAAATTTAATGCACCACACTGTGTCACCAATAGAAGGAGTATACGAAGATAAGTACCTTACTCTATCAATGTTTTCGCCATCCAGCTTAATTGTAAGCTCTGGACCAGTGACAGACTCTACCTTAGCCTGTCGCATAGAGGGCGTCTGCTCATACCTCGAGAGTGCCTTAGCGAGCCTAAGCCTACTATCCATTGAGTACTCGCTTAGTCTTTAGTGAAAGCGACATTGTGCCGCCAGGCTCCATAGGCAGAGTAGTAGACTCTACGAGGTACTTACCATCTATCTTACCAGCTTCGGTTCTAACTTCAACCAAATCATCTGCACGTAACCCTGGGTGAGGTACGCATTCTATCGTTACATCTTCTGGAACACCGGCTACTTGCCGTAGCCTAGCATACGCTAGTTCCTCTGCCTGCTCCATAGACGTGACATACTGCGAACTGATATAGTCAGGTATACGACCTAACGGCCCATTGATGTATGTTGGTGAGTTAGGATCGTCGTCCTCTGCAACATAGACCACAGGGTCGTCATTGTCTGTATTCTCACCTGACACCACAACCACGTTGTATACGTCTGTGTCGTCAAGCTGTTTGCTAGCTTGAGTCATAATGTTAAACTCGTTAGGCTCAAACTTCCATACAACTGATTGGCGGTCAGGGTTAGGTTCACGCTTGAGCACTACTACACCGCGCTCATCGTAATACAGCTTATGCCCAAATGACTCTGCCATATCGACGCAAGCATCCCACCTATTACTAGTGCTGTCGTCAAACGTCAAGTTGGGCGTAAGGTAGTTGACGTCGGGGAAGATAAACCTGGCCTCTGAGTCAACATCCTGTATTACAGCCTTGATCGCGTCTGTGTAGTAGTCACCTATTGCTATTTGAAACTTCTCAGTGAACCTCTGACGCCCGAGCCTGTGGGAGTAATCACTGAGGCTCA
>SL_3KL_010_SEDDRAFT_10003884_pt1 | contig 13542 bp, 11 predicted proteins | sample SodLakKL_010_SED_2_FD_10381 | JGI IMG/M metagenome (IMG submission 10381)
GAAAAATGTTTTTGTATCTGTGCGTTTTGGAAATGTTTTAGGCAGCAGGGGAAGTGTTATTCCGCTTTTTAAAGATCAGATTAAAAGAGGAGGCCCTGTAAGTGTAACACATCCGGAAATGGTCCGTTACTTTATGACTATTCCGGAGGCATCTCAGTTGGTATTACAGGCAGGTGCTCTCAACCAAAATGGAGCTGTTTATTTGCTTGATATGGGTGAACCTGTGAATATTGAACAGATGGCACGAGATCTGATCAAACTTAGCGGACTTGAACCCGATTTGGATATTAAAATCACGTATTCCGGTATACGACCCGGCGAAAAACTCTATGAAGAACTCTTAACTGACGATGAGGGTATTCATACGACCAAACATGAAAAAATTTACATCTCTCCTAAAAACGGAGTGCTCCCTGATCTCGAACAAAGAATAGAAAAACTCAGAGAAATAGCTTTAGAAGGGAACAGGGAAAAGATTTTTCAGGAAATTCAACGGATCGTGCCCACATTCAGTGGCTGCGAAACAGAGTCTTTCAGCGTTTAAAGTGCCATATTTATTTCTCAAAAAATAATTCAGATTTTTGATTGGTTTCATTATCATCTCTCTCCGGTCAAAATAATTCAAAAATCAGCCAATTTTTTTGAGAGAATTTCCAGAAGTAACCGTCATCATTCCCGTTTATAACATGGCATCCACTTTATCGGTTGCGTTTGAAAGCCTGTTTTCACTTGAAAATTTACCTATCGAAATTGTTGTTGTTAATGACGGGTCAACAGATGATACACAAAATGTGATAGATAGATTTGAAAAAAAGGCTGTAAACCTAAAATGGGTGTCGTTCAAATCAATAACCATATCAAACAGTGGTCGGGCAGAAGCACTTAATGAAGGGGTTAAACTTTCAAGAGGTGAATATCTTTCATTTTTAGATGCTGACGATAGTATCGATACTGCAAATTTTCAAAAAAATTTGGAATGTGCTCGANACGCCNANNCNGAAATGGCAATCGGTCAATTTAAAATTGTGGGTGAGGGGGGNNNNATTTCAATTATNCGGAAACTNAGTAAAGGAATGACTNCCGANCAGATTATCAGAAAAATTGCGTATTCACCCATTAGTCCTGTCCATTTGAATGCGATTCTGATAAAAAAATCTCTTTTTTTACATGCCGGCGGGTTTGATGCGTCAAACAAGAAGGCTGAAGATAAAGACCTGTTGATTCGGCTGTTGCGCCAAGCCAGAAATATCACGATTTGTGATTCGTTTCACTACATTTACAAAAAATATAACCTCAGCAGGAAAGAGAAAGTAAAAAAACGGCTGGAGTGGATGACTTATAGGCAGTTGATGATTCGGAAAAATTTTTCAGGTTTTCGGTATGTAACTTCCTCGTCCCTGCAATACAGTTACGACCTGCTGAAGCTTTTGTATGAATGTACCTTCATGTATGATCTCATATTGAAACTGAAGAATCGACTGCGGCCAGATGCCTTTATCAAGTAATAAATATTTGCAAATATCCTGAATAAAATGCGAATTCTACATATTTCAAATGATTTTTTACCGCTGAGCGGTGGGATCAGTACTCATTTGCAGAATTTACTTAAGCAACAGTCAAGTCTTGGAATGAATGTGCGTTTAATTGTTCCTGATGAAACGATCATCCAATATTCTGAGGAGCAACGTGACGGTTACCAGGTGCAAAGGGTTCCTTATAAAGGGACAAAAAATCGATTATTAAAACTTAAAAGGATAACTGATTGTGTACAAAGAAGACTAACTGAAGCACATCAGGAAGAAAATATCGATATTATACATCAGCATGATCACCGTGCTACGAGAACGGCAAGTTCAATTTTTTCAAAAAAAAAGAATATTCCTCTGATCTGGACCAATCACTACATTCGATTTTTTAATCCTGGAGAGTTGATAGAGAGGATATTTCCAATCGCAGCAGGAAAAAGGCCAGATGGTTTTATTTCTGTACATAAAACTATCGCAGAAGGATTTAAATCGTCAGGTTTTAAAAATATCCCCATAGAATATATCCCGAATGGTGTAGATTGTGAGATCTTTAGACCCCATCAATCCCCGAAAAGCTCAACAGCCGGGATCAATGTGTTGTTTCCACAACGAATGGATCCTATAAAAGGACCGGACGTGTTAGCCAACGCCATTTTAAAACTGCAAAAAAAAAGCTTTGATCAGAACTGGAGATTTTATTATACCGGAAGTAAACCTGCATCGAATATTCAGGAAAAAACTGTTTCGGCAATTAAAAAGAAATTGCAGGTGCTTGAATCAGAACAAATCGTTTTTTTCCTGGATACACCACTGTACTGTGAAATGCCGGAATTATACCGTTCTGCCGATATTGTGGTTCTGCCATTACAGGAAGAGACCGAAAATATTGCTGTGCTTGAAGCATGGGCGAGTGGCAAGGCACTGATCTCCACCCGGAAAATTGCAAAGAACGGCTATGCAAAACACGCTGAAAACTGTTGGCTTACCGATACAAGAGATTCAGATCAGCTTGCAAGTGCTATTGAAAAACTGGCTGAGAACCCTTCTCTGAGAAAAAAGATTGGTATGAAAGGCCGAGAGCTGGCCGAAAATATGTTTACATGGGAAAAAATTGCGACAAAAACAGTTGGGTTTTATGATAAAATCACTCAATCTCTGAAATGAATTTTTTTTCAAAGAAATCCCTGCCAGCACGCTTTATTTCAATGCTGTTGATGGTAGCAGCCTATTTTATAGTAATCCGCCCGATAAGGGCTTTCCATAATGAATATGTTGTCTATTCAGCCATGTTGAATAGTTCTGAAAACTGGGGTCTTGCGAATGAAGCTTTTCTTGTTCCCCGTTCCGTACTTATTCATTTTGCCTCAGGTGAGTCTGAGCTGGTTTTAGCCTATATGCCTCAGTTTGGATTTTTTTTTCTTTTTGGAATGCTCGGAGTGCTCTATTTTTTGCCATCCATCAGGATGATTCTAATACTTCCGGCTCTGCAGGCGGTGATAGAGGTTTTGGTATTAATTTTTTTATTGGTGGGAATATATTTTTCAGTAGCAGGATTTATCGCAGCAGATTTTTTGATCGTCTACCTTTCTCCTCTTGTTTGCCTGGGTTTTGTAGTTTTTATATTTGCCGAGGAAAAATCTAACCCGGAAATCTCATAGTAACCATGTAAATCGTTATATAACCTACTTATTTATAATACTTTTTTATTAAAGTATCGGGTCTTCTATTAAAACACACTGTTTTTATTGCGATATTTTCCCGTCAACTGCGTTTACAAAAAGCATGTCTATAGCAGAATCAATAATGGCGTGCTCAACAATACTCGGTTACGTTTATACTGCCATTTCAACTTTCCCTTGTAAAAAAATTCTTGTTGAGATATTCAGAATATCCAACAGTTTGATAGTACCAATTATTCAAAAAACATTGCAAAAAAAGAGGTTGAGCATTGATTTTCTCAAAAAATCGAACGAAAATATAAAGGGTATGTTTATGTAGGAGATAAGGTTAATTAAAAAATGAACTCTATGGCAACTCCACTTAACGTTACACAGAAACTCATAAAATCGCACCTGGTGGATGGTGAGTTGAAGCCTGGATCGGAGATTGGGATCAAAATTGATCAAACTCTTACACAGGATGCTACTGGCACACTTGTGATGCTGGAGCTGGAAGCAATGGGCCTCGATAAGGCCAGGACAGATGTTTCATGCCAGTATGTTGATCACAATCTGCTCCAGACCGACAATAAAAATCCGGATGATCATCTTTTTCTAAAATCAGCTGCAGATAGGTTTGGCCTATGGTTCAGCCGGCCGGGAAATGGAGTAAGCCATCCCGTGCATACCGAACATTTTGCAGTTCCGGGTAAAACACTGGCCGGTTCAGACAGTCATACACCGGCATCTGGCAGCATGGGAATGTTTGCATTGGGAGCGGGCGGGCTTGATGTGGCCTTTGCTATCGCGGGTGAGCCGATGTACTTGAAAATGCCAAAAGTATTGGGTGTGAAACTGACGGGAAAACTGTCTGATTGGGTCAGTGCCAAAGATGTTGTACTTGAGATGCTGCGCCGATACGATGTGAAAGGCGCGCGCGGTTTTGTGATTGAATATTTCGGCCCCGGGCTGAAAGAGCTTGACACAATGGATCGCCATGTGATTGCAAATATGGGTACCGAGATGGGTGCAACAACTACTGTTTTTCCATCTGATGAAGAAGTGAAACGGTTTATGGAGCAGAATAATCGTGTTGACGAGTGGACGGAACTCGTTGCTGATGATGGTGCTGAATATGATGAATACGATGAAATTGATCTTGGCACGATTGAACCGCTCATCGCCCTGCCCAGCAGTCCGGGGAATGTTGTTCCAGTTAGTCAGGTGGAAGGAGAAGAGATTTACCAGTCATATATCGGTTCATCGGCCAATCCCGGATACCGGGATTTCTGGATAGCCTCTGAGATTGTGAAGGGTCGCAGAGTACACGATGATGTAAGCCTCGACATAAATCCCACATCGCGCCAGATAATTGAAAATATGGTTAAAAATGGCGTGATGCTTCACCTGATCCAATCCGGCGCAAGAATTCACCAGGCTGGATGTAACGGATGTATCGGAATGGGACAGGCACCAGCCAGCGGGAGAAACAGCCTCCGGACCGTACCCAGAAACTTCCCGGATCGGTCAGGAACCAAAGAAGATTCTGTATTTCTCTGCAGCCCCGAGACTGCGGCAGCTTCTGCACTTACCGGGAAAATTACCGATCCCCGAAATCTGGAAAAATTGTATGGAATGAAATATCCAACATATCATGAACCTGAGGATTATATTACAAACAAGGAGATGTTGTTAGCACCTTCAGAAAATGGAAAAAAGAAAGAGCTTGTAAAAGGTCCGAATATCTCCACCCTGCCAGAGTTCGAAGAGATTACCGATTTTGAAGTCCCGGTACTGCTGAAAATGGGAGATAACATTTCGACCGACGAAATATTGAAAGCCGGAGCGGAGGTGCTGCCATATCGAAGCAATATTCCTGAAATCAGTAAGTTTTCTTACATCGTTGTGGACGAGGAGTTTTATGAAAAAGCCATCAGGGCCCGCGACACCTATGGGGGTCATGTGGTTATAGCCGGAGATAATTATGCACAGGGTTCAAGCAGGGAACATGCTGCAATTGCTCCGAGATATCTGGGGCAAAAAGCAGCGATTGCTAAAAGCTATGCACGCATAGGCTGGCAGAATCTGGTCAATTTTGGTATTGCACCCCTTGAGTTTACCAGTGATAAAGATTACGAAAAAATTGACGAAGGCGATGTTCTGAAAGTGGAAAACCTGGGAGGTCAGCTTAAGAAAGGATCTGAAGTAGAGGTGAAAAATGTAACACAGGGATACACCTTTTTAACGGGGCATACGCTCAGCGGCCGTCAGTTACAAGCCCTGCTGGACGGAGGAATCATCAATACTTACAAAAAACGACTGGCATAAATACAGACTGGTTTCGCTTGACCTTTTACGGAAATAGAGAATAGAATCTTTAAGATATCCGTGGAAACGAGTTTCCTTGGATATAAAACGGGCCGTAACTGCCCTGAATATTTTAGAATTCAACAAAAACGTTCGTTTCTGTTCATTTAGGATAGATTTTTTGAAGATCGAAAACCGATCCATTTGATTCGTGCCAAAGGCATTCCGGTGGAGCAGGTTTTCTCAATCGTTTTGTACTGTTGTGAATACAGGCAAATGAATTACTGCTCTATTATGATATTGCTCAGCGAACCCGTAAATTTAGGGTTTAGGCAATTTGCACCATTTTGAGAATTATAAACCCAATGAGTAAAGAAAAAAACGTGGCAGATGCGCTTGATATCGACTCTTCACTTGCTGAGGAGATGGGCGATGATCATGTGTCTACCTCTGTGGTTACCCCCCTTCGTACAGATGCTTTTGAATTGAGTGAATCTGAAAAAATTGAAATGATTGAAGAGCAGTTTGCAAATATTATGCATACTCTCGGTCTCGATTTAAATGATGAAAGCCTGAAAGGTACACCACACCGGGTGGCGAAAATGTATGTGAAGGAGATTTTTAACGGATTAAATCCAGATAATAAACCTACCGCCCGAAAATTTGGCAATAAATATAAGTATGATGACATGGTGGTGGTAAAAGATATCAATGTGACTTCTTTTTGCGAGCATCATTTTCTCCCTTTCATCGGCAAAGCTCATGTTGCTTATATCAGTTCCGGAAATGTTATCGGGCTTTCTAAAATCAACAGAATTGTTGATTACTTTGCCAGACGACCTCAGGTACAGGAACGTCTTACTTTACAAATTGCAGATGAAATGAATGATGCACTCGAAACCGAAGATGTAGCTGTTTTTATAGATTGTAAGCATCTTTGTGTTTCAACCCGTGGTATAAAAGACCGTGAAAGCAGCACGGTTACTACTCAGTACAGGGGCAAATTCCAGACTAAGAAAGCCCAGCAGCGATTTATTGACTATATCCATTCCAATTCATCAGAAGTGTAACACGGGGTAAATATTCACCAGTATGGCAGAAAGGGACTCTTTTCCAATCTTCATTTACAACAGTTTATCAAGAAAGAAAGAAAAATTTGAACCGCTGAACCCTCCGTTTGTGGGTCTTTATGTTTGCGGACCAACGGTGTATGGCGACCCGCACCTCGGTCATGCCAGGGCAGCTGTCACTTTTGATGTGATGTACCGGTATATGAAGAACAAGGGCTATAAGATTCGGTACGTGCGAAATATAACCGATGTAGGACATCTTGAGCACGAAGAAACGGATCAGGGAGAGGATAAAATTCTAAAAAAAGCCCGGATTGAACAGCTGGAACCGATGGAAATTGTGCATCGTTATACGCTTAGCTATCATCGGGGGATGGATGCACTGAACTGTCTTCGGCCCGATATTGAACCGACCGCCAGCGGACATATTATCGAACAGATTTCTCTTGTAAAAAAAATACTTGAGAATGGCTATGCATACGAGGTAGATGGAAATATTTACTTCGATATTGAAAAATATCGCGAAAAACATCCTTATGGTGAACTTTCCGGTAAAGTATTGGAAGATCTCCAGGCCGGCAGCCGCGATACAGCCGGACAGGATGAGAAGAAAAGCCCGCATGATTTTGCATTATGGAAAAAGGCCGATAGCAGTCATATCATGCGGTGGGAGTCGCCCTGGGGGGAAGGTTATCCCGGCTGGCATCTGGAGTGTACCACAATGAGCTTGAAATACCTGGGCAAACAGTTTGATATTCATGGAGGCGGACTGGACCTGCAATTTCCTCATCACGAAGCAGAGATTGCCCAGTGCAAAAGTGCCTATGGACATGAACCTGCCAAATACTGGGTTCACAATAACATGATTACCATTGATGGGGCAAAGATGAGTAAATCGGCTGGGAATTTTATCACCTTAGATCAGCTTTTTGAAGGTGAGCATGAGAAGCTGGAGAAAGGCTTTAGCCCAATGATTGTCCGGTTTTTGATTTTACAGTCGCACTATCGCAGCAAAATTGACTTTTCAAACGACGCTTTGCTCGCTGCCGAAAAAGGGTACAACCGACTGATGAATGCGGTAAAACTGTTCGATCAGCTCGAAGTTTCAGGGCAAAATTCAACCGAATCCGAAGCAGAGAAAGAAATTCAGAGTGCATTAAAACGCTGCCATCAATCGATGAGTGATGATTTTAATACTGCGCAAACTTTAGCGGCCCTGTTCGATCTTACTGCAAAAATCAATGCTCTGTACAATGGACAGCTGGACCCCGCAGAAGTTTCTGAGGAGGCCTTTTTAAAAATGAAAGAGACAGTAAACGACTTTGTGTTTGATATTCTCGGTTTGAAGGGGATTTCCGGTGAACAGAACTCAAAAACGGAAGAGCTGGTCAATTTGTTAATTGAGATCCGATCCGAAGCGCGAAAAAATAAAGATTTTGCAACATCAGATAAAATCAGGGATGATCTTCAGAAAATCGGGATTCTCCTGAAAGATGATAAAAGTGGAACAACCTTCGAAATCGATAACTGAGCTTCTTGGTGCAGCACTTTCCTGGATTCTGATTAAACTGGTGAGGTTTTATCAGCTTGCTATTTCACCATATCTCGGTTCTAACTGCCGGCACACTCCAACCTGTTCGCAATATATGATCAAGGCGATTTCGGTTTGGGGGCCTGTGAAAGGTACCTGGCTTGGTATTAAACGGCTGGCCAAATGCCACCCTTGGGGAACTTCCGGTCATGATCCTGTGCCCCGGAAAGAAATTGAGTAATAAACGATGAACGTTCAAATTTCATATTCCATTTTCAAAATTGGAATTTGAAATTTACAATTCAGATCTGGATTGTTGTTCAGTTTCTTCTGATTTATAAGCTCCCTCTGTACCGTCTGATCCACCAAACTGTTTGGCTTTGCCGACCAGGTTGCGGAATGATTTGGATACGTTTTGCAGACGCTCATCCCACTCTTTATTCACCTCAACTCCTTCGATAGACTGATGGTATGTAACCAGGGTATAGGCAGAAGCAAACGGATCGAAAACAGCACGAACGATAAGCGATGTTAGCAGAAGAACCCCGACGATTGTGATAAGCTGAAACCAGATTGCTTCAAAAACCAGCATCAGCAGAACACCGGGAATACCGAGAACGATCAGCAGGCCGATGAAAAATACCCGTCCGAGAAGCCACACTTTTACGGCAGTCATCAAAACGGGTTTGTATGATTGCGCGTAGAGAATAATTCCATGCCGGGCGCTGTTCCATATATTTTTTTCATTTTTGCTGATGGCATAGGAGAGAATGGCTTCATCCACATAAGATAGAGACCGGTTTACAATCATTGCGGCCCACCGCGCTACTTTTGAAGCTCCGCCACCCAGCGGAAGAAAATCAACAATCCGAACAAACTGTCTTGTGAACCGCTTTACAACCCGGTCTATCATTCGGTCAAGGGCAAACAAAATACTGACATCCCTGAAATATTCCCGGACTACCTCACGACCGTACGCAACCTGTTGTTTGTTGTCTGGAATCTCACCATCTAAAAAAAGTTTCGTGAGCACGGCAATGTGAGCACCTTTAACGAGATAGAGAATGTATCGCTTGCCAAAAATTAAAACTGTATAGGGACCACCCACAGCAATCATAAAAAAGATAATGGAAAGGAGCTCAATGCGGGTACTGAAGAAATAGGCGATGGCCCCGAAAATAACCAGCCAGAGAACAGACGCAATGAAAAAGCCGCCGTAGATGGCAAGGTTCAGCAGTAAAAATGGAGTGGTTCTCATCAGCAGGCCAAAAGCGGCGCTGAACGAATTCTTTTTTTTGTTTTCGTCAGTCATCAAAGAGAGCGGTTTGATTAGAGTTAGAGTGTGGTTAGGATACCCCTGTTTAATGTAGTAATTTCGGTCTTTATCACGAAATATTGAAGGAAATCAGCTCATTAATTAAGAAATCAGCGAGAACCCATCGTTGTTACCTCCTGAATAGAGTGCAGGCTTGTGCTGAGGATCTTTTAGGAATAGCCAATCCAGACTGCCACAACAAGTGCAAGTGAACAGAGAAAAATCAGCTTGATTACCAGCGGAAAGATGAAACGGAACCAGCGGTCGTAAGAAATGCCAGCAAGGCCGAGAATTCCCATCAGTACGGGATTTGTGGGTACAATCATGTTCATCAGGCCGTCACCAAGCTGGAATGCAAGTACGGCGATTTGCCTGGATACGCCAACAAGGTCACCGATCGGGGCCATCAGCGGCATGGTAACCAGGGCCTGGCCGCTGCCTGAGGGAATAAAAAAGTTAAGAATACTCTGGATAAACAGCATGCCAACAGCGGCAAACTCAGAACCCGCCCAGGAGAGCGGTATGGAGAGAGTATTCACAACGGTGTGTAAAATTTCCCCGTCTTCCATTAGAAGGGCGATGGAACGGGCAAAGCCTATCAGCAGGGCGGTTCCGGTCAGCTCAGCAGCACCTTTGCTAAAAACGGAAGCCATATGATTGATTCCAATTCCAGAGATCAAACCGGCAATCACAGCCAAAGCCAAAAAAACGGCACCAAGTTCAATAAGATACCAGTCAGCAAGTGCGATTCCCGCCACCACAGCAATCAGCACAAGAATAGTTGCGGCCAGAATTCCTTTTTTACGGGTTGTCATTTCCGGAGAAACGAATGTTGACTGATTCTGGACGGAGGGCGGTTTTGTGTCATATACCAAACTAACCGACGGATCATTACGGACGGATGAAGCATAGCTCCACACATGATGAAAACCAACAGCAAGAAGCGGAATGGCAAGAGCCAAACGGTAACCCATGCCCGATGTTGGCTGAAGCCCGGCCACATCCTGGGCAACAAGCAGGGTGAAGGGGTTCATAACGGCAATTCCGTATCCGATACTGTAACCCACAACCATAGTACCAATGGCGGTAACCGAATCGAATTTCATTGTCACACAAAGTGAAACCAGTATAATGGCGAATGGAATGTATTCCTCGGCCATGCCAAGAGTCGCTGAAGCAGCGGAAAAGGCAAACATCATCACAAAAAGAAGAGGGCCAGGCTGATGGCCAAACCGATTTAGCGCTTTCCCGAGCAGTGCATCAATGGCACCTGACTCCCGCACCACTGCAAGAGTTCCACCGATAATCAGAACAAAAAAGATTATTCCCTGTGCATCGGCAAAAGCCCTGGGCACAACAGTAAAAAGAGATGTTGCAGGCAGGTACTCCTTTTTATCGCTTGCTTCAAACGTACCGGGTACGACCACTTCCCGGCCCAGTTCATTCACCACTGTTTCAAATTCACCGGATGGAACCACCCAGGTGAGAATCAGGGCAGCCGCCATCAGGATAAAAAGCAGAACGAGTGTATGGGGAATATTAAATTTCATGCCTTCAGGATTTTTAAGTTTGGCTTATGATAACAAAAAATGAATGTAAATCTTCGTTTCTGATCCCGCCGTTTTTTTGTTAATTTGTAATCACTGTGGGGTGCTGATCCGTAAACATTACGAATCGGCTGAGATCATACCCTTAAGACCTGATCTGGGTAATGCCAGCGTAGGAAGCAGCAAGCCTCATTTGCTATAGCAAGTCAACTGTGTTCGGATCAGGGATTTTTGAACGATAAAAAATCCTGTTATGACTCAAATCGAAAAGAAGAAATTCGGCCTCGTCACCAAAAAACTTCAGAAGTGGCAGGGGCGTGATGAATGGTTTTTTAACCGCGAACATACCGACAGCTACGAGCTTTGGTATGAGGGCCGTTACAAACGGGCAGAAATTTGGCAGAAAAAAATTCTGGCCGGACTCATTAAGAAAGATAAGCGTGTAAATACTCTGCTCGAATTCGGCTGCGGAACTACCCGATTCACGCGATGGTGGAAGGAAGTAGGCATCGAGGCAACCGGGGGAGACATCTCTCCATTCATGCTGGCCCAGGGAGTCAGGCTATTTGATGGGGATCTTGTTCTGGCCGACTCGCACCACATGCCATTTAAAAATCATACGTTTGATGCCCTTGCTTTCATCACCACATTCGAGTATTACAAAGATCCGGTGAAGGTGATTCGCGAAGCCGTGCGTGTGGGCAAATATGGTATTGTGTTTGGTATGATGAACCGCAATTCAACCAAAGTAGTGCGCCGCCGTGTTCAGGAAATGTTCGGGAAAAATCCGTTTTATGAAACCGCTACCTTTTACACACCAAAATCTCTCATTGAAATTATACACAAGGCTCTGGAAGGCAGGGTGTACGAGATTGAATGGACCACAACCGGACTGCCCAAATGGTTCCCGGTTCAGCAGTGGGGCTTGCCTGTGGGAGATTTTTTTGGGCTGCATGTACGGATGAATGATGTGGATTAATTTGGCCTGAAACTAAAGAAATTATGTAAAACAATGACTGATTTTAAAAATCGATCCGGTAAAATTGACAATGAAATATTTGACGAGATCATATTTCCGCATCGTGGATTTTTGAGGGAAGAAGTGCTCACAGGTCCCGCTTATGGAGTAGATGTGTCTGTGATTGATCTGGGGGACGGTAAAGGTCTGGCTGTATCCAGTGATCCGCTCTCACTCATTGCTTCGCTTGGATTAAGGGAGTCGGCCTGGCTCTCGGTTCATCTGCTGACCAACGATATGGCCACAACCGGATTTGCACCACAATATGCACAGTTTGTGCTCAATCTTCCGCCCGACCTTGGCAAAGAGGCGTTTCAGGAATACTGGCAGCACATCAGCAAGCTGTGCGAGGAGATCGGAGTTGCCATTACCGGTGGGCACACAGGGAAAATTCATGGGCAAAATTCCACCATCCCGGGAGGAGGTACGATGTTTTTGACGGCTCCGGTGGATGAAATTATTACCAGCAGCCGGGCTGAACCGGGTGATAAAATTGTAGTAACCAAAGAAGCGGCACTGGTTTCTTCATCCATTTTGTCAATGAGCTTTCCCGAAACCGTAAAAAACAAAGCCGGGAAAGAAGTTTTTGAACAGGGTTGTGAAAATTTTTACAGGACATCCTCTCTGGACGATGCACTGGCTGCATCGGAATTACTCAAAAACAACGATGAGTTAAAAGCGATGCACGATGTAACCGAAGGTGGAGTTATGGGCGCTATCTGCGAAATGGCTGAAGCCTCCGGATGCGGATTTATAGTAGAGAATAATCTGCTTCCGGTTAAGGAAGTTCCCCGTACAATTTGCAGGCTGTTTGATATTGATCCGCGCCTGAGTGTGGGGGCCGGTTCAATGATCATTGCCGTAAAACCGGGCAGTGAGTTCGAACTAATCAATCATCTTGAAAGCAAATCGATTCCGGCAACAGTTGTCGGCCAATTTACTGAATCTTCCGATGGATTTACCCTGATTGAAAACGATAAAGAAAAACCATTTGTTTTTAACGGCAAAGACCCATATTGGGACGCTTTCTTTAATGCAATGAAAAATGGCTGGAAATAATCCGTAGTCCGGTTCGCCGAACCGGAAGGTTTGGTATCTGGAAAAAACCGAATGAAAGAAGAATCACTTGAGAATAGTGGAGGTTGTAGTTCGAATGGATATTTGCAAGGTACTGAGGTATCGGGTCAGCGACCCGATGTACAGAGACAAGTAGCCCGGTTCGCCGAACCGGAAGGGTTGGTATCTGGAAAAAACCGAATGAATGAAGAATCACTTGAGAATAGTGGAAATTGTAGTTCGAATCGATATTTGCAAGGTGCTGAGGTATCGGGTCAGCGACCCGATGTACAGAGACAAGTAGCCCGGTTCGCCGAACCGGAAGGTTTGGTATCTGGAAAAAACCGAATGAAAGAAGAATCGCCTGAGAATAGTGGAGATTGTAGTTCGAATGGATATTTGCAAGGCTCTGAGGTATCGGGTCAGCGACCCGATGTACTGGGGGGCGTATAATTAAAATGGAAAGAATAAATTGAGCTGAAAATTTAATCGATGAAAACAATAAGTCCCGGAA
>SL_3KL_010_SEDDRAFT_10003885_pt1 | contig 13538 bp, 10 predicted proteins | sample SodLakKL_010_SED_2_FD_10381 | JGI IMG/M metagenome (IMG submission 10381)
AACCTGTCCATCGCAAGCTCATTTCTGAGCTCATTATAGGCGGCGGTCAGCTCGTTCTGAACCTTGATATACATACCGTATGACGTCCCTCTTGCATTCTGAAGCGAAATTACCTGCCTGGAGATAGGATATTCTCCAAAAAATTCAACTTCTTCAACAACCTTCTCCGGCAGGTGTGCTTCATCTCTCGGATTGGCAATAAATTCCTTTGCCCTGTCCCTCAGGTACTGAAGGTTCTCAATCTCACCTTCTACCAGAAGCATATCCTGTGCATTTACACGCACCGTAAAAATATTCCGCTCCCTGATCTGCTGGTCATCATCCGGCTGGTCAGTTTCAGGCATGGGCGGCAGAATTCTCGATATTCCAGAATCCACATCCATGGTTGTGGCAACCAGGAAGAATATCAGCAGCATAAATGCGATATCAGCCAGGGAAGCGGAGGGTATTTCCGGAGTTACTCGTCCCATAATTATTATTATTTATTATTACCCCTGGAGGGGTAAAAGTTTTATTTAAATAGTCCTCTTATCTCAGTATAAAAAATTGACAGGATAGCCAGTCCAAGCAAAATATACATGGTTCCCAACTGGGTGCCCGCCAATTTTAAAACGTGCGGAACGTTGTCCGGATTGTCCACGGCAAGGGGTAAAACTTCATCAGAAGCAAACTGCCAGGAAACGAACACTATAACAGCAATCACTCCAAGACCAATCAGGGTCTTTTTGGCATTTTTTGGGGTCATTATCATCATTACCGTGGGGAACAGTATTGCAGACAGCAATGCAATGCCCAGCAGTATGTAGGCCCATATCAGGATTGTTTCGGTAACAACCGGCTCCCTCATGGGTGTTCCCTCGGTTCCGGGTACATCCGCTCCAAAGTAGAATATCAGTGTTAGTACCACTGATACCCCCATAAGGAGATATGTAGAGATGGTTATTATTTTCTTAATTATATTGGACATAACACGTTATTTTTTGAGGTTATATTTTACCAGAATGTCGATCAGCGATATTGAGGCATCTTCCATAGTGTTTACAAGAGCATCTACTTTTGATGCAATATAGTTGTAAAACACCTGGAGAATGATGGCGACGACAAGACCGGAAACGGTTGTGATAAGAGCCACCTTAATACCACCGGCAACCAGTGAAGGTGAGATATCGCCTGCAGCTTCGATCGAGTCAAATGCTGCAATCATACCGATAACTGTACCCATAAACCCAAGCATAGGTGCAATTGATATAAAAAGTGATATCCATGTCATGTTTTTCTCCAGGAGGCCTGTCTGTACCCCACCGTAGGCAACGACCGATTTTTCAACTACATCAATGCCTTCATCGAATTTGCTCAGCCCCTGGTAGAAGATGCTGGCAACCGGGCCCCTTGTGTCGCGGCAAACTTCTTTGGCAGCTTCAATCCCTCCGTTTTCAAGCGCTTCTTCAACATTAAGCAAAAGCTTTTCAGTATTAGTGGTGGCAAAGTTGAGATAGAGAATCCTCTCAATTGAGATTGCCAAACCAAAAATCAGAGCAAGCAGAACAACTCCCATAAAACCTGCGCCACCTTCAATGAAGATCCTCTTGATCTCCTGGTGAAGCGGCTGTGCTTCTTCATCTGGATCTACGTCAACCGGTGCAGGTGTTTCCGGTATGACCTGTTCAGTGGGTTCTTCAACAACATCTTCCTGTGCAACTGCTATTGCCGATGTTCCGAATGACAGCATTCCCAATACTGCTAAAAATGCAAATAGATTTTTCATGGTTAGTCAAAAATTTAATTATTAATGTGGTTCAAATGTAGTTATAACTTTTTATTAATGCAATTATGTGTTATTTATTGCGGAGAAGGCGGGATTCGAACCCGCGATACCCTTTTGAGGTATACACACTTTCCAGGCGTGCGCCTTCGACCACTCGGCCACCTCTCCAACAAGCAATAAATTTAAAAAATTTCAGCGTGCCAAGTTACAAAAAAATATAAAAAAAGTGCAAAAAGTCATTTTATTTCTCCTCTTATCGAACTATTTATTAATGATCTAAGCTCCTTATCATTGGGAGTCTGCGCAAGAAGGAACATTAATTTAGTTACCGCGGCTTCTGTTGTCATATCGTAGCCGCTAACTACACCTGCCTCCTGCAATCTTTTTCCAGTATTGTATTTGTTCATGTCAACACTACCTGTCGTGCACTGGCTTACATTGACAATTAAAATGCCTCTTTCAACAGCTTTCTCTATCTCAGAAATAAACCATGATGCAGTCGGCGCGTTACCGGCACCATATGTTTCCATTATTACCCCCTTCAAATTCACGGTGTTGAAGAGAGTGTTCAGCAAAGTGCCTTTAATTCCCGGAAATATCTTAAGTATGGCCACATTATTGTCCACCTCCTTATATACTTTCAGCTTATGGTCACCATACGGATAGTTTATTGCATGGTAATTAAACTCAATATTGATGCCGGTTTCGGCAAGAGGAGGGTAGTTTTCCGACCGGAAGGCGTTGAAATACTCAACGTTGTACTTCGTTGTACGGTTGCCCCTGAAAAGCTTGTTCTGGAAAAAGACACATACCTCGGGAACTGCGGGAGCATCGTTAATTTCTGATGCTGCAATCTCAATTGAAGTTATAAGGTTTTCTCTGCCGTCGGTTCGCAGCATTCCTATTGGAAGCTGTGAACCTGTGAAGATAACAGGCTTGCCCAGGTTTTCAAGCAGAAAACTGAGAGCCGAGGCGGAATAGGCCATGGTATCAGTGCCATGAAGGATTACAAACCCGTCAAAACGGTCATAATGTTCTTCGATAGTCAGCGCCAGCCTGATCCACATGTCAGGTCCCATTTCAGACGAATCCAAAGGAGGTGAAAAAGATACTGTTTTGATATCCAGATCGAATCTGACCAACTCGGGCATTTCACGGGCAATGTTGCCGAAATTGACAGGTATCAGGTTGCCGGTTTTGGGGCTCAACTCCATTCCTATTGTACCACCTGTATAGATAAGAAGTATTGAGGATTTTTTTTGCATTACCGGCCGTTAAGTTTAAAAAGGTTAAATGCATTGCGTGTTGTTGTAGCTGCAACCTGGGAGGCATCTGTTTCGCTGATCTGCGCAATTTTCCCGGCTATATATATAAGATATGAGCTTTCATTGCGCTTTCCTCTCTTCGGCACGGGAGTCAGATAGGGAGCATCTGTTTCGATAATTATATGCTCAAGGCCGGTTTCTTTTATAACATCAGCCAGCCCCGACCGGGGATAGGTAACCACTCCCCCTATGCCAAGCATGAAGCCCATACCAGTTATCTCCCGGGCCTGTTCAGTGCTTCCCGAGAAAGCGTGGAACACTCCCCTTACCCTTCCGCTATAGCCATCCTTCAGGATCGAGATAATGATATCTGTAGTTTTGCGTGAATGAATTACAACTGGAAGTTTGAGTTCAATTGCCCAATCTAGGTGCCTTCTGAAAGAGGCTTCCTGCTCCTCAATGTGGGAGGTGTCCCAGTGGGCATCCATTCCTGTTTCGCCTATGGCAACATATGATGCTGCCCCTGCTTGTTTTTCAAGCGATTCGAGCTTGGTGGTATAATCTTTTTTTACCGACGTTGGATGAAGCCCCAGCATAGGCAGGCAGAAACCAGGATACAAAGAGCACACGTCGAGCATCGGCCTCAGCGAACCATTATCAATATTGGGCAGGAGTATACAGGTAACTCCGTTATCTTTTGCCCGGCTTACCACCTGGTCGAGATCGCCCTTGAAATGAGGCAGGTAGAGGTGTGCATGTGTGTCTGTAAGCTTCATGCCTTGTTATTTCCTGCTGGTTAAACCGCTCCCTGTGCAAGCATTGCATCGGCAACTTTCACAAATCCTCCTATATTTGATCCTTTTACATAATTAACAGACCCGTCTTCATTGCGCCCGAAGCGGATGCAGGTTTCATGTATATCCTTCATTATCTGCTGCAATTTCTGGTCGACCTCTTCCCGGTGCCAGCTCATCCTCATCGCATTCTGCGTCATCTCCAGTCCGCTCACGGCAACGCCTCCTGCGTTGGCTGCCTTCCCCGGCCCGTAAAGGATTTTTCTGCGCAGGAACACCTCAACTGCTTCAGCTGTTGATGGCATGTTAGCTCCTTCAGAAACCACAAAGCAGCCGTTATTGACGAGTGCCTCAGCCTCTTCTTTACTTATCTCGTTTTCGGTGGCACAGGGAAGCGCTATGTCGCATTTGACCGACCACGGACGTTTTCCCTGGTAGTATTCAACTCCGAATTTTTCTGCGTACTCGCTGATCCGGCCTCTTTTAATGTTTTTCAGTTCCATTATCCACTTCAGCTTTTCAGGGTCAATACCGGCAGGGTCATAAATATATCCGGCGCTATCGGAAAGAGTTAATATCCTTGCACCCAACTCTGTCGCTTTTTCAGTTGCGTATTGTGCCACGTTGCCTGAGCCTGATACTGTTACTGTTTTACCTGCGAGTGAATCGCCCCGTGTCAGAAGCATTGCCTGTGCAAAATATACGCACCCGTATCCTGTTGCTTCAGGCCTTATGAGGCTGCCTCCCCACTCCCTGCCTTTTCCGGTAAGCACACCTGTAAATTCATTTCTGAGTCTTTTATATTGCCCGAACATATAACCGATTTCCCTGCCGCCAACGCCTATGTCGCCTGCCGGGATGTCTGTTTCGGGACCGATATGCCTGCTCAGCTCTGTCATGAAGCTCTGGCAGAATTTCATAACCTCATTATCAGTTTTGCCCTTTGGGTCGAAATCGGATCCACCCTTGCCTCCTCCCATGGGAAGTGTGGTAAGAGAGTTTTTGAATACCTGTTCGAAAGCAAGGAACTTCAGAATACCGAGGTTCACAGTCGGGTGAAACCTTATTCCTCCCTTGTAGGGTCCTATTGCAGAGTTCATCTCAACCCTGTACCCTTTGTTTATCTGTATCTCTCCCTTGTCATCGATCCAGGGCACCCTGAACAGCACCACTCTTTCAGGTTCGGCCATCCGTTCAAGTATTTTAGCGTGCTTGTACTTGGGGTTCTCTTCTATGAAGGGGATAAGGGATTCTGCAACTTCGTGCACAGCCTGGTGAAATTCACGCTCGCCGGGGTTGCGGGCCATGATGCCTGCCATAAATTTTTCTACTCTGGGATCCATAGGGTTGTAATTTGGGTATGTGCTGAAATTATCGGAAACAAACTTAAATATTTTCTGGCAAAACCAATGCAGTTGGTAAAGACAAACCTGAATATTTTAATATTAGGATAATTGTATGTTAAGTTCTCTGGCGTCCGGCTGCCAGCCTGTATATCTTTCCGGGCAAGCTAACAATCCAGCCATTGAACTCAAGTTCGAGCAAAAGGCAGGATGTTTTGCTTGCCGGCAGATCAAGAAGGGCGGAGAGCTGATCGGCCGACATAGCTTTATCTCCTGACAGGAGTTGCAGCACCACTTTTTCCTTTTCATTCAGGTCATTATTTGCGAAAGTTTCATCCATGACACTTTCCGAAATACGGGGTGTCCAGCCCATTATATATTCCAGGTCCTCAACTTTCTCAATCAGCGCCGCCCTGTTTGTTTTTAGAAGGTTGTTGCATCCCTGCGACCTTTTGTCAGTTACCCTTCCGGGGAGGGCAAAGACATCGCGGTTATATGTTCCTGCAAGCTCCGCGGTGATGAGGGCCCCGCCTGATAGAGATGATTCAATCACAACAGTGGCATCAGCCAGTCCCGCAATAATCCGGTTCCTTTTCAGAAAATTGCCTCTGTCGGGCCCTGTTTCGCTTCCGAAATCGGTAACAAGGCTCCCCTGAGCAATAATCTCGCGTGCTGTTTTGCGGTGTGCCGAAGGATATATCGTCGACAATCCATGAGCAAGAACAGCCACCGTCTGTAAACTGTTTTCCAGTGCTGCCCTGTGTGCGCAGATATCAATCCCGTATGCCAGTCCGCTAACAATTAACGGGTTGTGTCCCCTCGCTGCAAGGTCGTACACCAGGTTACGGCAGAAATCAAGCCCGTATACCGAAGCATTCCTTGTCCCTACAATACTTAACACTTTCGGGTTTTCGAGTACGGCAATACCCCTGCTGAACAGAACAACCGGCGCATCAGGGCACTCTTTAAGCCTCGCTGGATAGTCATCATCTTCAAAATAATGGGCATTAATGTTATATCTCGACAGGAACCCGATCTCCTTTTCAGCCTCATCGAGTATTGCGTTATCCAGGATGTTGTCTGCAAGCCTCCTGCCGATACCGGAAATTTTCTGCAATTGGGTAACATCTGATTTGAACACGCGTTCAGGACTGCCTGCAAAATCAATGAGCTTTCTTGCAAGCAACCCTCCTATTCCGGGAACCAGCATCAGCCCTATTTTGTACCTGGTGAGGGGATCCTTAATGTCGGCCATAATATTAAATATACAAAAAGAACGGCTAAAAAAAGGCCGGAGGCAGTAAAAATTTACAGGCTACATTGCATAATCAGGCCACAGTGCATAATCAGGCCACAGTGTATAATCAGGCCACAGTGCATACAAAAGCAAGAGGCTGCCTCTGAACGGGCAGCCTCTTATTAGACAAAAGAAGTTAACAGCAAATATCAGATCACTCCCTGGTCGAGCATGGCATTCGCTACTTTCATAAAACCGGCAATATTTGCACCTTTAATGTAGTTGACATATCCGTCGGGCTCCGTGCCGTATTTTACACACGACTCATGGATATTTTTCATGATCTGGTGAAGCTTCTCCTCAACCTCTTCGGAGGTCCAGCTCAGCTTCATTGCATTCTGGGTCTGCTCCAGTCCGCTTGTTGACACTCCTCCGGCGTTTGCAGCTTTACCAGGCCCGTAGAGCATTTTATTATCAAGGAATATCTCAATCGCTTCGGGGGTGGAGGGCATGTTTGCACCTTCCGAAACACAGATGCAGCCATTCTGAACGAGGTTCCTGGCGTCTTTATCATCAAGTTCATTCTGGGTGGCACAGGGGAGGGCTATGTCACACTTAACCTCCCACGGACGTTTGCCTTCATGGAACTGGGCATTCGGAAACTCAAAAGAATAGGGTTTTGCAATGTCCTGGTTCGACGCACGGAGCTCCAGCAGGTAATCTATCTTTTCGCCGGTAATACCATCGGGGTCGTAAATGTAGCCATCGGGCCCCGAGATTGTAACAACCCTTGCCCCCAGCTGTGTGGCTTTTATTATGGCTCCCCATGCCACGTTACCGAACCCTGATACGGTAACGATTTTCCCTTTGAACGATTCCCCTTTTGATTTAAGCATCTCCTCGGCAAAGAACACGGTGCCAAATCCGGTAGCTTCCGGCCTGATGAGACTGCCGCCCCAGTTCCTGCCTTTACCTGTCAGAACGCCGGTATGTTCGCTTGAGAGCTTCTTGTACATACCGAACATATACCCGATCTCTTTGCCGCCAACCCCGATATCGCCTGCTGGTATATCGGTGTCAGGGCCTATCATCTTCCATAACTCCAGCATATAGGACTGGCAGAAACGCATTATTTCCGAATTTGATTTGCCCTTGGGGTTAAAATCCGATCCTCCCTTCGCCCCGCCCATAGGGAGTGTGGTAAGAGAGTTTTTAAATATCTGTTCGAAGCCCAGGAATTTGAGGATGCTGAGATTTACACTTGGGTGAAAGCGAAGCCCCCCTTTATAAGCACCTATCGCGTTGTTGAACTGTACCCTGTACCCGGTATTGACATGGGCCTGCCCCTGGTCATCCATCCAGGGGACTTTGAATATAAGGACCCTGTCGGGTTCGACCAGACGCTCAATTATCGCAGCCGATTCAAACTGGGGATTCTGGTTGTACACCTCTTCGATTGACTCCAGTACTTCGCGTACTGCCTGAAGGTATTCCGTTTCTCCGGGATGTTTTTTCTCCAGGTCGATCATTAATTTGTCTACGTTCATGATAAATATTTTATTGGTTTTTGGTTAGTTTACCTGATATCTGGGAGATTTAGACAAAAGTAACTGAAAAGAAATCATAGGGGTTATGATTTTCCTCATGGATGCCGATGACTTTTCTCATGACATCTGCGCCCAGATATCAGAATAACAGAACCTTGCTTTTTTATCGGGATTAAATATGCTGTAGAATATGTTTTTTAGCTTCCCGGATGGTTGGCCGCAATGATCTTCTGTATTGATGCAAGCATCTTTTTGCGGTCACTTTTTTTAACCGCCGTGACACTAACCGGAGGATATTTGGCTATTCCCCTGGCAGTTTTCCTGTATATCACCAGGCTTCTGTTCAGGCCGAACAAAGGGTTTATTATCTCATACCGGTAAAGTTCGTTCTTGTTGAACTCTATGGCACTTTTCTTTTCGGTCAGCGGACGAAGGCTGAAGTACCTCAGCACAAACCTGTCGCCTGTATCGGAATAATAGATATAGTGGTGGTCTCTTACAAAATGGTAAAGAAAAAACAACACAACCAGGATGATCATGAAAACTGAGATCTGGTCTCTTGTAAATCCGAGTGCTCCGTCTCTGAGCACATTGGCAAAATATATCAATCCTATTATGATTATAAGGAACAGGAGTGCGAGAGATTTGATTATCCTCAGATTAACAGCCTGCTTTTGATTTGTTATTGTCATGATTTTCGGGTTTTGTATATGGTTTTCCTTCTTTTAACCTCTAGTTTAATAAAGTGCAGTTCTCTCCCCGACTGGCCTGAAACAGATCTGTTTTCCTCTGCCCTTCTTACCAGATAAGGGATAAGGTAATGTACGGGGCCATATGGCAGGTATTTGGCAACATTGTAATTATGTGCTGCCATATTGAAGCTGATATGGTCGCTCATTCCGTAAAGCTGACTTGAGTAGATGCGAGGGTCATCGTTCCGGATATCCGCAGCTTTCATCTGCTCCATCATCTGCATAAGACTCTCTTCATTGTGTGTACCCGCGAACAGGCTGGTTATGTCAATGTTTTCCAGGCACAGGGTGACGGCATCATTAAATGCCCTGTCGGTACTTTCCTTATCAGGGTGGATGGGTGAGGGATACCCCAGTTTCCTTGCACGCTCCCTCTCCTGTTCCATATAGGCTCCCCTGACAAGCTTGAAGCCAATGTAGTATTTCTTTTTTCTGGCTCTGCTTAAGGCCTCTTTAAGAAATTCAACCCTGTCGTGCCTGTACATCTGCAGGGTATTGAATATGACAGGCCTTTCCTTATTGTAAAGCTCCATCATCTCAGTGCAAAGGTCGTCTATTACATGTTGATAGTGGCACTCCTCGGCATCGACCATTACAGGTATGCCCCGGTCCCGGGCTGCCCTGCATAGCGTCATGAAATTTTCCCTGAACTTTTCAGCCGCGGCCGGGTTGGCTGATGAACTGCCGGTTTCTTCCAGGGCTCCCGGTGGAGCTATTGCCGTAGGTTTGAAAACCGAGAAGGGAACAACCCTGTTCGCTTTTGCAAAATCCATTGATGATATGATCTCACTTATCACGGAATTTATCTCCTCTTCAGATTCACGGTTTTCGGCAGCAAAATCGGCTACAGACCTGACTTTGTGAAATGCCAGCTTGTCTACCACCCCCTGGACTTCAGCCAGGGTCTCTCCTCCGCAAAACAGTTTGAATACGGTTGGTTTTACGAGCCACCTGACAGGTATTCGAAGGCGTAAAGCAATTCCTGCCATTAAACCCATGGCCCGCACAAGAAGAGGGGATGCCATTATTCTGAACAGAAGACGGGCTTTCCTGAGGTCGGCATCACTCCTGGGTTTAAAGGCAATTTCGGTATTCTGAAAGATTTGCATGCTCAAGCTCAAATGGATTTATTATTTTTGGCCGGGCTTACAATGAAACCTGCCTCGTGATATCCAAAAATAAATAATGAAGGCAATAATATTGCAAGAAATTTAAAATAAATACGGTAAAAGTCAGTTTTTAGTTTTTCAGATACCTAACCCGGACTATCATGTATGAATATATTTCAGGAAAAATCACCGAACTGGCTCCGGCCCATCTTATACTTGAAAACAGCGGCACGGGCTTTTTTGTTAATATTTCGCTGAATACCTACTCTGCCCTTTCGGGGAAGGATAACGGCACCATATTCATTCACCAGGTGGTCAGGGAAGATGCTCTTCTGCTTTTTGGTTTTGCCGATAAGGAAGAGAGGGAGCTCTTCAGGTTGCTGATAACCGTGTCAGGCATTGGCGCAAACACTGCCAGGGTAATGCTCTCCTCGCTTACACCTGCCGATATCAGGAAAGCCATAGCAGGGGGTAATGTTGACACTCTTAAAGGAGTAAAAGGAATAGGGCTTAAATCGGCACAGAGGATCATTGTAGACCTTAAGGATAAGCTTGCCAAACCCGGTGGTCATGAAGAAATAATTACCGGTGCAGACAATACCCTAAGGGAAGAATCGTTATCTGCTTTAATAATGCTGGGATTTTCCCGGAATGCAGTTGAAAAGGTGATCAACCAGCTTCTGAGGGAGGAGGCTGTCACAACGGTTGAAGATCTGGTAAAAAAGGCATTGAAAAAACTCTAGATATTAAACTTATTGGCTTTCCTATTGGCTAAGGCATCAAAATATTCCGGTATATCCCTTTTCTGGATATTATTGTTATGGGTACTTATCCTTGGCCCCGGTGCCTCAGCCAGATTTACAGTCTTTGATAATGATAACGAACCTGTTTTGCTGGTAACCGGCAGGGAGACTGATGAAGGCCTTCTCTTATCTGTTCCGCCATTACCGAAGCAGCAGGATCAGCAGCAATATTCCCCCTCGAGGGGAAAGATTCCGATTCCCCCATGGTTCCGTATCACCACCGAGTATGATACTGAAACAAATTCTTACCTTTTAAGGCGCAAGGTTGGAGAAGTCGAGATAGGCCGGCCCGATATCATGACATTTGAACAGTACCGCACCTACTCGATGGAGAGGGCTATGGCGGACTACTGGCAGCAGCGCTCCCGGGGTATTGCTGATGATGCAAGGACAGAGTTTATTCCGGGGCTGTCGCTTGGTGTTGATGCAATTGATATGATCTTCGGCACAGACGTTGTCAATATTCAGCCACAGGGTTCGGCCGAGCTTATTTTCGGGATCAATACCGTCAGGAATGAACGCCCCGACATCCAGGAAGAGTTGCGCAGGGTAACCACATTCGATTTTCAGGAAAGGATACAGATGAATGTAACCGGCACCATAGGCGACAGGGTCAGGCTTGGAATCAACTACAACACCGAGGCCATGTTCGAGTTCGAGAACCAGACGAAGCTTGAGTATACCGGTGGAGAAGATGAGATAATCCAGAGGATAGAGGCCGGTAACGTAACTCTGCCGCTTCCAGGGACACTGATTACCGGCAGCCAGAGCCTGTTCGGACTGAAAAGTGAGCTGAAGTTCGGCAACCTGTCGGTTACCAGCGTCTTTTCACAGCAGAAAGGCGAATCACAGGTTATTGAGGTGAGGGGTGGTGCCCAGACCCAGGAGTTCGAGGTATTTGCCGATGATTATGATGCAAACAGGCACTTTTTTCTATCCCAGTATTTCAGAGACACCTATGAGACGTCGCTTCAGAATCTGCCAGTGATCAGCTCGGGTATTGATATTACCCGTGTGGAAGTTTGGATAACCAACAAAACGAACAACTTTGAAAACTCCAGGAACATCGTTGCATTCATTGACCTGGCAGAAAACCAGAACAATATATACTCTACCGATAACTTCTTCAGGGATCACTCACAGCAGGGCGACCATCCGCGCAACGCACTCAACAACCTTTATGAAATGATGACCACAACCTATGGCGGCATAAGGAACATCAACCAGGTTACCTCAGTGCTTCAGCCCCTGGCGCCCGGTTTCGCCATAGGCCAGGATTATGAGGAGATCGAGAATGCACGGCTGCTTTCTTCGCGCGATTATACCATTAACCGGAGGCTGGGATACATCTCTCTCAACTCGGCGCTGAATGCCGATGAGGTACTGGCTGTAGCTTTCGAATATACCATGGGCGGGCAGACCTACCGGGTGGGTGAATTTTCAAATGAAGGGGTCACAGCTCCCGATGCTCTTATAGTAAAGCTGCTCAAGGGAACAAATCTTACTCCAAGGCTGCCTACGTGGGACCTGATGATGAAGAATGTCTATTCCATCGGCGCCTGGCAGGTAGACCGCAGGAATTTTGAACTTAATGTGCTGTACCAGGATGACCAGACCGGCAATGCAATCAACTATATACCTGCAGGCAGGATACAGGAGCAGACCCTTCTGAGGGTAATGAACCTGGACAACATGAACTCGCAGCTTGATCCCTATCCCGACGGTACGTTCGATTTTATTGAAGGGGTTACTATAAGGGCTGAAAACGGACGTATTTTCTTTCCTGTGCTGGAGCCTTTCGGGTCTCACCTGAGGAAAAAGATTGGCGATGATGCTATTGCAGAACGCTATGTTTTCCAGGAGCTTTACGATTCAACACAAACCAGGGCGCGTCAGGTGGCAGAGAAGAATAAGTTTTTGCTTGCCGGCACCTACCAGTCCTCGGCCGGCTCGGAAATACCCCTGAATGCCATGAATGTTCCCAGGGGTTCGGTTACCGTTACTGCCGGGGGCGTACAGCTTGTTGAGAATATAGATTATACTGTGGATTACACTCTTGGCAGGGTGCAGATCATTAACCAGGGGCTGCTGGAATCGGGTACCCCGATCAGGGTGTCTCTTGAAAGCCAGTCGCTGTTTGCCATTCAGACCAGGACACTTGTAGGCTCACATTTTGATTACCGTATTTCCGATAACTTCAACATAGGGGCTACCATTCTCAATCTTACCGAGCGGCCTCTTACCCAGAAGGTGGGTTTTGGTGATGAGCCCATTTCCAATACCATTTGGGGGCTTAACACCTCTTACCGGACAGAGTCGGCTTTTCTTACACGCCTTATCGATATGATCCCCCTGATTGAAACGAGGGAGGTTTCGACCATTTCGTTCCAGGGGGAGTTTGCGCATCTCATACCCGGCCATTCCAGGGCCATTGGCCGTGACGGAGTGGCTTACATTGATGATTTCGAGGCTACTAAAACGACCATAGACCTCAAAACACCCAGCGCCTGGATAATTTCGAGCACCCCTGAGGGCCAGCCGGGGTTTCCTGAATCGGCTCTGATGAACGATCTGGCCTACGGCTATAACCGTGCACTGCTTGCCTGGTATGTCATCGACCCTCTTTTCCTCAGGAACACTTCGGCAACTCCCACCCATATCAGGAACAACCCCGATCTGCAATCGAGTCATTTTGTGAGGGAGGTATTCGAGCGCGAACTATTCCCCGAAAGGGAAACCCCGACAGGCATACCGACAAATATCCCGGTTCTTAACCTTGCATTCTATCCCGGCCGAAGGGGTCCATACAATTACGATGTGCAACCGTCTGCCTATTCGGCCGGTATCGGTTCCGATGGCAGGCTTCTGGACCCCGCAAGCCGCTGGGGTGGAATAATGAGGGCGCTCTTTACAACTGATTTCG
>SL_3KL_010_SEDDRAFT_10003886_pt1 | contig 13538 bp, 12 predicted proteins | sample SodLakKL_010_SED_2_FD_10381 | JGI IMG/M metagenome (IMG submission 10381)
AAAAGCCACTAACGGCATTTATCATACAATTCGACCGTCCAAAAAATTTTTCAGGCAACTATTGCATATTCAGAATTGAAGCAACACACAACGCATTTGGAGGAGAAAAGGGTGAAAATTTATATTTTTACGAATTGATAAATTACAAATAATGCCAGCAGATAATATACAGGAATATGAGCGGTCTGCAAGACCCAGTCCCGCACGTGCGGGAGTGAACTAAATCCCTGGGTAGATTCTATGTACTTTGCGAGGTTTTTGAGTGATTTTTGGAAGGGGTGATGGGGTAGATGGAAGCACCCGATTGGGGTTTTGGCTCGACTACCTGGTGAATTTTTCGGGCAACATACCGCTTTTGGGCGCCCCAAAAGGCAAAAAACCGATTTTCTGGGCAAAACACTTCCATTCCCGCCGGGTGTCGGGATCTACAATATTGATATTCAGAAGTTAAAGTAATTTTGATCGCAGCATCTTTTCGCGGTTTTCTGATTTTGTCATCTCACGGTTTGCTGATTTTGTCATCGCCTGTTTTTTTGAGACCAAAATTAGGCTATGGGCTTAAAAACTCAAAGATGAGGTTGGTGGGGTGGATACGTAGAAATTATAGCCGTGGATGAAAAATGGCACAATTTAATCCGGTATGAGTGGCACAACTTGCGCCGGTATGAATGGCACAGTTTAATCCGGTATGAGTGGCACAATTAGCTCCGGTATAGGTGGCACATGTTGCGTCGGTTTATCCACAGAATTTTCTTATCGTTTTTTTCATAGTTTCCACAAGTAAAATTAATAAGGTTTTTTCACTTTAGCTTGTGGTCTAAATTTTGGGGAGTATTATACTCGCCTGGGATGCCAATTTTGGCAGCAATACCGACCCCTTTGGCCACGCTGTAGCGAATGTGCATGGCAGAGCTGAGTGAGTGTATTGGTAAGAGGTTAATGTTATTTTGTAAATCAGAAAGTGTTTATATTTCAGGGCATCCCCATGACTTTATAAAAATGCTCCCGGTAAGTCACTCCGATGGGGATTTTACTGCCCCCTATCGTTACTTCATGACGGTCGATGGCTTCTATTTTGTCAATGGCAACTACAAAAGATTTGTGCATTCTGACAAAACGGCCCTCCGGCAATAAATCCATTGCCTCTTTCATGCTGAGCAACGACATGATCTTCTTTTCGGCAGTAACAAAGCTCATGTAATTGCCGGCCGCCTCAATGTATAATATTTCATCCACGAAAATTTTTACCTGCTGATGTCCGCTTTTGATGAAAAAACTGTTCTCTTTTTTATCATCCTTTTCCGGTATTTCTGCGGTAATATTTTTGATGGGTGCACCGGGTTTCAGTGCTGACGCTTTGTTCACTGCTTTGAGAAAACGCTCGTAAGGAATGGGTTTGAGCAGATAGTCTACAGCATTGTAATTGTAACTCTCAACGGCAAATTCGCTGTAGGCGGTTGTGAAAATTACCAGGGGAGGGTTGTGAAGTGATTTGATAAGTTGTATTCCTGACAATTCAGGCATGTTGATATCAAGGAATAGCAAATCAACTACTTCCCGGTTGATAAAATCCAGTGCCTTGAAAGGGTTGTTAAATTCCGCTGTTAACTCCAGAAAAGGGGTGCGTAAAATGTAATCCTTTATCAGGTCCAGGGCGAAAGGTTCATCATCTATCACTACACACTTCATAACATTTTCAGTCAAGGGTTAATAACATTTTTACCGTAAATTTATCCGGCGCACTTTCGATGCTAAGTTTGTGGCGTTGCGGATAAATGATAGAGAGTCGCTTTTGGGTGTTTTTAAGCCCGATTCCATTTTTCTTGTCATGCTTCAATGACCCAAAGACATCATTGCTGATGTAAAACTCCATTTCCCCGTTGTGGAAATTCATGTTGAGTGTTATTTCAGATTTCTTCTCAAGTTTTACACCATGTTTAAATGCATTTTCAATAAACGAAATAAGAATCAACGGAGCAATGCGTTGCCCGTTGTAATTGCCCTGTATGGAAAAATTTACGGTAACGGGTAAATCTTTGGAAAACCGCATCTTTTGAAGATTGATATAGTTTCTAATGAACTCAATTTCGCGCTCCACCTCAATTTTATCGACATTGCTTTCATAGAGCATATAACGCATAAGTACAGATAGCTTCTCGATGATGCCGGCGGTCTGGTCATCTCCCTTTCGGCTTGCGCTGGAGTAGGCCATGTTGAGCACATTGAACAGGAAGTGAGGGTTGAGCTGAGTTTTGAGGAAGTTGAGTTCAGCGGTTAGTTTTTCCCTCTCAAGCTCCTGTTTCTTTTTTTCTGAAATGAGCCAGTTGCGTGTAAACCCGTACCCCAGGGCTACAGAGGCAAATATCAGGTGTACTACTCCATTGGTAATAAACATCGCAGCGAATCCCTCACGACTGTCTGAGTATACCCAAACCATAAAGTTGTAATCTATTAAGGTTTCCAGTAGCGTGAAACCAGCAAATATTGCCACGGTCCACAAGGCAAATCTGCTCAATTGACCCCTGTTGGCATACCGGGGAATCAGCCCGAAGGCTATCGTGTAAAAAATTATTGCATTGATTATTGTTCCTGTGGTTACAGGCCAGAAAAGGGTATTGTCTATTTTGTTAAAAGGACCGATGGTTCGAATAAAGAGTATGGCAAAAATATACAGACCCACCCATATGAATATGTGGGTTGTGAACTCCAGAATTTTTCTTTTACCAAACATGAAGGCGTATGAAAAGATTAGCACTGCCATGCAAAGTAATGTAAAAAAACTCTTGCTTAGGATCTGTTTTGACGAAATACTGCTTTTTTATTTGAAACCACCTTTTTAATGGGTGAATGCAGTTTGAATAGTTTAGACGCAATTCATAATGTATTCTTCCTTGTTGGTATAATTACTTTTTTGTGCATGGGAGCTAAGGTTATATTTGTTGCAAATGTTTTTTTCATTAAAAATGAATAGCCATGTACCGAGCCATGACAATAATTATTGACACACACGCGGATGATTATAATTCGCAGCATTGGTAAAATATGCAGTCAGAGTATTGTTGGCGAGCTCCATCTAACCAAATTAATAAAATTATAGACAGATGAAAACATTAAAGATTCACCTTACGATTTTTACCTGCTTTTTTTTAACCCTTTTTGCTGCCATGTCTTCACCCCATAAAGGGTTGGATGCCAAAGTTGACTCATTGCTGCGGGCACACTATGGGGCAGAAGGTCCCGGAGGTGCCATTGCTGTGATTTCAAGCGAAGGTGTTGTGCTGAAAAAAAGTTTTGGCATGATGAACCTGGAAAAGAACCTCAAAGTGAATGAGCACACCCTGTTTGATATTGCCTCTGTTGCCAAACAGTTTACTTCCTTTGCCATATTAATGCTGGAGCAAAAGGGACAGCTCGACCTGGATGTCGACATCCGCAGGTACATTCCTGAATTGTCCCCTTATGACCATGAAGTGACCGTCAGGCATTTGATGCACCATACAAGCGGTGTGCCTTCTACCGATGTACTTCGACTTATTGCAGGCCTGAGCCTGGATGAAACCTGGACCCAGCAACAGGAAATTGAAATCCTGAGGTCCTACCCGCATCTGAACTTTCCACCCAACAGCGAGTATCTGTATTCCAACGGAGGATACTCTTTGCTGGCAACCATCATCGAAAGGGTTACGGGCCAGAGGTTTGATGATTTTATGCAACAGCAGATTTTTGCTCCAATGAATATGAATTCATCATTGGTCTTGACAGAGCTTCCTGCCGATAGTACTTTGTTTGCAGTGGGCTACAAAAAGGAGGAAAACGGGTATTTACCCTTTAGCAGTATGAATGATTTCAGCTATGGTGGTGGGAATATTTATGCCAGTATAGATGATATGATTCAATGGTCGGGCAATATTCTTAATCCCACCCTCCAAAACCCCGCTTTTTTTGACAGGATTCAGGAACCGCAACATATTCTGGAGAACGGCGATACCATTATCTATACCAATGGTTTTTATGCCCGCACATATAAAGGGTTGCTCATGACCGACCACAGTGGTGGTGTGCCCGGATTCAGAAGTTTGTTGATGTATTTTCCTTCAGAGCAAACAATTATCGTTTATCTGGGGAATGTGGAAAACAATACTTTTCGCAGCTTGTGCAATGCCATAGCAGAAATGATGTTTGGAGAAAAGTTTGTTGAGAAACCGGTTGCTCAGCGTGTTGCCGTTGAATATGATGTGGAAGAAGTAAAAAGATTGGAAGGAAATTACCGCCTGCCCGATGGAATGGAGCTTGGTTTCCAGCTTGATAAAGATACCTTCTGGGTTGTTGTACCCGGGGGTGAAAGATTTCAGCTGTTTGCAGAAAGGGAGAATCATTTTTTTCTGAAAGCCTTTGATGCGCAATGTACTTTTATTATAACGAAAGATGGCGTTGCAGATAATATGATTTGGCACCAGGGAGGAAGTGACCATGAAGCCCGGAGAGTCACCGAGGCAGTTCCTTTCATGGAAGAAGAAAAGGTCTTTCTCACCGGAACCTACAAGCCTGAGGGGTTGGATGCTCAATACCGGATTGTTTATGACAATGATATTCTGACCTTGTATCTGCCCGAAACATTCTCAAAATACCTGGGTTTTGGAAAGTCAGAGATGAGCCATATTAATGGTGATAGTTTTTATCTGCAGTGGCTTGGGGTCATTGAATTGACAAGGGACGAGAAGGGGCGCATTGATGGTTTTGTATTGCTCAACCTTGGGAGGTTAAGAAATGTACCCTTCGCGAGAATTTAAGCAGGAAACCAATTGGGCAGAGACCCAATTGCGTGCTTAAACATACAACCACACCCATGCCATTACAGCTGCAAATGCAGATATAGGGCCGGCGAAAATGTAGAAGATGCCTCCCCGCCTGAACTCACGCTGGTCTATTATTCAGGTAGCATAGGCATTGGCATTGGGCGGAGTGCTTACCGGCAATAGCAGTGAGCAGGAGCAACTGATGGCTGCAATCACAGGCATGGCAATGCCAGGAGCAAGCCCACCGGCAACAAGCATAAGCGTGTCCCAGGGTAAGGATATAACCTGCTCAGAATTAATTACCTGCGTCAGGGTAAGTAACAATATGGAAACGGCTGAAGTGGCCGCTAACGGTATGCCATGGAGAGGCTCTGTAATCCACAATCTAACAGCAATACACAAGGTGACAATAACCGCTTTGCACTTGAATGGGTCAACCTCTGCATCGCTTTGGGGCAGCTGAGATAAATCCAGCTGGGACTCTTTTACCTTGAGTCTGCTTGAAAGGAACTTGTAAAACAAAAAAACCAGCAACAAACCAAGAGNTGTACCCACCAGCATCCAGTCGATGAATGTGTTGTTGATTCCCTGTTCCTGCAAAGCCCCCACAGCGATGGCGTTGGGTGTACTGCCGATGATGGTTCCAATGCCCCCTACCGATGCTGCTGCCGGATTTGTGGGTGTAACGACCCAGGTATTCAACCACCTGTGCCGGTGAACCAAAGGGAGGTTTGGCGTAAACAATCCACTGCGTATCCGGCATTTGCTTGTACAAACTATCCCAGTATTATTAAGGCTGGAAATTGAAGAAGATGAACGTGAATGGAAAGATGAATGGAAGGAACTACGTAAACAAGGAAGTTTATTTGATACAGTAAAACCAATTGAAAAATTGATTCCAAAATTGCCTTATAATTTCTTCTAGCGTTTTACTGATGATGCCGGTGTTGAGAGTAAGTTGATGATAGAAGATTGGGAAATAAGGGCTTTATATTGGAACTGTCTTAGGAATGCTGATAGAAATGAAGCTATTGCATTTCTTCAGCGGTGCCGTTGGAAGGTTTTTTGGTTTTTTTGGGGGCTAAGCCATAAGCCATCCCCGACTGCCAGGTGTATTAAACACCCCTTTGCCAAAAACCTTTGGCGCTCAATTTTGTTCTTAGATTATGATTCTTAGCCTGCTTATTCTTATTGCCATCATCCTGGCACTTGATTTTTATGGTTTTTACGGATTGAAAAAACTCCTCTCCCGAAAGCCATTTTTGACATATCGCAAGAGGATTTTGCGGATATACTGGTTTATGGATGTGGCATTTATTGTTTTTTCTGTGGCCTGGGCCCTGATTATACGCAACAGTTCCTGGCCCGATTATGTGCAATACCGCAATTACTTTTACATTACGGGGGCATTTGTTCTCATTTTTCTACCCAAGATTACCTTTTTAATTTTTACACTTTTCAATGATTTATACCTGTTGGTAACTGCAGGTCTGCGTAAACTGGCCATTATTCGTGTAAAAACCGTCAGTCCTGCAATTGCACCCCCTTTGCTGGTGGTTGGTTTTGTATTATCCCTATTGGTTTTTGTTTGGGTTTTTTATGGGGTAGTTTACGGACGCTTTCACTTCCAGGTGAAAGAGGTAGAGGTTGAGTTGACCGGTCTCCCTGCTACTTTCGACGGCTTTCGCCTGATTCATATATCGGATACCCATTTGGGTAGCTTTGCCCGCAAGCGACCGGTTGAAAGGGGAGCCAAAATCATTGCGTCCATACCCCACGATGTATTGGTTTTTACAGGCGATATGGTTAACAATGAGGCTGTTGAGGCAGAAAGGTTTGTGGAGCCTTTCCGGAGAATCGACTCTCCTTTGGGAAAATTTTCTGTTTTGGGCAATCATGATATGGGAGATTACCGTCGTTGGTATACCATAGAGGAAAAAAAGGCCAACCTGGCCCAGTTGGAGGACCTACAGGAAAGGATGGGTTTTACATTGCTTCGAAACCAACACCGGTTTATCAAAAAAGGTGGCGACTCCATTATGGTTGCCGGTGTGGATAACTGGGGTGTTCCCCCTTTTGCCCAATATGGAGATTTGGACGAGGCCCTGGGAGAAAATGCCGATTTCCCGAACATTATTTTTCTCTCGCATGATCCATCGCACTGGAGGGAGGAGGTAATTCCGCAAACCGATATTATGCTGACCCTCTCAGGCCACACTCATGGCATGCAGGCAGGTATTCAAACCGCCTGGTTTCAGTGGAGCCCGGTATCTTTCAAGTATGATGAATGGGGAGGGTTGTTTAGCCATATGGGTCAGCATCTTTATGTAAACCAGGGCTTTGGCTTTATCGGTTTCCCGGGCAGGCTGGGTATGCGACCTGAAATAACTGTTATTACCCTGCGAAGGAAATAATCCCTGATTGCCCTGAACCAATTGTCCTTATATAAAAACGGCACGTTCACTCATTTACCAGTAGAAATGGCCTTCACTTACGGAAAAAATTTGTACGTTTGTGCCCCCAAAAGAATACTATGAGCAACAAAGTACGCATAAAAAACAAAAAGGCATCCTTTGAATACTTCCTGCTGGAAAAGTTTGTTGCCGGCATGGTGCTGACGGGCACTGAAATCAAATCCATCAGAGCCGGGAAAGCCAGTATCAAAGAAGCCTATTGTGCCTTTCACAAGGGGGAGTTGTTTGTGAGAAATATGCACATTGCCGAATATGCTTACGGAACCTACAACAACCATGAGCCCAAGAGGGAGAGAAAACTGTTGCTTACCTCCCGTGAGTTGGATAAGCTTGAATCCAAACTCAATGAGAAGGGTCTCACCCTCATTCCTGTGGTATTGTTTATCAATGAAAAAGGGTTGGCAAAGCTGGAAATTGCCCTTGCCAAAGGGAAGAAGCTCTACGACAAACGGGAAACCCTTAAAGCCAAAGACTCCAAAAGAGACCTGGAGAGAAGTGGTTATTGATGGCCTTTAATCTTGCTCCCTTGAGCTGTTATTGTTTCCCGGCTTACCGGATTTGCCCCCTGTGTAGTGATACTTAACTCTGATGGGGCGGGATTTTTGTTTTTCCCTGTTTTCCTGGTTGCTGGAGGGTTGTTGTTGTTTGCCCGATTCGGAAGCTGTGGGTGCCATCCAGTAGGGGTATTCATCGGTTTGATCATCATCATCTTCTTCCAGTTCCCATGAGTATTTTTTGCGCTGCGGTCCCTGCTGTTTATAAAAAAGTGCCAGCAACAAACCGGCCAGCAAACCCATCAGATGTCCTTCCCATGAAACTCTTTCGCGCAAGGGGAAAATACCCCAAACCATGCTTCCGTATAAAAATGCCACCAGCAGGGAGAGAGCCATCAGGCGCGGATGATTCCTGATAACCCCGCTCACAAAAAGGAATGCCGCCCAACTGTAAATAATGCCACTGGCTCCAACATGATATGATTCACGTGCAAAAACCCAAACCCAGATACCGCTTATAACCCATGCCAGCAGAGTAATCCGGATACCCAGTTCACGATAAAAGTAAAACAATGCCCACCCCAGTATTAATAACGGGAAAGTATTGGAAATGAGGTGATCGTAGCCTGAGTGGATAAGGGGGGAAAAAACAATTCCTTTCAATCCGGAGGTATGCAAAGGGAGTACACCATACGTGTATAGCTCCCATCCCCAAATGGTTTCAGATATTTTTATCATCCACAAAAGTGTAACAAATCCAAAAGGAATAAGAAAAGCTGAAATGATTTTGTTTATATCTTTTTTCATGGGGTCATCGTTTTATGAACTATTTGCTCAGATACTTGTCTTGCTGCGAGTGATGCCTGTGTCATCAGTGGGATTACCTGTTTTACACCCGTTTAGGGATAGGGTTTTCTGCCACAAAAGGAATAACACTAAGATTGTTTTATGTTCGCTAAGATAATCTTTGTAAAGTGTTTTGATGGTATATAATTATGTTGTTTTTCTCTTGTATAGGCTTGGTTTTTGTTTTTTTGCAAAAAAATAACCCCTTTTTTGCAGGCTTTTGGCTACTTTTGTTGATGGCTTCTTAGATAAACAAAAACTTCTTCACGATGTTTGTATAGTAAGATTGTCAAGTCCCTGCCTTTGCCATCTTGTTTGCCTGCAAGGCTTTTGGTGAGAACAGCCTATCAATTTATACAATTTTAGTTGCTCCCACAAATCATAAAATGGCTTTCCAGGAGTTATTTACAAAGGATAAAACCCGGACTCAATGTCAAATTTTGAAAATAATAGCAGAATGATTAAAATGAAAATGCAATTTGTGCAAAAAATTACCTTTTTAGTTTTGATGATAGCGATGCTGCCTGTTAGCTCCTATGGTCAGGACATTAAAGATGCAGCCGAAAAATTTCAAAGGGCTTTGCAAATCGTCAACTTTGCCTATGTGGAGCCTGTAGAGGGTGACGAGCTGGTTGAGGACGCCATAAGAGGCATGCTCAAAGAGTTGGATCCCCATTCCGTATATCTGTCCAGGGAAGAGCTGGAACGGGCCAATGAGCCTTTGGTTGGCAGCTTCGACGGAATAGGTGTGCAATTTAATATTGTAAATGATACCATCGTTGTGGTATCTCCTGTTCCGGGAGGTCCCAGCGAGGAGGTGGGTATTTTACCCGGGGACAAAATTGTTACCATCGATGGTGAAAAATCAACGGGTAGCCGTATCAATAATGAGTTTGTGATGGAACGTCTCAGGGGTGAAAGAGGTACGCAGGTTACAGTGGGTATTCACCGCCGGGGTGTTTCTTCAGAGCTTGATTTTACCATTACCCGTGACAAGATACCCATTAACTCCATGGATGCTGCCTTCATGGCAACTCCTGAAATAGGTTATATCAAACTCAATCGCTTTTCGCGTACCACAATGGAGGAGTTTAAGACTGCCCTGGATGATTTAATGAGACAGGGAATGATACACCTTGTTCTGGATTTGAGCTATAATTCAGGTGGTTTCCTGGATGTGGCCATAGATTTGGCTGATCAGTTTCTGGATCGCGATCAGCTTATCGTATATACAGAGGGGAATGCAGCTCCCACCCAAAAGTTTAACTCTACCCGGAGAGGTAACTTCAAGTCTGGTAAACTTGTGGTGATGATCAACGAGGGGAGTGCCTCAGCCAGTGAAATTGTGGCTGGTTCTGTGCAGGATTGGGACAGAGGGCTGTTGGTAGGACGTCGCTCTTTTGGGAAAGGGCTGGTACAAAGACCCTTTGAACTGCCCGACGGAAGTGCCATCAGGCTTACCACAGCACGCTATCACACACCCACCGGCCGCAGTATCCAGAAACCCTATGATGAAGGAACAGATCAGTACTACCAGGACCTTAGCAACAGATTGAGAAAGGGTGAACTGGTGAGTCCTGAAAATATAGAGATGCCTGATACTTTGAAGTATTTCACCAAGCGAAACCAGCGCGAAGTATACGGNGGTGGGGGTATCATGCCTGACTTTTTCATCCCCCTGGATACCAACAGGGTCTCGGATTATTATTCAAGATTGTTACGCACCGGTGCCATTAATACTTTCAGCATTCAGCATGCCAACGAAAACAGAGACCGTTACCTGGAGGTATATCCCGACCTGGAATCCTACATGGATGACTTTAATGTGGATGAGGCATTGGTTGAAGAACTGTTTGATTTTGCCCAAGGCCAGGGAATTGAATCCCCGGAAGACGAATCAATAGCTGAGGACACCCATATGCATACACAGGTTAAAGCACTCATAGCCAGAAATCTTTGGGATTTCAGTGCTTTTATACAAATTCGGATGCAGGACGATGAAGCTTACATGAGGGCCATTGATCTTATCGAGGGAGACACCTTTGATGAGATGAATGTCCATTACAGGTAATATTAGCCGTTTTTTCCCCATTCGGATACACCTAAAAACAGAAGAAGTTCGTTCAGGGAGCCCACAACCGGGTTCCCTGTTTTTTTGAGCCTGTCAGCGTTTTGGTGTCCACGGGCTATCAGTATGTTGTGCACACCTATGTCTTTGGCAACTTCTGCATCATGCAGGGTGTCGCCCACCAGGAGGGTCTTCTGTGGGTCAAGGTTTTCGTTTTGAATGAGTTTTATGGCGTTTGCAGTTTTGCCGTAAGCAAGATTGTCTGCTATACCGTTGATTTGGGTGAAATATTGTTCGATTTTACGTTCCTTTACCGATTGTAGCAAAGCATCATGTTTCATAGCCGACACGATGTATTGATTTCGTTTTTTCTCATGGAAAAATCTCAGGGTGCTGGCCACGTCTTCATAGAGGGGAACCTTTGAAAAGTCTTTGTTGTAATGAATGATAAACTCTTCTGCCGGAATTTCAAAAGCTTCTTTCTCGAAATCAAAACCCAGGGCTGCATAGTACTTCTTGACAGGAAAAGTAAAAACCTTCAGGTATCTCTCTTTATCCAGAAGGGGTAGGTTTCTGTTTTTGAGCATAATGTTCATGCTGCGTATGCAGTGATTCACGTCATTAAGCAAAGTTCCGTTCCAGTCCCAAAGAAGGGTGTCTATGTTGTTTAGCTGCATTTCGGTTCTTTTAGTGGTTTTAGTCAGGGTTTGCAAATTTAGCTTTTTCCACGGGATGAATCGATTTTTCCATGCATCCCGCAGGTTTATGAAAAAACCCGTAAATTCGTGCCGTTAAATCAAAAACCCAACCTATGAGCTTAACCATTATCATTATAATAATTACCGCCATAACATCCTACCTGGCTTTCAATAACCCGGAGACCTTTTACAACCTGAAATTTAATCCTTATCTCATACACCACAATCGCCATTTGCACCGGTTTTTTAGTTATGCTTTGATCCACGCTGACTGGATGCACCTTTTTGTTAATATGTTTGTCCTGTGGTCCTTTGGCACTGCCGTCGAAACTTATTATGAACACTTTTTCGGAGGCCGGGCCCCCGTTTATTTTATGCTGTTGTATGTGGGAGGGGTGATGTTTTCGACGCTACCTTCCTATGGGAAGCACAAAAACAATGATACCTATAATGCTGTGGGTGCCAGTGGTGCGGTATCAGCTGTTTTGTTCTCCAGCATTTTGATGCAACCACAGATGCCCATCATTTTTATCTTTTTCCCGGTTCCTATTCCGGCCTGGATTTTTGGTATTCTCTACCTGGTATACTCCGCCTATATGGCCAAAAGGGGTACGGATAACATTGGCCATGATGCGCACTTCTGGGGCGCTGTTTTTGGCCTGGTTTTTACATTTGCCCTTAATCCTGCATTTTTGCCAGGCTTTTTTGAAAATATTTTTTAGCTCGCTTTTTTATGGCCCAATACGTTAATTTTAACGGGAGAATTATCAACCAGGATGCTTTTGGCCTGCCACTTTCCAATCGCGCTTTTCGATATGGTGACGGGTTTTTTGAAACCATTCGTTGTTTGGGTGGAAAGCCCCTATGGGCTGATTTTCATACAAAACGTATGATCAATTCATCCCATTTGTTGAAAATGGACCTCCCACAAGCTATTTTGAGGGATAGGTTGGACAGTGAGATTGGCCGGTTGCTTCACCACAATGGTCATTTGGATGCCGCCCGTGTGAGGCTTTCTTTGTTCAGAGGCGGTGAGGGGTTTTACCGACCCCAATCGCAGCAGGCTGAATTTACCATTGAGTCTTCGCCCCTTGATACAATGCATTATGGATTGAATAAAAAAGGCTTGACCGTTGGATTTTATGAAGATCAAAAAAAACAATCTAATAAATATAGCGGTGTTAAATCATCCAATGCACTCATCTACGTGATGGCCAGCCTGGATGCACAAAACAATGGCTGGGACGACATTTTGCTTCTTAATGATACCGGCCATGTGGCCGAGGGTAGCAGTTCAAATGTTTTTATGGTGGATAAAGGAGTGCTTTACACCCCATCTTTGGACCAGGGTTGTGTGGAGGGGGTGATGCGTAATGTGATGCTGCAGTTAATGGCACAACATCAGATCAAAGTTATTGAATGTTCCCTTTTGCCTGATGATTTGCTGGGTGCTGATGAGGTTTTTCTTACAAATACTATCCGGGGTATTCGATGGATTAAAGGAATCCAGAAGAAAAGGTATTACCACGACCGCTCATCTGAACTTATAAGCTTGCTAAACAAGGCAATGCCTGCCTTGTAAATACATTTTTTTTACTTTTTTATCGAATCTTTAGTTGTGAATGCAACAAAAAATATTTCTTTTATAGGGTAAGTGGATTTTGGGTTCAAATCCTTATCATATTGGGTTTTGCTGTCTAGCCAATTTAGGTTATTTTTATCCGGTATTTAAGCATACAAATTACATGTTTTAAATTGTTTTAATTGCTGGTATGAAGACCGGCCACGATAAAATAAGTACCTGAATACTAACCTCCCAAAAACCTTTTTTTGTGAAGATAAAAAATTTACGAATCGGACAAAAGCTACAGTTTTACGTACTGGTAATCACGGGTGTGGTTTTTCTTGTTTCCATTGGCTACATCAGCATTCAAAACCGTGACAGAGCCCTGCGCGATACCACCATGCTTGTAAACAGTCAGGCAGCTACCTATGCCGAAGATGTGAGTAATTCGTTCAATGAAGATATGGCTGTAGTGAGAACCTTATCGCAGGCTTTTCAGATCCACCTTGACATGCCTTTGGAGGAGTGGAAGCCGCTGTTTGTGGATATTTACAGACAGGTTTTTGAAAGCAATCCTGATTTTTATGCCCTGTGGGAC
>SL_3KL_010_SEDDRAFT_10003887_pt1 | contig 13537 bp, 9 predicted proteins | sample SodLakKL_010_SED_2_FD_10381 | JGI IMG/M metagenome (IMG submission 10381)
CCGCTTGTTGGTCAGAAGCTGCAATATCTTCAGCAGCAGAACCTTTTCGAAGCATATCGCGCCAGCTAAAAAGATCCTTAAACATACGTGTTGCGGCACCACTTGCAGGAACAAACTTCACAATATCCAGTGCCGGAGAATTTTTTTCATAAAATTCCACATACTCTTTGAGTTGGTCATTGTCAATCTGAATGATTCCATCACCCAAAGTTGCAGGTGCAGCAAGTTTTACAAAAGGGAACCCCTTTTCAAAATTCCGGATTTGGTCTTTTGCCATATAAACGGAAATACCTTTCCCCTTTAATTGCTCCAGGTCATTTTCTGTAAACATAAGCCTTGTGTTTTAAGATGGGTTACAATACAATTGTATTTCATTGAATTCCTTGCAAATAAATCATGTATTTGCAAGCAGATCTTCATCTCTTACCAACATAAGAATGGATGAATGAGGAACGATAAAATATTTTTCGTTATTAAACTCTATTTCGAACGAGCTGTCTTGAAGAAATACAGCCAGGTCTCCCTCCGTAGCCTGTAAAGGGAAGTATTTCAGGTTATCGCGGGTTTCCTTCCATGGTTCATCGGTTTCCACAGGTGCCGGTATTGGATATCCCGGTCCTGACTTTATAACGTAGCCGCTTTGTATTTTTCGTTTTTCCTCAACCCCCGGGGGCAGATACAGCCCTGCCTTGGTTCGCTGTGTTGCGGTTTTGGGCTTTATCAGTACCCTGTCGCCTATGAGAATAAATTTCTCAAGATTTTCACCTTCTATCTTCAATAACATAATAAAAATTTTATACCCCAATCAAATCTTCACAAACCTAAGTTTTTTTTATGTAAAAATAAAATTTTGATTTACGATATATGAAGATTTTAATTGTTATTTCCCAGATGGTATATTATGGGTTTTCTTACAAGGTAATAAGTCGGTTTATTGCCATATTTTAACGATGAAAATAAAAACAATTGAAAGGGTTTGTACGTTAGGATAGATATAAAATTTATTTTATCTACTTTGTTAAAAATGAATATTTTAAACTTCCAAAAATATAAGATATGCAAAAAAGACTTTTATTAATCAGCAACTCAACAAATTACGGGGAAAAGTACCTGGCTTATACCCGGAATTACATTTCTGAGTTTCTGGGTAAGGATGTCCGCAATATTGCTTTTATACCCTATGCAGCGGTGGATATTTCATACGTAGAATATACCAATCAGGTTAATGATGTTTTTTCTGAACTGGGATATACAGTAAAATCAACTGAAGACATTCAGGGACCACAAAAAATAATTGAGGATTCAGATGCAATTGTAATTGGCGGTGGTAATACATTTCATCTCATTCATTATATGCATGAAAAGGATTTGATTGACATTATTATTAAAAAGGTTGAGAACGGTACCCCTTTCATAGGTTGGAGTGCGGGAAGCAATGTTGCCTGCCCTACCATAAAAACCACCAACGACATGCCTGTTATTCAACCCAAAAGCTTCGATGCGTTATCGCTGGTTCCTTTCCAGATCAACCCTCATTATACAGATAGTCGCATTCCCAATCATAATGGTGAAAGCCGGGAGGAAAGAATACGGGAATTTCTTGAGCTTAACCCCGAAATGACAGTGGTTGGACTTAAAGAGGGTTCCATACTAAAGATTGAAGGTGAAACAGTTAAACTACTCGGTAATAAAACGATGAAAGTGTTCAGAAAAGAACAACCCACACTCGAATATGACCCCAGCACATCACTGGATTTTATTCTGAAATAATAACAGATAAAATGCTACATTCAACCCCATACTTGCTATATTTGCATAGTATGGGGTTTTAATTTTAAAATTTTTCATCTCAGTTTTTTTCATACCAAATCAAATTTTATGAATTTTCGTCCGGAAAATTTGCCGGGTCCCGAACCGGTGCCAGGCCCTTTGAAAATCCTGAAATTGCAGGCATTACATGGTGCCGGATATTACAGTGCCGGACCTGTAATCATTATGCAACTGGATCTCGGAGAATTTGACGAAGTATTCACGAATACCATCAAAGGATTTTTTGAAAAACTTAAAGACATACTACCCGGACTTGAAGAACATCACTGCAGCGAAGGTGAAACAGGTGGTTTTTTTTCCAGGTTAAAAGATGGTACACTTCTAGGGCATGTTGCCGAACATATCGCCATCGAATTACAAACTATTGCCGGTATAGATGTGAGCTTTGGGAAAACCCGAAGTACAGGTAAAAAGGGGGTTTACAATGTGGTTTTTCGTTTCCATTCCGAAGAAGCTGGGTTTTATGCAGCCAAAGCCAGTATAGATATTTTGAATAAAATTCTTACAGATCAGGATATAAATGTAGAACTCTATATAGGCGATTTGACTCATATCAGGGATAAAACCGCACTCAATCCCGGTACTCTGGCCATAGTAAATGAAGCACACGAAAGAAATATACCTGTAATCCATCTCGAAAAGTACAATCTTATTCAATTGGGCACAGGAAAATTTCAGAAACGAATCCGGAATACCATTTCCTCCGACACACCTTTGCTGGCTGTTGAAAATTCAAGAGATGTATTTTTAAACAATCTCATGCTTGCCAATGCAGGAATACCTGTTGCCAGAACCATGAAAACCAGGATTAAAGAGGAAGCTATTGAATTTTGGAAAAACCTTAATAAACCCGTTACGCTAAAAACATCGGGCAAAAATGGTATTTCCAATTATTTTCCTGCTCTAAACAACCCTGAAGTTATCAATTCGGCTTTTGTGCTCTGCAAAAATCACAGTGATGAAATCCTGGTGCAGGAGCAAGTCCCTGGCTTAATTTACCGTATCCTGGTAATAGATGGGCGGTTTGTGGCTGCAAGCCAGTTGCAACAACCTCAGATTATTGGTAATGGGAAGGACAATATTGCCCGTCTTATAGAAAAACTCAATGAAGAAAAAAACCGGCAGCCCGATAAAAAAGGAAGTCTTGACGTACTTCAACCAGGAGATGAAATGCTTGAAACACTTTCTTTTTACGGTTTTACACTGGATGATGTGCCCGAAGATGGAGTTAAGATAGTACTTAGCAACAAGCCAACCATGAAAAGTGGCGTACTTCCTTCGGATGTTACCGGTATTGTACATCCTCTTAATCGCACCATTGCTGAACGTGTGGCAGAAATTAGTGGTTTAAAGGTCGCAGGAATAAATATGGTTTGTGCTGATATCAGTAAACCCATTGAAGATACGCAGGGTGCTGTAATTGGTGTGGATATGGCACCTGACCTACGGATGCATCTTAACCCCTGGAAGGGAAGCAGCAGGGATGTTGCCTTACCTTTTGTAGATATGCTTTTCCCGGAAAATACTCCATCCAGAATTCCTGTTATTTCTGTAACAGGCTCAGCAGGTAAATCGGTTTGTGCCTATCTGCTGAACTTCATGCTTGAAAGGGAAGGATATAAAGTCGGACTCTCTCACTCAGATGGAATCTTTATAGACAGCCGACGGATAATAAGAGAGGATATGGCCAATTATCATGCAGCACTATTGATACTCAAAGACCCTGGCGTGGATTGTGCCGTACTTGAAACATCTGTGGAGAGCATCATCAACAATGGCCTTGGTTATGATTTTGCTGATGTGGGCATAGTACTTAACATTCATGCCCGGAATTTGAATTATGATTATATCCGAAATACTGATGATTTGGCTTATGCCAAATCTGTTGTGGCCGAAGAAGTATACCGCGATGGTTACTCTGTTCTTAATGCCGATGACCCGCTGGTATTGAAAATGTCAGAACGATTACACAGCAAACCGGTTCTTTTTACCCTCAATACTGATAATCCTGATTTCAGAAAACATTACCTTCTTGGTGGAATGGGAGCTGGCAAGGAAAACAACGAACTTTATCTTTGGACGAGAGGAGGAAAAAACCGTATTGCCCATCTTGATGAAGTTCCTCTTTGGGCAAATGGGAAAAATGATATTTTACTCGAATCAATTCTGGCAGCAATATGTACAATGGCAGCATTTGATATACGCCCTGACCGGATAAGTCATTTTCTCAAATCATTTAAACCTGCTTCGGCAAGCCTGCATGGAAGACTTATGACTATTTTCCCCGGAGAAAACACAGTTATTATTGATAAACCTTCCGGACCGGTTGCGCTGGAAAACTTCAGAAAAAAAATACTGGAACAACAAAACATACCTGAGATATATATTGATTTAAGTGGAAACATGCCTGATGATTTCTGGAAAAACTTTTCAGACGTTTTTAAAGATGAAAAAGTCATGGTGAATCTTTTCTTTTCTCAAACCGAGATCAATATAAATAAGTATTCAGAAACAAAAATTAATAATGGCAACAATATCATTATTCCCTTAAAAGAACGTTATAAAAAATCAAATCCCTTGCATCAGGGTATGAGTGAAAAAGAGATATTACAAAACCTGGAAAAACAGATTGGGAAAAAGTTTATGAAATGTTTTAAGTTTTTATACTGGCATAATCCTTCTGAATGCATCAAGCAACTTGAGAAGCATGAAAAACCGGCAACATTTTTCTTATTTAGCTGGAATTTCAGAAACCTGAATCAACTGATCAACCAAAACCTTATTTTTTTATAACCCTAAATCTCAACTTACCTGATTTCTGTAAATTTGCAAATCATTGCCGGGAATGCTTTGAAAAGAAATCCAGTTTAGAAAATAAAATAATCTTAAACTACATTCAACAAATCAAAAAAATGAACAAACTGAAAATAATACTGGTAGCCATTGTACTCATTATAATTGGAGTAAGCTGTAAAACCCAACAACCCATAAGGGTGCAGCACATCAGAAATCTTGAAACAGGACATAACCTTCAGGGTTTTTATTATGCTCTTCCCCGAACAGTTTTAATGATTGATGTAACTGTTGTAAGAACATCTGAAACACCGGGACCTTTTGCACCCTATGCTTCGAGATTTCTGGGAATTGAAGATGTGATTACCGAACCTTCAACCACTTACGAAATCAGAGAAGTAAATATTAACTCCTACGCAGAGCCCGACCCATCCGAATTTTACTTTGTAGAACTTGATTTAACCAAAAACCAAAAAAAACCTCTATCATTACACATGAGTGAAGGCGGACTCATTTCGGCAGTTAATGCTCCTTTCAATCAGGATGAATTTCTGCATAGCACTTCCCTGGACAGAAAATTCGGAGTTTTTGGAAGTGAAGCAACATTTAACCATTTTGTTGAATCAAACCTGCACGAAAAGGTAGATACCATTATTCAATACATCCAGGTTGATACTATGACCGTTGAACGGAGAACCTTAAGACGGCGACTGGTGGAAAAATCATCGGAAATCAGGGCTAAGGAAGTAGCTGATTACATTCTGAAAATCCGGGATAAAAAGTTTGACCTTATTAGCGGATTTGCTGAAATAACTTACTCAAAAGAAACTTTACAATACATGAATGACCAGCTTTCCAGGCAAGAGAATGATTATCTGGAATTATTTACCGGTATTACTTCTCAAAGCAAAATTCAATACAGATACTTCTTTATTCCTGATAAGAATACAGCCAGCGTACCTCATACACTTTTCTATTTTTCTAAATCGAACGGTATCATGCCGGAAGAAGAACCCGGCAGCCATGATGTTAATATAGTGGCAACAAGAAGTAATACCACCCGGCAACTGGGTGTCTTTGTTATGGCACCTGACCGAAGAAAAACAGAAACCGGTTTTTATTACCGCATACCTGAACATGGTAATATTACCGTTTCAAAAGGTGGAAGCCCCATCGCCGATGCAAGGATGCTTATCACTCAGTATGGAATAATTACCAGTTTGCCTCCTGCAGATTTGCAAATCGAATTCTATCCCAATACCGGTTTTCTAAAATCGGTTGAAAAAATAAAATAAATTTAAGATATAACAATATAATGAAACATATCATCATTACTGGACACAGCAAAGGATTGGGTACAGGCATAACTACTGCACTTATTGATGAGAACCATCATATTCACGGAATTTCAAGAACAGACAACACTGACCTGCAAAAACTGGCAACTGCAAAGGGTTGCAAGATGAACTTCTATTCCTGTGATCTTTCACATACTGATACTATTGAGCCCATAATGAAACTGGTTTTTAATAATATCGGGCAGGAAGACTGCGAAGGAGTTTATCTTATAAATAATGCAGGTGTCATAAATCCCATTGGCCCCATTGAAACCCTTGAACCTGCGCAGATTGATATGCATATGCAAATCAATCTGATGGCACCTATGTATATTATCAGAGAATTTGTGAAGTATTTTACAAACTGGAAAACCGAAAAACGTATTTTAAATATTTCATCAGGTGCAGCCATAAATCCTTACCATGGCTGGAGTAACTATTGCACGGGGAAAGCTGGGCTCGATATGTTTACACGCTGCATCGCCACTGAACAGGAAGGCAAGAATTATCCTGTTAAACTTGTTGCAGTTGCACCGGGAATTATCGACACTGAAATGCAAACTACCATCAGGGGTACAACAGACGAACAGTTTATTCACAAGAAAAAGTTTGTAGAACTTAAAGAATCCGGACAATTGGTTGCACCCAACCTTGCAGGAAAAAAAATAAAAGAACTCCTTTTCTCTGCAAATTTCAAAAATGGCGATATCACTGATATACGCGACCAATATTAAACAAACCAGTAATACCATTCTTCATGGATAAAATTGACCTTCAGGAATTTGAAAGTAAGCTTAAAGTAAGAAACCTTCAGATTGAAGATTTTGATGCACTAATACGTATGCAAAAAATATGTTTTCCATCCATGCAAACATGGAGCAGAGAAAACATTGAAAACCAGTTACGTATTTTTCCCGACGGGCAGATTGTTATAGAAATTGACGGCATGCTGGTAGCATCATCATCCAGCCTTATTATTGACTCTGAAGATCTTGATCTGGATAAAAGCTGGGATGAAATTTGTGATTTCGGCAATATCGGAACCCATGATCCTGAAGGTGATACCCTTTACGGAATGGAAATTATGGTTCATCCTGACTACAGGGGTATGAAACTGGCCACAAGACTTTATGAATCGCGCAAGGAGCTGACAAGGGAGCGTAATCTCATGCGTATTGTAATCGGTGGCCGGCTTCCGGGGTACAGAAATTATAAAGACAAACTCAGCATTAACCAATATGTAGACCGGGTAACAAGTAAAGCCATTTTTGATCCGGTGCTTACACCCCAGTTAAGCAATGGTTTTTCATTGAAAAAGGTAATCAGGGAGTATTTGGATGAAGATAAGGAATCTGGTGGGTTTGCCACCTATCTGGAGTGGGCTAACTTCGACTACCACCAGGAAAAAGACAGGAAATATCTTGCTTCACTGCCAACGCGTATTTGTGTTGTGCAATACCAAATGCGACCCATACGAAGTTTTGATGATTTTGCAGTACATTGCGAATATTTTGTTGATGTGGCTTCCGGTTATAAAAGTGATTTTGTTATTTTTCCTGAAATCTTCACCTTACAATTGCTATCACTCTTTCCCAAAGAAAATCCGGGTACTGCTGCACGAAAAATCGGAGAATTTACAGAGCAATACCTGGAGTTATTCAGTGACCTCTCCATAAAATATAATATAAATATAATTGCGGGGTCACACTTTACACCTGAAAACGACAAGCTTTATAATATTGCTTACCTCTTCAAGCGTAATGGCGAAATAGGCAAACAATACAAACTGCACATTACACCCAATGAAAAAAAATGGTGGGGAGTTGAACCGGGCCGGAATATCGAAGTTTTCGACACCGATAAAGGTAAAATTGCCATTCAGATTTGCTACGATATAGAATTTCCGGAGGTTGCACGTATAGCAGTTGAGAGAGGTGCCAGAATCATCTTTGTACCTTTCTGCACCGATGATCGCCAGGGTTACCTAAGAGTAAGATACTGTGCTCAGGCACGCTGTATTGAAAACCAAATATTTGTGGCTATCGCCGGTACGGTGGGAAACCTGCCACATGTTGACAATATGGATATCCAGTACGCTCAGTCAGGAGTTTTCACCCCATCTGATTTCTCCTTTGCCCGCGATGCCATTGCTGCAGAATGTACACCCAATGTTGAGACTGTAATCATCAATGATATAGACCTTGAACTGTTAAAACGACATCGCAACCGAGGAACCGTTACCAATTGGAACGACCGTCGTACAGACATATATCGAATTCAGGCCCTCGACCACGATATTGATCGACACGAACCACAGAATCCATACTAAAAATCCAAAACAGTTTTTCTATTACAACTAAAAAAATCGGATTCATTTCTTTAATAAATCCAACAATAACTTTCAAACATAAAACTAATTTGTTTGTTTAACAGTGAGTTTGAAAACTATTGATCAGGTTTTGTTATTGATAGTTACAATAAAATCCAACGAATATTTACAGAATTTTTTCTTAATTTAATTGATGAATCAAACTATTAGGTAATCAAAATATGGATAAATTTGAGCGCTTTGAGAACAGGATCGTTGACTGGATGGCAGTTAATGGAATATATTTGCTGAGAATCAGCATTGGAATTATTTTCTTTTGGTTTGGGTTTCAGAAGTTTTTCCCGGGTATCAGTTCAGCCGAAGACCTTGCCACACGTACCATAGATGTGCTTTCCTTCGGAATAGTGCAGGCCCCCTACTCTATGCCCATTCTTGCTACCTGGGAAACGCTGATAGGACTGGGGTTTCTAACCGGAAAGTTTTTCAGAACAACTATAGTCTTACTATATCTGCAAATGGCAGGTACAATTTTCCCTTTATTTGTTTTTCCCGATGAAACATTCTATATGGTGCCTTTGGTGCCAACCATCGAAGGACAGTATATCATTAAAAACATTATTATTTTATCAGCAGCCCTGGTAATACTGGCATGGGACAGGGGAAAAATTATCAGTAAAGACAGGCCGCAAAAAGCTGTTGGTAAATAATTCTACCAGTTGGCCATAAAACTTCTAACATAGAATCTGTACCATGAATCGTTGCCAGTAATTTCTCTGACATAACCTGCCGGTTGAATATTAGGTTTTTGTGCTGAAAGGTATATGGCGGCTTTCTTACCTGAAAGCTCTTGCAATGCTCTGACTTCTCTTGCATCCAAACGGTTATCTTTTAATTCTGTAAGGGTAAGTAAAGCATTATCATGTTCATTTCTATTGGCAAAAAAGCCTACAGCTGCCTTCATGAGTGAAATATTGGATGAGCCTGACACAAACTCAACCAATGGTTCGTGATATGCCCCGTAGTTTTCCAAATTATTCTTGCTAAAAAAATACGCCGCTAATGAATATGATGAGAGAAACTCATCAAATCCCTGTCGGGCACCTCTGAAATAAGCTCCCTGAGCTTCCTGTAAAAGCTCCTGATACCGGGCAAGTGTTGCAACATGTTCTAATTCAACTATTGCATCCCTAAAGGACCATCCGCAATTGTCGTGTTTTGCGGTCAGATTATTAAGCTGCTGATAATCCTGGTTCGCACTTACATAATGACCATCCTTTATGCGCTGGGGAATTAATACCAAAAGCCTTTCAATTTCTCTTTGTGCCAGTTCACATTCTTTCTGATGAATCATTTCGGAAAGACTGATGATTCTCATATTTATGATTGTGTCCTTTCTTAAATCATAACGGATGGCATATTCGATTACATGATTGAGAATAGCTCTTGCTTCATCTGTTTCGCCGGCCCATGCCCTCAGGTGGCCAAGAGACAGGTCTTCTTTTACAATCTCAATTGCCTGTTTTCCATCGGAGCCGGGCACTATTACCATTGGCTCTGTAAGAACATATTCAACTTTGAAAATTGCAGCCTCAGTTTTTCTACTTTCAGCTTCGGCAAGTCGGTTATCCATATCAGGTCTGCATACCAGTTCCTGATAATTACTGCACAACTCTCTGGCTTCCTGAAGCATATTAACAGCCGTTGCATAATCATAATATAGCAAGGCACGATCTGCCCCGAAGAAATAAGCATCTGCCACATTTTGCAATAACCTGATGCTTTCGCGATCCGAAGAAATATATCTGCTATTATCCTGCTGATATTGCCTGGCGCTTTCAACATAAGTAACAGCAAACGAAAAATTACCCGACTCGTAAGCTCTTCCCGCAACCCTAAGGTATGAATTGTACATACCATAATGAACATTAATAAGGCTTTGCTCTAATTCTGCAGGACATTGCCATACACTAATACTGTTGCAAAAATCATCAAGTTCATCAAGTATACGCAAAGCATCCAGGTAGCGTTCGTCAGCAGCAAGATCGTTTGCTCTCGAAATTTCCTTTTCCAAAAGTTTTTCAGAAAAATCAGTGATTTCATTTAACCAGATTGAAGGTGGGTATGCCTGCCCCATAAATGCACCTATCCTGTTCAGGGCACTTGTTGCCTGACCGGCTTCAAGATCCATTTCTGCAAGGGCAAGCTGGGCGGGAATATAAAGACTATTGTAGGAGACTGCTCTTTCAAAGGTATTTCGAGCTTTTTCTCTATCACCAGTTTTAAGAAATGATTTGCCCTGATCATACAATAAACTGTCAATGTGCGATATTACGAAATTAATTTCCCGACGCAATTTTACAATTTCCGCACGCAGAAAATTAATATTTTCAATATGACCTAAAGGATCTTTTTCAGTAATCATAGGATAATCCTGAAAAGCTGCAAACTTTAATCGTCCTGTTATGGCTTCAGCCTCACATAAACGAAATTCATCCAGAATTACTGTTTCAGGATTAATCGTGTCCAGATCATGAATAACCGAAATTACGGTTTTGATCTGATCTCCTGAATCATAATAAGATACCAGTCCTTGCTGAAGTGCAACCACATCATGAATAAATTCATCGGGATACCGGAAGTTAACTGAGCTAATCTGAAAGGATAATTCAGAGACAGAAGGAAAGCTATTTATTGTAAAGGTTAGAATACTGTCAAGATGTTTTTCATCCTGCCAATTTAAGCCGGCAAATTTCAGTTCACGTAAAATAATATTATCCCCCTCCTTTATTTGGATATTCAAATCAAGTAAAGAAGGTAACAGCCACTGATTGAGATCAAAGTGCCTGTAATTTGTTTCACCTTCAATAAGTGGGTTGAAAACCTGCAATTGTAGTTTTATCGTGTTATTGCCTGTAGAAACTGTATTGACAGCAACAATGCAACTGAAATTATAACTTGTAAATACCCTTAGTTTCTGATTACCATCTGCCACAATCTGCAGCAATGTATTCGTAACATGATCACTACCGCTCTGCACACCCGGTCTGAAACGAAACTCCTGAGTATGAATATACCTGTTTTCCTGTTTTAAAGGAATGCTCCCAAAAACAGATAATGAATGGAATAAAAAAATAAGTATAAAAAGAAGACTGGTCTTCTTAAAGAAGTATAAAGGCATAAATACGATTAAAACCTCATCATTATTTGGTCATTCCACCACAAACGGCAATAACCTGTCCGGTAATATAAGATGACATATCAGATGCAAGGAATAAAGCTACATTGGCAACATCATCAACATTTCCTGCCCTTTTCAATGGAATTTTTTCTGCCCAACCTTTCTTTACATCTTCAGGCAGACCGGCAGTCATATCTGTTTCAATAAAGCCGGGTGCAATGGCATTACAACGAACATTGCGGGCACCCAGTTCCTGGGCAACTGATTTGGTAAACCCTATCATACCTGCTTTTGAAGCGGCATAGTTGGCTTGTCCGGCGTTGCCGCCCAATCCTACAACAGAACTCATATTAATAATGGAACCATAGCGCTGCTTGAGCATATATTTTTGTACAGCTTTGGTGAGATTGAATGCAGATTTAAGGTTTATCCTGATAACATCATCCCAGTTTTCTTCGGTCATACGCATCAGAAGTGTATCGCGGGTGATTCCGGCATTGTTGATTAAAATATCTATCCGGCCAAAATCGGCAGCAACCTGATCAACCAGTTTTTCACTGTCACCAAAGCTACTGGCATCAGATGCATATCCTTTTCCTTTTACACCCATGTCAGAGATTTCTTTTTCCAACTCTTTAGCTTTCTCATCATAAAAAAGATCGGAGAAAGCAACCTGGGCACCCTGTGCTGCAAAAGCAAGCACCAATGCTTTACCTATTCCTCTTGATCCGCCTGTTATTAATGCAACTTTTCCTTCTAATATCTTCATCACAATTTGTTTTAATTTATACTTGATGTTTATTTCAAAGTTTTGAATCTATCAAATTTATTACAATTTTACTCAACAAACAATTCTCTTTTAGGGCAACAGAAAAGAGGCTGTCTCAAAAGTCAGTTTTGATTTGGACATTGAGCTTGTCGAAGTAGGTATCTGGCTGATAATCAAATGTCATTTCGACAGACTCAACGACCAACCGGCAGTTATGAGACAGCCTCTTTATAGCTTTTCAAATACGAATTACAGGCATCAGAACCATCTTACAAGTTTAAGATCCTGACGATGCGCAAGCAATTCATTCTTAGGAAACATGCGGAAGGCATAATTATAAATACCAACTCGTTTGGTAGTAACTTCACATTTGTAAGTAACCTTTCCGTTTTCACGTTTCATTTGATCCATCTCATATACAGAGATAATAGATTCTTCACCTTCAAAATCTTTCTGAATAAAAACAACTTCAACACCAAAATCTGATTCGTTTAGCTCATTTAAATCCAGTACAATTTCTGCAACGAACTTATCGCCAAGCAAAAGAGACTTATCTGCAGTATTCATAAGGTTGAGAGATACCAGTTCAATGCTTTCCCATCCACGGTTGATGTTTGATTTCCAATGCGCCAGTTCTCTTGAACGATCGCATGCATCTGAAAGCATAACATCAGACCGTTTAAATAACTTATTATAGAAAAATTTGAAATAGTCATCCATCATGCGTTTATTGGTAAAATGGGGTGCAATTCTGGCAATATTATTTTTCACCCATCTAATCCATTCAACAGGTACGCCATTTTTATTTCTGTCATAAAACATGGGGATAATCTCATTTTCGAAGGTATTATACACAACCTCAGCATCCAATTCATCCTGGTAGCCTTGATTATCGTAAGTTTTCTCCTCTTTAATGGCCCAACCGGCCTCAGGTGTATAACCTTCTGCCCACCATCCGTCGAGAACACTGAAATTCATAACACCATTAAGTACGGCTTTCTGACCTGATGTTCCGGATGCTTCAAGGGGACGTGTGGGTGTATTCAACCAAATATCAACACCCTTAACCAATGCTTCACCCAGCTCCATATCATAATCTTCAAGGAAAATGATTTTTCCTCTAAACTCTTTCATTTTTGAAACTTCAATGATATGCTTAATCAAATCCTGACCGGCTTTATCGGCAGGGTGAGCTTTGCCTGCATAAAGAAATTGCACAGGCATATCGGGATTATTAACGATTCGCGATAGTTTTTCGAGATCATTAAATAGCAGGCGGGCACGCTTGTAAGTTGCAAAAC
>SL_3KL_010_SEDDRAFT_10003888_pt1 | contig 13536 bp, 6 predicted proteins | sample SodLakKL_010_SED_2_FD_10381 | JGI IMG/M metagenome (IMG submission 10381)
TGGCCCTGGTAGGTGATCGGCGCAGCCAGGGCGACCGTGGTCATGCAAATCAAGTGCATCAATAACAATAATTTACGCATTGCAAGTACCTCCCATTACTATGGTTGCCGGCCGTGGGTGGCCCGCAAGTGGGCCCAATCACGCGCCGGTGCTAATCTAAAGAACGAAATCGTCGGAATTCGGCGACAAGGAAAGCACGGAACAACATGGTCGACACATCCAACCCCCTCAGCCCGATGCGACGCCGGGCCATCGACAAGCTGTTGATTCAATACTTGGAGCTGCCGGAGCGCGATCAAGCTGCCTGGCTGGAAGAGACGTTTCGGCGCCGGCCGCGCCTGGGTCGGTGGCTGAAGGAATTGACCGAAACCGGACACACGGTCACTCTGCTGGATGATTCAGTACGCAACATGGCAGACCTGGCCATGCAGTCGTCGCCGTTGACCCACAAGACGCTCGAGCCGGATACCCTTCTGGGCCCCTGGGTCGTGCGCGAGCCGGCCGGTCAGGGCGGCATGGGCATGGTCTACCGGGGTGAGCGTGCCGATGGCGCATTCGAGATGGATGTGGCGATCAAACTGATCAGCAGGCGCCAGCGCGGACTGGCCGAGCTGCTGCAACGTGAGTCGCGCCTGTTGGCCAGGCTTGACCATCCTTCGGTCACTCGCCTGGTCGACGCCGGCCTGGACGAGCGGGCCGGTCCATTCCTGGTCATGGAATGGGTCGAAGGCGCGGACCTGGATGAATGGCTGAAGAGCGAAAATCCATCCATGGATCAACGGCTGGCGCTCTTTGAGCAGATCGTCGAAGCCACCGCCCATGCCCATCAACGCCTGATCGTCCATGGTGACATCAAACCAGGCAACATTCGCATTCGTGAAGACGGCACGGTCAAGCTGATGGATTTCGGCGTGTCGCAATTCGTCCAGGCCGAAGAGGCTCAGAATCGCGATCTGCGCGCACTGACTCCGGCCTTCGCCGCACCCGAGCTTCGAGCCGGAGCGGATCTCGCACCGCAATCGGACATCTGGTCACTGGGCGCAACCCTGTTCTGGTTAATGACCGGTCAGGTCATTGATCGCACAAACGATCGCGAGCGCTCTTCCATGCTGTCAGAACGAGTACCCAGACACCATGAGCTTGCAGCCATCATCGACACCGCATGTGCCGAATCCGCGCAGCAGCGCTACTCAACGGCCAGTGACCTTCTGGCTGATCTGGAACGCTATCGTCGAGACGAACCGCTACGCTGCATGCCGCTATCCGTCCCGGCCAGAGCATTGAAGTTCACACGTCGCAATCGCCTGCTGGTCGGCACTGGGTCCCTGCTGGCCCTGTCAATGATATCTGGACTGATCGTCTCCAGCCTGCTCTACCTGCAAGCCGAAGAAGAACGTCAGGCCACGGCGCGCTCTGAACAGGCGGCACGCACCGTCACGGCACAGCAGCAGGCCTTGCTTTCCGACATGGCGCCCAATGTACTTTCGGATCGCCTGCTGCTTGGCTTGCGTGAAGCCATCCGGGAGGCCGAGATGCCTGAAACGAACATGCAGGCGCTCAATGAGATTGTCGAAGTGGCAAGCCCGGTTGACATCCTTCGCGACGCACTGGTCAGCAACGTGCTGGAACCGGCTCGGGTTCGCTTTGCCGATGATCTTCATGACAACCCTGAAACCGCGGCTGCACTGCAGCACAGCCTGGCATCCGTCCATTCCAACTGGGGAATGCATGGCGATGCACAAGCGGGATTTGAGACTGCATGGCGCTTGCGTGCGCAGGCACTCGGCAAGAATCATCCCGAAACCATTGCCTCCCGTCGTGAGCAAGCCATCGCGATGAACAATGCCGGTGAAACCGAAAAGGCCCTTGATCTGATCCACACTGTCCATGAACAAGCCCGGAAAGCACTGGGGAAAGACCATCAGGAAACCCTGGCCGCCCACCATGTCCTGGGCGGAATTCTCGTCCAGCGCGGTCAGCTGGATGACGCCATCGAAGCGCTCGAAACAACACTGAGACAACGGGAACGACTTCTGGGAACCGACCACGTTGACACGCTCAACACGACATCCAGCCTGGCCGTTGCCAAGGTGAACGCCGGACAACTGGAAGCTGCCGGCGCGTTGTTCGAACAGGTCTTCGACAGACGACGGGAAATTCTTGGCGATGAGCACCCTGATACTCTGACGGCGGTCAACAACCTGGCCGGTTTTCGCTTTCAGACTGGAGATCCGGACCGCGGTCTGGAATTGATCAGGTTGGCCGAAGACATCACCATCCGGCTCAATGGGCGACGCCACCCCACAACCCTGTTTTACCAGCACAACCAGGCCCAACTCCTGATTCATCTGGGGCAGTTCGAGGATGCGCTTCAATTGCATCAACAGATCCATGAAACCCGAAAGGAGGTGCTGGGCACTCTGCATCCGGAAACCTTGCTGTCGAGTGTCGAGGTCGCCACCACCCTCAATCATCTCGGCCGGCGCAAAGAAGCCCTGCAAACCATTGTCGAAACCCACGACCACATGCTTGAATCGTTCGGTCCGGACCACAGGGAAACCTTGCTCGCCCGGCAGCGGATCGGCACGATCATGCTGGACATCGGTGATCAGGACGAAGCACTGAATCATCTGGAACAGGCATACCAGGGCCTGTACCAGACAACCCGGCCCGACAGCAGCCATTCGCTGATCGCATTGGCACGATTCCTGTCGGCCCTGGATTCCACGGCACGCTACGAGCAGGCCGAAAGGATCATCGATGCCAACCCGGCTTTGCCCGGACCGCCACAAGGCCCGACACTGGTCAACGAATGGCGATTTCTCTATTACATCATCGCCGAACTGTACGACAACTGGCATGCTCAGTCGCCCGATCTAGGTCATGATGAAACCGCTGATTACTGGCGCGCCTTGATGGCGGAACTTGAAGGTTGACTGATGACCCCATTGCCCTCAGGGCAAATTCCAGCTGAAACCGAACAGATGCTAACTTTCAAAACGAAAGACTTGAATTCGGCGAGACCATCGCAGGGACCCCACCATGACCGAGCATCCAAAAACACTCAGCCCGATGCGCCGCCGGGCGGTCGACAAGCTGTTGATCCAGTTTCTGGAACTGCCCGAGCGCGAGCAGCCCGCCTGGCTTGAACGGACCCGCAAGCGACTGCCCCGCCTGGGTCGCTGGCTGGAACTCCTGACCGACGACAGCCACACCATCACGCTACTCGATGACTCGGTCCGTCGACTGGCCGGTGAATCGGTCGAGCGGATGGAGGCCAATACCCGGCAGTTGAATCCCGGCGATCGACTTGGTCCCTGGAAAATCATGGCCGAGGTCGGCCGGGGTGGCATGGGTCGAGTCTATCGCGGACAACGCGCCGATGGCGCCTTCGAGATGGACGTGGCCATCAAGTTGATCGGTCGGCGCCAACGTGGCCTGGCCGAGCTGCTGCAACGAGAGTGCCGGCTTTTGGCCCGGCTCGACCATCCCTCCGTGACCCGCCTGGTCGATGCCGGCCTGGACGACCAGGCTGGCCCATTCCTGGTCATGGAGTGGGTGGACGGCATGGACCTGGCCGACTGGTTGGAGCAGGAAAACCCTGATCTGGAAACCCGCTTGAATCTCTTCGAACGCATCACCGAGGCTGTCGCCCACGCGCACCAGCGGCTGATCGTGCATGGAGATATCAAACCGAACAACATCCGCATTCGCGACGATGGCTCCGTCAAACTGATGGACTTCGGCGTGGCCAGGCTGCTGAATTCTGATGATAGCGAAGATGCCGGATTGCGCGCCCTGACCCCGGCGTTCGCCGCACCTGAGCAGAAGGCGGGTGAAGAGACGACTCCGGCAAGCGATATCTGGTCACTCGGTGCGGTTCTGGCTTGGCTTATGACCGGCCAGATACTGGACCGATCGACAGAACACTCCGCTGCCTCTTTGAAGGCCTCGCAACTGCCAAGAAACCATGAACTGACCGCCATCATCCAGACCGCTTGCGCCGACACCCCGGAACTTCGATATGCAAGCACCGGGGATCTGCTGGCCGATTTCAAACGCTATCGTCTTGACCAGCCTTTGAGCTGCATGACGACCTCGGCGCCTGCAAGAGCGCTGAAGTTTGCCCGACGCAACGCCCTGCTGGTCGGCGCCACCATGATGCTGGCGCTGGCCATCCTCACCGGGCTGGGCGTTTCCACGGCGCTGTACCTGCAGGCGGAGCGGGAAAGAGCGATCGCCGAGCGCTCCGAAACGACGGCCCGTACCGTGATGGATTTGCAACAGGAAATGATGTCCGACATGGATCCGGCCACGCTGGCGGACGGCCTGGTTCATGGCCTGCGTTTAGCCATTCGCGAACACGACCTGTCGGAAGCGCATCTCCGCGCTTTCAATGAACTCATCGACGCCGCCAGTCCGATCGATATCATGCGAGAGCAACTCGTGGACCTGGTGCTTGATCCGGTGCAAGCGCGCTTTGATCAACTCCTTGGCCAGGACCCCCAGACCGACGGCGCTCTGCAACACAGCCTGGCTGAAGTCTATTTCAGGTGGGGGCTGTTCGATCAGGCCCTTGAGCGCTTCCAGCTCGCCCACGCTGCTCGACTTCAGGCCTTTGGCCCGGTCCACCCGGATACCCTGGCTTCACTTCGTCACAAGGCCGTAACGAAACGTCATCTCGGTAATACCGCCCGCAGCCTGGAAATGTTGAAAGAAGCCAAAGCGCTGGGATTGAGCGCCCTGCCAGAGCATCATCCCGAGATCCTGAAAATCTCGAATCAACTGGGCGGCACCTTGAACCATTCCGGAAGGCACCAGGACGCGGTAACATTGCTGGAAAGAACGGTTGAGCTGGCCATTCGAGAGCTCGGTGATGAAAGCCCTGAGGCCATGAGTTATGCCGAAAACCTGGCCGTCGCCCACCATCGCCTGGGCAACCTGGAAGCAGCCCGTGAAATCCTTGAACACAGTCTGGAAACTCGCCAGAGTACTCTCGGTGAGAATCACCGCAGAAATCTGGCAACGACCAACAACCTTGCCATTCTCAACCATCATGCCGGCTCGATTGATACCGCGGTAGAGATGTTCAGACTGACGGTAGACATCGCCATGGCGACATGGGGACGCAATCATCCGGCCACCCTGTTTTACAAGCACAATTATGCGCAGGCATTGGTTGAAGCGAATGAACTGGAGGCTGCCCTGGCAATGCACAAACGCGCCTACGAGGGTCGCCGGGAACTGTTGGGGAACGACCACAACTACACCCTGAATTCCAGCGTCAGCATCGCCAATACCCTGTATCGACTGCAGCGACATGAAGAAGCCGTGGCGCGAATCCAAGAGACCTATCGCCGACTCGAGAATCAGCACGGACCCGAACATATCCACACACTGGACGCACGACGACAATTGGGCCACATGATGGTCAATACCGGCCAGTTGGACTCGGGCCTGGCGCACCTGGGCGAAGCGCACCAAGATACGCAACGCCTACTGGGGCCAACCCATGAACTCACTCTGAATGCCCTGGGCAATCGGCTCAGAGCCATGGTCAACCAAGGCTTGTATGAACAGGCCCACGAACTGGTTCTGAGCGACCCCGCCTTTACAGTCCAGTCGGAAAACGTGGGCATGGTGCTTCATTACCGCTTCCTTTACCGGATCATCATTGATCTGTACGAGGACTGGCATGAAGCCGACCCCTACCCGGAACACAAGGCGATGGCCGAATACTGGCGTCAACGGCTGGCCGAGCTGGAGTAGCGCGTACAAAGACATCAAGATGGTTTAGGGAGCCTCTGAACAACTCTGCACGGGCGCGACGGGTCTTTGCGGGATGACCCGGAGCGGCTTTGACGAGCGTGGTTTGGTCATTCCAAATGAGCGAGTCAAAACGCAGCGGGTCGCCCGCAAAGGCCCGTCCCGTAAGGGTTTCGTCTCAAAAGCCGCATCTCGAGCGTTGCGCCCCTCGGCCGTAGCTATGGCTACTGTCACTCGGGTCGCACCACACGATCTGCGGCTTTTGAGACAGAAACGCGCTCCGCGCAGAGTTATTCAGAGGCTCCTTAGTTCTCCGCAAGCTGACTACCATCAAGTAGCACGGCCTCAAGCCGGACCAGGCGCTCTTCCAGTTCGGCGTTGCGTTCGGCCAGTTGGCTGTTGACTGCAACCTGTTTGCGTAGCTCAGACATTTGCCGGTCGTGACTTTCACGCAGCTCGCGCAGTGCCTCGACCATGATGGCCGTGGTGCCCCGCTCGGTGACGTAGAGATAGCCTTCCTCGTCCGTGTCCACCCACTCGGGGAACACGTCCTTGACTTCCTGGGCCAGCAGGCCGATCTGCTTGCCCGGCAGTCCGAGGCGAGTTTCGACCGCCTCGTCGGTGTATTCGAACTTATAGGCGTTCAACTGCAGCAGGCGCTCAAGCAGGCTGCCGGAAACTTCGCTGACCGGCTGTATATTCTGCTTCAGACGTGCATCGGAAAAGCTGGACCAGGAACCGCCGCCGGGTTTGGCGGCGTCACCATCCACCGCCAGGTCGAAGCCATTGGGGTCGTTGGTATTGATGCCCACTCCGCCGGCGGCGCGGATCAGGAACTGATTCTCATCGGTTGATGCAAAGTATTCAAGGTCGGTGGTGTCGGCCCAAACAAAGGTGCCTAAGTGCTCGGCTTTGGCCGCTTCACCGGCAGCGAAACTCAAGGGTCCCAAAGCCCGGTTATTAATACCGCCCGGCACAGTACTTCCCATACCGCTGGCGATGTTCCCGTCTCCGCCCCCGACCGTTGCTAACCCCCAGCTGGCGATGTTGCCAATCCCGCCGCCGACCACCGAAAAACTCCCGCTGGCGGTGTTCTCTTCTCCGCCCCCAATCGTCGCTATATGCCCGCTGGCGTTGTTGAATTTCCCACCCGCGATCGTCGTGCTCCCCCCGCTGGCGGTGTTCCATTTTCCACCCCCGATCGTCGCTGCGAGACCGCTGGCGGTGTTCAACCACCCGCCCCCAACCGTACCCCCAACCGTACCGGCAAACACTCCGCTGACGGTGTTTCCGATACCACCACCTATTGTGCCGTAGTTCGCGGTCACCTGATTGGGCCACTCTGCATCGCACGGATACACACCAACACCAGAACATCCACCGCCACCGATGGTCGCGCCCATGACATCCGTGTCCACGATATTGCCCGACCAGCCGGCGATGATATTGGGGCTGTCACCTGGTTCGAGTCGCAGTGCGCGCTCGCCTTCCACATGAATCTCGAAAGGTGTCTCATCGGTGGTGCCGATAAAGTCCTCGTTCGGGTCCGTACCGGCGTTGCCGCCCAGTTGCCAGGAATTACCCAAACCATCAAGGTTCTCCAGCAAGCTACCGTCGGGCAGGCGCAATCCACCTGTGGTTCGAACCACACCATCCACATGCAGGGCGTCCTGCGGATCATTGGTATTGATCCCCACCCCGCCACCGGCTCGGACCAGAAACTGGTCTCCACCGGTTGAGGCGAACTCGGCAAAGGTGCTGTCGGCCCAGACAAAGGTGCCGTGGTCAATGGCCCTGGCCCGACGGCCCGCTGCAAGGCTGTAGTCCCCGATCGCCCGATTGCCACTACCTCCCGGCACAGTGGCATCCAATCCACTGGCCTCGTTACCTTCCCCTCCTCCAATCGCTGCATTCAATCCACTGGCAATATTAAGCCCTCCACCAGCAACGGTTGCGCGCGGACCGCTGGCGGTATTGATGTTCCCACCCCCCACCGTGCTTTCAATGCCCGCTCTATTATGCAAGCCCCCGCCTATCGTGCCGAAATCACCGGTGACCTGGTTGTACGAGTCCTCGAACCCTATCCCTTCGCATTGACCATCGCTAGAGACAGCACATCCACCTCCTCCGATGGTGGCGCCGATCACTTCTCCAGGCCCTTCCCCAACTTTGTTGCCCTCCCCACCTCCAATGACATTGGGAACTTGTGAATGCTCGAGTCGGAACCCAAGCTGCCCCCCTACATGGATTGCAAACCCTGCCGCATCAATGGTGCCGATAAAATCATTGGCCGGATCGGTACCTTCATTGCCACCACGGCGCCAATACAGACCATCGACATGATCGGTATCCAGCGAAAGAGTTGTGCCTGAAAGTGTCAAGCCGTCTCCGGCGCTGTAGGTGGTGTCCTCGTCGGCCGCACAGACCCACTCATCGCCATCCCACTTGGCGATCTCACCGCCTGAGCAATCCAGCTCGGCCAGGGTGTCCGAGCCCTCGGGGACATTGAGCGCGTGCACCGCCATGGGTGCGGCAGTAATGGGCTGGCGCGGACTGAGCACATGACCACCCACTTCGACCTCCAGCCACAGCGGCTGGTCGTACACGTCGCCGAAATCCAGTTCGACCTGAAACAGGCCATCGCTGACCGGCACGTTCGACTTGCTAACCGACGCCCCCACCATGCTGCCGCCCGTCAGGCTATCGTAAAGCCGAAATTCCATATCGGCCGTGCCGTCATAAGGCCCCGAGCCATCCTGGAGCTGGCCCTGGTAGCTAATCGGTGCGGCCAGCACGACCGTGGACAACCACAGAATAGACAATACGATCAACAACTTTCTCATGGCGAGCATCTCCCTTCGTGCACTCGGTTTCGAATGCTTTGAATTCACGCAATAAAGCCGGCCCGGATTCGATCAGGAAGTGTCCTGAACCCACCCTACACTGATATAACGAGAAACATGCAAACCCGCGACATGGGGTCAGGGAGCACAACTGCCCAACCGAACTTGAAAAAAGGGATGCGAAGGTGAACCGGTGCGGGAGCCGGAAATAGAGCATGGCTTCGCATTGCGCTGATCAGGATGCGTTAGCTTGCCTCGCGATCTCGGCGACCCTGGGCTAGCTATACGGCAATCGGCGCCTTGATGGGTGGGTGTGACTGATAGCCGATCAGTTCAAAATCCTCGAAGACGAAATCTTCCAGCCGCTGGCGTGCCGGGTTCAGACGCATGGTCGGTGGTGGAAGCGGGTCGCGAGAGAGCTGTTGGTCGACCTGGTCGAGGTGATTGAGATACAGGTGGGCGTCGCCGAAGCTGTGGATGAATTCGCCGGGTTTGAGATTGGTGACCTGGGCAATCATCAGAGTCAGCAGGGAATAGCTGGCGATGTTGAAAGGTACGCCCAGGAAACAGTCGGCCGAGCGTTGGTACAGCTGGCAGCTCAGTCTACCCTCGGCGACATGGAACTGGAACAGGCAATGACACGGCGCCAACGCCATCAACCCGGCACGGGCATTGTCCTGCGGCGAACTGGATTCATCGGGAAGCTCGGCCGGGTTCCAGGCCGAGACGATGTGCCGGCGCGAGTCGGGCCGGGCGCGGATCTGATCGATGACTTCGTCCAGCTGGTCGATGCTGCGGCCATCCGGCGCCGGCCAGGAGCGCCACTGTTTGCCATAGACCGGGCCCAGGCTGCCGGACTCGTCGGCCCATTCATCCCAGATGCTCACGCCGTGTTCGTTCAGGTAGCCGATGTTGGTATCACCGCGGATGAACCACAGCAGTTCATGGATGATGGAGCGCAGGTGCAGCTTCTTGGTAGTGACCATGGGAAAGGAATCGGCCAGGTCGAAGCGCATCTGGTAGCCGAACACGCTCAAGGTGCCGGTGCCGGTGCGGTCGGACTTGCGGGTGCCGTGGTCGCGGATATGGCGGAGCAGGTCGAGATAGGTTTTCATGAATCGATGGTCATGATGGGCGTCGATAAGCGTACAGCATCAGCCCCAGTCCGGCCAGGATCATGGGCAATGACAGCAATTGTCCCATGGTCAGCCAATCAAAGGCCAGAAAGCCCAGGTGGGCATCCGGCTCGCGGAAGAACTCGGCGATGAATCGAAACACGCCGTAGCCGGCCAGGAACAGTCCGCTGACCGCGCCCACCGGCCGCGATCGGGCCGAGAACACCCACAGCACGACAAACAGCGCCAGCCCCTCCAGCGCGGCCTGGTAGAGCTGAGAGGGATGGCGGGCGAAGTCGTCCAATGCACCGGCCAGGTATTGCTGGTACAAGGCCTCGGAGTGACGACCACCGGCCTGAATCGATTCCGGGAAAATCACCGCCCAGGGGACATCGGTCTTGCGCCCCCACAGCTCGCCGCCGATAAAGTTGCCGACACGCCCAGCAGCCAGGCCCAGTGGGATCAAGGGTACGATGAAGTCGGTCAGCCTCAGAAAGCCCACGCCCAGGTGTCGACCGTAGGCCCAGGCCGCGACAATCACCCCCAGCATGCCACCGTGGAAACTCATGCCGCCGTCACGAATCCGAAACAGCAGCAATGGGTCAGCGAGCACATCACCAGGCACGTAAAACAGCACGTAGCCCAGGCGCCCACCGACAATCACCCCAATCACTCCCCAGAACAGCAGATCAGCCACCTGCTCGCGATTCATCGGCGAATGGGTGGCCCCGGCGCGAACACGACCCAGAATCCAGAACTGGGCAAAGGCAACCAGGTACATCAGGCTGTACCAGTAGACCCCGAACCCACCGATGGAGAAGGCCACCGGATTCAGATCGTGATAGTAAAAGCTGGCTTCCATGAGGCTCCGTTCAAGATTGTGGCGGTGCGGACAGCAGAATTCATCCGGGAGATTACCGGAAAACCGATCGAATTGCCGTGCCTGGTCGCCACCAGGACCGGGGGCCGGCACGAAAAGCTTTACAATCAAGGGTAAACTGAGCGATAGCCCGAATCAGAATAAGGGCGTCAGCCCCTGCACAAGGGCTGAAAACTCAAGGGATACCAGCACATGTTGAACAGGCCAGCTCAGCAAGACAACACCCATTCACCCGGGATTGGATCGAAAAGGAGCAATCAGCCGTGATCCGGGTGAGCGATCCGCCGGTCGGGCCGGAAAACCGCGCATTTGCGGCCGTCGGCATCGCCGTCATCCTGGCCATTGTCACCATGTTGCTGATGTCGGTGTATGACGAACACCACTTTTCCAAGCATCGCATCGGCATCAACATCGCACCCAGCGAGCAGGGCATTCTGATTCACGGGGTCTCGGCCGACATGCCGGCCGAGGCGGCCGGCATTCAGGCCAACGACATCCTGATCCGTATCGAAGGGCGCGAAATCGACAGCCTGCAGACTGTCGACGAGGTCGTCGCTGAACGTACTGAGCCTGACGCGCCCATTGAGCTGACCGTTCTGCGTGATGGGCAGGAAATCACCTTGCAGCTTGTCCCCGGAGTGCCGATTGATATTGCAGGTTTGCTGGCCCAGCTGATTCTGGTCGGCGCCTATCTGGGCCTGGCTCTTCTGGTCGCTCCGTATCGCAACGTCGACCTGCGTGCACGATTGCTGATGCTGTTCGTCACCCTGGTGGCCATCGAAATGGCCGTGCCGACCGGCTTCACTTTTCCCATTTGGTATTTCCATGCGCTGGTCCTGTTCTGGTTCATGGCCACGGGTGTTCAGATCGCACTGGAGTTGCATCTGGTCAGCCTGATCCCCCGTCGTCTGAGAGTTCTGGAGAAACGCCCGCGACTGGTCTGGATCTATTACCTGGTGGGTATTGGCCTGGGAATCGGTTTATGCCTTTTGGCTATCGATATCTGGTTCGTGCGCCAGGATCCGACCTCCACAGTCCTGGACACTGCCCAGAGTGCCGTGCTGAGCAGTTGGGCCGTTGCAGTGGCCGGCATTCTGTTGTGGCAGATCAGAAAGGCCGATTCACCGCGCGGCCGTAACCAGGCGCTGCTGATCCTGGTTGGCCTGACGCCCTGGGTGCTGTATGTGTTTCTGTCACAGTTCTGGGCCGGCTGGGACCAGTTGGGCACGGTATGGACCCAGCATCTGGAAAACATGGTCCTGTTATTCTTCCCCGCCGCGGTATTTGTGGCAATCTTTCGCTACGGGCTGTTCGATATCGAGCATCTGGTCCGTCGCAGCCTGGTATACGGGATCATTACCACTTTTGTCGTCATCTTCTTCTATACCCTGCTGACCACCGCTCTGCCATGGGTCTCTGAACGTATTGGAGATGAAAACGCGCTATGGCTGGTCACCGGCATCGCCATTGCGACCGGACTGCTGTTTCGTCCACTGCGCTCATCCATCGAGCAACTGGTCGAGCGCGGGTTTTTCCCGGAACGACGCGCACTGCGCCAGCGCCTGATCCAGATTGCATCGGCACTTTCCAGCGAACAGCACCTGAAGGATCTGGCCCAGCATCTGGCCGATGAAACCCGCCAGGCTTTGGGCCTGACCTGGGTCACCGTGGTGGCCATCGACGGACCGGGACGCGATTTGCACACTGCCTTCAGTGAAGGCATCAATCCGGAACAGCAAAAGGCTCTGGTCGGCCTGCTCGATACGGATTCGGATACTTTCGAACAGTTGTCGCGCAATCAGCGACCGTTGACCGTTCGACGATTGGCCCGACACCTTCCGGAGGCGGCCCGCGAACTCTCATTGATGGGCGCCGAGGTACTGGCCCCGTTGTACTTCCAGCGTCGCATGATCGGCATTCTCTGTCTGTCCAGCAAACGCAACGGTGACCTGTTTCAACGCGAAGAAGTCGAGTTGCTGGATCTGTTCTCACACCAGATTGCCGCCAGCCTGGAAAACCTGCGACTGTTCCAGGACGCCACGTACGAAGGCCTGACCGGCCTGTTACGGCGTGAAGCCGTGCTGCGTCAGCTCGATGCGGAACTCGATCGGGCCACCCGAAACTTGACCAACCTGAGCCTGTTCATGATCGATCTGGACCGATTCAAGGTTCTCAACGATGCTCATGGACACTTGTTCGGTGACCATGTGCTCGAGCAGGTTTCCAGGGTCATGCAGAAAAGCGTTCGAGCCGTGGATTCCCTGGGTCGCTATGGCGGCGAGGAATTTCTGCTGGTCTTGCCCGATACGGACCGGGAGGGCGCCGAACGGGTGGCCGAAAAACTCCGTGGGGCCGTCCAGGAACTGGAATTCCAGATTCCGGGCAGCGAAGCCACTGCCGGCATCACCATATCAATCGGCATCACCGGAGCCGGTCCGGACCAGGGTTACCCGGAGGGTGGCGCGCGGGTTCTGATTGAATCAGCCGACCGCGCGCTGTACAAGGCCAAGCAACAGGGGCGCAATCAGACCGTCGTCGAACACTGGGCCCCGGAGGTTGCCTGATCCATGAGTGGAAACCGACTGGCTGATGCGCTCAGCCCGTATCTGCTCCAGCATGCCGCCAACCCGGTAGACTGGCTGGAATGGAACCACGAGGCGCTGAACCTGGCCCGGCGCCTGGACCGTCCGATTCTGCTGTCCATCGGCTACAGCGCTTGCCACTGGTGCCATGTCATGGCCCACGAGAGCTTCGAAGACCCGGCCATCGCCGAGTTGATGAACCAGGGCTTTGTCAATATCAAGGTCGATCGCGAGGAACGCCCCGATCTCGACCGTATTTACCAGCTCGCCCACCAGTTGCTGAGCGGCCGCGGGGGTGGCTGGCCATTGACGGTATTTCTCGACCCGGTCTCGCTGGCGCCATTTTTTGC
>SL_3KL_010_SEDDRAFT_10003889_pt1 | contig 13536 bp, 9 predicted proteins | sample SodLakKL_010_SED_2_FD_10381 | JGI IMG/M metagenome (IMG submission 10381)
GGAACGAGTGAGCGAACGTGCATATCTTGTATTCTTCCACCACCGAACGCGTGTCTTGAAACAGCGCGAATACTCTATCCCTTCTCAGAGAACAAAATTCGAAACGAACAATTACAAGCCTATGCTTTAGCCATACTGAATTCTTTCTGTCTGGATTACATTATGAGATTCATGGTGAGATTACATTTATCTCAGCATATTATGGAAAGAGCACCCTTTATGAGGTGTTCCAATAATGACGGTGTTTTTAAATCGTTAGTCGCACGGACTGCACGACTGATTTCAACTCAAAAATCATTTGATCAGTTCTGGAAGGCCTGTTTTACCATTAATTGGAATTCGCCAGAATTCTGGTATCCCTCCTCAGCGCCAATTGATTCCTACGGTCCGGCCCATGAGCAGGAAATCAGAAAACGCCTTCGAGATGAATCTGTAAAGTTAACACAGGAATGGAGCCCACGTTGCGGCGTTCACGACCGCCTTCCCGACAGGCGCGAGACCGGCGACCGGGCACAACTGCGAGCCGAAATCGATGCCTATGTGGCTCACCTTTACGGCCTATCACGGGATGATTTTGCCTACATCCTGGATACTTTTCCAGTGCTCAAGAAAAAAGAAAAAAAGGCTTTCGGGGAGTTCATGTCCAAGCGCAAATGCTTGGAGGAATATGATAGAATTTGTAAATTAGGAATTACGCATTAGGAATTGGGGCGGCAGGAATGGATATGAAAAAGAATGTTGTTCAGGATAAACGTTATGCTTTTGCGTTGCGGATTGTGAAGTTGTACCGCTGGTTGTGCGAGGAAAAGAGGGAGTATGAATTCGTAATGGATTAGGTGTGTTATGAAAAAAGGTCCAAAGAACGGAGACAAACTGCAACTGAGGGTGAAAAAAAACGATGCCCTATTCGACCGTGTGGCGGCCATTTTGGATCGAGCCAGGACAAAGGTGGTTCAGGCGGTTAACAGCGAAATGATTATTGCCTATTGGCTGATCGGGCGGGAAATTGTGCAGGAGATCCAGGCCGGGGATGAACGAGCGGCCTATGGGAAGAAAATTCTGGCGGACCTTTCCGAAAAATTGGGGGTACGATACGGAAAAGGTTTTTCTGTAACCAACCTACGCTATTTCAGATTGTTTTATCAGACCTATGCCCATCGATCGCCGGAAATTCGTCACAAGGTTTGTGATGAGTCTTCTCGGATGGGAACCGAGCCGGAAAAACATCACAAGCCTTGTGATGTTTTGGGCGACATGCACCTGGCTGTTGAAAAAAGCGAATCCATTCAAGGCTTTTCGCCAATATTAAGCTGGTCCCATTATCGGACCCTTACCAAGGTTGAAAATAAAAACGAGCGCTTGTTCTACGAAATTGAAGAGGCCATTGCCCGATATTCCGTTCTGAAAAACGGAAAGCAGATTTTTGCCTCAAAGTACATGCTGTATTTGCCCACGGAAAAAGAGCTTGAAGAAGAATTGAAACGGGAACGGCAAAAAATAGAAGAAAAACAATCTCTGGGTGTTGGTGAAGATTCAAATGAAAACCAGGTTTGATAGAGAAAAACAGAGGTGAGGTAATGGCAAGAATTTCCGATGTTGTCAAACTTAAATCCGGCTATGCCAACTTCGTTGAGCTGAAAAGCGCCTTTGAAGCGGCTCAGGAAAACGCCGATCGCATGGCCATGTATCGGCCGACCAAGTCTCACCGGCTGGCGTTTGAACGCATTTGTCGGGGCCTCTATCAGCCCAACGACAAAAAATTCTACCTTCTGAGCGGATCGTATGGAACGGGCAAATCACACTTGTGTCTTATGACGGCAAATATCCTGAGCTTATCCAGTGGGGATCCGGGCATCAGCAGCTTTTATGAAAATTATGCAAAGCTTGATTCCGAAAAGGCAAGGCTTCTCAAAAACATGCGAAAAGATGGTCAGTATCTGGTTGCCATCTGTGATTACCACGCAGGACACCATTTTGAGGATGCAGTGATGAAAGCCGTGTTTGATGCGTGCAAAGCACGGGGTTTGGATGCCGGGGTGGAAACAGAATTTGATGAGGCGGAGCGCCAACTGGCCGAGTGGGAAAAAAGGGGAGATAGAGGCGGCATACGCAATTTCTATCTGGATTTTTGCAAAACCCTCGAAATGGTCGTGCCCGGACTCACCATAGACCAGCTTCGTGCCGGGCTCAAAAACTACGATTCAAAGGTGTTGGATAAATTCCGGATCACTTTCCGGGAGATGATGGGTGGCATTGAGTTTCAGCCACAGAGCGGAAATCTGATTCCCATATTAAAAAAGTTAATTAAAAGCCGGACCTTCAAAGAACGATTCAAAGGGCTGGCCATATTTTTTGACGAGTTTGGGTTCACCCTGGAAAAAGCAGGATATTCTAAGGACATTTTGCAGGGGTTCATGGAGACCATCTGCAAAAATGAACCCAACGTTTTATTTATCGGTTGCATTCACAAGGATTTCAAATCCTATGCCGACCGGTTCAGCAAAGACGATGCGGCAGTAATGAGCGCCCGGATTACCCAGGTGGACCTGCTTAACGAAGGTATCGAGGAAATTATCGGGGCCATTGTTGAAACAGAAAAAAATAGTGAAACCTGGAAAAAAGAGATCGCTCCCAAAACCGGTATTTTTGATCAACTGGTTCCTCCATGCAAATCGCTTGATTTGTTCCCGTGGATTGATGATGTGAACCGCATCCGTGAGCGGGTATTGGAAGATATTTATGGCGTTCATCCCATGGCCTTGTCCTGCCTGCTGAAATTGTCATCTGAGATCGGTTCGGATGCGCGCAGCACTTTTACCTTTTTCTCAGGTGATGTGGGCGGTGAAAAAGGGTCCTACGCCGACTTCATCGAAAAGGCAGATCTGACGGTTTCTGGCGGGAAACTGAATTTGTACACAGTGGATCAATTGTTTACCTTTTTCCAAAAAGAACTTTCTCAAAGAAATCCTGAGCTGCGGGAACAGCAGCGGCAGTTTGTCAACGGCTTTTATGCGAGCCTGGATGCACTTAGAAAGGCCGTCGAGGGTGAACTGTTTGGTTTTCAGGAGGATGAGCGCATTGAAGTTCTCAGAACCATTCTCATTTATCAGCTTTGCCATATACCCACCAGCCTGGAAAACATTCAATTTGGAATGTATTGCCTGAGCACTTCTGAAAAAAACCAGGTCAAAGGATATTTAAAGGATTTGGTTAAAAACGGCGCGGTCTTTTTCCGTCAGCAGTCAAAAACCTACGAGCTTGCCGCAAGCTCCGGTGAAGATCCCTATGACCTGATTCAACGCTTTGTTTCCGACACCAAATTGCATCCGGAAGACATGGTATCAGCATTTCTTGAAGAATCTGCAGGAAAAAATGCTTCTGAATACGCTGACGCCAAAGGCTACAATCTTCCCTTTGGTGAAGACAAAAGATTCAGAACCTGTTTTGTAAGAGCCAGGGATATAGGGGATGTGCTTTGGAATGATATTCGAAGAAGCTATATTGAAAAGCGCACCAAACCGGCAAAAAGTTTTGAAGGCACCCTTGTTTATGCACTGTGTGAAGATGAGAGTGAAATCAATGTGGCAAGGGAAGCTGCAAAAACCATTGTGGATAACAACGTGGCCCTGGCAATACCTCATATATCCCAGCCGTTTACAGAGATACTGCTCAGAGTAAAAGCTAGCCGGCATTACCTGTCTCCCAATGAAGGCGAAAAAATCAGCGCCCAGACCGAGTCGCGACTGCGTGACATTTTTGAAAATCCCGAAGATGGATATCTGCCGACGTTGCAACGCGTTTTTCGTGACATCGCGGACGGCAGCGGGGCCTGTTGGTACTGGCAAGGCGGCAAAGTCCTGGTGGACAAACCCAAACAATCCCACAAACCAGCGGATATGATGTGCGAGAACCTGTTTAAAAAACGATGCCGCATAAAACATCCGGATCTGAACTTCTGTCATGACGAAAGGTGGCGCACCGGAAGAAACACCGCTTTAAAGCAGGCTGTAGGGGTATTGCTCAAAGCGGAAAAAGTGCTGATTGACAACGGCAACCCAGACAACCATGGGGAAAAACGGTACCTGGAAAAAGTTCTGTTGAGGGGTTCGGGAGCTTTAAAAAAAGCCGGATCAGACGGTGCTGTCTCTTATTTTGTGTGCGAAACAGATCCTGACAAAATCCACGATGATTTTCCGGTTTTAAAAGAGCTTTATCATCGGCTGGTTAATCTTAACTCAGGGGAAGCCTTTTCGGTCGGCGCGTTTCTGGACGNGGCAAAGGATGCGCCATATGGCGTTGGCGGTACCCAGTTGATCCTGGCTTTTGCTCATGTTATCCGGGCCTATGGCGAACGATTGATTGTGTACAGAGATTCCACTCAAACAAACGATTATCCGTTGCAGTCCTATGAAGATCTGGCAAAAATTGTTTCGGATGTTTCTGCCAAGACCGTATTTGTGGTCAGAAACATCTCGCAGCCTCAAATGAACCTTGTGGATATGCTTGCAAAAGCTGTTGACGCCCCGGCCTTGAAACATGGCACAAGCAGATCCCTTACCGCCGCTTTTGACATAATAAAAAAATGGTGGGAGGGCCTGCCGTCTGTCGCTAAAGTGACAAGTCTTTATGAAGAAGACCGCAGGGAGCGTTTGACCAATCTAAAGAATCAAATGGATGGATTAACCGGGAGCATCGACCCGTTTGATTTCATACTGAAACATCTGCCTGCTGTTTATTTGGATGGTCCTGTGGATGATAATTTTACCCAAAAAGAAGCTGAAAGTGCAGCTGAAGGCTTTTCTGAGGATGTTAAGCTGCTGAACTCGGGTGAACAGACGGCATATGGTCTGGTAGGCCAGGCTATCTGTGAGCTTTATGGTATAAAAGGTGATCTGATCGACTGTGAAAAAGAGGTTAACAAATGGTATGCCAATTTGAATCCCAGTCAGCGAGATCCCTTCAAATATGACCATGAAGATGCTGCCCGATTTTTAACTCACCTGGCTGATGAATCAAGCAAATTCACTGCTAAAATGGTCCGGCTTTTGCCCAAGGATTACGGTTTTGGTAATGTTTCTGAATGGACTTCACTTCACATCAAAGATTATGTGTCCAAGCTTAAACAGGCCAAGGCAGAAATTGATAAATCCAGGCCTGTGGTGTTTAAGCCAATTATTGATGAAGGTAAAAAAGAGCTGGGTGAAACCGACCAAGTATGGGCAAAAATACCCGAGGGAGGAAGTGCATTGGTTTTTACAACCGATGGGACAGATCCCAGAAAATCAAACAGCGCGCAAAAAGTAACCACTGAAACAGATCTTTCTGAATATCTCAAGAATCTTTCCAATGTTAAAATCAAGATGAGGGTGGTTGATAATGAAGGCAATTTCAGCGACCTGGCAAATCTGGAGCTTATCAGCAAAGAAAGAAAGTATGAAATCCAGGAAAACCTGGCTGGAGAAGCCATTTTCAAGTGTCCTTCCGATCAGGATGCTCTGATAGCTATTATTAAATCTGTTATCAGGTATGGCCGGAAAAAAGGGATTCTGGATACGGGGAAGGCTGAGCAACTTGAAGATTTCCTGAACAAAATTGGAGAAGACAAGCCGTGAATGTCTTTGAAAAAGAAAGAAATATATACAGGGTGTTTGTCAGTTACATTGGTGATCTTCCCCATATTCCGACGGAGGGTGTTTTTCTGGTCGATGATGATGAGGATTATGTCCGTGCATGCCGAAAATTATCTCAATTTTCAAAATTAAGTGAATGCCGGAGAATCTGGGTACGTTCAAGAAATCATTTTGTCTGGTTGCGGGATTTTTCAGAACAGATCGGCTGCCCGGCTTTGTTCGAGGAAAAGACGGCCCGACTGGTTTTGAGTGAACAGTGGAATATAATTTTACCGGAATGGCTAACCGATGACGATATCATAGAACAAAAACTCCTGGAAATTGATACGGACTCTAAACAGCGGGTTTATTTTGAAACACGGCTGTTAACCCATTTTTTTGGAAATGCCTTTCAAGTTGATATTTTAAATACATCAGATATTGTTCCGGTTATTCAGGCATTAGTAGATACAAATGCCAGGGAGACATTTAAAAAATATCCTCTTTTGCGAAAATGTTTGGAAGTTCGATGCACTCATTGGGCGAACAAAAGCCAGGAGCCATGGCTTAAAGAGCTTTGCAGTCGCCTTTCGGAAAATGCCGAAGAAGTCTGGCAGTGGCTGAGCTTGTGGGCCGGTTTGCATGGTTATCCCGACAAATTGCTGGAATATGTTTTGCCTCCTGAACAGATTCTGTTTGTCCAAAAAATTCCTCCTTCGGCAGTGGCGGACATACCATTTGAACCCGCTGCACGTGAACAGATCCTGACGCAGATTGAGTTTCTTTTTAAAAAATTAAAAAATCAAGTCAACTCAAATGATGAGTTCAGGAAAGTGGTGAAATGGACCACCGGAAAGCTTTTTGAAGAGTACAAATATATTTCTCTGATTCTCAAAAAAAAGCAAGTCTTGCCAACCGAAACCGATATCAAGATGGTTCAGGAAAAATTCAAGTCTTGTCCGGGAGTAAGTGAAAGCCTGCTGGGCTCTCTTGTTTATTTTGTGAAACCCCAAAAACCATCTTTGCTTGAAGGCGAAGAAATTTGGAGCACTGCCGAGTGGATTCGATGGACATCTGAAGAATACATTCCCTATCGCATTTGGCAGGAACACAATAACTATTTTGATGAAGACCTGGAGCAAACGGTGGCACGCTTTTCGGATTGGTATATTAATGAATATGCATCTATCCATAAAGACAATGATCTCAGCCTTACACACTGCCTGGGAAAAATCGCCTCAACTGATTCAGGTAATGATTTTACAATCATTTTGCTTGTGGATTGTCTTCCGATTGCCTTTATGAGACTTCTGGAACAGGCATTATATAATGTGGGGCTAAGGCGCCATGATTTTCACTACAGATTTGCAGGGCTTCCAACCATAACTGAATACAATAAAACCGCACTGTTGAGCGGAAACTGGCAAATGAATGGGGAAAAATATGAGACTATCCTAAAAAACCGGTCTGCATCCGACTGGCACAGAAAAAAGACTGTCTATTTAAGCAATTTGAAAGCACTGTCTGAAATGGTAGTTCCCATGGAACCCACCATTGCTGTCTTGAATCTTGTGGACGGAGATGAGATCCTTCATTCAGATGTAGAATCCAGAAATACCACCTATGAAGAGGAGCTGCACCGCATTTATTCACGAATGGCTGAATCGGTTAACCGATTGTCTCAGGAGTGGACAGGAGCCAAAGAACATATCAATGTTTACGTAGTAACAGACCACGGAGCTTGTCGTATCCTTGACGAAGAAAAGAGATCATTTGACTCGGCGGTCGTCAATAAACTTTTTACCAATGAAAAATACCGGTTTTCAGCAGTACCCGAAGAGCAGGTTAACCAAATCCCGGAGAGTTTGTGGGGGTTTGGATATCGTTTTAAAAGACCATTTTGCGATGAAAATATGATTTATTTCCTGCCACGAGGACACAACACTGTTCGTCAAACCGTTATGGGAAAAGGATATAAGCACGGAGGAGCTACCCCCGAAGAGGTTATCGTTCCCACAGCCTTATACAAAATGATAAAAGTGGCATGGAAGATACCTTCTGCCCGCTTTATCAACCTTGATATTGATCAAGAAACAGGTGCCGCTAAATTTTACATTCAGCGAGTCATTTCTCTGGAAATTGAAATTCAAAACCCAAATTCGACTGAAATACGGATCCATCGCGCAAGCGTCATATCACCCGAAACCGATCTTAAAGGCTGTGATACACCAAACATACCGGCAATGGGTGTCTGTATTATTCGTATGAACTGTTATTTTAAAAAAGCCGCCATGGGTAGAAAAAAAATGGAGGTAGAGGTTGCCTATGAAATTGGCGGCGGGAAACACACACTTTCGCTTATCCTGGATGGGGATTTCAAATCAGCCATGTCAGTGGGTCTCAATTTGAGAGATCTTTAATGGAGCTATATATAGTATGAAAGCATTTGAACGAAAGGCAAAAGATTTTTACGGCGAGGTGGTTATCAATAAAGGGCTTATGAGTAAAGCCGGCTTCGGTGCCCGAGCTATCCCTGTTTATGTCGGAGAATGGATTATCAGCCAGTTTATGGATGGAGACGATCTTACGGAAGACGGCAGAAGTGAGATTGTCAATACCGTTTCAAGGTTTCTTCCCCAAAAAGCAGACAAAAATATGATTCTGAATCGTCTGATGGAACAAGAAGAAGTACGGATTCTGGATGATTTCCGGGTTAATGTTAATCTGGTGCAGAATACCCACGATCTTAGTATCCCCTTGCTGGATGTCAACAACGGTATGGTTCAAAGAGATATTATTGAAAAAAATCCCATGCTTTTAAAAACAGGAATGTGGGGTTTGGGAACCTTGAGATATGTGCCGCCTGATGGTGAAGACATAAAAAAGGGCCAGATATGGATGGTGGAATTCAAGGCATTTCAAACTCCGGGGGTTGATTTGGACTACTACCGGGATTCACGAAAACATTTCGAAATTGACGAATGGATAGATTTTTTGGTGTCAAGCTGCCAGTTTAATCCAGATGTACACCGGCTTTCGCAAAAACTCCTGCTCCTGAGCCGAATTATTCCTCTGGTCGAGCCAAGAGTAAACATAGCTGAACTTGCGCCAAAAGGCACAGGGAAATCTTTCGTTTTCGACAATATCAGCCGCTATGCAGCCGTGATACCAGGAGGAAAGCTTTCCGCTCCTGCCCTGTTTTTTAACAGCAACACCAAGCAGATCGGCCTGATTCCCCGATATGATGTTGTTGTGGTTGACGAAATACAAAAAATTCATACGGATGCCTCCGGTGAGGCAATGGCAGCATTGAAAATGTATCTTGAAAGCGGCAGATATCGCAGAGCAACAGGCAATTTAGGGACCGCGGAATCCGGTTTCGTCATGCTTGGAAATATCACGCTGGGTATCAATCGTTTACCTTTGTATGAAAGCGACGGAATATTCAAAGAACTGCCCAACGCTCTTCAGGAATCGGCTTTTATTGACCGAATTCATGGTCTTATTGAAGGATGGTTTATGCCGCGTGTTTCAAGAAACACTCCTTCCAGAACCCTGGGATTCAAGGGGGATTTTTTCAGCGAAGTTTTGCATGAGCTTCGTGTTGATTTGAAATACGCGGACTATGTATCACAAAGCCTTCACCTGCCTCAGTGTGAAGACATGAGAGATAACAAGGCCATTGCAAGGTTGGCCGAAGGATTCTTAAAATTGTTATTTCCTGATCTCAACCTGACAGAGGATGATTTCATATCATATTGCGTCAATCCGGCAGTTCGCATGCGGCAGCAAATCCGTGACGAGCTTTCTAAAATTGACCAGGAATACAAATGGGTTACGATAAAAAGTCAAATTCCGGATGAATTCCAGCTTTCCCACCCGGATGAGCGTCCGGATACTGAAGAAGAAACCAAAAATCTTGACCCCTTGGCTCCGGACCGAAATCCCCAAGAAAAAACAGTGGATATTGTCGAAGGACAAACCAGCATATCATATGAGAAACTTTTTCTTCCCTACCTCCGAGGCGCTCAATATATCAAGGTATTTGATCCTTACATTCGTTTACAATACCAAATATACAACCTCATGAACTTTTGTGAACTTCTGGAACCTTTGGAAAACAAACTGAAACTTGAATTGGTGACAAGCTGCGATACCTATCAGGAGGCGGAACTCAGACGTAAACTCGATGATTTAAAAACAGGACTAAGCCGGTCCCAAATAGAATTTAATTATATTTTCGACAACAATCTTCATGATCGTCGCATTGAAACGGACACTGGATGGAGGATCATTTTAGGCCGAGGATTGGATATATTTCAAAAACCCGATGATAAATTTACTTTAGGCTTTTTAGACCAGAGAAAACGAAAATGCAAGGCAACGTCGATTACTTATACAATACAAGAGTAAAGGATATTTGATGTTTATTGCTTGTCAAATGGGATTCTAATTTAAAACTAAATTCCTGTGGGATACCTATGTTTTTCTTTACAAAGACAAAGCCGATGTTTCCCCAATTCTTATCCACGATGTGGAAAATTGGCTTCTCGGCGCATTAAAAGAAAATATCCCGTTTATTTCAATAACCGGTGCTTATCAACATTTTCATAATCTTTGTCAAAGGGCCGAAATAACATCCGAAGTTGCTCTTTATAGTTGTTTAAGACAATCTGATCATCCTGAGCTTCTATATCCGAGACCACCATTCGTTTATTTGAAAAAGGGTGATACAGACACCATACCGTTACCCGTGGCCTTGGAAAACTTTATACGTGATGCCGGTGGACCAGTTTCATATTCGGAGGTCAAAGACTTTTGGGTGGGGAAGGTTTTTATGAAAGTTCATAGTTTTCATAATGTTGTTCAGAGGACTTCTAACATTATCCGAACAGATGATGGGGGATTTAACCATATCGAGAATGCCAAACTGGATTATAAACTCCTGCAGCACTTAATTGAGCACACACAAAAGATTCTTGAAGTGGAAGAACAATACTCAGTTGTTGAAATCTTTATGGATAAAAAAGAGGTCTGCAAATCAGCAGATATTGATACTCCGGAGCTTTTATATGCCGTCCTGCGGTGCTTTACAAAGGATTCGTTTATATTGGAATATTTTCCGACAATAGAACGGCGAGATAAGGGTAATGAAACAAATCGTCCTTCTGTTAAGAGGCAAGTCATTGATTTTGTCCGGGACTATAAAAAACCTTGTCCTACTGCACTTTTAATGGACCATTTTTTAAGAGAGCTTGGCTGTAGTGAAGGCAAGATTTATAATGCCTTGAGAGACAACGAAATTTGTAAATACCAAACTGGTTATGTGATCCATCTTGAAACTCTGGAGTGGAACGACAGAAAACGGGAAGCTCTTGAAAATGCGGCCGGTCATTTATATCGAGATACAGTAAGAGCCGGGATGATTTATGTTCAAATATCACAACTTGCCAAATCACCGGATCTTCCTAAACTTCCTGCTGGTTTGAAGTGGTCTACCCCCTTAACCTCAGATCTACTCAACAAGGGAACCCGATATCTTGTTCTGGGAAACAGAGGAAAAGCTTTTCTTCCCAGAGAAAATGAACACAACATACACAATTTTGAATCTCTTGTGGGAGCAATATTGAAGCTGGATTGGGGAGGATCGGCAAATTTTTCAGCATTTGAGAAAACACTTGCTAAGGCCGGGATTATCAGGAGAGCTTTTACATCCAGTATGCTTGGGTCTAAGGAGGTTTTTGTTGTTAAAGATGGGCGGATCGTTTTGAAGGAGCTGTTTGTTGATACTGTTGAAATAAAATAGACCGAACCAAACACCATCACCCTGCAGAAGAAAAGGCCAATTTAATTAATCACAGAGGTCTTTGAGAATAGAGAGCACTGAGCAAAAGGCATAAATACGCTGATAACCATCCAGAAAGGTAAATGTTAAAATCGTTTCTGGGATTTAAGAGGTATATCCATGTAAATTGCAATGGCTTTGTGAGGGATGGGCGATATCCTGAAGATTAGTCCGGATCTGATTAGCTATGGAATGGAAAAGACTAAAACAAAAGCCCCTTGCACCCAATTACAAAATCGTATTTAAAACACTCTCAGAGCCGATTTAAGCCACTTTTATTCAGGAATCAGCAAAGTATATGCTTTATTCAGAAAGTATCGTTCTACGAGGCACTGAGTGATTTTATTTCCTCTTTATCATAGATTATCCGAGTCGATGTCTTCGTAAGCGCTGTGCGTAAATCTTGGTTTGCATATCGCCAAAAATTTGAGATCCGAGTCACCAATATTGGTTATTCTTTGTGGGGTTCCGGGGGGTATAATGACCACATCACCCGGATAGACTTCCGTGGGAGCCAGTTCACCCACTTCAACACGGCCTTTACCCTCAAGAATTACATAGCGCTCCGTCACATCTTTAAGGCGGTGGCGCCTGGTGGTGACTCCAGGTTCAACCCTTGCCCGTGCAATAGAGACTTCTTTGTCGCTGGGTGAGTTCCAAAACTCGGTGATGAAACAGCGTTCTTCAAAATAATATTCTGAATCAGTTTTTTTGTTGATAATTTGGGGTTTGATCATAATAAAATTTTCCGCCGGCGCTAAAAAATTTTCATTTTGATAAATCTGGATGCCATTTGCAAGGGGGAGGGTCAAAATTCGGTTATCGAAACTTCTTTTCCCACCAACTAATATTTCTGAAACTAAATCCTGTTGAAATAATCATCAATTTCCCGTAGGTTCTCCAAAAATTTAAGTGTACCTCTATGATTATAAGAAATAATTTTGGTTTCTGAAGGGTTATGAAAATTACCGAACAAGATATACTGGCATTTTTCGACAAATTTGAAGCTGGAACAACAGTACCCGGAGTTTTGTCAGGAAAAAATTTCAAGTTTGTGGGTTTAAAAAAATATCTGGGAAAGGGAGCTTATTCCCATCTTCATGGAACAGATGTTATTGTTATTGAGTCTGGACGACGGCGGGGCAAAAGAAATTTGATAAAGCTATTTCCGGAGCCCCTTTTGATATTGTCTAATTGTACAGCTGATGAAATAGGTTACGGTAAAATTCCACCTGCTTTTGTCGCTCTAAAATCTGCCGGCCATGGACAAACATACCCAAACCTTTATGAGTACGAAACATATTACAAAGCAGTAGCAAGATTCATTCAGGACCATTTAACCTCTAAGAAAATGACAGAATAGAAAATTGGCGAAATAAAGATCTTTGTAACCATTCACACCTTTCAACAATACCTGATTCTGATTAATTATTGAGGCTTAATATGGACAATAAGATTGGCCTTAAGCTGTTGTATGAGACAGTCGGCATAAAAATCAGTATAATCTCCGATGATTATCGTGAACTTCCAGCAAGTATGGATGAAGTCAACAATACATATCACAAAATTGTTTTCCAAATAGAGGAAGAAGAACCTGACATATTTGCATTTGGGGTTCTATTTACACTTTCCCTTTTATCTTTTGCCTATGCAGCACCAAGGGGTTTTTCAGAAATTAATTTCATACCCGATGAAGAGTGGAGTTTTGAATATTTCATGAATGGCCTGGAGTTTAAATTTAAGAGTCTATGTTTTTCAGCTGATTATGTATCCGGACGACTCATGAAAACGGATATTCAATTTGAATCAGGAGGCCGAGTTACTGTAAACACACGAAACAGGGGCAAAAGTGCTGAAAGATGGTTGCTGAACCTTCAGGGAAAAAAGCATATTCAGATGGTTAAATGAGTTCGTTGGGCAGCTTCCTCTTACACCGCCGTTCTTGATATATAGAGCAGGAATCGAAGGAGTGACTCGGTACGAAGAAACAGTGTTCGCAACTGACACTCAGAGAAGTCGATAGTCAGCTCATGCGTCCCTCGTTGAAAAAGCCGAATACACTCAATACTTGCCTTAACATCC